>Ga0247837_1002194_pt1 | contig 37780 bp, 32 predicted proteins | sample LaCtaG_2_FD_187115 | JGI IMG/M metagenome (GOLD analysis project Ga0247837, IMG submission 187115) | Freshwater microbial communities from meromictic Lake La Cruz, Castile-La Mancha, Spain - LaCruzMarch2015_14.5m | ecosystem: Environmental > Aquatic > Freshwater > Lake | place: Spain: Castile-La...
CGACACGGCGATGATGACCGGGCTTCTGGGTCGGGTCGGCCCCGGCTGGAAGGACATCCACGCCAGCCGGGTGGATGAGCCCGGGCAACGGTCGCCTGCCCCGCCGACGTCGGGCACGGTGGCTCGCCCCTCAGCCGCCGCCCGGGCGCAGGTCGCGCCGCCCCAGCACGGCGTCCTCCGAGGCGAGGCCCTCGTGCTCGCCGATCCGTTGCTGTTCATGACGGCATCCGGCCAGCCGATCGTCTCGCCCGGCATCGATCGATCCGCACAGCTTCGATCGCCTGAGCAGTTCCGCCACGATGCGCATGCCGCACGCAGCCTGCCGGAGATCGTCCACGACGAGCCTGCCCTGATTCTCTCCTGCACCTGGGATGCCGCATTCTTCCACTTTCTCTACGACGCCCTGGGAAAGCTGGCCGTCGCCGCACTCCACGGCATCACGCCGACCGATCACGCCGTGTATTTCAACGCGGTGTTTCCCTGGCAGTTCGACGCCCTGCGGCAGCTCGGCGTCAACCCGCGGTCCCTCGCCGGCGGAGTCGTCCACCGCTTCAAGCGCGGCGTGATTCCCACCTACCCATGCATAGCCGGGAACCGTCCGACGGAGGAATCGGTCCGTTTTCTCAGGCGCCTGCGCGACCCGGCCGCCGATCTGCTGCCGGCCCGCAAGCTCTACGTGTCGCGAGGAGCCGTCTGCCGAGGCCGCATGCTCGAAAACGAGACGGAGATTTTCGGGCGCTGCTTTCAGCCCCGGGGCTACGAACTCATCAATCCGGGAACGCTGTCGTTCGACGACCAACGGACGCTGTTTTCGGCGGCCACACACATCGCCGGTCCGCACGGGGCGGCTTTTTCGCTGCTCTGCCTGGGGCGGCTCCCGCTGTCGGTGATTGAACTGCACTCACCCCACTACCACGCCACCTGTTTTCGAAATGCCGCCAATGCTCTCGGCGTCCGCTATGCCGCCGTGAACGCGAGACGCGTGTTGTTTCAGCCGCCCCACTGGAACGACAACTTCACGCTCAACGCGGGCGCCCTGGCCGACTGGCTGGCGACGTTGCCACCAGGCATGACGTGAGCAGCGTGCTCACTCGAAGAGCAGCGGCTCGGGCATGAACGTCACAATCGGGATCAGCAGTGACGCCAGGCCCAAGAGCGTGCGGCCGAGGCCGAGCGGCCGGCTGTCGTCGCGGATCGGCGGATGGTCGGTGCCGATCAAGGCCACGATCACCACCATCGCGATCCAGTTGTAGCGGCCGAGCACCACGATCGCGGTGATCGCGGTCAGAAGGATGCCACGGGCCAGCCAGTGCGCCCGCCGGCCGAAGAGCGCGTAGCTCACGTGGCCGCCGTCGAGCTGGCTCACCGGGATCATGTTGAGCCCCGTCACGAGCAGGCCCACCCAGCCGGCCATGAAGAGTGCATTGGGCGCGATGCTCGAACCGGCCGCGAGGTCGGGCCGCAGCACGGCCTGCATCCAGGCGGCCACCGGCGACGTGGCGAATGGGCTCACAGCGGCGGCCTGCCCCGTGAGCATGCCGGCGGCGAGCACGGGCAGGGCCACCACGAGCCCGGCGATCGGCCCGGCAAGGGCGATGTCGAAGAGCTGTCGCCGGTCGGCCCGCGACCCTTCCATGCCGATCACCGCGCCGAGTGTGCCGGTGAGCAAGACTGGCATTGGAATGAAGAGCGGCAGCGTGGCCGGAATGCGATGCACGACGGCGGCGATGAAATGCCCCGCTTCGTGCGCGCCGAGCACGGCCAGCACCGCCGCCATGTAGACGAGGCCCCGGAGCCAGTGCGCGGCGATCTGCCCGGCGAGGTCGGCATCGATGCCGAGCACGACCGGCTCCCAGCCGACCACGCCCGCGGCGAAGGTCGTGGCCGCGGTGGCCAGAAAGAGCAGCGCCTGCAACCGCACCGGCCGCCGCACGGGCGCAGGGTCGAGCACGAAATGCGGCGGCAGCGGCTCCATATCCGGGGGAGAATACAGGTTTTTGCGGGGCACTGGTAAACTGTTGTGTTCGATCCCTGCTTGATCCCCGCCCGATCCTTTGGGCCTGGAGAGTTTGTCATGCGTTGCCCGACTCGTGTCCGCCTGTTTCGCAGTCGCTCGGTCTCCGGCCTGCTCGCGGCTGCATCCCTCTTTGTGGCGGGGCTCGGCCAGGCGGCCGAGCGGCAGGTGCTCGCCGTGGCCGCCGTCGACAGCTATGCGGATCTCAAGAAGCAGCTCGGGTGGTTCGGCAGGCAGATCGACAACCCCGGCCTCGCGGCGATGGTGGAGTCGCTCCTCATGCTCTCCACGCAGGGCCGCGGCCTCACGGGGCTCGACGTGAAGCGGCCGGCGGGCATCGTGGTCACGAGCGACGGCACCGACCTCGCAGCCCATGGCCTGGTGCCGGTGACAGACCTCGACAAGCTGCTCACGTCGCTCCAGGGGATCATCGGCCCGGCCACGACAGACGGCGACGTCCGCCGGGTCACGCTCCCCAGTGGCATCAAGCTCTCGATCGCCGCACGCGATGGCTGGGCCGTGATCGCGCCCTCGGCCCTCGAAGCCACCGACGCCGCGCCGCTGCTCGCGGCCCTCGCCACGACCTACACCGTGGGCATCGAGGCATTTCCGAGCCGGATGTCGGATGCCGTGCGCAAGCAGCTCGAGGCGGCGCTCGATCAGGCTGCGGCAGCGTCGGCCGCGCAGGGGCAGCCGATGGACCCCGGGGCCTTGAAGGCGGCGCTCGGAGGCCTGCGGCAGACCGAGGCTCTCTCGCTCGGCTTCGGGATCGACGACACTGCCGGGGAAGTATTCCTGGAAAATCGGGCGGTCTCCCTGCCTGGCTCAGTGTCGGCAGCCGCGTTTGAAGCCGCGGGCCGAGGCACGCTCACCGCGGGCACGCCTCCACTCACTGCCGGCGAGCGGCCCGCCCTGCGGGGCTACATCGCGCAGGCCATTCCCGACGAGGCCCGCGCGCAGTTCCTCGAGGCGCTCGATCAGACGCTCCCGCGCGAGGCCGACGATCCGCTCACGCGCACCGTCTCCCGGCTCGTTTACGACCTCCTCTCGGCGACGCTCGCAGCAGGCGGCATCGACGCCGCGCTCGCGGTCGACACGAGCCAGGCCGCGCGCGACAAGCCGCTGCCAGAGGTGACGGCGAGCGTGCGCGTGAAGGATGGGGCGGCGCTCGAGAAGCAGGTGAAGCAGGCATTTTCGGCGGGCGGCGCGACGCTCGCCGGAGTGAAGCCCCGATTCGACGTGGGCAAGGCGGGCCCCGCCACGCTGCACACGATCTCGGTCGATGTGGCCGACGAGGCGCTCGCCGAGCGCATCGGAAAGTCGCTCGACCTGACGCTCGCCGTAGCGCCGAACTACGCAGTCGTGCTCGCCGGTGGCAACGCCGCCGCGCGGGCCGAAGCGGCGCTCGCGGCCAGCGGCCGCCCGATCGCCGATGCCACTCCGATCGCAGCCCTCGAAGCGAATGCGGCCTCCGTCTTCGACTACGTCGGCACGCTGGGCCGTGAAGGCCAGGCGGCGAAGGCCGGGGCCACCGCCCGCGAAGCCGGCGGAGGCGCGGTCGCGCTGCGGGTCACGCCGATCACACGGGGCCTCGCCACGCGGCTCTCGATCGACTCGGGTGCACTCAAGGCCGGCGCCGCGATGGCGGCCCCGGAACGGCCCGTCGGCCCCGGTGGCATCCCGCTGCCGGACGTACCGCCGGGCTTCCCGATCCCCCTGCCTCGCTGACTCGCCCCCCCCTTTTTTCCCTATCCATCCATGTCCACGACCGCCGCACGCCCCGCCCAATCCGGCCTCGAGCCCTTGATCCGCCACACGATCGCGGGCGCGAGCGTCGCCGAACTCGCCCGCACCCATGGCACGCCGCTCTATGTGTACGACGCCGAAATGATCCGCCGGCGCTGCCGGGATCTCGCGGCCTGGGATACCGTGCGGTTCGCCCAGAAAGCCTGCTCGAATCTCGCCGTGCTCGCGCTCATGCGCGGCGAAGGCGTGGTCGTCGATGCCGTGAGCACCGGCGAGATCCACCGGGCCCTCGCCGCGGGCTATTCGGCGCATGCCACGCCCGGCACCGGCGCCGACGGACTGCCGCCGGTGCATCCGATCGTCTACACGGCCGACATCTTCGACCGCGAGAGCCTCGATGCGGTGGCCACGCTCGGCATCCACGTGAACTGCGGCTCGGCCGACATGATCGAGCAACTCGCCGAGCGGGTGCCGGGCGCGAGCGTCACGGTCCGCGTAAACCCCGGCTTCGGCCACGGCCACAGCCAGAAGACGAACACGGGCGGCGAGGGCTCGAAGCACGGCATCTGGCACGAGGAGATCCCCGACGTGCTCCGCCGCGCCGAATGGGCTGGGCTCGCCGTCACGGGGCTCCACATGCACATCGGCAGCGGCACCGACCTCGCGCACCTCGCCGAGGTGGCAGGCGCCCTCGAGCGCGTGGCCGTTGAAATCGGCCGCTCACTCACCACGATCTCGGCGGGGGGCGGCCTGCCCGTGCCCTACAAGCCGGGCGAGGTGCACGCCGACCTGTCGGGCTACTTCACGCTCTGGGACGCCGCCCGCAGGCGGCTCGAAGACCGGTTTGGCCACCGCCTGCGGCTCGAGATCGAACCGGGCCGCTACCTCACGGCCGAGAGCGGCTTCGTGATCACGGAGGTGCGGGCGGTGAAGAAGCAGGGGGCGCGCAAGTATCTGCTCGTGGATGCCGGCTTCAACACGCTCGCCCGGCCGGTGCTCTACGGGTCGTACCATCCGATGAGCCTCTGCCCGCAGGACGGCACGCCGTCGGCTGAGACCGACGAGGTGGCCGTGGGCGGCCCCTTGTGCGAATCGGGCGACATCTTCACGCAGACCGACGGCGGGTTCGTGGCCACGCGGGCCCTGCCGGCGGCCCGAGTCGGCGACCTCGTCGTGATCGAGATCGCCGGGGCCTACGGCTTCGTGATGGCGAGCAACTACAACTCAAAGCCCCTCCCGGCCGAAGTGCTCATCGACGGCGGCACGGCCCGGCTCGTCCGCCGCCGGCAGACTCCCGAGGATCTCGTCCGGGGCGAGACGGTGTAGGCGGCCGGCAAACGCTTTTCCGCTGGGCAAAATGGCCGTTTGGTCGCCCCGGATCGACTGGCTACGATGACAGTGTCCTGAAGAATTGCCCACCTTCCAACCGATTGACTCATCATGGCAAAAGCCGGCCCCCGCAAGAAGCTGCCGAAAGAACTCGCGGTCATCAACGCCGACAACTGCACCGGCTGCGAGAGTTGCCTCGAGGTCTGTCCGGTCGACTGCATCCTCAAGGTGCAGCAATACGACCAGTATCACAACCTCCAGAGTTGGTGCGAGATCGACATTGAGCGATGCGTGGGCTGCGAGGTGTGCGTGCACATTCCGGGCAAGAAGTCGAACCCGTATGACCTCAAGGTCTGCCCGTGGGACGCGATCGAGATGGTGCCCACCGAGCAGGTGGCCCAGGTCGTGGCCCAGATCGGCGGCCCGCCTGGATACGTCGAACAGAATTGGGATCGCCTCGTGAACACGGCCCAGCATCTGGCAGAACTGAAGGCAGCAGCCGGCTAGTTCACGGCAAGTCTCGACATCCTGTCGAACGTGCCTTGGCCGACCTCCGTCGGCTGGTGCTGACCCGGCCCTCCGGGCCTGACGCCACGGTCGAGTTGGTTGACGTTCGTTGCGCTGGGCGGTACAACGTGACAAATGTTCACGTCCCCCGACCTCGACTCCTTGCGCGACCACGTGCGGCTGGCTTGCCTGCCCGGCGTCGGTTCCCGCTACCGCAAGCTCTTGCTCGAGAGGTTCGGTTCACCGGCGGGCGTGTTCGCCGCCCGGCCCGACGAGCTGCGGTCGATCACGAAGGTCGGCAAGAAACTCGCCGAAGCGATCCCGGCCTTGGCCCGCGACCGCACGGCCGACGACACGCTCGCCCTGTGCGCGAAACACGCGGTCGACATCATTCTCGAAGGCACGCCCGCGTATCCCGGGCTCCTCGCGCGGATCGACGATCCGCCGGGGCTGCTCTTCGTGCGTGGCGCGCTCCTGCCGGCCGACGCACTCGCCGTGGCCGTCGTGGGCGCCCGCCACGCCACGCCCTACGGGCTCAAAGTCGCCGAGCAGCTCGGCGGCAGCCTGGCCCGGGCCGGCTACACCGTCGTCAGCGGGCTCGCCCGGGGGATCGACGCAGCCGCCCATCGCGGCGCGCTCGCCGCCGGCGGCCGCACGATCGGCGTGCTCGGCACGGGAGTGCTCAATGTCTATCCAACCGAGCATGCCGACCTCGCGCTCGACGTGATCAAGAGCGGGGCCCTCATCAGCGAAGCGCCGCCGCTCTCAGAAGGACACGCCGGTGCGTTCCCCCAGCGCAACCGCATCGTGTCGGGCCTGTGCCTCGGCACCGTCGTCGTCGAGGCATCCGATCGCTCGGGCGCCCTGATCACGGCCCGGCTTGCCGCGGAGCAGGGCCGCGAGGTGTTTGCGGTGCCCGGCCCGATCGACTCCCGCATGTCGCGCGGCTGCCACGCGCTGATCCGTGATGGCGCCACGCTCGTGGGCTGCATCGACGACATTCTCGGCGAATTCGGCCCGCTCTTCGAAACCGCCACCACTGCCGCCGGTAAGCCGGTGAGCCATCCGGCCGAATTGCAGCTCGGCGACCTCGAGCGGCAGGTGCTCGACGCGGTCGGCAGGGGCGGGGCCACGGTCGACGAGATCGTCGAAGCCACGAACCTCTCGGCATCGCAGACGCTGTCGGCCATCAGCGTTCTCGAAATGCGCCGGCTCGTCCGCCGGTTGCCCGGCAGTCGAATCGAACGTATCTGATTGCGGCTGACGGCGGCTTCAACCCTGCGGCTTCTCGGATTCGGGCATCCTTCGTAGACTTCATTCCATGGATACAGCTCTCTTCAACCGCGCCGCAACGATCCGCACTCGTCTCCTCCAACTTCGAGACTCTCTTTGACTGGGGTGGTCGCAAGCAGTCTGCGGCGCGAATCGAAGAGGCGATGGGCCGGGCCGGCTTCTGGGACAACAACGAAAAGGCCCAGGCCACCGTCGCCGAATTGAAGAGCGTCAATTCCGTGCTCAAGCCGCTCGACGAGGCCCTCGCCGTGGGGAACGACCTCGAGGCCCTCGAGGAACTCGCCCGTGAAGACCAGGCCCTCGAAGGGGAACTCGCCCAGGAGACCGACCGGCTCGAAAAGCTGGTCGAATCCCTGGAGCTGACGTCGCTGCTCTCGGGCACGCACGACGCCGCCGACGCACTTGTCTCGATCAACGCACGGGATGGCGGCACCGATGCGAACGACTGGGCCGAGATGCTTCTGCGCATGTATTCAGCCTGGGCCTCGAAGCACGATTATGCGATCGAACTGCTCGATCGGCAGGACGACGCCGTGGCTGGCATCCAGAGCGCCACCGTCGCCATCCGCGGCCCCTTCGCCTACGGGTATCTCAAGGGCGAGACGGGGATTCATCGGCTCGTACGCATCAGCCCGTTCAACGCCGAAGGCAAGCGACAGACGAGCTTCGCCGCCGTCGACGTCTCCCCGGAGATCGCCGACGACGACACCGAGGTGGAGCTCAACGACGAGGACATCCGCGAGGATGTCTTCCGGGCGAGCGGCGCCGGTGGCCAGCACGTGAACAAGACGTCGAGTGCGATCCGGCTCACGCACTTCCCCACCGGCATCGTGGTGCAGTGCCAGAGCGAACGCAGCCAACACAAGAATCGGGCCACGGCGATCAAGATGCTGCGGGCTCGGATCGCCCGTGTCGAGGAGGAGAAGCGCGAGGCCGAGCAGCTCGCCCGCTACAAGCAACAGCCCAAGACGGGATTCGGCTCGCAGATCCGCAACTACTTCCTGCACCCCGACCAGCGGGTGAAAGACCAGCGCACGGGGCATTACGTCGGCAATTTCCAGAGCGTGCTCGACGGCAATCTCGACGGGTTCTTCGACGCCTATCTCAAGTGGAAGGCGTCGGGGTCGGCACCGCAGGCTGCCGGCGACGAGTGACACCGGCTGGACGGGCCATAGCGGCTGCGATACGATCCTCGAAGCAGCATCCTCGCAGCAGGTCCTCGCATCCAGGCACTCATGGCGGAAAAAGAACAAGCACTCGAAGTGGAAGGCGTCGTCACGCAGGCCCTCGCCAACACGCGTTTTCGCGTGCAGATCACCGGCGGCCACATCGTCAACGCCCATGTCGCCGGCAAAATGCGGAAGAACTTCATCCGCATCGTTCCGGGCGACAAGGTGAAGGTCGAACTCTCTCCCTACGACCTCACCAAGGGCCGGATCACCTTCCGCGAGCGATAGGCCGTGGGGCGAGCGTCCAGCTTGCCATGCCGCCCACCGCCCGGCCGGCTGTCCGTTCGACAGGCCTGGAGGCCCGGCGCTACGAGTCAGACGGCTCGCCCGACTCGCGCTTGTCGAAGAACTGCTTCAGGTCGCCGAACGTCCGGAGCGGTTCCTTGCCCTCCCGCATCGCCTCCGTGAGCGGCTTGGCGGGTTTCTTCGCAGGCTTGGCCACATACGTGCGCGTCTGAGGCTCACGTGGGGCCTGGCGCTGCTCCCGTTGCCGCGGTTGCTTGGGCGGGCGTGGCTTCGCGACCTGTTCGGCGGGCCGCTTGTCGTGCTTCTCCGGCCGGCCGTCCCGCCGGGCGGGCTGCTGCCGCGCCGTGCCAGGCTCGATCATCGTGAGCGCCACGCGGCGGCGGGCCTTGTCGATCTCGAGGACCCACACCTGCACGATCTGGCTCACGGTGACCACGTCGTGCGGATCGCGCACAAAGCGGCTGGAGAGCTGGCTGATGTGCACGAGCCCGCTGTCGTGGAGGCCGATGTCGACGAACGCGCCGAAGTCGACGACGTTCAGCACCGACCCCATGAGCTCCATGCCCACTTCCAGGTCTTCGAGCTTGAGCACCCCCTTCTTGAAGAAGGGTTTGGGGAGGTCTTCGCGCGGATCACGGCCGGGGCGAGCCAATTGCTCGACGATGTCGGCCAGGAGCAGGCGGCCCACTCCCAGCTCCCCTGCCAGGGCCGGCAGGTCGAGCTCCGCCGCCTTCTCGGCGAGGGCTGCGGCCTGTGGCCTGTTCATCAGGTCCTCGGACGTCCCTCCGAGCCGTGCAAGCACCTGCTCGGCGACTGCATAGCTCTCCGGGTGGATCCACGTGGCATCGAGCGGGTTGGTGCCACCGGTGATCTTGAGAAAGCCCACCGCCTGGACAAAAGCTGCTTCGCCGAACCCCGGCACTTCGAGGAACTGCTGCCGCGACACGAAGGGGCCGTTCTTCGCCCGCCACTCGTGGAGACCACGGGCGGTCGTCTGGTTGAGGCCCGACACGTAACGCAGCAGGGCCGGGCTGGCCGTGTTGACGTCGACTCCGACGTAATTCACGCAGCTCTCCACCACGGCGTCGAGCGAGGCGTGCAGATGGCGGGCCTTCACGTCGTGCTGGTAGAGGCCCACGCCGATGTTCGCCGGCTCGATCTTCACCAGCTCCGACAGCGGATCCTGGAGCCGCCGGCCGATCGAGATCGCACCCCGCACGGCGGCTTCGTGGGCGGGCAGTTCCTCGCGGGCATAGGCGCTCGTGGAGTAGACACTCGCGCCGGCCTCGTTGACGATCACATAGCCGACGTCGAGTTCCTTGAGCTCACCGCCGACAAGCTCTGCCACCAGCGTTTCCGTCTCGCGGCCCGCCGTGCCGTTGCCCACCGCGATGATCGTGCAGGCGTGGGTCTTCACGAGCTCCACGATCCTGCGCGCGGCTGCTTCGCGTTTCTCCTTCTGGCCGATGATGTGCAGCACCGCGTGATCGAGCGGATTGCCGCATTCATCGATCACCACCGCCTTGCAGCCGCTCTTGAAGCCCGGATCGAGCGACAACACACGCCGGCCAGCCACGGGCGACTGGAGGAGCAGATTCCGCAGGTTGCGGGCGAACACCTCGACGGCGTGCGACTCGCAGAATTCGGTGATCTCGCGCCGGATTTCCCGCTCGAGGCCGGGGAGCACGAGGCGTGCGAGCGCGTCTCGAACGCAGCCGCGCAGAAAGTCGGCGTGGGGATGCCCCTCAGGCACGAGTATCCCCTCGGCGACGGCCTGCATCTCGTCCGTCGGCCCGTCGATCCGCACCTTGAGCAGCTTGGCCCGTTCTCCACGATTGATCGCGAGCGCCCGGTGCGGGGGCACCCGCTGCACGTGCTCGGCATAGTCGAAATAGTCGCGAAAGTGCTTTTCGTCCTTGGACAGCGCCTTGCCCTCGCTCTCGACGCGTTGGCTCTTGAGCTGGGCCTTCCGCGAGAGGATGTCCCGCAGCCGCTGCCGTACATCGGCCCGTTCGCTGAAATCATCCGCAATGATGTGCCCGACCCCGAGTAAGGCATCGGCAGCGGTGGCCACCTGCCCATCGGCGTCGATGAAATCCGCGGCCCGTGTGTCGAGATCAGCGGCGAGCGGATCAGCGGCGAGAATCTCCCGCGCCAGGGGCTCGAGGCGCCGCTGCCGGGCGATCTCAGCGAGCGAGAGCTTGCGGGGTTTGAACGGCAGGTAGAGGTCTTCCAGCTGCTTCGGGCTGTCGGCCGACTCGATGCGTGCCGCCAGGTCCGGGGTGAGCTTCCCCTGCCCTTGGATCGTTCTCAGGATCGTCTGCTTGCGATCCGCCAGTTGGCGGGCCTTGAGGATCGCGTCGGCGATGCGCCGTACGTCGACCTCGTCGAGACCGCCGGTCTGGTCACGGCGATACCGCGTGATGAAAGGAACCGTGTTCCCATCGTCGAGCAGTTGCACCGCGGCTGCGACGCCGGCGGGAACGAGCCCCAGACGCTGGGCGATCTGTCCCAGATCGATGACCGCTATGGGTGCCATCCGACTGGCGTCGCTGGGCCCCATGGCCCCGTGGCAACGCCGAACTCCACCTTTCTGCCGCCGGCCAACACTTCAACAAGTGCGCACCGCAGGGCTCCTGGAAGGCCGGAATTTATGGTCCGAAACAGGCAGATGTCAAACTTTGCCACCTGCCTGCCCCTGGTGCCCGGCCTCCCCCAGACCGCCCCGCCCTCCCCAGACCACCCGAATAGGGCTCGTGACGGCCTCTGCCACGCTTGGCATTGACGGGCCCTCGAAACCTCACCTATTCCCCGCTTTCTGTGCTTCTGGCGGGAAAAAAAGGCCGCCGGACCACGAATCCGAGGATACGGACAAATGACTGGAGCGGACGGAACGGTCGTGACGATTTGGTCAGCGTTGGCGGCATACGAGGCAGGCTCGACTCCGTGGGGCCGTCATGCCGCCCACGCCCTGGAGAACCGTCCATCATGATTCGCCCCACGTCCGAACGACCGTCCACCGGCGCGCCCGAGAAGCACTCCCACGCCACCGACGACAGCCCGGAAGCGGCTGGGTTCTTGCCGGCGGTCGGGCTGCTCGCCCTCGACCGGCAGTATGCCGTCTTGCGGGAGGAAATCCGGGCCGCGCTCGACCGCGTCTGTGACACAGGGCGGTTCGTCCTCGGCCCCGACGTTAACGATCTGGAAAACGAACTGGCCCGTGCCCTCGGCGTGCCCCACGCGATCTCGTGCGCATCCGGCAGCGATGCGCTCCTGCTCGCGCTCATGGCGCTCGACATCGGCCCCGGCGACGAGGTGATCCTCCCGAGCTACACGTTCTTCGCGACGGCCAGCGCCGTCACGCGCCTGGGCGCCGTGCCGATCTTCGCGGACATCGACCCCACGACCTACCTCATCGATCCCACCGACGTGGAGCGCAAGATCAGTCGTCGGACACGGGCCATCGTACCCGTGCATCTCTTCGGGCGCACCGCCGACATGGACGCCCTGGTGCCGATCGCGGCGCGGGCAGGGCTGCCGGTCGTCGAGGATGCGGCACAATCGATCCTCTCGACGTGGCACGGCCGCTGCTCAGGCGCGCTCGGTGACGTCGGCTGTTTCAGTTTCTATCCGACGAAAAATCTCGGTGGGGCCGGCGACGGTGGATTCCTCACCACCACCCGCGACGATCTCGCCGCGAAGCTGAAGCTGCTGCGGGTGCACGGCATGGAGCCGCGGTATTACCACCAGGTGGTCGGCATCAACAGCCGTCTCGATTCGCTCCAGGCGGCCATTCTGCGGGTAAAACTGCCACACCTCGACGCCTGGACGTCGGCGCGGCAGGCGAATGCCGCCCGCTACATGGAAATGTTCGCCCAGTATGACCTCGACGGCCGGGTGACCGTGCCGACCGACGAGTCGCGGGGCCGCCACGTGTGGAACCAGTTCGTGATCCGTGTCGCCGATGGCCAGCGCGACGCATTGCGCGCCCACCTCACGGCCTGCAAGGTCGGCACGGAAATCTACTATCCGGTGCCGCTCCACCTCCAGAAATGCTTTGAGTATCTCGGGTGGGCCAAGGGCGACCTGCCGCACACCGAACAGGCGGCCGAGGCGACACTCGCGCTGCCGATCTTTCCGGAACTCGAGCCTGCCGAACAGCGGACAGTGGTGGGCCGGATCGCCGAGTTCTTCCGGGCTCCGCAGACACAGACGCCGGACCGGGCAGCCGACAAGTCCTCGGCGCTGCCGGCCGACGGCCCGCACTTCCTCCGCCGCATGAACGCCGTGGGCCGTGCCGACGACGTCCGCTGTTAGCCTCCGCTGGAACGCGAGGGTAGGATGCCGGCGATTTCAGGCATCCCACCCACGGATAGGCGTTCCATGGCGACGAAGACGAAGCGAGCCCCCAAGGCGGCGACGAAGCTGCCACCGATCGATGCCAAGACCCTCGGCCTGATCGTCGATCTGGCCGACGAGGTGGCGGCGGCCGCCGAGAAGCGCCGCGATCCGCATCTCGAGATCCCCACCCGCAGCCTCTCGAACGTCCGCTTCAACAAGTCGCGGAAGATCATCGAGATGGGCGGCCAGACGAATCGCCGCCAGCTCTTCAATCTCTCCCAGGCCAAGAGCTACATGCAGACGCTGCTCGTGGCCACGGGCTGCAAGGCCCTCATCGATCAGCAGAAGACCACGAGCATCCGAGGTCTCTACTACCTTCTCAAGCACACGATCGAAGGCACCCGCGAGGAGACCTTCGCCACCCAGGAAGAGTGCGACCCGATCATCGAAGACCTCGAAGTGACGCTCGAGAGCCTCCGGGAGGAACTGCACGTCTACGCGAGCAACCGGGGCGGCATGGTGGGGCCGATCACGCTCATCGACTCGGGCGACGAGATCGACTGCTCCCGGATGGGATCCGGCGGCTACTCGATCCCGTCGATCGTCGAGGCCGACATCGTGAAGTTTAAGTCGTGCGATGCGAAGTTCATTCTCCACGTCGAGAAGGACACCGTCTGGAGACGGTTCAACGAAGACAAATTCTGGCGGAAGCACAACTGCCTGCTGACGCACGGCGGCGGCCAGCCACCCCGCGGCGTGCGGCGCATGCTCTACCGGCTCCACAACGAACTCAAACTCCCGGTCTACTGCCTGCTCGACAACGATCCCTGGGGCTATTACATCTATTCCGTGCTCAAGCAGGGCTCGATCAACCTCGCCTACGAGTCGAAGCGGATGGCGATCCCCGAGGCCCGGTTCCTCGGCATCCGCTCGCGTGACTACGACCGCTGCAAGCTCTCGCAGAGCGTGCAGATCGCTCTCAACGACACCGACATCAAGCGAGCGAAGCAGATCGCGGCCTACCCGTGGTTCGCGGGCAAGAAGGGCTGGCAGAAGGAAATCGAGACGATGCTCAAGAACGGCTTCAAGCTCGAAGTCGAGTCGCTGATCTCGAAGGACATCAGCTACGTCACCGACACCTACACACCTGAGCGGCTCGAAGACAAGGATTGGCTAGACTGAGTTCACGCGACGGCTCGGCATCCTGCCGACCGTCGCTTGGCCGACCTCCGTCGGCTGGTGATGACCCGGCCCTCCGGGCCTGGCGCCGGAAGCACTTCGCCGAAATTCCCTTGGCGGGCGTCCGCCCGCTGGTGATGACCCGGCCCTGGCGCCGGCCGACGCTTCCAAGCGCTGCAACACGCTGCCGGGCTGGATGCCCGGCCATCGAGAGCGACCGGAGGGTCGCCAAGAAAACCGAGGCACGACGCCGAGGGTTTTCGTGAACTAGCCCCGGAATTTCACCTGCGGCCGGGCCTTGCCTGCCATGTGAAAGGTGTTCATCAAGTCGTAGGCCGTCACCTCGCAGAGCAGCTCCGTGACCTTCTCATGCGCCTCGGGGGAAAGGAGCGGCTCGACCTGCTTCATCAGATTCACCAGCCGCTTCTCCTGCTCCTCGAGCTCCTTCGTATCGACGCGGCCGTCGGCCACGACGTCGAGAAAGGAATCGAGCTTGCGGGCGTACTCGGCGAGCAGCGGGGAATCGCTCGCGGCATCGAACCAGGGGGTTTTTCCGGCGGACTTGGCCATCGTGAGGCTCCTCAGGTTGTCAGGGGTGGTCGGGACACACGAATTGTCGAATGGGGCGGCGGTCAGGAGCGGACGATGTCGCGGATCGCGGCCAACCGCTCCTGCAGGTGGGCGCGGCCGCCGGGCTTCGCCACCTGCTCCTTCCAGCGGTCGGGCAGAAATCGCTTCTCGGTGCACTCGAGCACCGCCGCGATCTCCTGCATCTCTTTCTCGAGGCCCTGAGCGCTCGGCATGAAGTCGTCGAGCGCCGCCCGGAGATCGTCGGCAGAAATCGTCTCGGGGGCCTGAGTGCCGGCATCGGCCGCGCGGTCGAGGCCCTTGCGCCGGGCGGCGAGCACGACGCTCTCGATGTCGGCACCCGAGAGGCCGAGCGCGAGATCGACGGGGCCGGGCAGACCGGGCGCCAGCTTCACGCCGCACTTGCGGGCCATCGCGGTGAACATCGCGTCCATCTCCGCCTGGTCGTGCGGATAGAAGAGCGGAATGTGTACCTCGGCCCTGCCCTGTCTCTTCAGGTCGATGGGCAGCATGTCGGGCCGGCTCGTGAGCAGCATCCAGACGATCTTGCCACGATAGCGCGTGTCGCCCATCTGGCGGGCGATCATCGAAAACACGCGGGCCTGTGTGCCCGAATCGCCCCCCTGCTCTCGATTGCCGAGCGCCGCATCGGCCTCGTCGATGATCACCACCACGGGCCCGAGGCTGCGCAAGACATCGAGCGCGTGCTCGAGGTTGGCCTCCGTCTCGCCGACATACTTGCTGCGGAAGTTTCGCAGCACGGCGCACGGGATGCCCACGCTCCCGGCGTAGCACTCGGCGATGAAACTCTTGCCGGTGCCCACCGGCCCGCAGATCAGGTAGCCCATGGGCGCACTCTCGAGTTGGCCCCGCTTGATCGCCCGTGCATCCGCCTCCAGCCGGCTCTTCGCCTCGGCATGCCCGGCGACGGCGTCGAGCGTCAGCCGCGGCTGCACGAACTCCACCAGCCCGTGGCAGGATCGCTCGATGAGATCCTTTTTCATGCGGGCGAACTCGGGGCCATCGACGGCCGTCCCCTCGCGAACCGACATCGTGATCACCGCCCGCAGGCTTTCGAGCGAGAGTCCGCCCGAGAGCGCTGCCGCCCGCCTGACAGCGTCGTGCTGGGCAGCAGGCAGCCCGGCCGCCGTCGCCGCCGCCAACGCGAATCGCTCGCGTTCGGCCGCGTCTGGAAGGGGGATGTCGATCGTGGTCACCGCCGGATTCGTCACGAGATGCGGGTGCATCTCGGCCATCGAGTCGGTGACGAGCACGATGGCGACGTTCACCCGGCGCAGCAGCGGATTGGTGGCCCACGCCAGCATGCGGACCAGCCGGGCAGCTGCACCACGGGCCGACGAAGCCGCATCGCCTGGGGGCGCGAGATACTGGGCGTAGTCGAGCACGAGCGCGATTCGTTTGCGCTGCTCCGGGGCCTCGAGCAGGTTGCGCTCGAGCAAGGCGTCGATCGCGTTGATGGCGGCGTCGGGCTCGCGCGGCCACGATGCCGCGTTGCCCAGCCGCTCCGTGAGCCACTGCGCCATCGACCGCAGCCTCGCTGGGTCGGGGCCGGCGAGCGGCCTCAGTCCCTTGCCGACGTCGTAGGCGAGTACGATGTCCCAGCGGCCGAAGAGCTCGCGGGCGAGAAAGTCGTTGACGGTTGCCCAGCCGCTCGTCGCATCGGCCCCGGGCGGCGCCACTGGCACGAGATCCCGCACGTTGCCATGGAGCAGGAACATGCAACTGGTGCCGGAGAGATAGGCATCGGCAAGTCGCTCGGCCCACGCGGGGCACCAGGCCGGCAACGAGGCGTTGCCCACCCCCGATGAAGTGCCGAGCGCCGGCGCTGGCTCGGCGGCGGAACGTGGGGAAACAGTGGCCACGGATACCCTCCTCGGGGCTGCAGCGTCGAAGGGGAAGGTCGCTGGAATCAGGTCTGCTTCTGCGTGGCCCGCTCCGTGCCGAGCTCCTTGTCGTCGGCCTTCACGCCAGCCGTCTCAGGCGTCACCATTCCCATCTGAATCTCGAACTCACGCAGGGCGTCTTCCGCCATGTTTTTCTCGACTGCCTGCTCGGCCTTGATCTTGTCGAGCCCCTCACCAGAAAGATCGGCTGCCACACGCACCTTCGCCCGATTGAGGCCGATCTTGTCCTGGATCACGTCCTCGATCTGCCCGAAATCGGTGGTGATGTCGAAGTTAAAGCTCGTGGCCAACTTCGCCAGCTCCGCCTCGGCCCGACTGAGCTTGAGCTCGGCGTCGTACTTCTGGATCTTCTGCTTGAGGCTGGCGAGCTTCTTCGTGGCATGCTTGATCTTGGTGACGTTGTTGCCGTAGGCCGCCTCGTGGAGCTTGAGCTGGGCTTCGTTCTCCGCGAGCTCCTTCTTGGCCCGCTGGAGCTCGAGGGCGAACTTGCTCGCCGTGTCGCGCTCACCGATCTGCAGGTAGGCCTTCACCTGGGCCTCGAGCTTGGCCACGTGGTCGCGGTCGCCGTTCACCTGCCGCGTGACTCGCTCGACGAGCGCCCGATACTGCTCGAGCCCCTCGCGGCCTTCCTTCATCTGATCAACGGCCTTGTCGTACTCATACTGCAACTGCGCGACCGGATCGGCCGTCCAGAAGAAGTTGGCGATCTTGTTCATCTGCGCCGAAAGCGCCTTCCAGAGCTTGCCGAGGATCATCGTGGCGGTCTCCGAGGAAGTGACCTGAGTGAAAGAAACGAAGGGAATGGGTGGCTAACGGGACTCGAACCCGCGACCCCTAGAATCACAATCTAGTGCTCTAACCAACTGAGCTATAGCCACCGTGGACCGGCAGTTTACCACAGTTTTTTCGCCGTCCACCCGGGCCGTCACTCCCGCCGCCGGGAATCGATCACGATCGTCACCGGGCCGTCATTGACGAGTGCAACCTGCATGTCGGCCCCGAACACGCCGCGTGGCACCGGGCGGGCGACCAGCGTTTCCAGCGCGGCAACAAACCGCTCGTAGAGCGGAGTCGCCTCATCGGGCCGGGCGGCTGCGAGGAAGCTCGGGCGGTTGCCCTTCTTCGTGCTCGCATGGAGTGTGAACTGGCTGACCACGAGCACGCCGCCGCCAGCCTCACGCACGTCGACGTTCATCGTGCCGTCGCCATCGGCGAAGATCCGCAGGCGGGCGACCTTCTCCGCGAGCCAGTCGACGTCGGCTGGTGCATCGCCCGTCTCGACACCCACGAGCACGAGCAGGCCGGCCCCGATCGCGCCGACGTCGGAGCCGGCGACCGTCACCCGTGCCTCGCGCACCCGCTGCACCACGGCCCGCACGTCAACGTCCTTCCGTCAGCCGGCGACGAATCTCGGCGAGCCGCTCGGAGAGCTCCCGTTCGAAGCCTCGGTCGGTCGGCTCGTAATACCGCTTCTCGACGCCGAGGTAGTCCTGGGCCGCGATTCCCTCGGGGGCATCGTGGGCATATTCATAGCCCTGGCCGTGGCCGAGTCGCTTCGCCCCGGCGTAGTGCTTGTCTTGCAGGTGCCGCGGCACGGGGATCACCCGCTTCTCGTGCACGTCGCTCGTGGCCGCGCCGATCGCCGTGGTGCAGGCGTTGCTCTTGGGGGCGAGCGCGAGATACGTCACGGCCTGCGCGAGCGTGAGCCGACATTCCGGCAGCCCCACGAACTCCGTCGCCTGCATCGCGGCCACGGCGACCAGCAGCGCCTGCGGATCGGCATTGCCGATGTCCTCGCTTGCGAGGATCACGAGCCGCCGGGAGAGAAACCGCACGTCCTCACCCCCGGCGAGCATTCGCGCGAGCCAGTAGAGCCCGGCATCGGCGTCGCTGCCGCGGATGCTCTTGATGAGGGCGCTTGCGCAGTCGTAGTGCGTGTCGCCGGCGTCATAGGTGATCGCCTTGCGCTGCACGCTCTCGCGGGCGAGGGCGAGCGTGAACGCGAGCGGTCGCTCGGGGCTCGAGAGCACGCCGATCTCGAGGGCGCCAAGGGCCCGCCGGGCATCGCCGTCGGAGGTTTCGGCGAGGAATTCGCAGGCGTCGGGCAGGAGCGTCACCTGCTCACCGCCGAGCCCATGCTCCCGGTCGGCGACAGCCCGCTCAACGATCAAGGCGATGTCGGCCGGCGTCAGGCTTTCGAGCTCGAAGATCCGGCTGCGGCTCACGAGCGCGCTCGTGAGCGCGAAGAACGGATTCTGCGTCGTCGCACCGATCAGGGCGATCACGCCGCTCTCGACGTCGGGCAGGAGCACGTCTTGCTGCGCTTTGTTGAAGCGGTGGATCTCGTCGACGAACAGGCACGTGCGCTGGCCGTCGTCCTCCAGCCGCCGGCGGGCCGCATCGAGCACGTCGCGGAGTTCCTTCACGCCCGAGGCAGTAGCGGAGAGCTCGACGAACCGGCGCTTCGTTTCGGTGGCGATGATCTCGGCGAGCGTCGTCTTGCCGACGCCGGGCGGGCCATACAGGATCACCGAGCCAAGGCGATCGGCCTCGATCAGGCGCCGCAGGAGCGTGCCCGGGCCCACGACGTGGCTCTGGCCGACGTAGTCAGCCAGCCGCCGCGGCCGCATGCGGGCGGCTAGGGGCGCGGCACGGGCGACGTTGGCGGCGCGGGATGCGGAGAAGAGGTCGGCCATCGAACAGTCGGGGGAGAAGACGGGGCAAGCTGGATAAGCAGCGCTCGATGGCCGCGAACCTGACCGACCCGTGAAGATGAAGCGGTTGCCGCGGCCTTTCCGATGATAGCGGATGGGACGCCGGTGTCGGGGAGCCACGGCACCGCGTCTGCGGAAAGGACATTGGGCATGCGCGGCGAGCGAACCTGGCGACGCCTGGCGACGGCCTTGGCCTGCGCCGCGGCCTGTGCCTTGCCGTCGCCATCCGCCCGAGCGCAGCAGGACGGGGCAGGCGGCCAGCGAACGGCGATCCTCGAGTTTCCCAACCTCGGCCCGATTCCCGGCTCCGTCGAGCCGGCACTCGGCCCCGGGCCTGGCGCGCTTGCCCCGAGCATGGACCTCATCGGCCCCGGCGGCGGCACGACGCCCGGGCTCCTGGGTGGCAAGCGCCGGACGGGACAGCTGCCGAAGGGTGGCCGTACGCGAGCGGCGGCCTCGAGCATCGCGGCCACCCGCGGCCTCGAACTGCCCGAATCACTTCCCGCGCCGACTCTGGTGCCAACCGCTCCCGGGCCGGCGGTGATCATCGACCTCTCCGTGCTCGACGACGCCGGTTCCGCGGACGGGCTCACGCTCGACGCGGCGATCGAACGGACCATGGCGGCGAATCTCGACATCCGCGCGCTCAGGCACGAGCTCACGCAGGCCGATGCCGACATCCTCACCGCGGGCCTGCGGACCAACCCGCTCATCTACATGGACACCCAGTTCATTCCCTACGGCCGGTTCAGCGACGCACGGCCCGGCGGCCCCACGCAATACGACCTCAACCTCACCTATCCGCTCGATCTGTCCGGCAAGCGTCAGGCACGGACGGTCGTGGCCCGCATGGCCCGCACCACGCTCGAGGCGCAGTTTCAGGACGTCTCGCGGCGGCAGATCGACGCCGTCGGCCGGGCATTCATCGCGCTGCAGGCAGCCCGCATCGACGCCCTCGCGGCCGCGGATACCGTCCGGCGGCAGGAGGCATTTCTCGCGGAACTCAACCGGGCAGCGAACCCGGCCGAACCGCGGATCACCGACGCCCTCGATCATGTCGCCTTCGCGCTCGAGCGGGCCCGGAGCGCCCTCGGCGACGCCGCCGAGGCCTACGAAGACGCCCGCGAATCGCTCGGCGTGCTGCTCAATCTGCCTGTCGAAGAGACGGCACGACTCGAGCCGCAGGGCGGGCTCCGCACGGAGTTCCCGGCACCGCCTGCCGTGGAGGATCTCACGGCGCTCGCGCTCCGCTGCCGCCCCGACCTGCGGGCGGCCAGGCTCGGTATCGACCGGGCAGGGGCGGAAGTCGCGTTGCAACGGGCGAACCGCTTCGAAGACGTCTTCCTCTTCTACGACCCGATCACGATCCAGGACAACAGCCCCTACGGCAAGGAGAGCGCGAGCTCGTGGGCCGTCGGACTCACGTTCGCGCTGCCGATCTTCAACCGCAACCAGGGCAACATCGCCCGTGCGGAAAGCAACATGAACCAGACGCGGCTCGAGCTCGCGTCGCTCGAGCGACGCGTGGCGGCCGAGGTGCGGCTGGCCGAGCGGGAATACCGCCGGTCGCGCGAGGCCCTCGAACAGCTCGAACGCGACGTCGTGCCGCGCGCCGTCGCGCTCGCGAAGCGGAAACTGGCGGAGTTCACCGCCGGCCAGATCGATGCCGACGACCTCCAGGACCATCTCGACACGGCCGGCGACGTCGTGCAGAGCCTGCGCGACGCCCTGCTCCGCCATCGCCGCGCCATGCTCGACCTCAATACGACGGTCGGCCTGCGCATCCTGCCATGAAGCATCACCCGGCCCGATGCTCGGGGGCGATTTGGATCGGCGCAGGCGAGGCGGGCGAGGCACGCTGGACGCCCGTCCTGCACGATCACGTCATGGCAACGCGGCAGGCGGGGCGAGGTCGGCGAGAGGCACCTGCTCCGCGTGCACGACGCCGCCGTTCACGTCGCGGATGGCGAGCGTCAACGCCGGCCCGGCCGGCGCGTCCCAGTCGATATTGAGCGTGCCGAAGTTTGGGTCACGGTACCGGGGGCCCAGGCGATGGGCGTTGGGCTCCTCGCGTGTGCCCGGTCCCTTCGGCTGGTTGAGGCTGCTGGCCGTGAGATCGTAGAGCGGGTAGGGAAGCGCGTCGGACGCGGGGGCGATGCGGCTGATCTCGGCACTGTGGCGGTCGCCGCTCACGACGACGAGCCCCGTGGCGCCGGACTCCCGGAACGTACGCATCAGACGGGCCCGCTCGGCGGGAAAATTACCCCACTGCTCCCAGTGATGCTCCGTCGCGGCGACCTGGATGCTCGAAAGCACGATCCTCACCTCGGCTGGCTCCGCGAGGACGTCGGCCAGCCAGCGCCACTGCTCGGCGCCGAGCACGGTCGCGGCGGGATCGTCGGTCGGCAGATACGGCCCCTCGCCCGGCACGCGTTCCAGCAGCGGAATCGAGGCGAGCGGGGACCGGTGAAACCGCGTGTCGAGGCAGATGAACTGCACCCGCCTGCCGGGCGGACCGACGACGAGCGTGCGATAGATTCCCTCCCGGGTCCGCAGCGGCGAGTCGGCCAGCACGCCGAAAAAGTCGAGAAACACCTGCTGTGATTCGCGCCGCCGCGGATAGTCGCTGCCGGCATCGTTCGCGCCGTAGTCGTGATCATCCCACACGGCCACCATCGGCACGCGGCCGCGAAGGTCGGCGAAGCCCGGGTCGCCTGCGAGGACACCGTACTTCTTCCGCAACACGGCCATGTCTTCAGTGTCGCCGTAGATGGTGTCTCCGAGCAGCAGGAGCACGTCGGGAGCGAAGTCGGCGACCGCCTGCCAGATCGGCTGGGGCTTGTCCTGGCGGATGCAGGAGCCGGCCGCGATCCGCCTCACCGTCAGCGCGGGACCGGGCTCGTGTGCCTCGGTGCCCGTAGCCGCGCCGACCAGCAGCAGGACTGCGGTCGCCCATCGAATCCGGATCGGCGATCGCATCGCGACACTGCTCCCGACGGCCGTCAGCCCGTCCACACGAATTCGACCGGGGCATCGATCTCGGGATGGAGGCTCTTGTGGACCGGACAGGCGCGGGCGGCCTGCTCGAGCGCCGACCGCTGGGGATGATCCGGCGGCAAGGGGATCGTGATCCGTGTGCGGAGCGACGCGATCCGCCGCGGAGGAGCCGCCGTCATCACTTTTTCCGTCTCGGCCGTCATGCCTGCGAGTTCGATGCCGTGCCGCTCCGCGACGATGCCCATGACCGTCATCATGCAGCCGCCGAGCGCCGTGGCCACGAGATCGGTCGGGGAGAAGCTCTCCCCCTTGCCGTGGTTGTCGACCGGGGCGTCGGTCACGAGCGTCGCGCCTGACGGACCGTGCTCCGCGCGGCAGCGGAGTCCTCCCTCATACGTGCTCTTGAGCACCACCATCTCGAACCTCCACGAAAAGCCCGCAGGCCACCCCACGGTGTGGCCTGCTTATAACTATGGAGCGTAGTCTACCGGGTTTCGTCGGCCGTCACCTGAACGCAGGCAGTATGGGATTCCGATCGTTGCAGTCGTGCGTGGCGGCCTTGCGGGCCGAGGGGGAGGTGGTCGAGATCGACCATCCGGTCGATTCCCATCTCGAGATCGCCGAAATCCAGCGCCGTCTGTTTCGGGCCGGCGGGCCGGCCGCGCTGTTCACGCAGCCGCGGGGCTCCGCGTTTCCGGTGCTCGTCAACCTCTACGGCACGCAGCGTCGGATCGAGCGGATCTTCACCGACTCACTCGACCACGTGAAGCGACTCGTGGAGCTCAAGATCGATCCGGCGGCGGCCCTGCAGCGGCCGTGGCGATATTGGCGGTCGCCCTACGACGCCCTCTCGATGCTGCCGCGGAGCGTCCGCACCGGCCCCGTGCTGGCCCGTGAGATTCCGCTCTCCCGTCTGCCGCGGGTGACCGGCTGGCCGGGTGACGGCGGCGCGTTCATCACGTTGCCGGCCGTCTACACCGAACACCCCGACCGGCCGGGCACGAAGCACTCGAACCTCGGCATGTATCGCGTGCAGATCTCGGGCAATGCCTACGAGCACGATCGGGAAGTCGGGCTCCACTACCAGATCCACCGCGGGATCGGCGTGCACCACGCGGCGGCACTCTCGCGAGGCGAGCCGCTCCGGGTGGCGATCTTCGTCGGCGGCTCGCCGGCGCTGGCCGTCTCGGCGGTGATGCCGCTCCCCGAAGGGCTCTCGGAGCTCACGTTCGCCGGCGTGCTCGCCGGCCACCGAATCCCGATGATCCGTCGGCAGGGGCGGCCCGCGATCTACGCCGATGCGGATTTCGTGATCGAGGGCACGGTGCACCCCGGCGCGACGAAGCCCGAGGGCCCCTTTGGTGACCATCTCGGCTATTACGCGCGGCAGCACGAATTTCCCGTGATGCGGGTCGATCACGTCTGGCATCGGGAGGGAGCGATCTGGCCGGTGACCGTGGTCGGCCGGCCCCCGCAGGAAGACACGCTCTTCGGCTGGCTCGTGCACGAGCTCACCGGGCCGGTGATTCCCACCGTGTTGCCGGGTGTGTCGAGCGTGCATGCCGTCGATGCCTCGGGCGTCCATCCATTGCTGCTCGCCGTCGGGAGCGAACGCTATCTGCCCTGGAAGCCCTCCACGCGGCCGGCCGAACTGCTCACGCAAGCCTCCGCGATCCTCGGTCAAGGGCAGCTGTCGCTCGCCAAGTATCTGTTCATCATCGCCGGCGACGATGCCCCGGGCCTCGACGCGCACGACGTCGCTCCCTTCCTCGCCCATCTCCTTGCCCGATCCGACTGGCGGCGCGACTGCCACTTCCACACCGAGACGACGATCGACACGCTCGACTACTCCGGCACCGGGCTCAACGCGGGCTCGAAGCTCGTGGTGGCCGCCCGCGGCCCGGCGATCCGCGACCTGCCGCGCGACGTGCCGGCCGGCATCAGCCTTCCGGACGGCTTCGCGAATCCGTGCGTCTGCCTGCCGGGCGTCGTCGCCGTTGCAGGCCCGCGGATCGAGCCCCGCCCCCGGCTCGACGCTCCGAGCGACGCGGCGATCTGGGCCTCATCCCAGTCGCCCACGTGGTCGCACGACATTGATCGATTCTGCGCCGCCATCGGCCCCGACCATCCGCTGCGGCGCTTTCCACTCATCGTGATCGTGGACGATGCTGATTTCACGGCCGCCTCCCTCGAGAACTTCCTCTGGGTGACGTTCACCCGCTCGAATCCCGCCGCCGACGTACACGGCGTCGATGCGTTCACGCACCACAAACACTGGGGCTGCCACGGCCCGCTCGTGATCGACGCCCGCCTCAAGCCGCACCACGCTCCGCCGGTCGAGGAAGACCCGGCCGTATCTGCCGCCGTCGACGCCCTCTGCACCCGCGGCGGCCCATTGGCTGGGCTGGGCTTGTAGTTGCTCGTTCAGTGCGCGCCGGCTTCGGACTCCACGGGAAAAGGGAGGCGGCGGAGACGGTCGGTGCGATGCGGAAGAGCCGACGGGCAGATACGCGGCTTACACCGAGCGCACCATCACAGTTGAGACGGGACGAGCGATCGCCCTCGGCGATGGAGCAGCGTACCGCCGGCTTCGACGCCGCGTTGGGCGAGTTGAGCAGAGACAAGCGGGACGCCCGTCCTACGCCTTGATCGCGGCGATCCGCACCTTTGTGCCCACCGAGCGATGGCCGGTGCGGCGGCGGTAGTTCTTGCGCCGGCGGAACTTCTGCACGAAGATCTTGTCGCCCTGCACGAGGCCCACGACCTCGGCACTCACCTTGGCGCCCTTGACGGTGGGCTTCCCGAGTTTCAGCTTGCCGGCTTCGCTCACGGCGAGCACCTCGTCGAACACGATCTCGCTGCCGGCCGGAAGGTGCCGGAAGTCGATCTCGATCTCCTGACCCTCCATGACGCGGTATTGGCGGCCGCCGTCGGCGACGATCGCGTAAAGGTGGTCGGAGCCCGCCATGGTGGCGGCGGTGTCGGCGGTAGCTGTCTTGGCCATGGGTTCTGTCACTCTTGCTTGGATCAGGGAGTCTCGCAGGGTACCAACCGCCCGGTGCCCGGTCGAGTGGGGGCCGAAAAACCCGCCACTCGCCGGGCCCGACGGGCATGTTTGCCGATTACGGAAACCGCACGCTCCGGCCCGTGGAATCCCAGGCCTCGAACACGAGGTGCTCCGGCGACACGCCGTCCTTGCCGTCCACGTGCAGTTGGATGTGGGTCTGGTCCTCAAATTGCGTGATCTCCCGCCGCTTGCGGTTGTTGATCCAGGTGGCCACCTCGTCGTGCACCGTGATGTTGAGGCGGGCCAGATCGTCGCGGCTCGCCGAGAGTTGCAGTGTCCGCATCACCTCGATCGCCATGCTCTCGGCCGTCTTCACCATGCCCGTGCCCGTGCAGGTGGGGCAGTCGCGGAAAATGCTCTTCCGGAGTGACGGCCGAATCCGCTGCCGGGTCATCTCGACCAGCCCGAACGGGCTCGTTCGCAGGATCTTCGTGCGGGCCCGATCCCGCTTCATCGCTTCATGGAGCGCCTTCTCGACGCCGCGGCGGTACTTCTCCTTCCGCATGTCGATGAAGTCGTTGACGATCACACCGCCGAGATCACGCAGCCGGAGCTGCCGGGCGATCTCCTTGGCCGCGATCAGGTTCATCTGGTAGGCATTCTCCTCGGCACTCTTCTCGGTGCGGAAGGAGCCCGAGTTGACGTCGATCGCCACGAGCGCCTCGGTCTGGTCGATCACGATCGACCCACCGCCCTTGAGCGGCACCTTGCGCTGATACATCTTGCCGATCTCCTCCTCCAGCCCGTAGCGGTGGAAGAGCGGCTCCTTGCCTTCGTAGAGATGGAGCCGCTCCGCGTATTTCGGCATCACGAGCTCGAGAAACTCCTTGGCCCGCTCGTAGGCGGCCGGCTCGTCGATCAGGATCCGCCCCACGTCCTCCGTGAACATGTCGCGGATCGTGCGGATGATCATGTCGCTTTCCTGGTAGATATCGATCGGCGCGGAATATTTCCGCATCCGGCGCACGATGCTCTTCCAGAGATTGAGAAGATAGGCCATGTCACGGGCCATCTCCGATTTCGTCCGCTCGGTGCCGGCCGTGCGCACCACGAAGCCCACCCCCTTCGGCGGCTTGAGGTCGAGCATGATGTCGCGGAGGATGCGGCGGTCGCGCTCGTCGTCGATCTTCTTCGAGATCCCGACGCGGCCCAGCGGCGGCATGAGCACGAGGTAGCGGCCGGGGATCGAGATGTAGGTGGAGAGCGTCGGCCCCTTCGTGCCGAAGCCCTCCTTGATCACCTGCACGAGCACCTCGTCGCCGCGCCGCAGGACGTCCTGGATCGGCGGCTTCACCCGGGGGCGGTCGCCGAGCCGCGGCTTGCGCTTCGTGGCCGCCCGTTGCCGGGCGTCATCGTCGCCCGCCGCTTCGACGCCCCGGCTCGGCGGCTCCGCGTCGAAGGCCTTGTCGGGATCGAGGCCGCCCTGGCGGTAGTACTGCGGCTCGACGTCACTGATGTGGAGAAAGCCGTTGCGGCCCACCCCGAAATCCACGAACGCCGCCTGGATCGAGGGCTCGATGTTGACGATCCGCCCCTTGTAGATGTTGCCCACAAGATTGTCCTGGCTGGTCCGCTCCACGTAGAGCTCCTCCAGCACTCCGTCCTCCATGATCGCGATCCGGCACTCCTCCGGCTGCGACACGTTGATCAGCATTTCCTGCTTCATGAATCGTCGTTCCTTTCTGGTTTCCTCGGGGCTCTCGCGTCCTCTGTGGACGACGCCGTCAGCCGACGGTCTCCGAGAGCCGGCGACGCATCTGGTCGCGCAAAAAAGCCTTCACCTCACGGGCGCTGTCCATCTGGAGCGCCCGTGCGGCGATCTCGCGGCAATCGGCGACCGAAACACTTCGGCACGCCTGCTTCACCTCCGGGATGGCGCTCGGCGGCACGCTCAGCTGCCGCAGGCCCAGCCCCAGAAGCAGCTGCGTGTACATCACGCTGCCGCTCATCTGACCGCAGACATTGGCCGGCACACCGGCCTCCCGCGCCACGTCGAGCGAGCGGCTCAAGAGCCGCAGCACCGCCGGATCGCAGGCGTTGTAGAGATCGGCCACCTCCTTGTTGCCACGGTCGACCGCCAGCGTGTACTGGATCAGGTCGTTGGTGCCGATCGAGACGAAATCCACCTCCTTGATGAAGGCGTCGAGCATCATCACGGCGGCCGGCGTCTCCACCATCATGCCCACGGGCATCTTGGGGTTGAACGCGATGCCGTGCTCGGCAAGGTCCTCCATCACGTCGGCAAGCACGAGCCGCGCCTGCCGCAATTCGACGATCGTGGAAACGAGCGGGAAGAGCACCCGCACGTCGCCCAGGGCGCTCGCCCGCAGAATGGCCCGCAGCTGTGTGCGAAACATCGGCAGCTGCCGGAGCGAGAGCCGGATGCTCCGCAAGCCCAGGCATGGGTTGCGCTCCTCTTCGGGCGTGGTCTCGGTGCGCATCTTGTCGGCGCCGAGATCGAGCGTGCGGATCACGACCGGCTTGCCGTGCATCGACTGCACCACGGCACTGTAGGCCGCGAAGTGATCCTCTTCTGTCGGCTCCCGCCGGCTCGTCAGATAGAGAAATTCGGTGCGGTAGAGCCCGATGCCGTCGCAGCCCCGCGAGAGACACTGCTCGGCCTCACTCGGAAACTCGATGTTGCCCGTGAGCTGGATGCGCACGCCGTCGAGCGTCTCGGCCGGCAGGTCGCGGAGCGTGTCGAGCTTGGCGGCCACGGTGCGGGCCGCCTCGAGTTCGAGCTTGTAGCGGGCGATCGTCTCTTCATCGGGCTGGAGGATCACGACGCCCTGCTGCCCGTCGAGGATCACGGGCTCCCCGCCCGACACGTCGGCCAGAAACGGCCCCAGCCCCACCACGGCCGGAATCTCGAGCCCTTCCGCCACGATCGCGGTGTGGCTGCCGGGGCCCCCGAGTTCCGTGGCAAAGCCCTTCACGAACCGGCGATCGAGGTTCGCCGTCTCACTCGGCGTGAGGTTGTGGGCGAGCACGATCACGGGCTGCGAAATCGCCGCCAGCGTCTCGCGCCGCTGCCCCAGGAGGTTGCGGAGCAGACTCTTCTCGATGTCGTAGATGTCGTGGGCCCGCTGGGCGATGTGGTTGTCGAGGCTCTGAAACACCTTTGCATACCGCCGGAGCGTGCGGCTCACCGCGTATTCCGGCCACCAGTTCTTGTCGCGGACGGCGCTCGTGAGCTCCCCCTGGAGCCGCTCGTCGTGCAGCATCGCCAGATGGGCGTCGAAGATGGCGGCATACTGCTCGCCCAGCTCGGCCCGGATCGCATCGCGATTCCGCTCGATCTCGCGGGCAGTCTCGGCCACGGCATTGGCGAGCCGCTCGAGCTCCGTATCGACGGCACTGCGCTCCACGAAGCGGCGCGGAATGCGAAAGCCCTCGCTGTCGAGGACGAGCGCTTCGCCGATCGTGACGCCGGGCGAAACGGCGATGCCTTGGAGTTTCAACATGGGGGGCGCAGTCCAGCTCGCCGGCAGCGGGGGCCATGGGCGGGGGGATCACGCAACGCCCGCCGAAAGGCGGAATGCCTGCGCTCAACGGCCCCGCACGGCTTCGCGCCAGGCGGCTTCGTGCTGCTCCTTCTTTGGGGTTCGGTCTCGGTCGGTGATGGGCGGCGGTCTGGCCGCCCGGAAATCGTGTTCGGCTGCGGTGCCCGACGTGGGCTCATGGTCTGGTGTTCGTGATCAAGTTTGTTCGGTAAAGTTGCGGTCGAAGAGCCCGCCGATGGCCTCGACGGCTTCGCGGGCATCCGGCCCCGTCGCCTCGACGACGAGCCGGGTGCCCGACTCGGCCGCGAGCGTCAGGAGGTCGAGGATGCTCTTGCCGTCGGCCCGCTGCCGTTCCGCGACGAGTTCGATCCGCGACTGCCACTTGCGCGCCTCGCGGGCCACGAGATCGGCCGGCCGGGCGTGCAAGCCCTGCTCGATGCCAACCACGACCTCCCGCGACACGGTCTCTGGGGTTGTCACGTGACCACTCCGTGACTGTCGGCCTCCTCGAGCAGATGCTCGATATCGGCAGGGGTGGCGGAGGCCTTCAGACGGCGGCAGAAGTCGTCGTCGCGCAACTGCCGCGAAATGTTTTCGAGCGCCCGCAGATGGTCACCCGGACGATCGGGCGGCGACACGAGCAGGAACAAGAGGTGCACCGGCTCGCCATCGAGGCTCTCGAAGTCGATTCCTTTACGGCTCACAGCGACGGTGCCGACGAGACGGTCGACGCTCGGATGCTTCGTGTGCGGCACGGCCACGCCCCGACCGATGCCGGTGCTGCCGAGTTCCTCCCGCTTCATGATCGCCTTGACGATGCCCTCGAGTTCCGCCGGCGCGATCTTCCCGGCCTCGACGAGCGCCTCCGCCATCTCGCGGATCACACCCTGCTTGGTGTCCGCTTCGACATCGGACCGAATGGCGTCGGTGGCGACAAAATCTGAGAACTTCATGCGGTCGGGCTTCTGGGGTGGGGATGTGTGCGGGATCCGAACTGCGCTGCCGCTAATCGCGGCGCGACGACTGCACGTGCTTGTGGTCCCGGACCTTTTCCTTGTGTTTCCGCAGCTGCTGCTCGAGCTTCTGAACGGCGCCGTCGACGCTCCTCCAGAGCTGCCCGGAATGCTCACGGCTGACCATGTCGTGGAAGTGCTCGGCGGAGGCCACGATCTCGACTTCCGGCAGTTCGGCGTTGCCCAGATCGACGGTCACATTGAGGGCGGTGATCCTGTCGAAATACCGCTTGAGCCGCGACACCTTCGCCGAGATCTTCGACTGCGATGCCGCGCTGAGCTGCCCATGCCTGGCCGAGACGTTGATTTGCACCCGATCGCTTCCTTCTTGGGCTGAGGATATGGAAAAACAGGCTCCTCGACGGAAACGATCAAGCATATCACCCGCGCAGTCGCTTCGACAAACCGCGCCGCTCACGCGGCCCCGGGGCGCCGAATCAGACCCTTTTGCAACTGGCCGCGCCACCACGCCGCCCCTTCACGGCGCAGCTCCGGCAGGCCGTCGGGCCGATACCGTAGGCGATCGACCCCCGCTGGGCGCACGACGTCACACAGGCACTTGAACGCATAGCGGCGGACCACGAGATCGCCATCCTCCAGTGCCGCGACGAGGTCAGCGGCGGCGCCGGCCGCGAGCTCGGGATCGCCAAAGCCGCGGGCCATTGCGAAGAGCGTGTCGGCCTTGCCGTGCGGAGCACGTGTTTCGAAGGCCGCACGGAGCTTCGCGGCGGCGTTGGCGCCTCGTGCGAGTGCCAGCGGCACCACGTCGGCCTCGAGCTTCGACCACTGCTTCTGCTCGAGCCGCCGGCCGACCGCCTCGGTGCACAACAAATCGACGGCGGAGTCGAAGTCGCCGGTCAGGGCGAGTGTCGAAGCCGCAAGGATCCGATTCTCGACCCGCCGATCAGCAGCGAGGTCGCGCAGTGCATCGTCGAGCGAACCGGTCTCGAGAAGCCGCGCAGCCAGCGCCTCGGCGGCGTTGCGTTCGAGTTTGTCCACTGGCAGCGCCGCCGCGATCCACGCCGGGAGTGGATCGAGGCGTGCGACCGTGCCGACGTCGGCCGCAATGCTCTCCCAGGCGATCGCCGTCCGGGCGTCGAATATGCCCTCGGCCGCAAGCCCCGCGAGAGGCCGCAGTTCACCATCCGCCGCACGGCCCGACTGCCGCCACGCGAGCCCGCCGTTGACGGCGACGACACTCGCTCGCACCCGCGCAGCCTCGACCGCAGGATCGGAGCCCGGCGCACGGTCGAGGTCGACGGCGATGGCCGCCTGTCCGTCGAGTCCGGCGATGATGGTGCCTTCGAGTCCGCCCGCGACGACGCCGACCCGTGCATCGCTTCGGCCAGCCCGGACGAGAGCCCTGCCGAACACCACCTCCAGGCGCGGTCCGCCGCCGGCGTCGGCGCTGACGATGGCCCGTGTCGCGGGCAACAGTCGGATCGTGATGCCGCCGACGGTGACCTCCGGCTGACAGCCGAAGGGCACGATCAGGTCCTCGCGCGGGCCGAGCACCGCGCCGCGTTCGAGCGCTGTCCAGACGGTCGTTCCCTGCACCACTGTGCGACGCATGACGAGGCCGGTGCTCTCCACCGCTCCGATCGCGGCTCGATCCGGGGGCCCGGGAGCCACCGCGGGGGCCGGAAATCCTGGTTCGAGCGGCGTTCCGGCGGCCGCAGGCGGCAGTGCGATCGCCAGGGCGTCTCCCTGGGGCACCCGTGGCAGCGACGGCGGAGGCTCCGCTGCGGCGGGGGCCGCCGCGGTGGCAGGAGGAAGCGGTGCGTCTGGTTGGGGCACGGCGGCGATCACAGGCGCCGCTGCCGGTGCATCGGCCTCAGGAACGGCGCGCGGTTCCATCGCGGGCTCCGCCGGCACCGCAGCGGTTGCCTGCGGAGTCGGCGGGCTTGCGGGCTCGGCGGGCGCAGCCGGGGGAACGTGTTCGATCGCCGGTGCGGCACCCGCCGCGTCTCTGGCCACGCCGGCCACGGCTCCGGCATCGCCGCGCCGCCCGCGCGAACGGCCGATCGCATCGACCAAAAACACCCCGAGCGCCAGGAGGAGCGCGACCGCGGCCAACGCGGCCGCCCATGCCGCCCGGGAGGCCCGGCGGCGGGCCGGCACGGCTGCCGGACCGGGTGCCGCCTCGATCGCCGATCGCACGGCCCGCGCGTTTGAAACCGCCTCGCGCCGCTCGAGATCTGCAAACACGGTCGTCGAGTGATGCCCCATCGCCTCGAGAAGGCGTTGCCGGCCGGCGGAATCCAGCGACGTCGCCACCCCGGGAGTGTGGGCCAGTGTGGCGAGCATCTCGTGGCACGCCGCAACCTCGGCCAGATGCATGTCGGACTCGATGCAGATTCGCTCGAACGCCTCCAATCGTTCGGGCACGAGGCAGTTGTCGAGGTACTCGGCTACGGAATTCGGATCGGCCCCCAGCCCCCGCCCATCGGCCCGCGGTGCCGGGATCGTCGGCCGCTCGACGACCTGCCGGATCCTGGCGACAAGCTGCTGCGCGGGGCCGCTCGCCGCCACCTTGGCGGCCAGTTCATGCTGCTCGTCGGATGGGAGCACATGATCGAGCCAGGCCAGGAGTGTGCGAAGCGTCAGACGCATGATGGGCAGTCCAATGGGGTGCGGGAATCGAGGCCCACTCAGGCGGGCTTCCGGTTCGTCTCCGTTGAAGGAGTGGCGCCTGGCCAGAAATTCCGTAGCCGGCTCAAGATCCGCCCGGCAAACTGGGCAAAACGCCCCGGATTCCCACCCCCCTACCGATCCAACAGGCTCGAACTGCGTACTACCAGCAGGGTTCCCAGAGGGCCGCGCCCGGCCGGGCGCACCGCGCGGCCTACACTGGGACAGGAGGCGTTTCCATGACCGCCATGACCAGGCTTCGTCGGCAGGCCATTCTCAGGCAGGCGACGGGCTACATCGAACTCGGCGAATTGCTCGTCGAAACCGACCGTCCGGTGCCCGAATCGGCCCGACGGCTCCTCGAACGCGCCCTCAGTCTTCTGGGCGAAATCCCGGAGCCGACCCGGTCGTTGCCGGGCACCAAGATGCTCGAGGGGGAGGCCCTGCGGGCCTTGGGCAGCTGGGAAGACGCCCTCCATCTGCTCCAGGCCGTCACGGAACACGACCCCGACAAACTCGAGGCCTGGCTCGGCATGGGCTGGTGTCTCAAGCGACTCGGCCGGCTCGAGGATGCGATCGGCGTGCTCGAGCGGGGGCTCGAAGCCACTCCGCAGCAGCCGATCCTGCACTACAATCTCTCCTGTTATTTGTCGCTCGGCGGACGCGTGCAGGCTGCGATCGAGCATCTCGCGCGGGCCATCGCGATCGATGGCCGGTTTCGCGACCTCACGGAGGTCGAGCCGGACTTCGATCCGATCCGCACCGACCCGCGATTCGTCGCGGCCACGAGCGTCACGGTCTGACCAGCGACGCGGATCTCTGTGCATGACGAGCCCGGCACTCCAGGAGATCATCGCCCTTCTGGGCTGCCCGGCTGCCGGGAATCCCGCGCAGTATCTCTGCGAACGCGCCCTCGCAGAGGCCGGCCTCGACTGGCGATTCCTGACCCTCGAGGTGGCCCCCGACCGCATCGCCGCGGCACTCGCAGGCATCGATGCGATGGGGTTTCGCGGGTGCATCCTCTCCGGCCCGCTCCGTGGTCTGGCGACGGCACATGTCGCCACGCTCTCGCCCACCGCCACGTTTTCCCGCGCTGTGAGCCTCGTCGAGCGGCAGCCGACCGGGCTCGTCGGCCACATGACCGACGGCCGCGGGCTGCTCGAGGCGCTTCGGGCCCACGCCGACCCGTCCGGCGAAGCCGTGCTGCTCATCGGCGCGGGCCCGGCAGCCCGGGCTGCAGCACTCGAGCTCTCGCTGGCCGGAGCGGCCAGCCTTCTCGTCTGCAACCGCACGCCCGACGCTGCGACGGCGCTGGTGGAAGCCCTGGCAGGCGTCGACGGCGCGCCTGCCACCGTGCTGCCCTGGCGGCCGGAGCTCATGGTGCCGGAGCACGTGGGCATCGTGGTGTCGGCGATACCCGCCGACGCCCGACTCACGCTCACGGGCCTGCGAAAGGATCATGTCGTCGCCGACTTCGCCCTCGTGCCGCAGCCCTCGCCCATCGCCGCCGCTGCCCAGAAGCACGGCGCCTGCACGATCGACGGCCTGGAGATCCACTGCGCAAAGACGGCGATCGACTTCCACACATGGACAGGCATCGAACCCGACACCGACCTGCTCCGCGAACTACTCGACGAATATCTCAACGCCGCCTGAACTGGCGTGATCTCAATGACGCCGGCGAGGGCCTGCCTCGTACCAGCGCGGGGTAGGCGTCCTGCGTGCCATGCATCGCCGAGCGGCTGGGCATGTGGTAACGATCCGCATTCGGAGCCGGCGGTAGGCATGCTCGAGGAATGCTTCACGGAACGGTCCGGCATCGTGCCGTCCGTTCCTTGGCCGACCTCCGTCGGCTGGTGCTAACCCGGCCCTCCAGGCCTAGCGCGCTTTCGTCCTCAACGACTCCCTTCGTCTGCGCGTGCCCACCGACCGACTCCGCCGAAAGTTCCTGGCGCCTACGAATTGACGAGGCTTCGGGCTCTCCGTACCCCGGGAGCCGGCGTATGTGACCAGCGCAGGCAAGGATGCCGGAGCGCAGGCACATCCGAGTGAGTGAAGCCCAGGATGGGCGCAGCGAACGTCCGGCGATGGGGTATGGAGAGCCCGAAGCCGGTCGAGGCGAGTTGAGCAATGCCAGCCCGAAGCTGACGCCTGTCTTACTTCGCGTACTCTTTGAGGAAGCCCTTGAACTGCACGAGGTGTTCTTCCTCGTCGGCCAGGAGCCGGATGCAGAGGTCTTGGGTGACGTAGTCCTCGCCATCGACCGCCTTGATGAGCTTCTTGTATTGGGCGCAGGCCGCTTCTTCGACGGCGATCACGCTCTTGATCACGCCTACCACGTCGGTGGTGTCGGTCACCGGCTGGATCTGGCCGCCCATCGTCACCGCTGCCGAGCCCGGAACGTGCCCGCCGAGCTGCTTGATGCGGTTGGCGAGTTGCTGGGCGTGGGCGATCTCGCCGGGCACGTCTGCGCCGAGCGACTTCTTGATCTCCTCGGCCCGCACGCCGTCGAGGTTCACGCTGTTGGCGAGATAGTTCACCACGGTCTCGAGCTCCATGCTGTAGCTCTCGAGCAAGAGGGCGATCGTCTCTTTCGTCGTCACGGCCATCGGGTGCCTCCTTCGGGTTCGGGATGCTGAATCGTGCGAGACAGCAGTCGGTCAGGCGGCTGCGGGGGCCGCGATGCGTTCAATCTTCTTGAGCAAGGCGGCGGCACTCGAGCGGACGTCACCCACCGGGTCGCTCGCGGCGGCCTTGAGTCGCTCGACGAGCCCGGCCGGCGGCGGCTCGTGGGTGGCGTCGACGAGCAACGCCACGCCACGCAAAGCGTTGACCACCACGAGGGCCCGCTTGTACCGCCGCGATTGGGCCGCCGCGTTGTCGCCGGGGCCGGGGGCGGTGTCGGGCAGGGCCAGCATCTCGCCGAGCCCTTCATAGGCTTCGGTGCGGCCCTGACGGGCGAGCCCGAGCGCTGCATTGAAGCGGACGTCGTCGTTCGTGGCACCGGCCAGCGTGAGGAGCCGCTCGACGGCGGCCTCGCCCCCGAGCACGCCGAGCGTGAAGGCGGCTGCCGACTGGAGCGGCGCATCGTCGCTCTGCGAGGCTGCGATCACTGCCGCCGCCACAGCAGCCGGGTCGGCGAAGTCTCGCCCCGCCGCCACGAGATTGGCCTGGAGCACCGCGAGTGCCTCGACAGCTGCTCGGGCCGTCTGGGGATCGGATGCATCGGCGATGCGTTCCACGAGCGGCGCCGCCGCTGCCGGCACGGCGAATTCACCGAGAGCGCGGCAGAGATAGACGCGGAGTGTCTCTGACTGCTCGCCCGACCGGCCACTCACGACCTCCTCGGAGAGGATCCTGCCTAGTTCGCGAGCCAGGGGTTCGTCTTGCTTGAGGGCGGCGCTGCCCGGCCCGCGCAGGTCGTTGGCCAGGTTGAGTGCCGCCTGCCAGCGACCCTCGTTGGCCCGCTGGAGGGTGCGCACATACGCCTGGGGATCGTTGCCCAAATGGGCGAGCCAGTGGAACGCCAGCCACACACAGACGATGATGGAGACGATGAGCCCCGGCACCAGGAACAACTGCACGAGAAAGGCGGCACTCGGCGGCTCGACGGGCGGCAGGGCGTCGTCTGCCGAAAGCGGCCGCTTGAATTCTGCCATGGGTGAACCCTGGGACTGCCGTGCACCTGCAAAAGTCTAGGGGAGCCACGTGGAGCGTCAACTTGACCGTTCCTGGCCGGGGGCCGTGTGGCTCGACGCCGACGTGGACACCGTCGAGGAGCAGCTCGCGCTCGACGAAGCCCTGCTGGAAGAGGCACACGACGGCCTGACCACGACGGCCGTGGTGCGGACATGGATGGCGCGGGAGCCGGTGGTGGTGGTCGGCTCGTCGAGCTGCCTCGACGCGGAGGTGGATCTGGCCGCCTGCCGGGCCGCGGGTGTGCGGATCGTGCGCCGCCCCAGCGGAGGGCTCACAGTGCTGCTGGGGCCGGGATGCCTGATGTGGTCGGTGGTCGAGCCTTACCCGGACGGCGCACCGCCGATCGACGCGCTCCATGCCCGCATGCTCGACCCGCTCTGTGCGGCGCTCTCGCGCGTGGCGGCCATGCCCGGCGGCGTCACGCGCCGCGGTTCGAGCGACCTCGTGGTGCGGGCCGCCGATGGTGATCGGAAGGTGTCCGGCAACGCACTTCGTGTGCGGCGGCACGGGGTGCTCTATCACGGCACGCTGCTCGACGACTTCGATCTCGATCTCGTCGGTCGGGTTCTCCGGCACCCACCCCGCGAGCCGGACTATCGTGGCCAGCGGCCCCATGGGGCATTCCTCGCAAACCTGCGGCTCGGGGTGGCGGCACTCGAAGCGGCTGTCCGCGCCGCATTCGCGCCAGCATGCAATCGCACCGCGTGGCCACGGGAGCGGGTGGCCAGCCTCGTCGCTGAACGCTATGCCGCTCCCGCCTGGACCGCCCGCCTGTAGGGGCTGGCGCGAACAGGCAACCTGGCGAAACTCGCCGGCGCATGCGGTTTGGAAAGACCACCGAGCCGGCAATCACCCCGAAGCCAAGCTCACGCCGATATCTCCTGACGTGGAGGGAATCGGGGCTTTGAGCCGGGGAGTGGCCCGGAAAAGTCGCCTACCGTCGCCGGAAACGGCCCGGTATGGTTCCGCCTCCGATCGACAGGAAGTCGTTCGACACGCCCGCAACAGGAGGTTGCTTCACATGCGACTGAACATGCATGCCGCCGACGTGCGGCACATCGTCACGCGATACTTCCTCGAGTTCGGTGCCGACGCCGTCGACGTGGCCGACGTGCAGGAAAACATCCGCATCGATCGTGGCCGGTGCGTCGCCCGCTGCTATCGCGCCGCCGAAATGTTCGCCATGTGGCTGATCGACGTGGGCGTGCTGCAGTTCTACGACGCCGACGGCGAGATGCTCCACACGGTGAACCTGTTCACCGAACTGCAGCCGCAGCGGGCCGCCGCCTGACGTGGCGCGATCCTTGGTCCGAGACGCCTGCCTCGGGCCGCGTGGTGCCGAGTTGGTGAGTCGTGTTATTCCGTTTCCGTGGGGGCGGGGATGATGCCGCGTGGAGCGAGCCAGCCGCTGTTGTCGATCGTGATTCCCGCGCCCGCCGACGTGGTGGCGCTCGAGGATACGCTCGTCAGCGTGCTCGAAAAACGGCCCGCAGGGAGTGAAGTGATCGTGGCGCTCGGCTGCGCCTATGACGACCCGTGGCACATCTGCGACGAGGTCACGTTCGTGCAGGCGCCGATCGGCTCGAGCCTCGTGGCCTGCGTCAACGTGGGCGTCGCCTCGAGCCGGGCCGACGTGACGCACATTTTGGCCGCGGGCTGGCGGGCCACGGAGGGCTGGACGGAAGGCCCCCTCGCGCGATTCGACGACGAAGACACCGCGGCGGTGGTTCCCCTGACGGTGTCGGCGGATGATCAAACG
>Ga0247837_1002204_pt1 | contig 37685 bp, 28 predicted proteins | sample LaCtaG_2_FD_187115 | JGI IMG/M metagenome (GOLD analysis project Ga0247837, IMG submission 187115) | Freshwater microbial communities from meromictic Lake La Cruz, Castile-La Mancha, Spain - LaCruzMarch2015_14.5m | ecosystem: Environmental > Aquatic > Freshwater > Lake | place: Spain: Castile-La...
GGTCTTGTGGGGCTTGGAGGGAGGGGAGGGACGAAGAGGGAAGGAGAGACGACGGGTGCGCAGCAGAAGTAGCTGCTGAGTATGGGTCTGCTTCATATTGATTCTTTCGACGAATAGGAAGGCAGATGAAGGGGTTAGTAGTAAAGGCTGGAAATGGTGAACTCGGGGCATTATGACGTTAATTCCTTCCTTTTCGTGGTTAGTGCTAATTCACCCCTCTCTTTTCCCCTTGGATTGGAAACCTGTTTGAGGGATTCCGTTCTATTAAAGTGCAGTGGGAAGAGGGAAAGTCAGCAAGGCTGCACATGCAAGGACAAGTAAGGAGTTGGCATATTGGGTTTGCACACACTTAGAACAAGGTGCATATAGCAATGCAGAGCCTTCAAGGAAACAGTAAGCAGTCCAGTGAAATGCCTCAGTCGCATATATGAAGTCTACATTTCTCCTTTTCCTACTAAGTCAAAGCACTATTTCCGCCCTCCTCCCTTCTATACGCTTAACTCTCACTAGTTTAGGAGACTAAGAAGCAGTGGGGAGCAAGTGAGACTGCGAACAAAGCAACTCACGGCAGCCATGCCTTGCAATATTTCCATGCAGGGTCCCGGCATCCCTCTGGAGCTCTTCCTGTCTGCACGGCACCTCAGACGTATGGACATGATGAGTGAAAGCGACGCCCTCTGCCGTATCTACTTCAAAGACTCCTTCCAGCCGAATTGGTCAGAAATCGGCGTGACGGAAGTGATGAAGAACCAAGCGCACCCCAACTGGGCTCGCACTTTCCCACTAATGTACCTGTTTGAGGTCGAGCAGTTCCTGATGTTCGAAGTGGTGGACGATGACGGTAGATCTGGGGAGTTGATTGGCAAGGCTACGACTTCGGTGGGAGCGATCATGGGGAACAAAGGCACTCTCATCCTGGACTTGAAAAGGGACGGAAACGCGCAGGTCAGAGGCAAGTTGATAGTCCGCGGGGAGCAGGTGCACGCAAGCAGAGAAAGCGCCACCCTCGAAATCCACGGCCAAGGACTCGACGACAAGGACTTCTGGTCCAAAAGTGACCCTTTCTTCGCTATTAACCGGCTGAGGGAAGACGGCCAGATGCTGCCTGTGTACCGCTCAGAGGTGATTGACAATAACCTGAACCCGATGTGGAGGAGCTTCGTGGTAAAGGTGCAGACTTTGTGCAATAGCGACCCGCACATGCCTCTCATAGTGGAGTGTTGGGATAATGAAAGCTCGGGCAGTCACCAGTTCATCGGGAAGGCGGAGACCAACTTGGAAAAGCTCAGAAACAAGGAAACTATGCAGCTTCTTAACCCTCAGAAGCGCAAAAACGACGGCAGAGCTGGCTCTCTGCTGGTCCGCATGTGCAATATCTGCACTGAATACGAGTTCACTGACTACCTGAGAGGCGGCACGCAGCTGAGTCTGATGGTAGCCATTGACTTTACAGGGTCGAATGGAGCGCCTTCGCAGTCGAGTTCGCTGCACTACCTGAGAGGAGGGGCTATGAATTCGTATGAACGAGCGATATGGTCAGTGGGGAGCATATTGGAGCCCTACGACTCCACTAAGACTTTCCCTGTGTGGGGCTTTGGAGGACGCCCAAGCACGGGGCAGGCAGTGAGTCACTGCTTCAGTCTGACCAACGGAGAAGTGGTGGGAGTGCAAGGCATCCTCGGCGCCTACCGCAGTTGTCTGGAGGCGGTGGAGCTCTCCGGCCCCACTCTCTTCGAGCACATCATCCGCACTGCCTCCGACGTCGCCCGCAGAAGTCCGCCCGGCGACAACTACACCGTGCTCCTCATCCTGACCGACGGCGCAATCCACGACATGCCAATGACGAAGTCACTGATAGTGGACGCGTCCGTGCTCCCAATGAGCATCATTATCGTGGGCATCGGAAATGCAGACTTCGAGAACATGGTAGAGCTGGACTGTGACTCTGGCATGCTGGCTGATGAGCGAGGGCGGAAGGCTGCGAGGGACATTGTCCAGTTTGTGCCTTTCAGGAAGTTCGAGGGGGACGGACCGAGACTTGCACGGGAAGTGCTGGCGGAGGTGCCCAAGCAACTGGTCCAGTTCATGAAGCACCATGGAGTCGTGCCGAGAATGCAGGAAGCGGTGGCTATGGCCAATATTGATGCTGGGCCTGCGCCTTCCGCTCCACCAAGTTAGTCCTAGCCACTCTAAAGCGCGAAAAACAGACAGACTGAGAGGAACTCTGAGGGTATAACTATGCACTCTGGCTGTAGCCTCCGCACTCGACTTTCTGCGTAGCTGTTCCCAGTGCCTGCACCTCTGAATGGCTAATACGTGGTAATGGGCGTGAACCACATTTTGGGCTGGTACTACGGCAAGTTGACTTGGAACCGCATGTGGGTGCACTCCGCAGCGCTGGTTTCCCGCTTCTCCTCAGGCGTTCGCAAGACCTCATTGCTGTCCACCAGCCGTATTGGCTTCAAACTGCGTTCGTACAGAAGCGGCAAGGAGACCTCTCGAGTGGAGCTGCGCAGTCTGTCCAAGTGCATTCCAGCAGTGGAGCATGATAAGGACCTTAGCATGTAAGCAGACTAACACTCGCGCTTACTAGCAGGACTAAGGGGGAGGTCCACGCAGGCAAGGCGCACTTGGTAGTAGTCTGCGGTGGTAAGGAGCACCCCTGGGTAGCAGTGAGAGCCGTAGATAGGATGTGTGAGCAGCTGGCAGCCGCCCACAGCCACCACAGGCAGTTTCAGCATCCGTTGAATCATATCCACATCGTTCCAAACCGAGCAGCCCTGAGGCGACAGCATAGGCAGACCCGTGGATGGGTCGAAGTACTCCACCCAGTGGCCAGTCAGTTCCTTGCGAATAGTCTCTGCCAGGGCGAAGAAGCGCTGTAGGAGCAGGTCTTTGCATGCGTTTCCCTGCAGTTCCTGCATGAAATCCAGGGGGGAGTGTTGGAGCAGAATTAAGGCTTTGAGCTGGGGCAGGTGGCTGCGGGGGAAGGCGGGCAGGACGGCTCGGATGTCGATGTAGCTGGTGCGGGGCAGGGGGGAAAGCCAGAGTTCGGCATCAGAGCTGGCTATCAACTTCTCGCACATGGGGAGGCAAGGTAGTGGCAATGGCTATAATGGCGGACTACCAGTCCTAGCATACATGTCCTGTACCATCTCCCTGGTTCTGGGAGTGCAGGGCTACTGCATTGCTGAAATTGGTAGCAGTAGCACTATCAAGATATTTCGAGGAATAGACTAATTATCCTTATCTGACAGCTATTTATACTACGGTAACGAGCAATGTGGCCTTTTGAAGCTAATCAGTGTGCGCAATACCTACAGGAATAGGCAAGCAACTCACTAATCTTCTATGAACTGTTATTCCCAGGTAACGCCCATACAGTTAGTACCTAAAGCCCCGCTTCCCACTGGTCTAAGAGTCCTAGGCCTGCCTGTCCTTCAGTAGCTGTCCTATGTTGAGAATCAGAACCGAGCGTTGCGAGACTTGGCCAAGTTATAACTGCTACACAAGCTGAGGATATGGACCAGTATGTCCGCCTCTTTCGCAGAGGGCCAGGACTGCAGCTCTCCCTGCATCCTCTCAGTACCCCGACTATATATCTCATACAGCTGCAATTACCTTTATCTGCTAGTCTCTAGCCAATTACGGTGAGGGAGGGTAGAAATGTCTCCACTCTGAGAAGACACTTATCAAAAAATATATGGATTTGCATAGGAACACAGAGAAGCACCTTTCTTGTGCGCTTTGTAGTGTACTGCGGCATAACTAATCTCTTAGGCTAATAAACTTTTCATAGACAGTCAGACGGCGATCAAACAGACAAAGATTCCATGAAGAAGTAAGTGGACTTAAAGACTAAACAGGCTGACTACTGCTTGCAGTAGGAGAGTTATTCGCCGCTAGTGTACAGCGATAGAAGGAGACAAGTGTGTTAGCTCTTAGCAGTATGGCGGAAGAAGTCCCATAGGGGCAGGAAAAACTGTTGTAGGAGGTCAGAAGAGCAAGTGGAAGATTGCTAGACTAATAGTCAGAAACATGAACTTACTACTGGAGTTCACTCTTCATGCTAGGTGTAATTCCTTCGATATCACCTCTTCATCTGAGTTCACAGACATTCGAGCACTTAATTCCTTATTATGGCTACAGCCAACTCCAACCAAAGACTTACAGTATCCTGCACTCACAGTGATTTATCCATATTAAGTGTATGAACAGAAGCCCTCCCCTCCTAGTGACCTTCACAACATCGACAGTTCTTAGCTCTGTGTAGGGATTTCCTTCCCCAGACCGAGTATTAGAACTCTTAATCCCTACTTACTAAGGAACAGTTACTTTAAATGGCTTCGAACACACAAGCCAGACCCCCTGCTTTCCCACCAGGATTGGGAATTGACGAAGGACGCTGCCAATGCAAGGTCCTCGGCATGCACTCAGAAAGAGCACTCTAACTAAGGAGGGAGAAGATTTAGCAGTGCGAGGTGTTCTTGAGTATTCATGTGTAGTCGATTGCCTTGTGAGAAATCGTCTTCTCACAGCGTAATTAGGCAGGTATGTAGGGTATTTATTGTTTGGCCAATTGCTGTCAGCACCGGAGCACTAATAACTGGGCACAGCCTTCGGCTTGTCCAACCTGCTAAACAGAGATTGACCCTCCACTACCACTGGAGCTGAGTACGCAGGGAGTCGCACTCTCTTGTCTGTGAAAGCATGGGGCCGCCTTCATATGAGAGACTTACTGCTCTGTTGTAGGAACAGTGAGGGCGACGTGTAGCCTCCATCCCCAGGAACTGGCATCCCATACTCCTGTCTGCGCAGGCCTCCGTTTATCAAGTTGTAGCTGGAGCATTACGACGGGGAATCAGAGTGTTTGTATGAGTGGACATATATGATGGGAGACGTTGTGGACCTAGATTTGCTAATCTTGGTGTCGTCGACCTCTACGGGGCAGGTAAAGTCGCAGTGAGGCAACAGAGCAATTCCCGCACCTTAGCCACAACTACGCTACGTTGGACACCACCGTAATATGTCAATAAGCAGCGTAGTCATTCGCCATAGCATAACTTTCCACGACCTCTTGCACCTAATGAGGCCGGAATCAAGGATATAGGCTGACTTTCTCCTGCTGGAGTAGTCTTTATTATTAATATAGAGGTGTATTCTTGGAGGAATTGCAAAGACGGATGCATGGTGAATACTGAGAGTAGGAACTAATGGATATGAATTAACCTCGTATTCAGCTATTCTAAGCAATGTAGACCTGGATATAGTCCCCATTAGGCACTATTTCCTTGTTTTACAGGTAATCGTTAAGAACAGCATGTTGGCAACCTAGTTAGGATGTGGCAAGCCTCCGACATAGCAATACCCCTGTTTGCTACTTTAAAGACTGCGTTTCTCTGGCACTTCTGGTGTTTCCACACTGAGTGCACCTATTCCACCCCTCTTCCCTCATAAGCCCTCTCTCCCGCAGCCCATTTATGGGAACTACACCTGTGCCTTCCCCTTAGGACTGGCTTTTCTCCTCAGACGGGCTCATTTCCTCGCAAATTGCAGAAAACCTGCCAACCTTCTTCTTCTGCTTCCTCTCCAGTTCTTCCTTGCTGAGGAACTTCCCTTGGGGGCCTCTGAGTCGGTTGACTGCGTGTTTGTGTCTGCTTTCGTGCACGTAAGTCCTGTCTCGGTTGCGCACGTAGGGCTTTAGCTTGCTGCGGGCGACTCTGCGCTTGAGGATGCGGTGGTACTGGAGGGGGTTGACAGGGACAGGCTGGGAGTCGAAGGCGAGGCCGGGCAGCAAGAGCTTGGTGCACTGGAGAGGAGTGGGGTCAGGAGTAAAGGAGGGGAAAGGGGAGAAGTCGAAGGGAGACATGGCCATGCACTGGAGGCCCGGGAAGGGGGATTGGTCGGGACTGGGCAGGAAGTTGGAAAACAGTTCGATTTTCCTCGCCTTTGGCTTTTGCGGAAGTTCGGCCATTACTAGGCCGCCCACTACTAGGAAACCAGCTCTGCAGTGAATAGACATAAAGCAGACCTCTGAAAAGAGAAGGACAGACCTGCCTTTCCCTGCTTAAACCAGTCCTCAAGCCTAAATAGTGCTTATTTCTTTGCCTTTGCGCCCCCGCCTTCCCCCGGCTTCTTACTCCTCCCAGGCGCTGCCTTCGGCGCTTCCTCCTTCACCACAGAGACCGCAGTCCTCTTTTCCAGGGAGTCGAAGGTAATCACGCCTCTGCGCAGCAGCTCCACCACCCACTTTATGTACTTCCGCTTGCGGGCGGGCAGGCCCCTTTCCTTCAGTTGGTACTTGTTCGCTGCGAAGACCTGGTCCAGCTTCTCGAACTTGTCTGTGAATTCGGACATGTCGCCACCGATTTTCTTGAAGAAGTGCTCGACAGTCCAGGTGGGCAGCTGGAGGTCCGGCCCGGGAGCCGGGGTCACGGGTGTATACAGCATGTTGCGGAGGTAGGGGTCTTTCGGTCTGGCGCGAATGAAGCGGACCATGCCACTTCGCAGACTCCACATTATGGCCGAAGAACAACTTAGCGCTGTATAGAACTTGTGATTCCTGGAAGTGGGCTTTGCTGGGAATTGCCTATGTCTGCTTTCACTAGTTCTGATTTCCATAGACTTTCAGATAAATTCGCAGGTCGGAACTCCTTTTCGCTGGGAATGTGAGTGTCAATAGCACCAGTGTCTATTCCCAAGCAGTTGAGGAGGACTACGTCCTTATAGATATAACAGCTTTAGCCAGTACTCCTATTCCCTCAGTCAAACAAAGTGAATACAGAGTCCATAGACAAGCAGCCTCCACTCCCCTGGCTATACAGGCAAGTCCTGAGAGAGGCTAATGTGAGGCTGTAATATGTCGCAGCAGGTGATGGCACTGGGCGCTAGTGCAGCTGCACTGCTCGCAGCCTTCGGTCTGGTCGCTTACAACTCTCTATTCACTGTGGAGGCCGGCCACCGAGCTATTATGTACAGCAAAATTAGTGGAGTCAATGACAAGTATACGTACACGGAAGGTACGCATTTCCGTATCCCTATCCTCGACCGACCAATAGTGTACGACGTGCGCACTCACCCCCGCATCATCCAGTCCCTCACCGGCACTCGCGACCTGCAAATGGTAAACGTGTCCATCCGCGTCCTCTTCCGTCCTGCCACCGACCGCCTGGCCACCATCTACCGCACTCTCGGCAAAGACTACGACGAACGTGTCCTGCCCTCCATTGTTAACGAAGTGCTAAAGTCCGTAGTGGCCAAATTCAACGCTTCTCAGCTGCTAACGCAGAGAGAACAGGTCAGTCGACTGGTCCGGCAGAACCTCATCAGCCGGGCAAATGACTTTAACATGATCGTGGACGACGTATCGATCACACATTTAAGCTTCGGCAAGGAGTTCAGCGAGGCTATCGAGTCCAAGCAAGTGGCGGCCCAGCAGGCGGAAAGAGCCAAATACGTGGTTATGTCCGCCGAGCAAGAGAAGCTAGCGACTATCATCAAGGCTGAAGGAGATGCGAAGGCTGCGGAGCTGCTGGGGAAAGCGATGTCTGCGAACCCCTCCTATATCACACTTAAGAAAATCGAGGCTTCGCAGGAAATCGCGGCCACTATTGCCAAGTCTCGCAACCGCGCTTTGCTCGACTCGGATTCTTTGTTCCTCAACGTAGAACAGCTACTGAAGGACTAGGTAGGCCTAGGAGTCTTAGACCAGTCTGTAGCGGCCCTGGGTAATCTGGGATTTAGGGTGCCTGTTCCGGTACTCTTGTTCGATGTTTCTTCTATGCTCCTAATAATGACAGAGAAATGCACCGCCTATTACTGCAATAGTGTTTTTCTCAGTACTCCAAATTAGGTGTTAAGGTCGGACTTACCATTTTCCATATAAAATTATCCATTACATTTCTGCACATTTTCGCTTTAATCAGCGATCCACCTCTCTACACCCCCAGCTCCAGCCTATTTAAATACCCAATTCCCTCAATTCAGTCTAGACTCTATGAATATGTACATTACTTTATAGGCACTTCCCGACTGCAGCCTTTGGTCGAGTTCGCGTCCAGACAGAACACCATGTCGGAGGCGTTCAGTGAGGCTTCCGGCTTCTTCTCTGCGCAGAAAGAGCGGTTTCCCAGGAAATCCTCTGAGAAAAACGCCTTTTTCGCACTTTTCGTAATATTAATGGAAGCAGATTCGACCTTTTCTCGCAAATTGAAGCGGTTGGGAGAGGGCAAAGGACATAAACTCTCAATGCAGTTTTCAGGGAGGCCTGTATTGAAGGGGTTTTCGCCTCGGTGTTTCCAGTTCTTCTTCATGCGTTCATATGTAGTTTCGTTCCTTGTGACCAGGAAAAGGTGAAAAAGGCTCAAACACGCTGCGAATAGGAAAATCTATATAGACTTTACCACTGCGGAAAAAGCGCCTAGTACGATTTCAGCTACTTCCTGGTCAATAGTAGTCCCCCAGTCTTCACTTTCTGCCCTGGCTTTTAGTATATGGAACAGGCAAATTCCCCACATATACCCCTGATTGACAGTCAACACCCACAAAAAGGTGACGAAAAGCGCGTAGTTCTTCTTGCCTATGCAATTCCCGACCCAGGGACAATGGTGGTCAAAGCGCTCAACGCACACTCCGCACACCGGACAGTGGGAGGCTCTCGGCGGCCGCAGTAAACTGCAAGTCTTGCAGAACTTTAGTCGAATTTGGACTCCACTGATAGGGATTTCGATGTATTTGACAGGCTCATTGCTGAGTGCGGATAAAGGCATAGCGCCTACTGGTCCTGTGGAGAAGTGGGCATTTTGCTTGGGCAGGAAGCCGGGGTTGGACAGACTGACAGCCAGCATTAGGAGCAGTGTGAGTGCGAGCAGTACACAGCCTGCAGAGAACAGCCCTGTAGAGGCGTTGTCTTGGAGGAGTTCCCAGGCCGGCAGGCCGAGACAGGCACAGCCGGGGAGGGAGATTAGCAGGAAGGAGAGGAAAGTACGGTAGAAATCGGGCTCTAGTAGACATATCCCTTGGCAGAGAGGGCGACCCTTGCCTGGCCAGACGTCAGCACAGCGGGTCAAGGCTGATTCATGCATTTTACCATGTTAATGCCTCACTTGAGTAGGGGTGTTCATATTGGGAGCTATTTAGGCGCTTGGAGACTGCTTTGATACTAATTAGAGTGTTTTACGGCAGCTGGATTGATTCATTTGATACATTTTAGAGCGAAAATGTATTGAAATCGCAGCTAAAATACGCAAATTTATCTTATTTAAGACTGTCGAATGTCTAAATTGCGTGGATGTTAGTATTAAATATAGGAATTCGGTCATTACGACACACATAGCGCCTTTCCATAGCTAAATCTAGCCTATTTCTTCTCACTTCTGCGGTATATGAGCGCTGACGACCACGAGTCCAAATTATCCCCCACCAAGTAGTTGGGCAGTTCCTCCCACTCACACATCTCCACCGCAAAGGCCTCTGCTTTGAAGTTGTAGCCGCCCACACAGTACACTTTGCCGCCGTAGTAACACACCTTGTTGCGCAGGTCGCGGCCTTCTGCCATGGGGGGGAGACTCACCCACTGGCCGGTTTCGATGTCGAGGAGTTGGACGTGTAGAGAGAAACCGGTCGACAGACCGCCACCCAGAATGATCACTTGGTTCTTGCGAGGGGAAAAACAGGCCGAATTGGACAGCGGAGAGCGGAGCGTAATTGGCAATTGCTGCCATTTGTCCTCCTCATGGTCGTATTTCTCTATGGAAGAGAGGCGAATTGTGCCGTCATAGCCTCCAAAGATGAAAATCAGTTTGGAATTGACGGAGGTGGCTGAAAACGCGCATCTTGCGACGTTCATGGGCGCGATTTGGCTCCACTCGTCTCGCAGCAAGTTGTACTTTTCCCCTTCGTGCAGAAACCTACCAGTCAGTCCGTCATACCCGCCTATGACATACACACAGCCGCACAGGTACACACTAGCGTGTTCCTTCCTGATTTGGGTCATGTTGGCCTTTTTCACCACTTTCCGGTCCTTGTAGTGCAGTACACTGGCTGAGGAGCCGCCGCCGGTGACCAGGGCGCTGCCGTCGGGCAGGGTCACTGCGGCGGCGTAGTAGTTAAAGTCGTGGTGGCTGAAAAGAGTCCTCAAATCCCACTGTTTCGTCGTCAAGTCAAAGGTCATAACCTGGTTCTTATCCCCGAAAAAGCACAACAAAGGCTGCTGAATCTCATACATATCCGTATGGTCGCTGACCACTTTGCCCAAACTCGCAATTTGCGCCTTATACTGCTGCATCGGCATTATAAACTCAGGCTGGACGGGGTCTAATGCCCCTTCTGCCTGCAGCCTGGAGTCCAAAGTCTGAATTTGCTCCGTAATTTCCTCCAAACTGGCAGTCAGCAGCCTTTTCGTCACTTCCAAATCGGTCATATTCGCCAACTCCGCTGCGAATTCGGCCAAATTGCGCTTTTGCCGCATGCTTTCAGCCTCGACAGCCTTCACATCCTCGATTTCTTGGGCGATTTTCTGCTCTTCCAGGGCTAAAACGCTGTGAAACTGCTCAATTAGCTCTTCTTTCCTTGCGTGCAGGGCGGCTTTCAGGACTTCGAATTCGCTGTCGATTTTGCTGACTTCTTCTGTAGCTTTGGAGTCGAGTTTCTGGAGAGATTCGATAGCGTCGTTTCCCCGGTCATCCAACAGCTTGGCAGCTTCTGCAATTGCCCTCTGCACATCCCCCGCCTTATTCTTCAGCACCTGCACGGACTCATCATACTTCACAAAGAAGTGCCCACTGTGTCCAATGATGCACTCCGCACACATGCCCTCCGTGCAAGTATTGCAGAAAAAGCGCAGCAACTCCCCAGGGTGCAGCACACAGCCTGCAGACTGCTTCTGTCGCTGGAGGTACTGCAGGGCTAAGTCTGCGGCTATGAAGTTGATGGGGAGGTCGGAAATTGAGTTCATGGGAGTGACTGCGCGGCAGGTGGGACAGAGGAAGCGTTGGCGGTCGAATTGCTTGTGGAGGCAGGCTTCGCAGAAGGTGTGGCCGCACAGGAGACTGCGGGGACGACGGAGACGCTCAGCATAGATTTCAGCACACACAGGACATTCCATTGTAGGGAGGGAAGCTATAAACCTCTGTCTCCCGGGATGTAAATGGCCCTTAGTGCACCAATCCACCCTTGTAAAGCCTCCACTGTCTAACTGTGTAGATCTAAAATGCATTTAGGCCTGAATTTCGCTTTAATTGGCTCAGCTAAGCTCACTATTCCCTGCTTAAATATGTGAATTCACATATGTCGTACTAAACTTAAATGGAAGGCAAGCACGGTTTCTCCTGCCTGGGTCTGGCAGTGTGGTTTTCAACCTTTGCTCCTCACAATCTCTGCTTAGAATGTATCTATACTGCCCTGGCCCTGATTGAGAAATAGTGCAAAGTGCGTTAGACTGAAGGTATGGACTACTATGGTGATAGTTAGGGGCTGAGATGGGTGATTACAAGCGTCTGTCCAACGAACCGGACTCACTCCAAGCCCGTGCCAAAAACGACCCCGTGAGGGAGGCTGAGCTGACAACCCCTGAAAGCGGCCTTTCCTCCTCCGAAGCCAATCGCCGGCTCCTCCGAGACGGGTAATTCCCACCCAGCCCGAATGCCCTCCCCGAAAAAAGGGCAAACCCCTGCATCCAGTTCCTCGGCTACTACTGGGGCCCAATGCCCTGCATGATCTGGGTGGCCGCCGCTATAGAAGTGCTGAGACTGGACTGGATGGACTTGGCTGTCTTGCTTGTGCTGCTGGGGTTGAATGGGGCTTTGGGGTGGTATGAGGAGAGAAACGCGGGAAATGCGATTGAGGCCTTGAAGCAGAAACTGGCGCCTAGGGCCTGTGTGAAAAGAGATGGAAATTGGACTATTTTAGATGCGAAAACGCTGGTTATCGGAGATCGCATAAAGATAAAGCTAGGCGATATCATCCCTGCAGACTCGAAACTAGGCCCCGGCTTCCTGGAAGTGGACCAGTCCGTCCTCACCGGTGAGTCCCTCTCAGTCACCAAGTTCGAAGGAGACGAAGTCTACCAAGGCGCCATCGCCAAGCGTGGTGACCTGGAAGCCATAGTCCTCGCAACCGGCCAATGGACCTTTTTCGGCAAAACCTCCCGCCTAGTCACAAGCGTCACCCAAACCGGAAACTTCCAAAAGGTCCTTTTCACAGTGGCGATGTTCCTGCTGTGTGTGTCCACTGTCATGGTGATGATCATTCTTTTCGTGGTGCTTGAGAAGGAGAATGCCTTTTTGGAGACTTTGAGTGTATGTGTGGTGCTGGAGGTTGCGTCGATTCCCATAGCGATGCAGGTGGTGTGCACTTGCACCATGGCGGTGGGGGCGCATGCGCTGGCGATGCGCAAAGCGATAGTGACTCGACTCAGTTCCATCGAGGACTTGGCGGGAATGGATGTTTTGTGCTGCGACAAAACAGGCACTCTCACCAAGAACGAGCTAACCGTGCAAAAACCTCGCCTACTCGGTAAAACTGCAATCACGGACATATTCGAAACCGCGGCTCTGGCAACTAAGCGAGAAGGCGGAAACCAAGACGCCATCGAGAAGTGCATCTCCGACATCGCCCTTTCCTACAAAATCTCCTTCGCCCACTTCGAAGAACTCGACTTCGTCCCATTCAGTCCCAAAACGAAGCGCGCTGAAGCACATATCCGCAACACTAAAACAGGGGAGTCTTTCAAGTGCACGAAAGGAGCGCCTCAAGTGATTCTTGCGATGGCGAAGGACCCGTCTATTGAAGAGGAGGTGTCGAGGGCTGTGGAGGAGCTGGCGGCAGGGGGCTACCGCACTCTGGGAGTGGCGAGGACTGATAAGGATGGGAAGTGGGAGATGCAGGGACTGATACCGCTCTACGATCCGCCTAGAGAAGACACCGCCGAAACTATCCAAAAAGCCCGCATCATGCACATCCGCGTAAAAATGGTAACCGGAGACCAAATCTCCATAGGCAAGGAAACTGCCCGAATCCTCAACCTCGGGGAGAAAATATACAACTCGGAAATGCTGAATGACAGTGCGAGTGCAGTACAGAGGCAGATGCTGGAAAGCGTTATTGAGGACGCGGATGGGTTTGCGGAGGTGTTTCCGGAGCATAAGTTTGCGATTGTGCAGATATTGCAGGAGAAGGGGCGGAGGGTTGGGATGACGGGAGATGGGGTCAATGATACGCCTGCCCTAAAGAAGGCTGATGTAGGCATCGCAGTCGAGGGCGCAACCGACGCTGCTCGAGCGGCCGCCGACATCGTCCTAACGGCTCCCGGGCTTTCCGTGATAATTGAAGCGATTTACCGCTCGCGCAAGATCTTCCAGCGCATGAAGAACTACGTGATTTACAGAGTGGCCTGCACTGCGCAACTCCTCATTTTCTTCTTTACCACTATGATATGTGTCAACCCTCGGAATTACATTTGCAGTGGATTTGAGGACTGTGGGGACGTACCGAATACATTTGCCCTGCCTGTGATTGCTCTGGTGACAATCACTCTTCTCAACGACGGAACCATCATATCCATCGCGTACGACAATGTAACAGTCTCCAGAACGCCTGAAAAGTGGAAGTTGCCAGTGTACTTCGCTGTGTCGCTGATGTTGGGCGGAGTGGTTTTCATCTCTTCCTGCATTCTGCTAATACTGGGGCTCAACAACATGAACAAATCCGACCCTTCCGTCTTCTTTTCCGCCCTCGGACTCCCCACCTTCTCCTACGGGGAAGTGCTTACGCTGATTTGGTTCAAAGTGTCGATATCGGACTATTTGACCCTGTGGGCTGCCAGGACTAATGGCCTGTTCTGGGGTAGGAAGCCGGGGCGATTGCTGCTGGGTGCGTTTCTGTGCGCAGTGACTGTTTCGACCTTCTTTTCCAGGTGAGTTTTACTCAGGTACTGGTTCCTTAACTTCAAGGTGGGCGAGGAGTTCATCCCTGACATGAAGCCACTGCAGTGGGATGTGATCCTGTTCGTATGGATCTTCAACCTGATTTTCTTTGCCCTGCAAGAGATATGCAAATTGCTGCTTTACTGGGCCTTTGAGTACTATTACTCCTTCAAATCGCCTGCTGAACGGGTGTATTCGGGACAGTGCTTGACTGATTCCTTCCTGCAGTTTACTACGGGGTATAGAGATAAGAAGACAATTGTTACGAAAAGGTCGATGGCGGCTGCAAGGGAGTAGGCAGACCACTAGATAAATTGCCTCTATAGATTGGCATCATTCGATATAGACGAACTGCATTACGAGGCCCAAATCACAGGGAAATTAGTATACAAAGTGGACTTTTGCTCCCCAGAATACGCGAAAATGAGATAAAACTTGTCAGAATCGCATGCAATTTATTAAACTATGCATGCTTTCCCGCCTTAATAACTGCATCTCCTTTTATGCTTAAATAACTACCGCTCAGACTCGTCCTCAATCGGCTGTGCGAAGTAGTCGCTGACTGAATGCCAGTGGCCGACTCGTCGAAGCGACAGCTGCACAGGTTCCTACATAGTCCTTACGTCTGCTTTATTGGGCGGGGGCTGATATGGCTTCTTTGGCCGAGGTTTCAGCTTGCGCAGGGACCTTGGAGCCTCTAGTGTATTTTTCGGAGAAGCGGATATATCCGGAATGGGATCGATTGCGGGGATTTCCGCCTGTTCCGGCCACTCCTCGATGGTTTCCTGAGGCTGTGGACTCAGGGGAATAGGGGCTGTAGCAGCGGGCGAAGGGCCTGCAGTAGAGGGAGAAATGGCACTAGACCGCAAAGACGACCCTAAGACCCTAGGCGAAGTCGCTCTCATCGTCTCCTGCACATGTGCATTGAGTCTCGCAAGTCGACTACTCTGCATGTGCAGAGAGTTCAGCAATTGCTCGCTTTCCCCCATCAGCCGTTCGTAGTCTTCCTTTCCCCGGACAGCCGGGTAATGGGCAGTTTCTTCGTGACTGGAACTAGTGGTCGTATTGAGCATAATTGCAGGTAAGTCGCTGTATCTTTCCTTGTTAGTGCTTTTGCTCCCCACAAAGTCGGTGTTAGTCCCGGTTTCCACGAGTGTTTGGCTACTTGCAGACTTCTGATTCGAGGCTGGAACTGGCCCTTGGGAAACCAATACATCACCAAAGAACTGCAACAGCCGGTACAGGCAAATGTCATAGTGCCGGGCTTGCACTCTCGCCCAGAACCGGTCCGCACTATGAGCTCTTTCCCTGAACAACTCCGCTAGCCTGGGCTGAGAGCGTAGTTTCCCCAGTACGAACTGGGCGTACTCCTCGATGCCTTCGTTAATGCTGGGGTCTGAGGGGCGGGGTTTGCTGCTGGAGTGGCTTTTGCCTAGGTCTTCAAGCCTTTTGGTCCGTTCCGCTAGTTGATACAGGGACCTTTGGTCCTGCTCTCGGAGGCGAATTAGGTCTTGATGGGCGTCTTCGGCTTTACGAAGTGCTGTTTCGGAGTCTCTTCTGAGCAGGGCGTTGTTTCTTTCCAGCGCCCTGCATCGGTCTTCAGAGTCTTCCAGACAGTCCCTCAATTCGTCCCTAGTGGCCAGAGCAGTCTGCAGCGCAGATTTGAGCGTCTCTTTGTCTTCTCTCAGCGATCTGACAGTTTCCAGCAACTGTGAGGAGCTGTAGGACAGCTGGTCGTAAGAAAGTTCCCGGTGATGTCGTAAGGACATAATTAATACCTATGAACTAGGCTTTTCGATAAGGACAAATCGAGGGATTTCCAGCATGTATGTGAGAAAAGGGACAGGGAATTCGCCTAATTTACTAGATAAACAGGCTTAAAAGCTGCTAAGGAGCGTCGCGTCCTGCTCTTCCTGCGCATTTGCCTTGTCTTTGAGGTTATACACGAATTCCAGCTCCGGGTGAATGATCAAATAGAGTCCCGCGGCTACCCCCGAGGCAGTAAGCGGCCCAATAATATATATATACAGGTGATGAGTCCGGAAATAGCCATAGTTCATAGCGTCCGTCCAGCCCATCGCCAAGCCTATCGCAGGGTTCAAACACCCTCCACTATACGGCCCTGTAGTGAACACCCCTGCATACAGCGTAATCGCCACTGCCAAAGTCCCTATAAAGTTGCTGTCTCTCAGCTCCCCGCCTATCAACGCCACCAAAATCAGACTCGTAGTCGCCACAGTCTCCGCCAAGTAGGCATGTCCGGCCTCCGCAAGGGGGATAATTATGAAGGTATCGCCCTTTATGGCCCAGGCCAATAGCCCGCCTGCAGTCGCGCCTGCGAAGTGACAGAAAAAGTACACAAATTGCTCGAGGACTTCTTCCTTGGTGAGGTGCTGCTTGTAGACTGTTACTAGGAGGGAGGCTGTGGTGATGGCTGGGTTGAACTGGGCGCCGGAGATGAAGCCTGTGCCGATTATGGCGGCCCAGAGAGAAGTGCCTGCGGCGATGGGGGAGCCGTTGCGCAGGGCGATGCCGAGGGCGAGGATCATTGTGCCGAGGAACTCTGCGAGAAGACGACGTGGTCGCATTGTTGAAATATGGCGCAGGCAGCCCTAGGAGTCCGCAACTATGGCGTACAGGTGATTTCTCATAGACCGAAATGAGATTCAGAGGGAAAGTCTGAGTCTGCCAGCAATATGCTCAAGGAAAAGCCGAAAAATTGCTATTGTGGAATGCTATATTTCCGATTAAACACTAAATGGACAATTTGTTTTTACGAATGCAGTCTTTTAGGGAAAACAGGTGCAAGGATTTTCTGCTATATACACGGATTTCGCTATAGAAGGTGGAAACCAGCCCGATGCTAACTCGGAAGTGAGGTAAATCTAGCGATTTCAGACGAATTACGCTACTGCGTTCAAAGCCGCGACTAGCTCCCGGCCCAGCAAGTCGGTTTCCGACCTCTCCAAATTGCTGTTCTCTCCCTCTGAATCCGAAGCATCCGTATGCTTATCCCCCAAGTCCTCCAGGTCCAAGTGCATCTCCTTGCGTCTCAAAAAGCCTCCAATGGTCTTCTTGGCAGCTGAAATGCTCATACACTTCAGCCGACTTCTAGCAGAGTTCAGCTCTCTGAGGATTTCCACCTCCATTATGCGCTGCGGGTGAGTGAACATTTGCCTGATGTCCAGCTCTGAAACGTCCACTGGCAGGTCGGAAAGGAGGAGATAGCGCGGGTTGCGGTTTTCCACCTTTTCCCGCAGGTTTTCAAGCAAATTTGTGTACTTCTCTCTGTCTTCGTGGATCGTATGTATGTGTTTTTCCAGTAAACTACAAGCTTCAAGCGTCCTCCCTTGCTGGTGCCACAGACTCGCCAAGTCCTTCAGTGCACTTTCCACCCTTACCCCAGTCGATATGCACTCCAAGTAGCACTTTTCAGCCTGGTCCAGGTTCTTTTCCACGTATTCGTGACGTTTGGCGCGAGAGTAGCAGTTGTCTTCCTTGGGGATGGGGAAGCTGCGCACGGGCTTGGGGCAGTTCAGTGCAGGCCGGGGGCGCAGCGCTGAGATAAATGTAGACTTTGAGGCCTGTTGGGCCATTTTGCGATTATATTAGACGTGGACAGATGGTCGGAGCCAGACTGTCAACAATTCGTAGTAGACTGGAAGCCTGATGGAGTCCGAGGAAGGCCAGCAAAGGACTAGAGAAGCAGCAGTAGCGGCACACAGGAGGGCAAGGCAGTGGGCAGCTGCAAGCGGGCGGGCAGGCTGCTGCTATCAGAAGCTGTCGGGCTGAGAGTTTGTAGAGAAATCTAAAAAGACCGCAGGACATATTAGCCTAGTGACGTAGCAGGGATATGCAGAAGTGCAGGGAGGCTGCTTCTGATAGCACACTGGAGGGACTTTGGGTGCTTTGGATGCAGGGGATAAGAGGAAATAGCAGGGATAGGGACTATTAGAGAAGCTGTATAGTCTGTTTGGCAGTTTGGAGGTTGTGGAAAGTGAAAATCAGCTAAATTATGCGAGAATTGAGAGAAATTGCTCAGTTCTCATACTAAAAATTGACCGCTTTTCTCACTCAGTTATAGCAACAGAATGCCGCAGGAGGCGTAAAAAGCAGCTATTCGTCTTTACATTAAGAAGAAGTCTTTGCTAAGACTTCTGGGAGAAGACGCAAGCTCTGTAAGCCGTGAAAATAGCAGAATAGGACAAAAGGCCTTCCAAATAGGCAGTTTCGTGCGTAGTTTATATAAAACTTTCCTTTTACACCTAAATTCTTTTAAAATTCACAGTTTTGTGAGGAAAAAGCAACATTTAGTATTCTATTTGGCAGGAAAACAGCCAAAAGCTTTGCTTAGCGCTTAGTATGTGTGAAAAAATCAAATTTCGCACTAGAATTGTGAATTTTCCTAGCGATTTAATCAAATTTTCGCTATGAATAGTGAATTTTCGGCATCTTTATTAGTCGGGCAACTATAATCGGTTAAAAACAAAGGGAAAATGGCCTAGAATCGTTCAATTGAATGGCTTTTGCTGAGAAGTAGACAGTTCTGCAGCCTTCCAACCTTGAGAGAGAGTCTATTTGTTAGTATTTCCTCTATATGCATAGCTGCTTCATAGACAAAACAGCCACACAGATATATAGGCTTTTACTAGGCGCAAGCAAAAACCCTCCTCTGTTCTTATTAGCGGATTGATTGCCAAGCCTAGGTTGGGATATATTGAATTGGACCTAGAAAGCAGGAGTTAGGCCTGGGAAGACATATCTTGCCCACTTCTCATATTATGGGGTGCGGACTGGGCACTTTCAGAGACAACGCAGCTGCAGGGCCTGCCTGCGCTCTGCAGCCGCCACTGCTGGTATCCAAGTCCCTATCCTACACTGCAGATTTCGCAAGTGAGACACAGGCCCTCGACTCTCTGGCAGCCCTGCAGAAGCAGCTAGACGGCCTCAACTCCCAAATCCGTGCTATCGATTCAGAACTGCAGACCGTCGTGACCACCGCAGAGCAAACTCTCCAATCAGTCGAAAGCGTAGTCTCCGCCACAGCTCTGAAGGAACAACTGGCAGTGGGACTGAAGCGGCTCGGAGACTGCCAGGTGGCAGTGACGCAGGCCTATATCCAGGCCAGAACTACTGCTCAGCAGCTGCAAATGCGGTATTTACTGGTGCACGGCGCTGCTGCGGGCCTGGACAAGCTGCTCAGAGCCTCGAAGAACTGTGCAGGGGTGGATATATCGGACACGGTGAAGGCTGTGGAGGACTGTGGAAGTGTACTGAATAGGCTGTACATCGTGGAGCCGAGCGAAACACTGGTCTTTGCCCTGAAGCAGGCCAAACGAACACTCGGCAGTCAGCTCGCCCTGGCCTTCTCCCTGCAAAGACTCGCCAAATCCCGGCCTGTCTCTGAAGGAGAAGACGGCTTCACAGACCAACACGAAGAACAGCACTTCAGTCCTCCAGCCGTCCAAGAAGACCTCATAATTGAGGAGTTCTCAGCGGAAATGCAGGCTATTGAAGAGGTACTCGTAGCGGCTGAGGCGCCTGACATGGACTATGCAGCGGAAACGCTCAGTAGCAGGACTTATGAGACTGGGGCGGCCTCTCCCTACCGGTATGAGCCCTTTTTACCATTGGAAAAGGCTACTTTTAGACCGGAGTTTGCGCTTTTGGAGTGCTTGGAGGGACCTTTGGCCTGCAGATATGGGAAATTGATGGAAATTCAGGGAGTTTATTCGGAGTTGCAGGAGGGAAACTGCCAATTTGGACCGTTGAATCAGTTTTATGAGGAAAATAAAGACACAAAAGCGTCGATTATGGACGAAAAGCAGCTTTTTACAGTACTCTCCGAGACTTTCCTTAGAAAAGCAGTGGACGACAGGCGCAAAATATCCGAAAAGCAGTCCCCAGATAGTCCAAATTCCTATATATTCTCCACTTTCCAGGCCAATCCCATCCAATTACTCTCCATTCTGCAGTCTCTGCGCTTTTTTTCAGGCCAAAACCACCCAACCGCCCAGCTATTCTGCCGAATTCTCGACTTTTCCCTTGAAAACTGCTATCCGCCGGCCGTAGCGCAGACAATTGCCCAGTTTTTGACCTATTTCCCGGCCTCTGCCTACCCTTTGGGCCTGGGAAATGTCTCTTTGGCTGAGATTTTGTTCCTTTTTGAGCAGTTATTCGAGAAAATCCCTGAAATGGGGATGGCTTTTTTGAGGTTTTTGCGGCCGGATGTGGTAAATACTGAGAAATTCGTCCATTTTTTGCTGTTTTTTAAGGTGAAATACCGCAATTCTCGCAGAATATTCACGGAAATCGCAGGAGAGCAGGACAAAGTCCCAGTTAAAGCTCTAGCCAGTGGTTTAAAGCGGCTTTTAGGCCTGTTACTGTCTGATTCAGAGCTAATAGCGGGGCTGCAGGCCTTAAACCCCACTAGCAACGGCCTTATTACGAGAGTTGCGTTTCAGCAGGCGGTAAATCAGCGCAGATTCGCGAATTTGAGCAAAAGGCCGGAATTTCAGGTGGAAACGACTATTTTAGTGGAGAAATTCGCTGCTTTTTGCCTGCAAATGCGTCGTAGAGCAGTGGAAATGCTCGCTTCTGTCTACATTCGCAGAGGGAAATCGCGATTTTCAGAGGCGTTCACAGGCCTAGCAGACTGCCAAGACTTCCAAACTGCTGTAAAAACCGCGGAAAAGCAGCTTTTAGGGCCTTTCGCTACAGTCCACTTCAGTAAGTTCCACATAGTTCGCTTGTGCGAGGTTAGCAGTAGAAATTAGAATTAGTGCATTTTGTCTCCTAGTTATGAGATGAATTAGAGGGAAATAGGACTGTTTGGAGTCTGTTCTTTGGGGAAATGGACTGTTTTGTGGGAGAGGGAGGGAAAAGGTACATAATAGAGCAGTGCGAATACAGCGATGAAAGGACTTGCACACAAAAGCAGCTTTTTGTGCAACTTTTCGATACATAAAATATTGCTTTTGCTTATTACACCCTGCATATAGTCCTTTTCAGTCTATTAATCCCTATCGCAGGCCTTATACAGCGATAATACCCTGATTTCCCACTATGATCGAGAAGAGGCATTTTCCCTAGCCCAGAAATGGCTACAAAAGCAGGCTATTGGTTATCAGCAGTACTGGAAGAGCATAGAAGGGGGGTTGCATCAACTTTAATTCATATAATTCCCATACATTCCCACCTACCAACCAAGCAACCCAAGTCTACATGAATTCCCTATAATCAGCATCCCAGCGGCCGAAAGGGAGAAGTAGCAAGGCTGGCCATAACTTCAAATATGGTAGAGCCGCAGGAGCAGGACGCGGGTGCGCCCGGAGACTCAGGCCCCGAGGACCCCACAGTGCTGATGGAGGAACTGCTGGACCTGCTCAAGCTGCTCAACTACGAACGCGGCTTCCTCAGCAAGGGCAACAAACCCGCTACCAGGGCGCAATTCGCAATACAGATCAATCAGAGTGACCAATTCGCCTACTTTACGTCGTAAGGTGTAGGCAGGCTTGTCTCCTGGCTGCTGCAAGAGAACGGCTCCCAGACAGCCTTTAACAAGTACGACGACCCGGGCACTATCTCTGGGAACATCCTGAGCGAGGTCAAGCGCCTGGGCGTGGATCTGAACGTGGCGCCCACAAAGCTGAAGCAGGGCTATGGGGACGCTGCCTGCCAGGTCCTGATTGCGCTGGCGAAGAATGCGCTGAAGGTGAAACGTTTCGCATATAGACGGCCGCAGTTTGAGGCGGAGGGAGGGGAGATGGAGGGGGAAGTGGTGGAGGGAGAAGACGAGAGCGATGTGCTGATGATGAACTCCCCAGACAGCGACACCGAAGGCCCCATTTCCGACGCCAAAGGCACTCAGCCCGGAGCCCCCGGCGCCGCCGACGACGCAGACCGAGACGAAGCCAACACCATCATCTGGTCCAGCATCGACCCCAACGAGTGGAAACTCGAGTGCGAGCGAGTCTCCAACCGACTAAAACTGCCTGCAGACGTAGTGGGCAGTGACACTCGGGAGTGGAGGTCTCACTTGGAACAGACAAAGGTGCATAGGGAGGCAGTGGCGAAGGAAAGAAAGGAGGGCGAGCCGAAGCTGAGTAGGATTGCGGATGAAGTGTCGAAGACTTTGGACAGAGTCACGGCTCAGGAGCGCAAGATCAATGAGACGATGGGGGACATTGCTGGGGAGTATAAGACGCAGGCCAATTCTTTGAACAACGTCACTACTCGCTACAAGCAACTCAGCGAAAGCGCAGGCGAGAAGCAAGCCGAACTGGCGTGGATCGAAGACAGGCTGGAAAGTGTCTCCGAGAAACTGGACAAACAGGGCAGGTCCGTGACTGACAACACTCCACTTATTCAGATCAAAGAAGGCCTAAAGGCGATTAAAAACGAAGGGAAGGAGATTGAACTAAGAGCTGCCGTACTGTCTCACTCGCTCTTCCAAGCGAAGCTTAGAGAAAAAGCGAAGGTTTAAGTGCTCTCTAGTATTAGCACTCGAACTTAGTTCCCAGTCCAGACGTCCCGAAAGCACTGACTAATGAGGGGTGACGGTCGGAAGTCGACTTCTCCATATAGTCGGATATAGGAATGGAGCCAGAAGCGCTGTTCCGAGTGATCATTGTAGGAGACACAGGCGTCGGCAAGTCTTGCTTTTTACTGCGCTACACAGAGGACCACTTCAAAGAACAGCACAACGTCACTATAGGAGTGGAGTTCGGCACGAAGCAGCTGAGTGTCATGGGCCAGCCGATCAAGTTGCAGATTTGGGACACTGCTGGGCAGGAAAGCTTCAGAAGTATTACTCGCAGCTTTTATCGCAAGGCGGATGGAGTCTTGCTTATGTACGACGTCACCGCCGCCCACACCTTCGAGAACTGCGAGTATTGGCTCGACGAAATCAAGCAAAACGCTTCCGTCGACATCGTGATTTTCCTCGTGGGCAACCAGGTCGACCTGGACGAGAAGGGAGAGTAAGTGCACACACAGAGAACCTAGAGAAGTCACTACGAAGCAAGGGCAGGACTTCGCCACTCGCCATCAGTTAATGGGCTTTAGGGAGACTTCTGCGAAGACGGGGAACAGTGTGGAGCGGACGTTTACGGAATTCGCGAGTGCACTGCATCAGCGGTGGAAGGAGAGGAAAGACATAGACACCAGGACTCCCCCAAAACCAAGCGAAGTGAGAACAGTGGTCGTCAAGAAGCAAGAGCCTGCAGGCGGGAAGAAGAAGTGCAAATGTTAAACCTTGCACACTATTTAGGTTAGCACTTTCGCTGTTTTTGGACAAACAAGAAGGCTAATTACTGCGTCTATTTGAGGTCGGATTTTGGGCAAGTACGATTAAGACTAGTCAAAGTCGTCGAAATCAGCGACTTTCCGCAGGAGGGTGTGGTGAATTGTGGGCTTTTCCACTTCAGTGGGAGCCACTGCAGATGTGGAAGAGGCAGTGGAGGGAGTAAAGGCAGGCATTCCAGCCGTTATGATCGGAATCGCCACTAGTCCGCCCTGCCCCGCCGCCCCCATCTTCGCAGCCATAGCCTGCTGAATCCTCGCCTTCCTCTCAGCCAGACTTTCAGCCATCGGCTCCACTGCCTGCCTCTTCCCCTCCTCTGCACTAGGCTTGTTTAGTGCGTTTAGCCGGTCCTGCAGAGAAGCTCCAGGGACAACCACTGGGTCTTTCCTAGTCTCTGCAGCAGGCTTTAAGGAAGACAATAGACTTTTCCTTGCTTCAAGAGACGGTAATCCTTTGAGATCAGATTTGGCTTTTTCAGGCTCGGGCTTGCTGGATTGCTGTAGTAACTGCTTCTTTTCTTGTATACTTACACCGATGTCGAGAGGTTTGGAGGGGGGTTTGCCTTGGAATTGGGAAAGCTTGCTGGCCATTTCAGCCACGCGGCTACGGACAGGGTCCTGCTTGGGCTGTTCAATAGGGAAAGAGGGCTCATGAGGCTTGGGAGGTGGGGGGAGATGGGAGACAGGGAAGGGGTTGCGGTCCACTATAGGCCTGGGGAAGTCGATAGGAGCCCTGGCGGAGGTCGCCTTCGCAGCGCTTTCTATCTTGTTGATCCTGTCCTTAATACTCACCCTCGGAGCCGGTTCCTCAACAGGCTCCTCAGCAGCCTTTTCCACAGGGCTGGGATAGGGCGAAGTAGTGGGTTCCTTGCGCACTGGGACAGAAGCTGCAAGGACTCCTAGAGTGCGAGCTCGGTCACGCACGGAAGCGCCAGCATCCAGTGGGGCAGGTTTGGCCTCAGGCTGGTTGGAATGGGATTGCTTTTGAAATAGCGCCATTCTTTCCTTCACCGATAGTCCCAAATTAAGCTTTTCCCCCCTCTGCTCCGCAGTCCCTTCCATCATTACAATCCCTCTCCAGTCTGCTTCATAGTTCCCATATCAAGCATGCAGCTCTGCTGGCGTCTCCGAGACTTCCACCTACAAGAAGAACTGGGTCGCGGCGGCTCCGCAGTGGTCTTCAAAGCAGTACACCAGCCCACTCAGCAAGTCTGTGTACTGAAGACTATGACGTTGGGAGGGAGAAGTGAGAGGGAGGTGAGGAAGGAAGTGGGGATGTTGGGAGGACTGGAAAACAAGTATGTAATCAGGTGTTTGGGGAGCTTTGTTGAGGAGGGGAAGGCGTACATAGTGATGGAGTGGGCGGAGGGCGGAGATTTGCAAAGAGTGATAAAGGCGCAGAGGGAGATGAGGCAGTATTTGCCGGAGAAGGAGGTGTGGAGGTATGCGAGAGAGACTAGTTCGGCGGTGGCTTATTTGCATCAGAATGGAATTCTGCACAGGGATATTAAGCCTATGAATGTGTTTCTCACTAAAGACAACCACGTGAAGCTAGGAGACTTAGGCGCCTCGAAAGTCGCAAGAGAAGCAGCCCTGCAAGTCACTCGCATCGGCACTCCTTTGTATCTAGCTCCCGAGCAGGTCCTACGCGCTCCCTATGACTTCAAAGTGGACATATGGGCCCTGGGCTGCCTCCTATACCAACTAGCCGCCCTCCACCCTCCCTTCAAAGGCCACTCTCTCCTCACCCTCTACCAGTCCATCCTTCACCACCAGCCCAAACCTCTCCCACGCTGCTACTCCCCTCGCCTTTCGCACTTCATCAAGAGCATGCTGGAGAAGCGGTCCAGTGCCCGGCCTACTATTACTGAGGTGTTGAGACTGATTCCAGGCCTACAGGAGGGGTTGGAGACTGTCACTGCTGATGTTACTGTAGGGAGAGGAGACAGGAAGAGTGCGAAAACTGTAAAGGAGGGGGAGAAAAAGGGAAGTCGAGGAGTAACTCCTGTGAGAATGAGAAGAAATGTGGTATCTCAGTTAGAAGCCTATAGCAGCCGAGACAGCTCCTCCAGTCCCTACCCAGGGCGCTCCCCCTCCCCAGACTACTGCTCCAGCCGTCCTCGCACCTCCTCAAATCCCCGTTTTTCCGAGGACTACAGTCCCATAAGTGCCCAAAGGCACAGGCAAAGAAGCCACGACCTCCGGCCTGAGTCAGTATTAGGGGTCCGGCCGGAATCAGCCGCGGATTCCCTGTTAGTCTACCACCCCGCCAGACTAATGAGCCTAATTCAGCCTTCCATACTGCTGCCGCTCTGCTCAAAGCCGCAGACTCCCCTCCGCCAGCGCAAGAAAGTAAGCGTGTCTGCGCTTCATGACTAGAAACTAACTTGTTAGTCTACCCAACTACTGCGTTTACTCTTACTACTGGCTTGCCGATTTCGAAAGGAGCAGGCGGATCGATTTGGCCGCCATTAGCGTTCGCATCTGACTTGAAGAAGGAGTAAGTCATTCCACGGAGATAGTTGCTGAAAAGTTGGGAAAGGAAGTAGGAGTAAGGGAGGATTATTAGCTCCAGAGCCAAATAAGAGCTTATTGCTGCATCCCATCCCGAAAGCCAGATATGCACAACAGTCGGGCCTAATAGTATAAGACTGAGTTCCATTGGCCAGAGCAGTTTTTCCACTTTCTCTGCAGCTTTCCATTGCGCCTCATCCACGTTTCTATACCTCGGAAAGGCCACATTATGGTTACCAGAATCGGGAAAAGTGAAGTCGAAGGGAGTGTTGAGGACGGAAGCTGCAGCTTTAGGCACTGACGGGAGGGCTTTGGTCCAGTAGTGATACAGAGAGTCTGGGACAGTGCTGATGAGGCGATATAGAGGGATTGTGAGAGATGCCCAAACCAACTGACTCACAACATTGCGCCAATTCTGCTTAATCCGCCCTATTGCAGTCTGTGTAGCATCCATCCCAGAGACAACGAGTACAGCCTGACTCAGCCAGGATAGAGTCCACATCCCAGTCACCAAGCACCACACAGTTAGTGCGCACCTCAGTGTGTAGTCGTATTCCCAGGTCTGGATGGGGTACTCGAAGTCGGAGACTTGGAGGGTGGAGGTGCCGATACTGGAGACGCCTAATATGCAGCAGGTGATGATGATAAAGACGCTGTAGCCCATTATAAGGATAATTGACCAGGCCAGGACACTCCATAGAGTGTATAATTTCAGCTCTTTAAACTGCTCTAATCCCTCGTTTTTGCTCTTGCTCATCTGCGTAACCACCACTAGAACCGCCCAAAAGACTACTATGCAGGCTTTAAACAGCTCTCTGTAGTCCTCTACAGGCAGGGAACAGTCCTGCATATGCACTAAATTGTAATCTCCACATAAATCCGCCATTTGTCTTTCTGGCTCTATATAAAGTCCATAGCTCAGATACCCGAGTTCCGCAATTAGCAGGAAAGTACTACCTGCATATACCCACTTTTGACAGCGAATAATATGAAATAGACCCAAAAACAGACCCATAACTGTATAAGTTCCCATAGCAGCGAATACCAAGGCATTTCCCCCCTCTATAATGTCTCTGAGTACGAAGGTGTAGCTGTAGTCTCGTGAAAAGAGCTTGGACTGGACTGGGAGGCGGAGGTGGGCCTGGGCGGGCAGGCAGTAGGAGTTGTAGAGGGGGCGGGAGGGGTAGGAGTCGTACCAGATGTCTTCCTCGAAAGTGGCTAAATCGGGGTTGTAGATGCGGATATACTCGGGAATAGACTCCAGTGGACATGCAGCCACACACAGTGCAATATCCATCGACTCCAAAGGATCAGGGAAATAAGTCATCGGCAGGTCCTTCAAATCCCCAAGTCCACACACATTCCCATACATATCTCTGCCAGTCCGGAGTACCTGCACATCCCCCAACACTGCCGCCCATATGCCCATCACTGCCACACCCAGCCAGAGACAGACCAGCCACACCCAGGCCGACTTCCTCACCTTCGAATTCACTCGCACTTGGGCTAGGTTTGAGTCATTGCCATGGGGGTTTGGGATAGGATTGTCTGGGGGGTTTGGTGGAGGATTGTCTGGGTCATCCTCTGGATTGTCTGGGGGGTTTCGTGGGGCTGGAGGGTTGGCTGGGGCACGGCCAGTCAAGGGGAGTTGCTCAGCGTTTTGAGGAGAAGGTGGTTCTGTCATGGATTTAATCTACAAGTTAGAGCAATTCCCTATCAGAGATTAGTCTATCGCATATCGAAAGGAAACCTCTGCATATCTACTGATAGCCTCTATTGGCCGGCCTGTATACATTGTAGGCTGGGAGTTTATCGGCACTACTGATACCTGCACATGCGAAATCGGCCCAGAGTGAGCCAAGCCGTAGTAGTAACTCCCCACTATTTGCGCCAAATACCACGAAAACAGGCTACTCACGACTGCTAGACACATCGGAGAAGCCACGTCTTGGCTATCATTACTGCAGGCGAGTACAGCCACAGGGCCTGATAAATAAATACACGCCTCTATAGGCAAAGTAGCCATAGCCACGCTGATGTAATCCCTGGAAGATAGAGGGGTTAGAGGACGGTGGACAGGCGGAAGTATGGACTCTGTGGCTTTTTCGATCATATGAGAAGGGGGAAAGGCTTCAGGAGGGGGGATGTAGGGAGGGTAGACCATATAATTCTTCAGAAATCGATGCAAACAGGGAACAGTACTGACAAAAATGGCAAATGTTCGGGAATTCGACCCGAAAATGACCAGTGCGCCTTTGGCTTTCCAGCAGCTCTTCATAGTCTCTTTCCAGCCTGTCTTTCTTGCGCGTTCCCAGGTCGTTAGTAGTCCACAGCCCACAAAAGCATCCAACACCCATATTACTGTGCAAAAGGTGAGGACCAATAGGCCTCTGCTGGCCCAGGAAAAGGCCCAGGTCTGTCCCGGGTAGGGGAAAACTGCTGTATTGTTTACATCACTGGTAGAGCCGATACTGGCTTGGCAGACTGCGAGGACTAGGAATAGACTGTAGCAGGCTAGTCCTGCTGCTAGTAGCAGGTATTGGTAGAGACACAGGAAATACGATCCTTTGGGGACTACTGCTTCGATGATTGGGAGAATCGTCTGGTTTTGCTTATATAGTCTCGTTAGTAGTATCAGCGACGTCCAGTATAACGCCACATAGGCATAAAATATGCATTCAGAAACCTCTTTGGGCATAGAGCAATGCTCCATGTGGACGTTCTCATAGTCTGCACAAACCTTTTCCTCACTCTTTTCTCCTTGTATAAACAGACTGTAGCAGATGTACCCCATTTCCCACATTACCAGGAAGTGGCTCAGTCTGTAACTGTGCTTAAAGCGACAGAGTAAAGGAAATAGTAGGAAAAAGGAAGTAGTAGCAGTACTCGCGATAGCTGCAATTCCCAGTGGAAAGGATCCGTTTAGAATATCTCTCATCCAGAAAGAAATCGCCAGGTCCAAGGTCCAAAGCAGGTCCAGCACAGGGGAGCGCAGGGCGGCCTGGGCTGGCAGACAGTAGGCAGAGTAGACAGGCCTGGAAGGGTAGGAGTCGTAGCAAATCCGCTCAAAGTCAGTCTCTCTGTTCGGACTATAGATGCAGATTGCCTCTGGGATAGACTCTAAAGGACAGCCGGACACACACAGTGCTACTTCCATAGTCTCCAGGGGAGCAGGGAAGTACGTCATAGGCAAGTCCTGCATCCCTCCCTCCCCACATACATTTCCATACACATCCGTCCCTCTCCTCAGTCTTCCCAGCTCTCCCATCACTCCTCCAGCCACTCCCAAACTCACACTTCCTGCAATAGCCAGTAGAAACGCTATACAATAGGCCAGTTCTATTCGTCTTTTGCACTGGGTCGTGGGATTGAGATTGGTGGGAGTGCCCGGGAGAGTCGTTTGGCTTAGAGAGGAGGAAGCTTTGCTCTGAAGGTTCATTTTTTCTACTAATTACGATTGTAGGGGAAGGGAAAAGCCAAGTTTGGTCGTTAGACTGGTAACTAGATAAATGAAGTTTGAACCAGCGCTAACGAAGCTTTCCCTCAGTCTCGCAGCCTCCCTACTCCTACTCCCCTACTCCACCCTCCCTTTCCTCCTTTTCCTCCTCCTTTCCCCTCATTTCCTCCCCCACTCCCCCCTGTCCAGCCTCCTTTCCCCCTTATTTCCTCCTCAAAAGCCGCGACTTCGGTCCTTTCGCAGGGTATTTTTCCCTCTAGAAAGAGTGCGTGAGGCGCCTGTTGCTGAAGAGAGCGAGAAAGTGTAGGCTACATAGAGATTAAAGCTGCTAGTAGCCGGATTTCCGCATTTGCGTGAGGATTTCTTGGTTGCGGGAGACTGCTTGCCGCAGATTGAAGGTCAATTCTTTCTGTCTCGTTTCCCCGTAATTTTCCCTTTCCTCCCTTTGTACCTTCTTCTTGGCTTCCACGAAGTCTCTCCACTGCTGGGCCTTTTCCAGCCTGGCTGCACGCTTTTCCTCCTCCGCCTTCTGCTTGGAGTACTTGCTCAGGCCTAATTTGGCGGCCGAGCGACTCAACTCGTCTAGGCGAATTGCAGTTTCAGCGGCTTTTTGCTGCTTTTTGAGGGCTGAAAAGTCCTGCCAATTGGCCCACTTTGCAGTCTTTTCAGTCTCTTTTGAGCGCTTTTCCGCATCTAATTGTCTCTGTCGAAAGGCAATTTCAGCCCTGTAAGTGCCTTCTCGCCGCTCAGTGTCTTCCCTATAGGTCTGGCTTTGCTGGGACTGGCGGATGCTTTTCAGTTCCAAGCACTGTGACTTGCGTTCGAGGGCTTGGCAGTGGCTGTTCATTCGGTTGATACGGTCAGTCTCGAGACGCAAAGCGGAGGAGCAGCGGGAGAGCGAGGAAAGGTCAATGCTAAGGGCGCTGTGAGGCCGCTGGGAGCGGAAAGGGGAGGGAGTTGGGGGTAGGGAGCTATGGGAAGGGTGGGAAAAGGTTTGTAGGGCGGATCGGGCTTTGGTAAGCAGCAACTCAGGTGGGTGAGTTTCCTGAGCTGCAAATTGCTTCAACTTGATGGCCAGCCCCACTGCAACGAGCGCCGCTCCCAAACTGTGACAGGGCTCCGGACTGTGCATTCTAACGTTTATCAGAAGGAAAAGCCATACTTCGGCCCTACATAGCTCCCACCCAGGCAGTTGGCCTGTGTCTAGTGAAAGGGGTATTAGCGCTTGTAATGGGGTGTCCGCTCTCAGCAATTGTCTTTCAGCCTCCACACCCCTCCTCCAGGTCCTCTTCCTCGTCCCTGACACTTACTACGATCCACGGCAATCGGATTCCTGCAGTCTTCCTCAACGGTGACCACCATCAGACCCTGCTAATAAGCCACGGTAACGCCGAAGACCTGCCTAGGGTGGAAGACTGGGTTCGCCGGGTAATGGTCCCTCGTGTGAAGGCCAACTTCCTGATCTACGAGTACAGTGGCTACGGACTTAGTGACGCTGAGGCCAGTGAGTCTTTTGTCTATTCAGACTGTGAGGCTGCGCTGTGGTTTCTGACGAGTTGCTTGCGGCTGCCTTTGGAAAGTATTGTGCTATATGGAAGGTCATTAGGGTCAGGACCTGCTTGCTACTTGGCAGAGCGGCACCCACAGGTGGCCGGGCTAGTGCTGCAGACACCCATCACCTCAGTGTACCGAGTAATTGTGGACTTCCGGTGCACAATGCCAGGCGACATGTTCCCCAATATAGACCGGATCCAAAGAGTCAAATGTCCAGTCCTGCTGCTACACGGCACTAGAGACGAGATCGTGCCAATGAGTCATTCCGAAAGGCTAATGGACGCGTGTCCTCACTCCAACAAGCTCCTAATGCTAGTCGAAGGCGCCGGCCACAACAACCTCGAATCCGTGGCCGGACCCCCGATCTTCCAAGTCATCCAGAACTTCCTAGACTCTCTGCAGGATAAAGCCAACTCGAACTAGTCCTGTCGCCCTCTCCAGCGCCAGCGCTTCCCTCGCCATTAATAGCCATGCTGTCTCTCGTACAGCGGCGACTTCTGCACAGTCGCTTGGTGTGTGTGCTGGCCAATTCGCAGACTGCGGACCGCCAGGGTGCGCAGCTCATCAAGGATTTGAAGGCTGCGCATGGGGAGGAGGTGAAGTTCATAGGGGCTGGGGGGCCACTCATGCAGGAGCACTTTTCAGCGCCGGCCTTCTGGTCTACGGATATGTTCCACACGAAACCGCTGGTGCCTTTCCGGACTACCATTCCTGAGGAGTACAATTGGTGGCTGTGGCTGAAGCGGAACCCATTCACGAAGACGTATTCGAAGCCGATGCACGATGTGCTGGACCTGGTAAAGAAGAACAACGTGCTGGACTCCATAGTGCAAGCCAAGCCCAGTCTCATCCTGACTATAGACCACGATATACTGAGTTTCAAGCTGCTGAGAGGACTGCATGAGGCCTACTCCTCCCTGGGCCTTTCCCGTCCTCCGCACCTCCACTGGGGACACTACATCAAGAACCTGTACCCGGCTCAGCTCCCGTACCTGGACCATGTCATGTACACCATGTCTATCCCTGCGAGGAATTATAACCATTTCATATATCCGCATACGTATTTAGGCCACCAAGCCTTCGCAACTGCCTACCGCTTCCTCCTTTCCCGCAATCCCCACGGCCTGTCTCTCCTTTCCGACGACTCCCAGCTCGTCAACAAGGACCACTTCTACGGCCACATCGCGCCCTTCGTGTCTGCAGAGAGAGACCGCTTCAGAGGGAAGTTCGGAATTGCAGACAAAGAAGTGGCGCTGCTGCTTGCCCCTGGCAATAAGGAAGGGGAAGTTAAGTGGGCTTTACCCAAGCTGATGGCCGCTGCGGCTGAGTTTCAGAGCGAAAACCGCCTAGTGAGTTTGACTGTGGTGCTGCCCTCCACTCCCGCTACTCTCAAATATCTGGCCTCTGAAGCTGCTAAGTCTTCCCCTAGTCTCCGCATCATCGTAACAGAGACTTGCGAAGACAAGTCCTCGGCTCTGGCAGGCTGCAACTTGGCCATTTGCTACAACGGAGAAATCGTGACTGAGTGTCTGGTGAACATGCTGCCCACTATCGTCGTGCAGAACATGACAAAGCCCGAGTTCTACTCCATGTATGCCTGGAACCGGTTCTTCAACGAGATGAACATAGTGACTGACGGCCAGCAGTTCCCCGAAGTGCTGGAGAAACAGTGCAGTGCAGCAAAGCTGTGTTCGCTGCTCACTCAGTTTCACCGCAGTCCGGCCCACGCCTTCTGGCCCTTCGAAGGCTTCGAACACTACCTGCCAAAGATCCTGCCGATCAAGGAGCGGGAAATGGGGATGGGCGACTTCAACCGCTGCTACTTGCCCTCCAAACTGGCGGCCCAGACAGTGTGGCAGTTCGCAGCGCACAGCCAGGCCGTGCAAGGTCTGGCCAAGGCTGCTTAAGACTAAGGCAGAACTAGGCTAGTGCCTGAAGCTATTGGCGGCTTATGGGACTATTACTAAAGGCCAACTGTGGCCTCAGAGATGCAGTCTATGGACAAGTCGCAGATCCTACCAATAGCCAGTAGATTGAGGCCTCGCACATACAGCCACCCCGCCTTTGCCACGGAGTCCGAGGCCACTTCAGTTGAGCTGCGCTGTAGGGCTTGGCAGAAGGCAGGAAGCAGACTGCTGCGCTTCACTATCAGTCTGGCGGTGGCGGGAGGCAGGAAGGAAAGGTCGGAAAGCAGGGCAATTGTTAGTATTTCCTTGCGAATTAGGGCTAAAGTCAGGTCGAAACTGAATCCGTGGTAGGGAGAAACTCGCAAGGAACGGTAAAGGGAGAGAGCCAGGGAAAGCGGAATATTTAGGTAGTGAGCAATCACAGTAGATCCATATCCCATCCGACTCAGTACAGTTATTCCATATATAACCGCTTCCAGCCTGTCCCCTATCAGTCCCTTTGCCTCTATTTCTGCCCTTTCCAGCCTGTTCCAGCTCGTTTCCCCGTCACTTCCCTCCCCCTCCAGCAGATATCTCATTTCCGCCTTTAGATCTGTAGTGATTTCTCCCGTTCTGTCTCTTTGAAAGATGTGTTTTTTGCGTATTTTCCCTGTGTTTTGGCTCATTGTCTCCGGTTTCCATACATTTTCCCCCTTTTTTCTCCGAGACCTAGGCTTTTTACGATAAAGCGGAGGGCTGCAGTGTGCACTTTTAGCGATTTCAGCAATAGAATGGATGTCCAGTTCCGCCCCATCCAACACTCTCTTTCCCTCCATATATTATAAAGCTTCTAAGTACCTCATAAGGACTTTCTCACTAATTGCTGCAGGTCCATCAAGGTCCTTAGACTACGACTAGAGCGTAAGGCCTGGGTCCAGCTCTGCGCCCCGCACCTCTCTCCAGTCGCCCCGCAGTGCCTTGGACCTGTTTCTGGGCTCTAGGAGCAGGAGAGACCGGCCTGTCTGCAGCACGAGTCGGTCTGTAACTAGCATGGGGCCGGCTACTTTCACCAAGGTGCCGAATTTGCTGCTGTTGTCCTCCAGCCGGAACACGCCTCCCTCAAACTTAATCACTGCATGACAGCGCGACACACTAATGTCATTGATGCGCACATCACTGTCATGTCCGCGGCCCAGACGAACACACGCCTTGGTGGCAGTGGAAATGACATGCACGTACTTGGCTGAGGACCGCTCTGAGCAGCAGGTCTCGAGAATCACATAGGGACACTGCGGCTTTTCAAAGTCAAAGAGGTTGAAAAGCTGCCCTCTGGTGCGCAGACTCAGGGGTAGTTCCCACTTGCAAATCTCACACTCTAGCGATTTCCAGGAATAGGTCGTGCAGGAGTCTGTAGGTCTCACTCCCACCTTGCTACGCAGCCACTGTTTGAGGCACAATAAATGAGTGTACTTCACACTTCCGTCGCATTTGCACACTGAAAGCAGAGGGTTGTCTTCGTCCGTCTCCCGGTCGTAGCAGATCCGGCAGCAGGTTTCGTCGTGCTCGCCAGGGACGTCGATAACGTCGACTTCGTCTTCGCTGCTGGCTGTGTCGCTTCCAGACTCCTGAGGGTCCTCCCCGCCTACCACCTCCCTGACCCTATACCTGACTCTCCCCAACTTGACCACCAAGTCCTTGGCAAGCACCTGTTCCTTCAAGTACTTCACAACCAGCCACAAGTCTTCCTCCCGCGTCTTCCCTGACACTCTGAAGCTGTCCACCTCTTCCCTCTCCACAGTGATCAGCTCTTCCCCTGCTCCCGACTCCTCACTCGCGCCCCGAAACTGGGTCTCATCAGCCACTCGGAAAAGTCGACCGTAGCCCCGGGTTTCGAAGGTCGTAGCTGTGACGTGCTCAGACTCGTAGTCGTATAGGCCGTGGGAGTCGCGGCCCCAGGTACGAGTGAGCATATACAGGCTGCTGAGTCGAGGACTCGATGGATTCATACTGACGATTATTAGCGAATGGACAAGGAGGGAGTGGCTGGGACTTCTGGAAGGGCTAATCTCAGAGGGAGGGGAAACAGGCTTCTAGGGAGTGAGTCTCGCCTAGCAGTATCGGATGAAAGAGATAAAAAGGACTATATTTCCACGTGGATAGAGAGGAAAAGAGCTGAGAAGTATAAGATTAACTAGAGTGATGACCCGAATTGTCGCCTGGTCTAGTCCCTGTTGAGCTTTTCCACCTGTCTTTCCAGCTACTCCAGTGTTCCTTCAAGGCTCATACTATGCCCTAAGCGTCTACATCGCTGTGCACTTCTTGATAAAACGGAGTGGAATTCACTCAATAGCGTTGGCTTTTCCAGTTCTTCGTAAAGCCTACATGGTTCCCTATAACCCCTCTTTTCCAGGTACTTGCGAGATTTCCCCTTAGAGTCTGTAGTCAAGTTCTAGTGTCAGAGCCTGTTTAATTGCCGCCAGAACTGATATTGCCGCAAATTAGTCAGAGATATTTCTATATGTAGACTGCGAGTAGGTGGCATGCACCTTTCCCTTATCATACATTCCCAGCCTATAGGGACAAATCTAGCAACTAGGGTCCATAGCTACCTGCACACTGGTCTTATATTGGCACAAATTGGATCAGTTACGTATATCTGCTTTCCTTTTTTGTGGAAGAACCTGGAGTTTGTGGAGGGAGAGGGACAGCCTTTTTGTCTAAACAGACTTCCAATACATGTAAAGTGGGTATTTTCGCATATCCACTACTCCACATTTCTCCTTTAAGCTTCTGTGCAGTTTTGCATGTGCACTCAATTCCCCTTGTAAGGGCGCACTCCCTTTTTATGCAAACCTGTACGTCTAATAGTTCGAAATTGCTTTTGATATATGTACGCCCAAGTAGACAGCTCTTCGTGCGTACACAGTTATTGTCTCTGAAGGGATTGTCTATGCGTAATAGCTGAGCACGAGGCAGTTCATGTACCAACAACCAGTCTCCTTCCTGTAGGTAGAGTCCGCGCTAAGCCCTTGAAGTGTGCAGATAGAATAGGCAGTCCTTCCCACCTTCTTTTGTCCTAGTCTCAGAGCTATACGCCTTTCCGCTGCCATATCTGTCTCTACAGCGATCCGTTTCAGACTAATAAACCAAAATGATGCACACATCCAGTCCCCACTCCCTGCAGCTCCCAGCCCCGCAGTCCCTCAAAGCCACCTCCCCGGTCTCAGACTGCGCCTCAGACTCCACTACTTCCGACCACCGCCGTCACAAGACTCCCCTTCGCCACCTGAAGGTCAAAATCACCCGCAGAACCCGACTTTTCAAGCTAAACACCACCGCTCCCAGAAACCAGTTGAGACTCATTCAGTCCATTGAGAGCATGCTGCAGCAGCAGGCGCCTGTCACGTCTCATCCAGCGGTCTACACGGCTATGCCTTTGGAGCAGAAGAGATGTTTGTTGGGACAGCTACGCAATCGAGTCGTTGTAATTGAAGACACTATTAACAAGGCTTCGGCGGCGTTGCAGCTGTTAATCAAGTTTTTGTAACCGAATAACTGCTTTCTGTAGTCAAATAGCTACGCATATAGGGTGATTAGTGGAGATTTAGAGGGCAGGGACCGCTTTGTTGGTATTTTCTCCTGGTAACTACGAAATCACTGATTTCTAGACCAATACTAGTGTTCTTAGCATCATTTTAAGGTCTGTGTAGCCTACATCCTGCCAATATTCAGTTCTTTCCGAAGGTTCTGGCAGTACTAGGCAAAGAGCGGCTATTCGGAGCAGGAAAAGGCCCTACAGAGTAAGTTCCCAGCCTTAGTATGGCTTTTCTCGCTTAGGTATTACCTTCGCCACTTCTTTCCCATTTCCTATAATGCATTTTACTCTTTTCCTTGCCCTGTTGTGGACTTAGGCCTGCTCCCAAGTAGTGCGCATGAACGGATACATCGACATGGAGCCTGCCTTCAACTTCCTCAAGCAATGCAGTGATGGGCGGCACTTGCCAGACCGCAACGTACCTGACTCCCACCGACAATGAAAACCCTCCAACTCCACGGTAGTGACTTCCACCAACTCCACCTTCCGAGACATCAGACTGGACTGACAGTGAGGAAGCTGAACATGCTTGCATAGTCATGCAGGGAATTCATGTATTGGATCTTCAAACCTACCTTCACACAGAATGGACTGGGCGAGGATACCACGCATACCCTGGCTGAAATGCACTATATGTCCACTGTGCGCATCGCTATAACGGCATCCGCTAACCGCTGGAAATCCACTTGGCTTTTTGCGTGAAGCAGCCAGATGCCGAGTCCCTCCAGGTGCAGACATCATCTTCCTATACAAAGAAGACCGGGAAGACCTACTAGGAGACCCGTCACATGCAGCCTCTGAATGACAGAGTCATATATCACTATGTGTCCTCAGTAGTTAACGCCTCCTTCCTTGGTTAATAGTCCTTTAGAATAGTCAGTGTTAGGCATGCAATGAAAGCCCTGCTTCCCTATCGCAGCATTTGGAAGTAACCAATTGGCTTCCACCAAAAGCACACTTACAAGCGTCGCAGTCGTGTGCAGGACTTGGCACACTGTGAGCAACACCGCGAAACTCTGGACCGCTTATGTAGAAGACATACATTTAGCCTCCGACCCTGCAGTTCATACACTAAAGGAGCTGTGGCAGCTCTAATTGCTTGTGAGAAGCTGTACTTATTCGTGGCGAAGATACGGAAGTGGAGGGTGGTTCCTCTCTCTGAGTAAGTCGGTTTAGATGGAAGTTCCAGCTGGACCCTGACTCCCCGGCGGTGTTTCCTGTGCACAGGGGGCGGCCAAGGCTCCAGCTACTTCAACGACTCCAGAAAAGACCATAACCAGGCCTATCAGGTGCTGTTTTCAGGCCCTGTGAATGCTCTGGCACCGCTACTGCTGAGTCGAATGTGGCACAGCAGCATTGCGGTGGGCGATACTGGGTATGTGTTTGGAGGGATGGCGGGGGGTACACCAACTGCTGTGACTGAGAAGTGGAGTCTGAGTAGGATCAAACGGTAA
>Ga0247837_1002205_pt1 | contig 37675 bp, 35 predicted proteins | sample LaCtaG_2_FD_187115 | JGI IMG/M metagenome (GOLD analysis project Ga0247837, IMG submission 187115) | Freshwater microbial communities from meromictic Lake La Cruz, Castile-La Mancha, Spain - LaCruzMarch2015_14.5m | ecosystem: Environmental > Aquatic > Freshwater > Lake | place: Spain: Castile-La...
ACCCGTAGATATACTCCAGCTCCAAATAGCCCTCCGGAAGAGCAGTGTAGCGCTCTTGCTGAGTCTCAGGCGGAACGACTGGAACAGGAGATGGAGAGGTCTGCTGCAGGTAAGCAGCCATAGCAGGGTTGTCATTAGGCACAGCTGGGTCTCTTGTGAAGGGCTTAACTGTCCGGCCCCATACATCCACCCGAGTGCACTTCGCCTCTCGCTCCAAGTCTGCATCGAACATGATTTTCTCGTCTTCCCAGTCGCTGTTCCCCTGCACTCTTCTAGACTGTATCGGGGAGGGGTGGTGCACAGCTGAAGGATTGTCTGAATGCCCGCAGCCCATTTTGAGAAATGGAGGAAGTGACAGTCAAGGTGGTGTGCGTGCAAGTGGAGCCTGTGTACAAGGACCCGGCAGCCACAATGGCGAAAGTGACAAAGTTGCTGGTCCCTGTCACCTCCGCAGATGTCATTTTGCTGCCTGAAATGGCCTTTCCTGGGTACACCTTCGATAACGCTGAGGACATTCAGCCTTACTTGGAGGAGCCGAATGAGCGTTTTCCGACTTTCCGCTGGTGTCAGAGCGAAGCCCAGCGCACCCACAGCTACGTGGTCTGCGGCTACCCAGAAACCGCCCCTGACGGCCTCTTCAACTCCCAAATGGTTATTTCGCCTGAAGGCACTCTGGTGACTAACTACCGCAAGCACTTCTTATATATGCTTGACAAAACCTGGGCGCAGGCGGGAGGCGAGTTCTCGACCGTGGAAATTCGCATACATGGCAAAAAGGTGCGTCTGGGCCTGGGGATCTGCATGGACATCAACCCTTGCGAGTTCACCGCGCCCTTCGAAGACTACGAACTCGCAACTCACTGGAAGGTCTCCCAGGCCGACCTGATGGCCTTCTCCACCAACTGGACAAGCAGTCGTCCCGACGAAGACCCAAAGCAACTGATTAACTACTGGGCCCTGCGCCTTACGCCTGTGCTCGAAGACGCACACAAAGCCGCCTTTTTCCTCGCAGCAGACCGTGTGGGCAGTGAAAAGGGCACTGCCTTCATGGGGTCCAGCTGCATCGTTCAAACCCGCCCTCCGAAGCTGTTGGCCTCTCTGGACAAGACGAGTGAAGGCCTGCTGCAGCGTAGCGTGGTCCTAACTCTATGCAGAGAGACCTAAGCCAGCTGGGAGTCCTGGCTGAAGACTAGATAGGTACGCAGACTCTTGGGCATTGCGAGTGTCTCCACTTCAGGGTCTTTAAAAGCTGCGGAAAAGGCTTCTTTGGTGATAGTTTCTTGTCCCGACATAATCCGTTGTTCTAGGTGAAAGATAGACTTCGCACGCCCCACTCTCAGCTTCCTCTGGTACTCCTCCACCTTGGCTTCCTCCGAAACCAGCAACAGCGAAGAATTGACCACTACATCCGTCAGGTCCTCCAATAGATTCCTCACCTGCGTCTTCCCAACCCTGCCTTTGCTCTCACTGTCCATCACATCGAAGTAAGCCGCAGCCTTCTCAGCGTCACTGCCGTGACTCAGGCTAATGCCCAGGAGCAGTAGTTTGCGGGAGTCGATGGCGCCTGCCTTGGTGAAGGACTGCAGGAGAGGGGGGCTGTCGGGGAGCTGCAGTTGCAGGAGTTGGGAAATGGTGGTGAGTTGGGTGGGGGAAATGCGTGAGTTGTGGGAGTGGATTTTGATGGTTTCGAGGGTGGCAGCGGGGGTGTTGGCTTGGAAGTTGAGTCTGGACTCAGACAAGGCGATGGTCGTTTCTTCATCCTGGAAAGGCTTTCTGATTGCGCAGCAGCCCATATGTGTTTACATGGCCAGTAATAGATGGCCTCTCCCAAGTCTCAGCCCCCTCCGTACGCCCCTGTTTCCTCGTCTGTCCGGAATCACCGCTCTACCTTCCACATCGCCTACCTGCTCATATGGACGCTTATGGTCCTGTCGGCTGCTGGAGCCTATGGTCTGGATAACGGGTCGACAAGGCTGATAACTGCGCAGTTAGCAGTGCTGGGAGCACTGGGAGTGGGCGCATTGCTTGTGTGGACAGTAGTAGAGCTGAGCAAGTCAGATAAACTGGGACTAGTCTGCTACCCGCTGCTGTACCTCTGGGCAGTGCTGTGCTACGCTATCCAGGACGAGCGGTTTCTCGTGAGATGCACTACTGAAAGTTACTCCGGCAGCACTGCAAGTGCAGCAATGCCCACCACTGTGCTGTTCCTATTCCTGCCTACGACAATTCACCATCGCTTCACTCCTTGCTTGATATCCGGCCTCGGAGGTCTCGTAATTGTCGCAGCCTTTCAAATCGCAGGCCTGCGCGCTAACTCCGGTCTCGCTGAGACCGCTCTCGCCCTCATTTCCATCCTCTTCACCTGTCGAAACTGCTACCAAAAGCGTAACCTCCACCAGTCCTTCCCCACCGCGCCCATGATGCCTGCCTCCAAGACTGAGTTGGAGCATGAAACCTGGGGACAGGTGGAAGAAACCAACAGTCCTGACTTGGAACGAATCCGGCGGAAGCTGCAAGAGGCTCTCAGTGTCCTAGACTCATTGCTGCGGCTACAAGGAGTCCAAGACGCGGTCAAGTCTGCAATGAACCTGGTGCAGGAAGCAGGCAAGGAGCTGAGTGCTTTGGGCGGAGCTCGCGAGGGGGGGAGTGCGGGGCTGGTGTCTAAGGCTGTGGAGTCGCAGTACCGTCTGTACTATGAAGAGCGGCTCCTACCAGCCCAGTCTCAGACTAGCAGGCCCACTGCTCATGGTATTCAGTACGGAGGGGAAAAACTGGTGCCAATGCTAGGACAGCTGGAGAAGAACTGGAACTTCGACATGTTTTTCCTCGCTCAAGTTTCGGGCTTCCGAGCGCTGGAGGTGACGGGCCAGTACTGTGTGAAGAACTACGCTTTGGACAGCGATTTACAGTTGAATGAAACTAAAGTTCTCAAGTTTCTACAGGACATGGAGCGCAAGTACAAGCCAAACCCCTACCACAACTCCACCCATGCAGCAGATGTCCTCAATTCCTTGCTTTTCCTATACAAACAGTCTGATATTTTCAAGGAAATCACAGAACTGGAGCTATTCGGCTCCATCGTAGCAGCCTTGGGACACGACGTCGGCCACCCCGCCTTCACCAACCGCTACCTAGTGAGCACTCGGTCCCAATTCGCAATGATGTGTAAGAACTAAGCAGACAACGACGTCAGTGTACTGGAAAACATGCACTCTGCCCTCACTTACGAACTGCTAACTAGCCATGCAGTGCTGGACCACCTGCCGAGAGACCAGTGGATCAGTCTGCGAAGCATTATCACGGAACTGATCCTGGCTACGGATATGACGAGGCACTTCAATTTAGTGGAGAAGTTCAATGAGAAATATGCAAATTGCTCGCTTCCGATGGCGACTTTTGAGGACAAAATAGCGCTATACAAGATGTGCATGAAGTGCGCAGACATCGGACACGCAGGCAAGACTGTCGAGCTGCACCACAAGTGGTCACTAAAAGTGGCCGAAGAGTTCTTTCACCAGGGAGACTTAGAGCGAGAGCAAGGCCTGCCGATCTCTATGTTCTGTGACCGACTAAATGTCGATTTATCAGCCAGCCAAAGCGATTTTATATTAAAACTAGTGAAACCCTTATTCCGAGCAGTGAATGCGGTGGTGCGGTCCAGCACAATTGAGAGTGTGATTATCGAGCAGTTGGATGTAAACCAGACGTTCTGGAGGAATCAAGTGCAGAGGAAGAAAAGGGCGAGTGTGGCGCCCGGCGTTTTGTCTGTGCAAGAGGAAGAACCGCCTAGACGAGAAAACTCTCTGGGAAAAGTAGGGAAGCGGGTAGTGGCTGAAGAAAACTTGTAAAAATAGTCTTAGTAGCGAACCAAAGGTGTTAGGGTGCCATAGGCATTATGGTTACATTTCTAACATCTGTCTTTCTATTTACTTCGTAAATGGGTATTACAGGCCTCCTGAAGGCTCTGAAGAGCATTCAAAAGCCAACACACGTGAGCGAGTTGCGAGGGAAGCGAGTAGGTGTGGACATGTACTGTTGGCTGCACAAGGCAATTTACGCCTGTCCAGAGGACTTAGTGGCGGGAAGAGCCACCAGCAAGTAGGGTCCACACAGACACTTGGACTACTGCATCCGCAGAGCGCTGGAAATCCGCAGTGCAGGTGTGACGCTGGTTCTCGTCTTTGACGGCGCTCAGCTTCCTCACAAGCGCCACACTGAAAAGAACCGGGAAGAGTGATTTCCACTCAGAGCGAGACAGCAGGCTCTCGACAAAGGGAAACAGCTGAGCGGCCAAGGAAAGACGAAGGACGCTATACGTTATTTCGCTAGGGCGGTGGATGTCACTCCGCGCATGGCGGCTCAACTTATACAGCGACTCCGCCCTTTGGGATTTGAATGCATTGTGGCTCCGTATGAGGCTGATGCTCAGCTAGCGTACCTGTCGCTCACAGGGTATGTGTCCGCGGTGATCAGCGAAGACTCGGACCTGCTTGTTTATGGCTGTGAACAGGTCCTGTATAAACTGGACTCAACTGGGCACGGCTCTTTAATTCGGCTTTCAGACCTGTCCGCCTGCACCTCCTTCGACTTCCGCTCCTGGTCCAGTGACCGCTTTTGCTGGATGTGTGTCCTTTCCGGCTGCGACTACCTGTCCAGTCTCAAGTCCATTGGACTCCGCTCTGCCTACCGCATCGCCCTTCGCAGCCCTACTCGCGACCAAGTGCCTGTCTACGTCCGGTCTGAAGTGGTGTTCGAATACGACTCCAGCTTCGAAGTCAACTTCTACAAAGCGGTATTGGTCTTTCGACATCAGAGAGTGTACGACCCGAACACTCAAGCAATGGTGCATTTGACGCCGCTGAGTGACCAGGACAGGGAAATGCTGCAGGGAGATACGGACTTCCTAGGCCCGTAAGAGGCTATTTTAGGCTGATGGAGCCGGGGAATGTGAAGTTGATCGCTGAGGGGAAAATGGACCCGATGTCTATGGAGCTGTTTGAGACTGAGAAACAAAGCGTGGTGGTGCTGGGGAAGCGAGCACGGCCGCAATGCACTATCGAAACCTACTTTCAGCCTATCAAGCGCGGGGCTTCGAGGGCTACTCCTCGCCCCACTGCCTCCCTCGAGCCTGCTCTTGTAGAGCAGGATGAAAATGCATACACTGCCGCTAGTCCCTTTTTCTCTCAAGGCAGGCAGGACGAGGTCGAAGTAAAGGAGCGGGACCAACCCTGCATCTCACTCCTACCCAAATTAGTCCCCCTCGAGAGTCCAGCGCTCTCTGCACAGCTGCTAGACCAGCTGGGGAGCTTGGCATATCCAGGGGTAGTGAAGGTGCGGACAGGTCTGCGAGCCCCTGCATAGAACTATTAGGTCTTTGGACGCTTCTGTGGTGAACTTTCGTCTTCACTGGCTTCTTCGCTTCCGTCCAATTCGTCGTCGTCGATGAAGCCCTCTGCGAGTTGCTTTTCGTCGTCTTCCTCAGACACCTCTTCATCCTCGTCCTGGTCGTCACTGAGAGAAGCCTCTTCGCCTTTCTTGTTGGTGTGGTCCAGGACTTCCAACGCAGGGAGACTGGCGAAGAGGGTCTCCCGGTACTGCGGCACTGCAGCCACAGGACAGCGGAAAAGATCGATAGCTACCAGGGAAGTCAGCAGTGTCTACATGTCCCTTACCAATGGCTGGATGTCCTCCAGCGTCCTCAGCTGATTTCCCGCCAAAGTGACCTGCATCAAATCCTTCATCCCCACCAGTCTCTCCAACCCCCCCGCAATCTTATTGTCATTCAGCTCCAACTTGATGAGCTTCGGCAGCTGCGGGAAGTTGGCGAGCGACCGCAGTCCACAGCTGTTCATAGACAGGAACTGGAGGCTGGGGAAGGACTCCAGAAGGGCTTTGTCTGATAGAGACAGTTCTGCGCATTTCCAGTTGTCGAGAATCAGCTCTTCCACTTCTCCCTTTGGTGTGTCCTGCACCTGGTCCGCCACTACTTTGCTCAGCATTATTACGCTACATATGCGTATTAGGCGGCTGTATGGAGCCGTGCGACTGGGAACATTGCCAGCTATGCACCGACTTCTCTGAGCTGTTTAACTGGAACCGCACTGCTTTGGACTGAGTGTCTCCAGTGTTCGCAGTTGCTAGGGTAATGCATAGAGTACTGCATACAGCCAAATACAGGCGCAGAACTCAAGTTTGTGGGAAGGAGGAAATATCGACCGGCTTATTGCCTCTTATATATGTCCGTTCAAAGCCTTTCCAAGCCTCTCTCTTCCCTCTTCCTCCCCTCAGACCGCTCCCGCAAGCGCACCTCTCGCTCCAACTCCTCCCCCATCCCCTCCCCTGTCCCTCTCCCCAAGGACCATCCTCACAGAGACCAATTCAGAGAGCTGTTCCCTTTCGCTCAGTTCCGAGTGGCGAAGCGCACTCGCAGCAAAATAGAAGCCAGGCCGCCTGTGCCCAAAACCACCGCAATCAGCAATGCGCCGTTCTCACAAGATTTGAAAAACCTGAAATACCAACAGATACAGCCGGAACTGCTGAGGAAAGACTGGGGCAAGAGGAGTGGAGTGGGTGAGAGTACGAAGGAAAACAGGCGGGAGGGAGGACAGTTCTTCCAGTCGAGAAGGGAAATAGAGCTGGAAGAGGCGGCGCTGCATGAGAAGTTGGTGGGGCAGTTGGGGTGTTTGCAGGAAGTGGAGAGCATACTGGAGGACAACTTTCGACTGGTGCACATGCCTGCGCTAGGGGAGAAGAAAGGGAGTCAGGCCCAGCCTGTGCCTTCCTTCACTTCCAATGTAATGCCCAAGTCCTCGCTACGTCGCTGCTGCACCTGCGAACTGCTCACCCTTCCCTGCATCCCTCCTATTGACGACTACCAATGCGGTGCCTGCCAGGCCCACAAAGCCCACCCTGTGTCTCCGCAGACCTGCATTGCAATTGAATTGCTCCTCCATTCTGACACCAAAGCAGCGCCAAAGCCTCCGCCTAGACCTCAAAGATGCATGTCTCCTCGGAAGGAACGTGCTCTAGGCGCTACTACTGAGCGGACCGGGCAGTCCTCTTCTCTGCGTCGTCGCGCCCTTATTCCTTCCAACTCCAGCGACCTTCCCATCTCTATCCGTCTCTGCAACCAGGTTATCACGCTGTACCCCAACGAACGTGAGTACCTCTACTTGCCCTTTGACCCGCCCTGCGACCTGCAGAGCGACCCAGCAATAGCCCCTGTCACGCCTAGCTTCAGCGCTCACCACCAGTTCCAATTCACCGTGGAAGAAGACCTAAAGGACTCCGGCAGACGAGTCGTAACGGAAGAATGTGAGGGCGTGGCTGATACTTCCGGCAGCGACTTCAGCCACCTCTGCACCGACCTGTCCCTCATCACCGACAAAACCGACCTCGAAATCAGCTTTTCCGACCCTGAAAACGCCTATATCAAAGAGCTCTTTGAGGTCCAGCCCTCCGCCCGGTCCGCCGGAATGCTAGTGAAGGACCTAGACACAATCCTCCAGCAGCAGTTGAAATCCTTCACTGCAGCTGCTTTGTTTCCTCTGGTGCAGGACTACGGCAGACATGTGAGAAGTGTGATTCGAGGCCTGCTTGCGAATCCGCTAGCTACTGCTATTGAGAAAATCTTCAAAGGACTAGTGCTTGCGATGGATGCGTTGGCGCGGGAAACGGAGAAATCCATAGAACACGCGAATCAGGCAGTTACAAAGGAGCAGGAAGTATATGGGAAAATGCAGGAAACACAGAGAGAACTAGTCGCAGTGCAGCAAGCGGCAAGCCGGAGTGAGTGCAAGTGGCAACACAAAGTGGAAGCGATGCTGCGGCAGATGGAGAAGTACGAGGAGCAGATTGCGCTGTATCGCATGGAATTGAGTAACATATGAGATGTGAGTGGGAGTTAGCTACTTGGGCCTTCCCCGGCCTTCACTCTCCATGATGCCTTGCATTGCGTCCAGCACCTGCTTCTTTCGTTGGAAGGCGCTCAGGTCTTTGGAGTAGTGCAGGGAGTAGGGGTCGCAGTAGGGATCCAGCAGCAGTGTCCGCAAAGCGACGTATGTCATGCAGAGGGACCACCCGATAAAGAAGTCCCGAGCAAGCAGCCGCACATTCCACTTCTTCATCGGCAGCATATTGTGCGTACTGTAGTACGAGAACAGCAGTATGAAGGGCGTGGAGTAGATCACTGCAAAGGGCACGCTTCGCTTCGTAATGCTTCTGCAGTTAGGCAGGAACAGACCTCTCACCAGCGGTACATCCCTCCAGTCCACCATACTAAATGCAGCCTGCAGGTCCTGAAGACAGACCTGCGTCGATCTCTTCAGGCTCCCAGCACTCTAGTGCGATACAAGCCCTGGCCAATACACGGGCTATGCGCATGCGCAACTTGCCTTCTTTCATGAGGTACAAGGAGCAGTCTGCCAGGACTGTGTTTGACTTGGCCACTCCCACGAGTGGAGGCATTCGCCAGTCTGTGCCGACTTTGGGGTCTTTGGGGTCGAAGTCGCTGCCTAGGCCTGGACCAGGTATACTCAGAAACACGACTGGATCGAGCAAGCGGGACGCTGTCCTCGACAAGGCGTCTATCAAGGACGAAGCGGAGCGCCTGCTGCACAGCCTTTCCGACCCTCAGAGCGACCCTAACGAAGCTCTGTTCACCACTAACAAGGACCGCTTCACCCGAGTCGACCTCAGTCAACTCGTCTCTGAGGACGCTGTGCCTAGGAAGATACTCCAAGCCTACCTTTCCCACCTCCAAAAGGTGCATAAAAGGCGCTATGCGCGTGGGAAATCCACTCACCGTCTCAAACTCTTTAAGCTCGACTTGTCCTATGACATCTTTAATAGGAGCCGGGCGCAGTCAGTTCACTGTGCAGAGAATATATTCACACTGGAGTAAGTGTTATGCAGTTACCTGCTCTTTCCAGTCTTTGTGGGGTATTGGAGTCTGCTGGTGCTCAATGTGAGGGAGCGCACCGTGACTTACTTCGACCCTATGAAGAAGTACTTATATGTGGAAACGCTGCTGGTCTGCTTGCTGCAGTATTTAGGGTCGGAGTTGCTGCTGCACGAAAGCAGAGCCCTGGAAATGTCAGACTGGAAGGATATCCTATACAAGGGCGCGACCGAAACCCACTCTTTCGCCAAGGCCCACAGTTCCCTGTATGTGCTAAAGCACGCAGAGGACTACGTCAAGGGCTGGCCGCAAGGCGTGCATCCCGCAGACTTGCAGCAGTACCGAGAACGAGTGTTTTTCAAGCTAGTGACCGACTGGAGCGCCCATTCCCCTTAGTTAAGCACTAATACTTGACCAAAACAGCTCAAAGTACGACTTCACCATATAGGTAATTAGCAGTGACTAGGAGGATAGATGGGAAAGGCTGTTAATTTAGGCAATAACTACGCAAACTACTGCTCCAGGTCGGAAAGCCGCAGTTCCAGGTAGGCCAGCCGCTTGGAAAGCCCCACAACTTGTGTGGAAATCGGAACAGCACGGCCTTTCCGCACTCTAGCCAGTTCCTCCTCCAACGCCCTCACTCTCCGCACCAACTTTTCCTTCTCTCTCCTACCGTCTGCCTCCAGTTCCACATACATCTCCCTATACTGGCAGTCCATTGAGCCGGATGTGAGGGTGTCGTAGGCCTGTTGGAGACTGTGGTAGCGCTGGGTGAGTTCACTCAGTCTGGAGTTGAGAAAGCGACTGCGCTGCAGTTCGTGTTCTAGGGCGGAGGGAGATGCAGGCTGGGAATGGGCAGGGACAGTACTGTGGGTTTTGCTATGCATAGTAGTAGCCGGCTGGATTGTAAAGGCGCTCTTTTCCTCCGAAGCCGGGGCTTCCGGCCTTTGCTTCCTTTCAGTGCTCAGTCCGAGAGCTCGTTCCAGCAACTCCGCCAGTTCTGCACTGTTGTCCTGCGTGGTTTCGCGGAAGCCCGGGGAGAAGGAGCCGCTGTCTGTGTGCTGGAGGGACAGGGCGAGTCTGGAAGGCTTGGGGGCGGGCTGGGGCTCATATACTTCACTTAGAAGTGGGCCAAAGGAGCCTTTGGCAGGGCGTTTGGACATATTAAGAGGCTGGCATGGACATATATACACACAATTGCTGCTTTTCCGACCTTAGGAAAGAGGAATGCAGCTTTCTAGACTACTTAAAGCCATGAGGGGACTAGAACAGACCTTCGTAGTCCTCCTTGCAGTGGATCATTCCGCAAAACAAACAGCTGAAAACGGGACTATCGAGTCTGGGGATATAGGCCAAACAGTTGCGACACAAGGAATGTCCGCAGCCCAAGGTATAGTCATTGTCTCCACAGTAGCACAGGTCACAGCAGGAACCCGCTTCCTCAGAATAAGTGGCAATCCTCGTTGCAGACTCAGGGAAACTCTCCCGTAGGCTTGGCTGTAAGGGGGCTTGGCAGGTAGGACAGTTTCTGCAGCCTTCTGTGGCCAGGACGCAGTCCAGTGAACAGACCAGGGCGAGTGTGTTATTGTGGAGGAAGCCGAGCCAGTGGCAAGGGTTGACCTGTCCAGTGCAGAAGTGGCAAAGCCCTGCACTCAGCGGAGGCAAGACTTTCTCTGAAAGCAACATGTACCCTGTGTTTGGGATTTCCAGGAACACCAGTGAGGCGTAGAGACTGTTGTGGACTACCCACTTGTTTATCATAGGTAGGGCAAGTCGCGAGAGCTCTCCGGTAGGGCAGTCTGGACACTGTGCGAGGATAGTGGGAGTGGATCTGAGGAGAAACCCTCTGGGAGGGAGCAGGTCGGTGTGTTGGAAACAGTGCAGGAACTGCTCCATTAGGTCTTCTGTCCTGCGCTCGAAGATTAGCATACATTGGAAATTAAGTTCTGGGCCCTCAGCGTCTTCTTTCCCTGTGTCCCTAACTGCTAGCGTTTCCTCTGCGGACTGCAGAGCTGGGCCTGTGGACTCTCGTTGGAAGCAGGCCAGAGAGCAGTAGTTCCTAGCGACTTCGCTGTGCGAGCTTCCCACCAAGTCCAAACGCCAAGCTTCTGTGAGCGCTAGCGAGAAGTTCTTCAGACAGCAAGGACAGTGGCGCTGGGATAAGGGCGCCTGCGCTTCTAGGACGTCTGAGGCTTCTTTGGGAGGAAGATCTGGAAAGCCAGGAACTTCTCCTGCGTTTTTCTTTACTATTCGCACACGTCGCTTTTTCAGTGCAGATGATTCTGATTCAGGGTCGGCTGCTGAAGGTATTGAGGGTTCTTCTTGTGGGGAAGAGGCTGCTTGGAGGTAGGCTGCTAAAGCTGGGAAATCAGGTCGGTTGGCTTCTTCCGGCTCCAGCATAAGGCGGAGTGTGTCTTGGAATTTGGGGTGAATAGGGAGAGCTGCAATTGTCTTCAGTAGCTGGGCTTGGTTGCCTAGTACTGGAAGTGAGGCTGGCTGGAGGAGGTATACCACGGTTAGACCTAAAGAGTACACATCTGACTTGTAGGGGCTACACTCCGCCTGCCCCATCTCTTCCCCGAGAACCATCTGAGTGAAAGCTTTCCTCAGGACTGGACAAAGGAAGTAGGGAGTTCCGGACTCAGTGTGGCCGAATGCGCAGCTATTCAAGGCCTTTGCACAGCCGAAGTCTGTAATTTTTAGGAGTCCTGAGTCGGTGAGGAAGAGACTGGAGGGCTGGATGTGTCTGTGACCCACCTCCTTCTCCTGTGCATACGCCAAGGCCCAGACCACTTGTTCCAGCAACTGCGCACAGAAAGTCTCCTCCCAGCCCTGGGGATGTTCCGTCCTTGTCAGAGTGTCCAGGTCTCTACCACTCCACTCCAACTCCACCTTCAACTCCCACAGGCCTGCCTGTCTCTTTGTTGCCACACTGTACACCTCACAAACACTCTCGTGGGACAGACTTTGCTGGAGTGTAAATAGCGCTTGCCTCGCTCGGCAGTCTTCAAAGGACTGGAAGCGCTGGACTCTGAGACAGACAAGTCGGCCAGTGGACTGCTGCAGTCTGTGTATCTCGAGGAACTGTGCAGGACTGCTGTACACTAGTGTGCTGCTGGGGTCTGTTTCTACCATTATTGTAGATGTTAGTGACTGATTTGATTACGTCCACCCTAGCATTTCCAGCAAATCTCTATTCTCGTCCTTCCTCAATATCGCCCCGCACCCAAAGCAACTAAACTCCTCCACATCCGGATGATTTGGGATAAGCGTAAAGCAGGAAACACAGAAACCACACCCACAAGGCAGAGTCCAATCGCAAGGACTCAACTTACAAATATCACACGAGTTCGGATCTAATATAGAAATTCTTTTTTCCGCCATTTCAGCACTTTTCTGGGAAATCTGTCCCCCTCTTAGTCCATGCGATTCCCCGCATGTGGGACATGTGGAAGTCCGCGTTCCTCGCAGTAAACAGACAGAGGAACAGACTAATTCAGCCAGCTGTCCGTGGAAGTAGCAGACCCAGGTATCACGCGGAACTGGGTTTTCGCATATATGGCACTTCGCCCTGAGTAATGCTTCTTTGAAGGACGCCGCCACTGGCATGTAAACACGTAATGCCAAGTTCTGTATGGAAAGCGGCAGCAGGCTCTGCACAAAGACAAGGGAAGGGTACAGGGAATTGTGCGCCACGTCCATATCCAGCAATTCCATCTTTTCCTCTTCAATTCGGCCGGCCGGGCAGTCTGGACACTGGTGCAGCAGACTAGGCTTGGTGCTGAATGAAGGGCTTGGAAGGCAGGCTTTGTGTTGAAAGCAGTGGTAGAACTGCGGAGATCCTTTCATTATGAGGCTTTTTCCAATTCTTTCGATTTCAGCAGCAGTGAAACTTTGCCCTGCCAGATTGACAATGCTCAGATTAATCTTAGCAGACTTCGTCTCGAGTACAGGGGGAGATGGACTGGGCACAGAGACTGGTCGAAAGCAAGGTAAGGAGCAGTACCGGGCTGCAGGCTCACTATCAACACTGCCGATTAAATCCAGTCTCCAAGCTTCGGCAGTGTTCAAGTGGAATTGCCCTTTGCAGCCCAGGCAGACTTTGGCACTGCTTTCAGCGGGTGATGGGGAGTCAGACTCTGCGGGTTTCTCGGAAAATCCTTGAGGCTTGCGGACGATTTTGAGCCTTTTTTTCTTCTCTGTGGCTGCAGGCTCGACTTTGACTTCAGACTTGGCTTCTTCTTCGTGGCTTTCGCTGCCTTGCACTTGTCTCATAATTTGCTGGAGTTCCTGCCAGTCTGGTCGATTGCGGGCGTCTGCTTCCAGCATAGAGCGTATGACACTTTGGAACTGAGGATGCAAAGGAAGGGAAGATATGCAAAGACTGGTAGCAGCGGAGTTGCCTAGTCGGGGTAAAGCAGAGGGAGTCAGTAGTGAAATCAGGGTCAGTCCTGTTGAGTATACATCCGATTTATAGACATTGCAGTCGATTTCGCCTGCATCCTCCCCTGTAAGCAGCCTCGCATAGGCCTTTCTCAGGTCAGGACAGAGGTAAAACGGCTCCCTCACACCCCACAGACTCTCCCCACTCCTCTGTCTCTCCGGACACTGAAACCCCGCGAGCTTATATACCCCCAGGTCTGTCTTGCATATAGACCCCGGCAGTACAGCGCCATGCGCAATTCCCAGGCTTTGGGCATACCCCAGTGCAGAAACCACACAGCAAAGCAACCCCCAGCACTCATCCTGCGTCCACTCATACCCCTGCACCAGCCTCGTCAAGTCCTCCCCACTCCACTCCGCTTCCACCTGCACCTCCCTTTCCTTTGACACTACCTCGTATACGCGGTCTATGTAGGGGTGGTCGAGGGACAGGGAGGACTGGAGGCGAGTGGAAGCCGTGGTAGCTGCTAGGACAGAGCTGTAGTGATGTATGGAAATGCGTCTGGGCTGGCCTTCACTGGTGGTAGTTTGGAAGACAGAGAGGGACGGGGTAGTGTAGATTGGAGTTTGGGACATTATGGGCGCTTTTACATAGAAATTATCTATGAGAGTCTCAACAAGTCCAGATTTTCCCTGATTTCTATCATACTTCTACGTCGATTTGCGGCTTTCCCCTGCTGCTGCGTTCCTCTTTTGTATGTGAAACACCTTCGCCCCTAAATGCCGAGTTTCCAAGCCGCCCTCCTCACACAGTCTCAAAAAGTCCGCCTCCGAGTCAATTCTGCGTCTATTGCTCAGCAGCATTTGAGCGCCAGTCGCTAGAAGCTGCTGGAGTGTATTGACCAAGGCAGGGTACTGCGATACGTAGATAAGGATGTCAGAGGCTAGGACTAGGGGGAAAGGCGGGGTACAGGGGAAGGCTGTGCCCCAGGTGTGAGGGATGTGAGGTAGCGTTTCCACCCCATTGAGCCTACAGTTCTCCCTAATGTTCCCCTCTATTTCCCCATCATCATAGTCACACGTAGTGACCTGCACTCCTTTCTTCCGCAGCCAAATCGCCAGCGCCCCACAGCCAGCCCCCAGCTCCAACACAGTCTTGCCCTCCACCCAGTCCCAGTGGCTTTCCAGCCACTCTGCGAAGTGCAGGCAGCCCGGCCACACCTGATTTGCATTTAAAGGGTGGAAACTGTACTGCTGGATGGAGAGAGTGAAGGTGGGGAAGAGAACTGGAAGGATTTCGGTGTGGCTGTGGTAGGCTGTAGGGTCGCTTTCACTCTCCAGCTCCATATATATTCCTCGAAAGGCAAAGACAATTCGCGGAATTGGTTAAAATAGGGGATACATTAGTCTAAATACGGAATTTCGCTGCGGGCGCGAGCCAAATAATGCGTCTCCAAGCAAGGCTCCAGCAGGTGAAAACTGAGTCTGAATTTCGACTCTATCATCAATTCCAGCAACTTCTGCGTTTTCTGTCCGTCCCAAACTCGCCTCATACATGCAAAGGACAGGCTATTGAACCTGTGGCACAGCTGGATTTCCGCACTCGCAGTCCAGTCCTTTAGCAGGGCTAAGCGGGTCTTGTATTGGATATCTGTCACGCGGGGAGCGCAGATTTTGACCTGCTGGAAAGAGGAAGTGGTGCATTGGCAGGTGCCTTTCAGGGGAATTCCGGAGTAGATTGTATCGCAGTCGCTGTTTTGTGTGCAGATTTCAGGTAAGGCTGTGTGGTTTTGAGGCATTGGCAGACATCGGTTTTCCCCACAAAGGCCACTTTCGCAGGCTTCGTTTTTCGCGAAATCGCCTATACAGTTGACTTCCGACCCTGCAGGGTACGAAAACATTTGGGTGCAAATTGTTCTTTCGCAGACCAGCCCATTGCCGCAGTCGTCCTTGGTACTGCAGCCCCGCTCCCCTGCTTTTAACAGCGGCACACATGTATGCTCCACACATCTCAGTCCCACATGACACGTCAGTTGAAAGTCACAGTAGTCCAATTCACTCCATCCCATGCACACATTTCCTTCACATGTGCCTAAACAGGCCACATCAGGGGTGCAGGTTTCCCCAGGGAGAGACTCAGTTACAGACCTGGAAACCTCGCAAACGCCGGAATCTTCATTGCAGACTGAATTGAGGTCTGTACAGGGCTTTATGTAGGTTAGTGGTCCGGAGTGAGAAGTGCAAAGGCTGTCCGCCACTGAGGACAACTTGGTGAGACAGCGGACCTGTGGACACTCCCCGTCTGCTTGCGCTCTGGGAAATAACAGCGGAAAGCCTGCAAACAGGTAAAAAAGTCGAGCCATTATAAGGCACTCCATTAGGCGAACTAATAAGCATTACTGCACCACAGTGGTTGTCCTTAACTCGCCTATCCTTAGTCTCGCCCTAAGCATATACATCAAATCTCTCCCTTCTTTCCCTTGGAAACGAGCCTTTTCCAGCCCAACAGCCACACTTTCCTAGCACTTCACCCATGTGAGTCCCGCTAAGCACCACAAATATGCCTCTCTGGCCTATGGTCCTGGCACTCACTTTGGCTTCCAGCCTGACCTGCAACCAGTACATGTGCTCCCCCGCCTCAGTGCCGCTGGATGCAGAGACCTGCGCCTATGGGGTGGAGTCCGGAACTGGAGCCACGACTGTGTATTTGCAGGAGTGTGAGGATCAGGAGTTTAGTTATTGTCCGCCGCTGACGGAAGCAGGGAATTCTACCTGTGAAGTTCCGCCTTCTGCGCCGCTTTATAGTAGTTCAGCCCCGGGTGAACCCTGCGAATTGGATATGGACTGCATTCAGGAAGGAATTTGTACAGGTGGGATATGTGAGAATCCAGGCAATATCTGCACGAATCAGCTCAGCTGCGACCCAGGGAAGTACTGCAACGTTACAACTGCGGCCGGACCTTGGACTTGCGTCCCTCAAGTGGGCCCCGGGGACAATTGCACGGCCGACTACATGTGTCCCAATGCCTACGGCTGCACTCAGGACAAAGGCTGTGTCAAGTACCTTTCCATCGGTCCAACCATGCAGGTGGACTCCTGCACCACAGGAGTCAACTATCTGTGCCAGTTTCTTAGGTGCTACTCGGATAGGCACGGGACGTACTGCGCTGCGAATTTGACTTCGGCGACTGTGCCTCTTTCCTGCCATAGCAGCAATAACTGTGTTGTCTATTCCAATGGACACAACTATACAGGCAGTTGTGAGTGTTCATACGGAACTATGGGCCGTTCCTATTGCTCACTGTTCCCCGGCGACTACCCGTACTCGCAGTTTGTGGCGCTCCTGCAAAACTGGCTTGCAAGCCCAGCGATTAACAGCTGCAATACAGCTAGAAGGACCGCAGTACCCTGTATCACCTACTATTTACCAGCAAATCAGTCCGCAGCCTTCCTATATTACTACTACTTCTCCTCCGATTTCCCTGCTATTCAAGACATGGACCAGTGCGCAAGGACAGTATACGACCAAAGCTACTGGTCTGCCTTTCAGGTGTATACGAGCTCAACACCCAATAATACGCAGAATGAAGCGGGAGTTCGTCTGCAAGTAGCTGCACTGGTAGTGCTATTAGCTTGGTAGTAGCCACTACAGACTTTTCTTTTCGTTCCTGCTTAAAAGCAGCAGATGAGAGGATGGCGGTGTGGAGTTGGGTGCAGAGTCCTTAGCTTATTAAACAATCTAGCCTGCAATTCTGGAAAACAACAGCATCCTCACAGAACTCGTGAGTGCCTGGTTCGTAGACATTTGCACCCCTGAAATCATGGCTTTTTCCGCCCGACTCCTTTGCTTGGCCAGCAGGGAGTCCATGGACAGGGACTTCTTCTCCTTCAGCAACTGGTCCACAGGCTTGGAACTGATGCTACTCGGCTCCCTCGTCCTCCTCACCAGCTTGCGAAGGTACTTCAATCGGTCCTTGGTCGTGGCTTCGACCGCGGAAACGCGTTCAGCGAAGACACTGGACATGTTATTGCCCTGCAAAAAGCGGGTTTCAGGGTGTTCTTTCTCATACGTGGTCTGATAGGTCTGGTGCAGTTCCTCCAATTTCGTGATTTTGAACCTCGCCTCATCGATTAATTGGATAAACTCAGTGGCCTGTCCCCAGCCAATGAAGCAGGCGCCACTAGTCTTGGCCTCAGTCTCATACTCCTTAGTCAACCCTCGGAGGACATACACCTGCTTAGGCCTTACAGTCGGCTTTAGAAGCGCTATATTGGATTCGTACGTCTCTGTCTGGGAACTGCTGGGAGTCTGCAGGACTTTGCGAGAACTCGCAAAGAGCTGCACGGAGCGGATTCGCAGAGAGGAGGAGAGGTTGATGTGCAGGAAAAGCAAGAGGCTGGAAAGCAGGCGGATGAGGACGGAGTGGGTATCTTCGAAGGTGTGGATCAGCAGAGACTGGCTTTTGCAGGTCAGAGAGTTGAAAAAAGTGACATTTTCCGGCTGTGTAAAGCTCACAGTAGCAAACCTCGCAGCCAGCTGGCTCATCTTCGTCAACAAGCTTTGCAAGGCATTGTGCAGTATAGACAACTGCGTGTCTTTCTGTTTAAACAGCGCATTCGGGTATTTCCCCCTATAGTTCTTATAGAGTGGCAGTGGATTTGCCCATTTCAGACCTCGATTTTGCGAGGAATGCAGTTGATTTGGTACTGAAAAGCTCATTTCCGGGTCGAAACTGCCCTCCACGGAGTGGTTGAAGGTCTTGGATAAGTGGTCGGCTGCCACAAAGGCTGATTTCTGCTTCCTGTGGAGAGTTCTGCCTTTGAGTACGCTCATTTTTGCAGGGAAGGGAGGGGGAGTCTACTATTAGTCCTAGTCCAGGTCAGGGAGGGTGGAAAGGTCGTCTTGGATGGTTAGTCGCCAGTAGTCTCTGGAGTTGAAGTCACGGGCTTCTTCCGTCTCGTTTCCCCGGCCTCTCGCCTTGGCCGCCTCCAACTCCTCCCCTTCCACCTTCATTTCCTGCGCCTCGTTCCCTCTCAAGCACGCTCTAAACTGCGGCTCCTTCTCATTCAGGTCAAATAGCTCCTCCGTCTCTAAGTCGCCCACGTTCAAGTCTTCACCCACGGGAATTCCTTCTTCGAAGTCGTCAGAGATTTGAGGCTCCATCGATTCGCGTTCCCCAGGGAACATAAAAGCAAATCTCTCTCCATCCTTCTGCTCCACATTCAAATTGACATCAAAGTCCTCGTCTTCCTCCGTCTGGTGGGTCTGCACCCGGCTTTCAGGACCCGGCTTGTTCTCGATTTCCAACGTAGGATTCAGCTGGGTGTCCAAATAAGTCTGCCAGGCTGTGACTCTGCTGAGGACTTCCTCCACGTCTCCATGTGTTTCCGCGGCTTTGAGCAGCATTGAGGAAATACGGGTGATAAAGCCTCTTTGTCCTTTTCTCAGCTTCACTCCAGAGGGGAAGGTCTGGTCGTTTTCATAGTTCGCTATAAGTTCGACCAGGTCAGTATCGAGAGTCAGCACAGATCTGATGTCCAGAACTGGACTATTGACAATGATCATGCAGAGCTGGTAGAAGCAGCAGTGCAGGAAGGAGTTCCAGTGGTAGCGGAAAAAGAGACCGGTCAAGGCTGCGTACACACCCACTTTCCCCAGGTGCACGGTGATTTGGGTGATGTCGACTCTGGTGAGCGCTAACACCACTTCCGCACATAGTAGCCTCATTTCCCCCAGTGTCTCCTCTCGCCCTCCTTCCCCAAACCCCACTTCCGCCTGGCCTCCCTGCGACTTTTCCAAGCACTCCTGCACCCTCACACAGCCCTCTAGCACTGCCGTAAGGAACTCCGGCTGTTCCTCCTCCTCAGTCACTGTGGCGTCTTCTGCAGCTTTCTGCACGCGACAGATCGAAACTCGGAAGAACTGGTTGGAAATGAGCGTGATGAGGACTCGGGCCGCCGCCTTCGCAGTGGCTTCAGACTCGCCTAGAAGGCTGAATAGGAGGGAAATTACGTCTGGGGCGTAGAGAGCCAAAGCGAGTTCTTTCCACTGCGGTGAGGAATGTCCAGTAGCGATCAGTTCACAGAGTGTGCTGGACACTGCTAGTCCATTGCCTTGCTTCAGTTCCTTGACTACGAGTCTTTTCAGTACTTCCTTCCTTTCCTCGATGTAGCTGCCCGCCTCGCTCAGCATCGCTCTGATCAAGACTTGCGCTAAACTCGGGGAGTCGATGAGTTGGACAAGTCGGTCGGAGGCTGCTTGGGGTCCGAAGAGAGAACTGAGGATGACCTCGGGGCCTTTGACCAATAGCATGGACATGATCTTCTCGAAGTACCCTGCCAGGGTCTGGTTCACTGGACTGATGGAGAGGAAGGAGAAGAGACGGTCGAGAGGGTCGCCGGGCTCTAGAAGCCGGACTGTGACTTGGGGGATGTCACATGTGAGCAGTTCGCAGGCAATGAAGGGTCCCTTGTACGCCCGATTGTCCGGACTGCCAGCCGGCGGCTCCACCGTCACAAACTCCAGTAGCTCCAGGAAGCGCTCTGGCGTGAAGCTATGTCAATAGTACAAGTCAATGAGACTGGCGTTCTGGTTCTTCATCTCCTGTACGACGTCTTCTTGATCCAGAACTTCAGCCAATGTCACGTCTGGCTTCTTGAGCAGCTCCTCGAAGGCTCGGGAGTCCCTGGCTTGGAAATGGGACCAAAAAGCACCCCCAAAGAACATAATGCAATGACCAGGCGGGAAGACCTAACTAGTCCTCTCTAACCCTAACACCCGAGCCACTGCAAGCTCTCAGGTAGGCGATTCGGTCGTTTATGTCCTTTTCAGGCTGGGATTAGACACGAAGCAGGAAATGTGCCTATATAAAGTCTCAGTCGAAACCCAACTATTCGGCACATACTGCATCCGGCAGACAGTCACTTAGGCAGCCTTTATATATCCTCAGTCAATGCAATTCCCCCCTTTTCCTAGTCTTTAACGAGCTATTTAGCCGGTCTGCAGAGCCAAAGGCAGCGGCTGGCCACACAAAGTACACAGTTCTTTCCGACTTTTCACCTTCCTCACGGTTAATTTCAGAGAAGGACTGCTGTAGGGCAGTCTAGGGGTGTCCAGTGGGTCAGGGGCGGCTATGGGGTCGGCCACTGCGTCTTGTCTGCTTTCCCTGTACAGCGTTTGGTACCTTTCTTTGAGGGTTTGAAAGGCTTCGTGGAGTTGGGCTGAAGTTGCGATTTCGGTGGTTAATTGGTCGACTAGGGTCTCAGATTCCTTTCGACTTCTCTGCAAAGTAGTTTGTAGTGAGGCAACAGTGGCCTCCGCGGTGGTTTTGGCTTGAATTGCAGTTTGCAGCTGGAGGACTAGGTCAGGAGAGGACTGGGAAAGGCCGAGGCGAAGTCTGCGGATTTCGGCTTCTGCGCGGTTTGCCCGGGTTTCGAGTTTTTCAATTAGGTGTGTGTCGTATGTTCCCAGTCGCTCGCACAGTTCCTGATACGCCCTTTGGTACTTCTCACATCTTTCCTTCCAGCCCTCATTCTCGTCCTGTGTGGTTTTGAGCTGAGCGTGCAAGTCCGTGACTCGCTTTTCCAGCTTCGTGATTTGGGAGATAAGCGACGTGTTGAGCACTTCGAAGTTTTCTCTCTCTGCGGAAAGGATGGAAATTTGGTACAAAGCGTCGGATAAGTCCTGAGTCGTCATTATGGATTCAGTCCTATATAGACTTATAGGGGTTAAATGAAGTCGGTCTGCTTGGAGGAAATAGTACTAGTCCAATTCCCGAAGCCTGCCTCCATTAGTGAACACCCAGCCTTAGTCCAGCCCAGCCTATATAATGGCCGAGCAGCCTGCCCTCCTGCAGCAGCGTCTCGAGTTCCTTCAACTCGAACTCTCCGCAAGTCGTGACAAAGAACTCCGCCTCCAACAGATGTATGACACTCTGCTCACCTCCATGTCCTCTCCCCCGCCCTCAGAGCCCGACAACTCTGCCAGCAATGAGACGCAGCACAGACTGGAAGTGGAGAGGATTGCGGAGGAGTACAGGACGCAGGTGAGGGAGGCGAAGGAGCAGTTGAAGGCACTGCAGGAGATACATAGGGAGTGTGAGTTTTCGCTAAGGACACAGAAATTGTCATATGAAGAGACGCTCCTGGAGCTCCGGCAGCAGATCTACCAGCTGAACAACGACAAAAGCCACCTCAACACCAAGGTGAAGCTGCTCTCCTCCGCAGCCGGGTACTCTCCATACAGCGACGACCCCGCCGCCACCATCGAAGCCCTGAAGTCCCAAATCCGCAGTCTCTCCTCCGAACTCGACAAAACCCGCAAACTGCACGACCAAAGCCAAACCTCCATATCCGACCAGTCCCACCAAGTCCTGCAAGAACTCAAAGAACTCTACGAAGCCGACAAAGCGCAGTTAATGCTGCAAATGCAGAAACTGCAGAGTGAACTGAAGTACCAGAAGGACGTCGTCACCGCGGACTTGGAAAAGAACTACAGTCTGCAGTTGCAGGAACGCACGGATGCGCTGTACATGCAGAGTCAGGAGGAACTCGATGAAATCCGCAGGGAAAAGGAACTCTTCGAGGCCAAAAGCGGACATTTGGAGCAGGAGTTGATGAGTTTGAGGGAGGAGTTGAAGACTTCGACCAGTAAAAATGAACAACAGAAGCTGTTCATTAGGGAAAGGATGGAGAAAACCAAGAAATTGCTGGAGTTCGCGTCCACTACTAATGAAGAAATGAAGAAACTGAAGACGCAGGTGGGCAGTCTCAAGTAAGCGATAGGCAGAGTCACGATTTCAGGCTTGGAAGGCAATGAGCGAGGCTGGAAGGACCTTTTGGTCGACAAGGACAAGCAAATAGAGGCAAAAAACTCAGAAATCGGCGAATTAAACGTAAAAGTTGCCCAATTGACGCTGCAATTAGACGATTTGAACTCCGGGACGAAGGAAAAACCCGACCAAATGGCAGCGGAGGACGAAATTCAGGAGTTGATGGAGGAGTTGCAGCGTATGCGCAACCAATTATCAGACAAAGACACACTCATTTCACGCTTAAAGAAGCAAATTGGGGACCAAAGGGTAAAGCGCTCGAGAGGCAGTCCGAAGCACGACCATTCCTTCTCCCTGAATTCCCCGAACGACCCTTCAGCCAAGCCTTTTGAGGAAATGACGTACCCAGGCACTAACTCCGGCTTTTTTGAACAAGTGGCTGTGGAGGACTTGAAAATTATGAGGATTTGCCAGAAGATGGTGAATGCGGCAGCCTCCCTAGAGTGCGAGTTCTGCAGACATATTATTGCCACGCAGGCCTTCCCTGACCACATTAAGACGTGCAAATCCGACAGTCTAGAAGTAAGCGCCATCATCCCCGCCCTGGGCAGCCGCGACTTCCGCGGCAACTCCGAAGTAATGGAGCCCGCAGCCCGCATCAGACTCGAAGAACTCGAGCGCACAGTGTACGAACTGCGCATTAACATCGGAGAACTGAAAAACGAGCGGGACAAGGCGAGATTAGAGTGTGAAAAACTGCTAATTCAGCTCAAACACGTGAAGTTGGAGTGGGCTATGGCGGAGGAAAGGACTGCGGATAAGGATTTGGACCTTAAGAGGAATGTGAAAGTGGTGTTGGATGGACTGCTGGGACTGCAGGCCATTCTGGAGCAAGGCTCTGAGGTCTACAATGCGCTTGAAGACCTGATAGACCGCACTAGAGAGTGTCTGTCACGTAGCTTCCGCAGCAAGTCTCGCTCCGGCCTCACTTCCCCCAAAAACCAGATGACAGACTCCTAGCTAATCCCTAATCAGTGGTTTAGGCTGGAATTTTCTCCATACAGCAAAAACCAGTCCCTAAAGTCCATTTCCGTCTCTCAATTTCCGCTTATTATTAGCGGAAAATCGCAATTCCCCTTATTTCTACCTACTCCAATACGCTAGAAAGCGAGGCCATATGTCCCCTGATCAAGTCTCTCACGTTCTGCAGGAACTCCAGTCGAATATGCGCCAACTCCTCTTGCCAAATGTTCATCCAGTCCTCAGTCACCAGTGTCTGCACTGCAGTTAACAGCTCTGTCAGGTCTGTGTCTTGCAGGGAAGCAATGGCCTGTAGGCCTGCAAACAGCCCTTTAAGGACCAGAAATTGCTGAGGAAAGTCCAATTCAAACCCACAGTTTTCTCTGAAAAAGTGGAGAAGTGGCTCGAAAGTCGGGATTTTGGAGGCGGTTTCGATGCAGTTCGGCAGGTCTCGAAGCAAGTTCACGAAGAAAGCGTTCGTTCGGTCCATGTAGCTTTCATAATTCCTGCGAGAAATGCCGTCAGTCTGCGGGATGCAGTAGCAGCGGGAGTCAATAGCGACTGCAGCTTCCAGTTGCAGGGCAAATGCAGGGGTTTGGAGCTGAGTGGGGGTCACTACAGCGGGGTTTAGGCTGAACAGCAGGTTGTTAGGGTTGCCGTTGTTGTGCCAAACTAAGGGGATTCGGTCGGAATTGTTGACGAGTAGGTCTCCTGCGACAATGCGGCCGATTTGGTGGAGTAGTGTTTGGGAATTGGGCTGTTGCAGGGCTGTGGAAAGGCGGCTAGGGCCTATATCAGCCAGGGAAAAGCCGGGAATGTACTCCATTAGCAGGGCATATGCGCGATCCAGCTCCCTTCTCACTTTGGTCTTCGTCTTCACCTCTGAATAACTGCACAACTTCATCTCTTCCACCATGCGCTGGTACTCGCCGTTGCTCCACTGCACTACGCGCATGGCAGGCACCTGGATGCCTAGCTTGCGATAGAGCAAATGGGTGAAATACTCCGGAGCTGCATGGGTCGTGCTCTTTACTACGAAAGAGCCTTTGGCGGCTGTGCAGAAGAACACCCCTCCAGAGCCTGAGTCACTACACTGCACCCCCAAAAGCCTGCGTAGACACTTACTCCTCCCAGACCGGCTCCGCTATATCCAGAGAGACAGACAAGGGATTGAAGATGAACACTGGCCGATGGCGCTGGGCGCGGTACAGACGGTCCATATGGTCTTGGGACGGCAGGGGAGGAGGGGGTATGGGAGTCTGTCGTGGGTCCATATTACACACATTCTTACCTGCTAGTGCTATACATATGGAGGGAAGAGTCGTACTGGAGCGACTGAAAGGACACAAGGACGAGGTGAACAGTCTCTCAGTGTGCGGAGACAGGCTGGCCTCTGCTAGCAGTGACGGGTCTGTGAGGATTTGGGACTTGAGACTGGGGAAGTAAGGCCAAGCCAGGAGCGTGCAGCACATTTCTCATACGCAAATACACGAAGTCCACAATGTGGCTTTCCAGACTGATACGTCTCTATGGCTCTCTGAGACGGATAGTCTGTATCACTTCGATTTACGAGGAAAAGCCTTATTCCTCAGAGAACCGGTCGCATGCAGTCCCTGCGACTGTGAGGATATTAACCAAATTGCAGTGTGTGGAGACCTGCTTGGCCTTTCGGCTGATGAGTGATTTCCACCTAGTGGCTCTGTGCTGATATACGACACAACAGATCATGAAGTGTTGCTAGCCATCGAAGGAGCGCACGAAAGCGTACAGATTATGCAGATTTGCTCGAGTTTAGGGTTTAGTGGGGATGGTCAACTGGCCTATTCAGGCGGCTTTGACTGCGCTTTGCGCTGCTGGAGTGTGGAAACAGGGGACAAAGTGGCTGATGTAGATGTACGTAAGGTCACTATGCAGGCCTGGCAGTGGGCGACACAATGGTAAATCCTCCTCATATCTACAGTATAGCGGTGCATGGCAATAGCCTGGCAGTGGCTCTAGGCTCGGGACACATACTAGTCTATGCCCTTAACAATGACATATCCATAGTAAGGTCAAAACAGCCTGTGTTGACTCTGGAGGGCCATTTAGGCCGCATAGTGCAAGTGACTTGGCCCAGTTTCAGTCCGCAATTGCTCCTATCAGTGGGGAACGAGCCCAACTTGGCAATGTGGAGACACGGGGAACTGGTGAGAAGAGTACAGTTGCAGGAGAAAGTGAACTGGCTGGCCGGTGCAGCAACAGCGCCTAAAGTCTACCTGGCCACTGTATCTACCGACATAGCAGTGCTCACTTTCCCAGAATAGCCATAAAGCTAGCAGTAAAGCAGGAAGTACGCACATTTCCCTATATAGAAATGGCAATGTATCGGAGTGTGTTAGAAGTGCTAAAGTGGACGGCCTTTGAAGACCTCTGTGATCAGCTCACTCTGGTGAGCAGACTGTGGCTCAAGGCGGCCTATTGTGATGAAGTGTGGGACACATTGAGCCAAGTCTACGGCCTCGACAGCTCTGAGACGCACCTCTCCTCCAAAGTGTCCTTTCTGACCCAATTCCACCTCTCCACACTCTACGTCATTCACAAGAACTGCCTACAAGGCTACAGCCTGCGGACACAGCACTGGGTGCCTGCACTCCAGCTAAAGCCCACTATTCCCTTCGACAAACTCAGCAGCATTGTTGTCTACTTCCATCATGTAGTAGTCACAGGCACTAGCGACCCAGTGTCTCCCCAAAGTGCCCTTATCCACACGACTACTGGGGAAATCACCCTCCTTCCAAACATGCGAAAAGCTCGATATCGCCACGGTTCACTGCTGTATAAGGCCACAGTCTACGTCTTTGCTGGGTCGGGCGCCAGTGAAAGAGTCACGAATCAGGCGGAAAAGCTGCATTTGACTGTCCCGAAGCAGTGGATTTCCCTGCCGCCGCTTTTGTGCGATTTGGCCTTCTCTTCGCCCTGTCGGAAAGGCCAGTTCGCTTACCTTTTCGGAGGCTGGGGGACGAGTAAATGCCAAAGATTTGACCTAATAACGGAAATATTCGCCTTTTTACCCTTCGAAACGCCTGTTTTCGGCTATTTGACTACTGCAGTTCTCCACCAAGGCTACATCATTTTCTGTCAGAGTGGAAATATGGTCCGATGGTCCGGAAAGCTCGAAAATTCCCCCATAATCGACACTTTTCGTGAGGTCATTGGGTCTAATTGGTAGGAATTAGGCAGGTGTGGACCGATGCAGTCAGTTTGCACCCAGACAGAGCTGGTTTTTATCAATATGGAGCCGAGATTGGTGCGGATTGATCTGCTTACGAGGGAAATCACTTCCACTCAGGTTTCGTAAGTAGTTTTGAGAAGTAGAATACGCAAAAATAGGGATTTTAATGCAATTTTTACTGTAAATATGATAGAAAACTCACAATTTTCGACGTTTGGAGATATTTACTTACATTTGTGGGCTTATTACTCAACTTCCAGCCTACTTTATCCCTACCAACCCCAGCCACTCCTTCCCTAGCTATCCCTGCCTCCATTCCTCTCTAGAGCCTAGCTCTTTATAATGCAGAACTCTCGAAGTGTGTTGGAAGTGCTGAAGTGGACTTCCTACCTGGACCTGTGTGCCCTCAGCCTTGTCAACTCCCTGTGGCACAAAGCAGCCAACAGTGAGGAAGTGTGGGATTTGCTATGTAAAACTTGTGGGTTGGAAGGGCAGTGGAGCGGACTAAAGGCAAAGACTGCGTTTCGCAGGCAGATTAGGGAGAGTAGGCGGTTTATGCTGGCGAATGAGTACTTGAGGAGTATTGATGTGGGCAAAATGATATGGGAAAAACCGGTAAAGCTACAAAAATGCACCAATTTCGGAAATTTGAGCAGTTTGATACTAAATCCGCCCTTTTTGATCGTGACAGGGACCGCTGACCCAGTGACAGGCCAAAGCGCCCTCATAAACTACACCAGTGGCAGCGTAGCCCTGCTCCCCAGCATGCTAAATCCGCGCTGTAACCACTGTTCTGTGCTTTTCCAAGGCTCAGTTTACGTGTTTGCAGGGGCGAATGGCAGAGAACTATATACAGACACTGCAGAGAAGCTGGTTTTGCATAGAGCTGTACAGTGGACTGCCCTGGCCAGGCTGCAGTGTAAGGCTGGGTACCTGTCTTCCTGCAGAAAAGGCACTTTGCTGTATCTCATTAGTGGCTGCGGGACGAATATTTGCCAGTTATTTGATATAAGGAGGGAGGAATTCAGTGTTTTGGCGTTTAAAATGCCGAGAAGTGACGCTATTACGAGAGTAATTGAGGAGGAGGGGTACATTTACTTCGCACAAATGGAGTGGAAGGGAAGGTGGACTGGCGACTTGGACACTTTGCCAGTGATGTATCGAGTTAATACGCTAAAATAACCCGCTTCTATATAGACTTGTAGGAATTCTCTCGACTTTTATTAGAAAAAGCCAGTTTTGAGGTTGAAATTACCATTAACGAAGCAATTCAAGCCGAAATACAGCAACTTCATATAGCAATTTGCATAAATCTATGAAAATTCCCCGCCTTCTCTGATAACATACAGCCTTAACACCTAGTATTCCTCATACACTCCCTAGTAAATGTCAGAGTTCCGCCAAGTCCTGGAAGTCCTGAAGTGGGCCACTCCCTCAGACCTTTGCAAACAGCTGAACCAAGTGAATGCCCTGTGGCTGAAAGCCACCTGCAGCGAGGAAGTCTGGAACGAACTTTGCGAAGCCTATGACTTCGAGTGTTCTCAGAGCGAAGAGTCCTCGAAAGAGGCCTTTCTGAGGCAGTGGCGTAGTGATGTGGTTTTTATGCTGCGGCAGAAGTGGCTGGGGGCGTATAATGTGAGAGAGAAGCAGTGGCGGCCTGCAGTTCCCGTGAACTCGGAAATAGCCTTCGGTAACCTGAGTAGTCTGGTGGTGTATATGTCCTATGTAGTGGCGACAGGCACAGATGACCCTTGTACAGGCCAAAGCGCCCTCATCCACTCCGAAACAGGGGCGATTACCCTGCTCCCCAGCATGCAGACTGGCCGCTCCAGACACGGTTCTCTCGTCTATCAAGCCTGTGTGTACGTCTTCGCAGGCTCTACTAACGAGGAAATGCACTCAGACTCTGTAGAGAAACTAGCCCTGAAGTCGCCTACCCAGTGGACCTATCTCCCGCCGCTACTGTGCAAACTAGCCTTTGCGTCTCCTTGTCGGAAGGGCAGCTGTGCCTATATCTGTGGAGGCTGGGGCACGGATTTGTGCCAGTGCTTGGATTTGGACTTGGAAGTGTGCACTTTGCTGCCCTTTCGAACTCCGATGATGAGCTACCTGACCTCGTCTTTTGTGTATGATGGCTGCATTTACTTCTGTCAGAGTGGGAATATGGGACGTTGGAACTGTCTAAAAGACGATCCTTTGGTGGTGTCTCACTTTTCCGAGGAAACCAATTCGAACTGGTAGTTGGCACATAGGTGCGGCCCAATGCACGGCCTTTGCCTGCACGGCGTCTTCTGCATCTTGACCATGGAGCCGCGACTAGTTCTACTGGATGTCAAGACGCTCGCACTGAAGCACACGCCTCTGTCAGAGTCTCCCGAAACTTGGGGGTTAATAGCGAGTTAGACCTGAATTCAGGGAAATGGCGTTTTTAGCTTCTTTTAGTCTAGTCCCTGGAAAACAGCCTTCTGTAAGTTTCTCTGATATCCTCCCTCAGCCTGCGTTTCGTAGTCCTGTCCACTGCCTCCATCTCCCCTGCCAGTCCCGCCAAGCCCCCAATACTCCACTGCCTTTTCGCGGCTGATGGCGCCTTCGGGGTTTCTACTTCCTGCTTGCTTTCCTCCCTGCTGCACTCCAACACAGCTCCCAGCTCAATAATTAGGCTTTTCAGCAGTGCTTTGGAAAGCGTTGCAGACTTTAGCGTCTGTCCCTGCGTAGAGCCTACCAAGACTCCGGGCTTGCCTTTGAGTTTATAGGCTTCCCACACACTTGGAGAAGTGCTTTTCAGTTCGAATAGAGCGGAATTGACGGCCTTGATGTCATCAGCGATAGAAGCGAAGGCCCTACCTTTCCGGTCGTCGAGTTCGGAATAGCGTTGGATGAGGCTTTTGTGGAGCTAGGTGGGGGGTACGGCTGTGAGAGCTCGGCCAGGAGGAGGGGCTTGGGACTGTGAGTCGGGGGTGGTGCGGACAGAGGGTGAGGCTTCAGGTGGAGTATCAGGGGAGTATCTTTTTTTCATTACAATAGTCTGTTTCCCTTCTCAATTCACGTCTACAAGCAGCAAACTGTATGGCAGGCAAGGGAACGAATGCAGGCTTCTGTAACAAAAGTGGACATTCAGCCGTCCATTGTGTATTCTCAGTCTATAGAAATAATGTCGGGGGACAACCAGCTATGCCAAGTGTGCGGAGACACTCCCTTCTTCTACTGCACCTGTCAAGACACTCTGCTACTATGCACAGCCCACGCCTACAGTCATATTTCCAAAGATCAGGATCACACGATCCTTCCCATTACACCGAGCGGGATGAGTCTGGTGCCAGTTGGACCTGGGAGGGAGTTGGAAAGGAAGGCAGTGATGGATGAACTGGGGCAGGCGAGTGATAGACTTGGGGATTTCGTGCGGTGGGAAATGAGGAATGTGAAAAGGAAAGTGGAGGAGTACAGAGAGATGTTTTTAGGGAATTTTAATGCATCGATTGATATGCTGAAGACGGAATTGAATTCAGGGTACAGCGAAGTCCTCAAGGAACTGACGAACATAAAGAAAGAACTGGCACTCACTGCCCTCCAGCCAGAATTCACCCTGTCGCAGGCGACCTCCGACTTCCTTAAAGCAGTGTCTCATTTCTCAACGCCAGGCAAGACTTTCCTCAACTTCCAACAGCTCATCAGCACTCGGATTCTGTGGGACGGCAGCCTCGAGCCCAAAGTCCCCAGCTCTTTCCTCACCCCCTGGCTCCGCTGTCAATGCTGCACTGCGGGCAGAGCCTGTACTGTGTGCATCCAGTTATTCACTAGGATGGGACTCAAGCAGTATGCTGCTTCGAGTCTATTCAGGCCGCAATATGACAGGGTGCCTGTGAGTCAAGAGCAAGAAGCAGCCACCTGGAGCTGCGGGCACTGCGGCCATCCCTACAACTTGAAAGACTGGCAGCAATGTTCGAAATGCGGGGGAAAGAACCCACCCAGCGACCAAAGAACTTTCCGTAGAATCCAGTCCTCGCAGCTAAGCTAAGTATAGAAATTATGAATACTGGACATGAAGCGGGGCAGTCTGAAGCCACTCCCAACTACCTGAGTGCATCTACTGCAGGTTTGCAACCTTCTAATAGCAGAGAAACGTGGACTTGCTTCAAATGTCGACACTCGAATCAGAGGACTGAAAAGAGTTGCTCAAATTGCACAAACTTGGCTCAAGGCAAAGCAGCAGAACTCGCTGCATCAAATCAAGCGTACAGTGCAGGCTTTGAGGGGGGGAGTGTAGACCCACAAGGAGCTGCCAATCAAGCAGCAAACTTGCAAGAGATTTGGACGGTGGATATTCAGGTACAAGTGGTTTTAACAAAGGAAGGCTGGCAATGTGAGGGTTGCCGCGCGCTGACTAGTCTGTACTACACGTACTGCTGTCAATGTAATGAGCCCAATTCAATAGGCAAAGCGCTGATTCTGGGTAGGCGTTAGCTAGAAGTAAACCCAAATCCTCTCTATCTCTATGGTTTAGCGTTCTGTAATCCAGCAGACATTATAGACTTAATGGGGGATCCCAATGGCTACTTCTGCCAGCAATGCCATACGCAAGTCCCTCTAGGCACACTGATGTGTACGTATTGTGCTCAAGGGAGAGCTGTTCCAATTGAAGAACTGCCTACGTTCCAGTGCATTCGAAACGCTGATGGGTCTTTGGTCTGTCCGAAGTGTAGAGGTGCAATTCCCGCTGGGACTGTGACTTGTATTTCGTGCAGGTTTGTGATGCTGCAATTAGTGCCAGATAGCATCGAGAGTGTGGAGGAGCCACCTCCCCCGAAGCCTGCAGAAATCTCTATGCCGACTCAACATACTTGGACGTGTGTCTGCGGGTACGAATATAACCTGCTTGAAGCTATGAAGTGCGGTAGGTGTAACACCGATAAGCCTCAAACCCAGGCCTCTCAGCAGGCTCCGAACTACGCTGCTTCGCCCTCTCCAAACTACGCTGCTTCGCCCTCTCCAAACTACGCTGCTTCGCCCTCTCCAAACTACGCTGCTTCGCCCTCTCCAAACTACGCTGCTTCACCCTCTCCAAACTACGCTGCTTCGTCCTCTCCGAGCGCCCAGCCACTATGGAAATGCACGCTATGTCAATATGAATACAATGTATTTGGACAGCTTTGTACGAGGTGCGAAGAAATAAGAGCGAAGCAAGGACAGTTGCAGGCGGTGCAGCAGGGATATGCTAGTCAAATGATGCCTGCTGTGCCTAATCCTAATGAGTGGATGTGCAAGTGCGGGTCAAGACAAAATCAGGCCAAATGCATGAACTGCGGTGGGTGGAAAGCTGCTAGTACCGGTATAGGCATGCCTTCACAGTCAGTCCCTCCAAGCAATCCTCCATTTCCTGCACAGCCACAATCCACCCAATCCCAGTTGCCAGTGTTTCCTGTCAAGCAGCCGCCTTCTTCTCCACAACAGCCAATGTGGAAGTGTCAGAGTTGCCCAATTTCCAACCTTATGACCTCCGATCTGTGTGTAGGCTGCAACAAATCTCGCTGGAGAAACACTATATCCATTCAAGTCTCTGTGATAATGGGAAAGTGGGGCTGGGTGTGTCCCACTTGCTTCATCGAGCAGCCTGTAGAAACCAATACTTGCACTTCGTGTGGACAACTCAGTCCAGTAGGAGCAGCCCTGGTGCAAAGACGCAGAACACCTAGCTAGCCTTCCGCTAATAGATAAATGGAGGCCAATACTTTCTGTGCCTGCGGCTGCCTGGCTATCCGCTTCTGCACCTGCCAAAAGCCTCGGAAAGTCTAACTGTGCAATAACTGCACCAACACTCATATCAACAAGCCCGGCGGCCATTCCTTCTTCGATGTGAAGGTAAATGACCTGCTCGATTCTGACCTATACAACAGCAGAACTCAGTGTGCGAGTCAACTCCGTGGCAAAATCAACCTGATATGTGAGATAGTGCAGAGGGAGCAGAGTTGTCTAGGGGAAAACATCAATGTGCTGTATGAGAAGCACTGCCATGAGATCTTTCAGACTTATCAGAAGGCGTGGGAGGAGATTAACGCAGTTTATCAGGAACTATTAAGTGTGCTGGAGAAGGCGAAGAGTGAGGCAGGGAAGCTGGAGACCGACTTGAAAGTTGAGCTAGCGTCTGAGACCAGGGCACTGCTTCAACTCAGCTGGCATGGGGAAAAAGAGGTGAAGACCGTCTTGAATACAGCAGAAGAAGCGGCTAAGTCTCTGAAATTGCAGCCAATTAAAAATGCAGAGAATGTTTTGGCCTCTTGGGGTTGTGGCAGCAGTCAGTGTTCAACATGTGGGCAAAAGGAAAAAGAATTAGTAATCAGCTCAGCTGCCTACTTCTGCCAGCAATTCCATCAGGAAATCCCTCAAGGCACACAGATGTGTACGTATTGTGCTCAAGGGAGAGCTGTTCCATATGAAAAACTTCCTAGGTTCAAGTGCACTCAAAATGCTGATGGGTCTTTGGTCTGTCCGAAGTGTAGTGGTGCGATTCCGGCTGGAACTGTGACTTGTATTTCGTGCAAGTTTGTGATGCTGCAATTAGTGCCAGATAGCATCGAGATTGTGGAGGAACCACCTCCCCCGAAGCCTGCAGAAATCTCTATGCCGACTCAACATACTTGGACGTGTGTCTGCGGGTACGAATATAACCTGCTTGAAGCTATGAAGTGCGGTAGGTGTAACACCTATAAGCCTCAAACCCAGGCCTCTCAGCAGGCTCCAAACTACGCTGCTTTGCCCTCTCCAAACTACGCTGCTTCGCCCTCTCTGAGCGCCCAGCCACTATGGAAATGCACGCTATGTCAATATGAATACAATGTATTTGGACAGCCTTGTACGAGGTGCGAAGAAATAAGAGCGAAGCAAGGACAGTTGCAGGCGGTGCAGCAGGGATATGCTAGTCAAATGATGTCTGCTGTGCCTAACCCTAATGAGTGGATGTGCAAGTGCGGGTCAAGACAAAATCAGGCCAAATGCACGAACTGCGGTGGGTGGAAAGCTGCTAATACAGGTATAGACATGCCTTCACAGCCAGCCCGTCAAAGCAATCCTTCATTTCCTGCACAGCCACAATCCACCCAATCCCAGATGCCAGTGTTTCCTGTCAAGCAGCCGCCTTCTTCTCCACAACAGCCAATGTGGAAGTGTCCGAATTGTCAAATTTCCAACATTATGACCTCCGACCTGTGTGGAGGCTGCAACAAATCTCGCTGGAGAAACACTATATCCATTCAAGTCTCTGTGATAATGGGAAAGTGGGGCTGGGTGTGTCCCACCTGCTTTATCGAGCAGCCTGTAGAAACCAATACTTGCACTTCGTGTGGACAACTCAGTCCAGTAGGAGGAGCCCTGGTGCAAAGACGCAGAGCACCTAGCTAGCCTCCTGTTATAGATAAATGAAGGCAAGCAGTTACAAACTAAATAGAGCTTAGCCGCACAGTTTTTTTTCTTCAAAGGACCATCTCCGAACTTGTAGCTCAACTAGATTAATTTAATGAGAAGCCAGGTTGCAGAGTGCTCAATCTTCACAGTTTCATCATAGACGTTGGATATAGCCAAGTATGTCATTTGATTTATAAAACAATGACACGTGTACTGCCACATAATCAATCTGTTTATGCCACAGAGTGCGATCGAATAGACAACACCAGTCAAGGCAATAATCGAGTTCCTGCTTTGAGAATTTAGAAAGCGTGTTGAAAGATATGGAAATATAGACGAATTTATACAGTCTATTTCATGCTTCTCAGTCAGGTGGTAAACATCATTTCTTTAAGCTAGCACAACTATGCCGTTAAATAGAACTACCCTTATCTTCCCATCCATCCAAATGGTAATAATGCAGTCCAGTCCTGCCCCTGTCACGAAGACAGAGAGTGGAGTGGAGACCAAATCTACATCCAAAGAGCGCTGCTGCCATCTCTGTGGAGCGCTTTTCCGCAGTGTCACCCGGCTCAAACGCCACCTTCAAGCCCACGAAGATCGCTTAGTAGACCAAAAAGGCCTCCAATTCAGCTCCAAGGAAATCAAGTACGACCCTGATTTCATCAAGCCGGACGTGGACATTAAGCACGAAGAGAGTGCTGGGAAGGAGGAAAAGCTGAAAAAAGGACAAGTGCACAAGTGTACGTTTTGTGGGGAGTTTGTACTGCCGAAGGAGTTTTCTGAGCATTTGGTGCGCCACTATTCTTTGATGTTCTATGAGGACTCTACAGCCAGCGAGGACCACATCGATTTCGCCCAAGTCCCAGAAGACCCCACAGGCGGCATAGTCCGCAGTTCCCTGCCCGAAATCAAGTACATGGTCTGCTGCAAGTGCATGAAGCGCTTCCAAAACTCCACTCTCCTACTCCGCCACACCGCCGACTTCCACCAAGGCCAAGGACACATAGTCCTCATGCTAGACTAGTAGGAAATAGGGCAATTTATAGAAGTTTGGAGGACTTCTCCATATTTACCCAGTCCACCTAATGCTGCTCCGGACTGATTTCAGGACTGATGGGAGTCATCACGCCTCTGGGAGTCAGGTAGCTTTCCTGCAGCATTTGATTGATACGCCGCAGCTCTGCGCGGGAGGCTTCAGTGTCCAGCCACTTCCCTTCGGGCGACTTGTCGCGGGATTGGCGCAGTTCTTGTCGCTTGCAGCGCAGTTCTTCCAGACGACTGGTGTCCACAGTAGCGGCTAATGGCGCTTCTAAGGGACTTTCTCGTCTTCGGAGGCCCTTTTCTGCGACTTCCACCAGTCTTTCTCTCTCTTTCAGCCGCCTGGAGGCACTTTCCAAGGCCTTTTCCTTGCTTTCCAGCTCTCCCCGCTGTCGTTCCAGCTCCCGGCAGATAGTTTCGACCTTGCTTTTCTCCCTTTCCAAGGTCTGTTGGTCTCTCTGCGTCGTTTCTCTCTGTGCAGCGACCTGGCTCTTCGCCAATTCCAAGTCGTGATGGAGACTTTCCAGCATTCTGGCCGTAGAGTCGATTTCCAGCCTTTCCCGGTTTAAATTAGCGTCGATTTCGTGCAGAGTTTCTTCCCGCGTCACAAGCCAGGTCTCGAATTGCTCTAAGCGGAGCCCTGCGCTCAGGACATCTTCCCGCTGCATTTCCGCTTGTTCCCAGCGAGTGGAGCCTCCTGGAGGGCTGTAGGGCGCTTGGGTCGCTAACATCTGCCTTTGAGCCGCTAAGTCTTCTGACAAGTCCTCCAGCTGCCTTTCTCTCCGCTCCAACTCCGCCTCTTTCCTCCTCAGCTCCCCTAGTAACCCCTGCTCCCTCCGTCTCACCCCCTCCTTATCCCTGTCCAGTTCCTCCTTCAGTCCTAACAACTCGTCACAATTCGCGATTTTCCGCTGCAGCTCCGCTTCCCGCGCCTTCATCTGCTCCTCCCGCCGCTTCCAATCAGACTCATACTGGCTCCAAAGGACTTCCATGTCACTTCTGCGCCGCACTAGGTCCTGCTCTCTGGCTTGGATGGAGGCCTCGCGGTCTGCTAAGTTCCGCTTCTTTTGGGTGTATTTGGAGTTGAAGTCGGAGCGAATTGTGGAGATTTCTTGGAGACGGGTGGAAATTAGGTGCAGTTTTTTGTCTACTTCGGCTTGGTTTTGCTGCATTTGCTGGTTTGCGGTCGTCAACTGTTCCTTTTCCTTGTTGAATTGGCGTAGTTCTTCCAGGAAGGCAGCCTTTTCTTCCTTAAACTGCTTATAGAAGGCTTCGAAAGAGTCCGCATTCGTAGCGAGTGTGTTTTTTGCCTTGGCCAGAGTGCGATTGGAGGCTTTGAGCGTGTTAAGCTGCACAGTGCCTCTGGCCTCACTCTGGGCCGCAGTCTGCAGCATAGCTCTGGACCGTAGTAGCTGGTCCTTGGCCAGTTCAGTGCTGGCCACGTACACTCGCTGGCACTGCTCCAGGGAGTCCAGCTTTGCGTCCAAGGCGGACTCCCGGCTTTCCAACTGCGCTCGTTCTGTCCCTAGACTGCCTTCCAAAGAGTCCAAAGTCCCGGTTTGGCGTCTCAGGAAGCCGGCAGCGGAGGACAAATAGGCAAGTGCATGGTCTTCATCACTCAATTCCTCCGAAATCGAAGGCAGGTAGGAGTCCGGAAGCGTCTCGAAGACTCTGGTGCTGAGCGAGGCTTTGGGAATGTGGAGGCGGGCAGTGTCCTTAGGGTCGAAGGCAGGGTCGAGGGGAGGCCGGGGGTAGGTGGGGGAGTTGTGGTGAGTGGACTCGGTGGACAGGTTGTCTCCCAGTGTGGGACGAGAGGTGAAGCCAGACTTCATGCTTTATTTCAAACTGGTGGATGGAGGAAGGGACTACACTCAGAGAAGGTAGGCGAAGCCTATATTCAGGAATACTGCGGACTGTCCTAGCTCATCCTATGGTAGTACTAACTTGGAATTTTACAGTCGATTGCTACTCTCGATAGGCGGATGGTATGCAGTACTGGTATGAAATCGGCTAAAATCTAATGACCTTTTAAATTGGCTGTTTACTAATTCTATTCGCTGTAGGTCTACCCAATTTTAGATATAAACAAGCTGTGAGAATTTGCCCAATTCAATGCTTCCACAGGACTGCGGTACTAAGTTCACTTCTAGTAGACTGATTAATAGGCTACTGGTCCTCTAAGCTGTCTTACACGCCTCCTCCCTGACTCTATTGATAATCCCAATCGTCGTCTCATTCCATCTAATCACCTTGGACTTCTGCAGCACCAACTTCGAGTCCCTGAGTTCCACCACAGCCACAGTAGTGTCCTCCCTCGGCCTCTTCCTGCGACTTTCATAGTTCACAGGCGTACAAAACACCAACCGATTTTCATGATACACCCTCACTTGCGCTCTTTCATTCTCATCAGTCCAGTAAGTGGCTCTGAACTGTCTGCCCACTATTTTGTGGTCGGGGAATTGGGCGAGTTTGGGCTCGTCGTAGTCGGGGGTTAGGAGCAGACCTTGGAGGATGAATTGGTGACGGCTGGGGGCGTGGAAGTGGACTTTAGCCAAGTCGTGGTTGAGGTTGTAGACTTCGTGCTGGGAGTTGGGGATTTGGAGGGTTGGGTTGGCGGTTGCGTTGGGAACATAGAGGTAGATGGAGGTGCCGGCAGGGGAGTTGCGCAGTTCGTCGAGAGTTAAGTGGCCGAGACGGAGAATTTCTGCGAGATTTGGGGGAAATAAGGCCTTTGCAGGGAAAAGCGGTGTCATATCCGCGTTATAAGTCACGAAAAAACAAGGAATCGTCGTATTTCTGCGAATTGTCAATGCAACAGATAGTCCGTCTTCGCCCTTCGACACCATCAAAGCCTGAGTAGACATCGCAAGCAGCGGCACTATGAAATTATCCTCATAAGTGCCAATCATCATCATAGCCACCGCCTCCGGAGAGAAGGATTTCTCTATATATATC
>Ga0247837_1002214_pt1 | contig 37525 bp, 14 predicted proteins | sample LaCtaG_2_FD_187115 | JGI IMG/M metagenome (GOLD analysis project Ga0247837, IMG submission 187115) | Freshwater microbial communities from meromictic Lake La Cruz, Castile-La Mancha, Spain - LaCruzMarch2015_14.5m | ecosystem: Environmental > Aquatic > Freshwater > Lake | place: Spain: Castile-La...
TTTCTATTTTTTTAATTTTGATATAATACCAATCAATTTGTGTGCATTTTTGTGTTATTTATTATAAATCCGAGATAAACTCAGTATATACTCATTTTTCGCACTCAAATTTCTGACATGAATATCAGAGTTCCACAAGTACATCAAGACTACTAATTATCACAAGTATTACTGAGAAGCAGGCAAAATGCTGGCAATGAAGTGGAGAAAGCGATGTGCGTAGAGGTGGTGGCTGACGCAAGAGTTCTCGAGAGGGTCAGCGTGCGGTCGCTTGAGGCGGTAACTCAGTGCTTCGAGTTTTTTTCTTGAGTTGAAGAGCTGAAGATAATCAATTATGCCTGCGTACATTCTCCATCTCCGATCCGCGGACTCTAGCTCTCTCATTTCCCCTCTCTCTGCACTTTCCGTGAATGCTAGCAGCAGCGAATAATCCATTACCTTGAGGTTCTCCAGGAAAGCGACGTCTGAGGTGAGTTGCAAGTGGAAGCTTTGGAAGACAGCAGGAGGAAGTACAACTTGATGCATGACTTGGGTGAAGTCCAAGTCCTTGTACACTTTCTTGCGGGAGAGGTCAGTAGAGTGGGTGACTGTCTGGCCATCTAAAGAACTGCGGTTCTTCTTGCTGCCCTTTAGATCGAACAGTGCGGAGACGGTGACTTGGCCGGGAATGATGTTTTCCATAATGGCGAGAAAAGCACCGCCCGAGTGATCTGACAATTTGTACATACCCAATATCTTGGCGATGTAGGAAAAACCGTCAGAGCGCTGCTTGTAGTGGTGGTTGAAATCAGCTTGGTGCTTAGTCAAGAAATGCACTTCCGAGCGCTGCAGCGTTTTCAGTATGAACCTGCGGTCGTGGGTGAAGTAAATGAAGGCGTTGGATTTCCCTCCCTTGTTACCTGAGTTGGAGCACAGAGTGGACTCGTTCAGCACTGGGTGGAATGAGAAGGCCAGTTCTTCCTCCGTCACACCCATTAGTTCGCGCACCTCAGTATACAGCACAGGACTGTACTCCTTTATTTTCACTTGAAACCAGGTCTTGGCACCTTTCAGGAAGGGAGTCCCGCCTATATCAATCGCAGCTTTTCCGAACTTCCAATACACCTTGCCTTCGTCTGAAGTGGAGCCTGACTCAGTGGAGGAACTTGCACGGATATCCTTGTCCTTCTGTCTGAACAAGAGGAATAGGGACAGCAGAGTGCTCATCACACACTCCTGGAGCATGTTTTCGTAGAGGCGCGGGATGGTTTCAGAAAGCAGTGGCGACTCACATGCCGGCGCACTATTGTTTGAGAGTGCGCACTTTTGCTTGGGTTGACATGTGAAGTGAATTGCAGTTTGCAGTGCACACAGTAACAGACCAGCAGCAGGCCCCACAACACATCCTATCTTGGACCATACTCCTGCAATGGATTTAACGTTGGAAGCATGCGCGACCCAAGAGTCGTTAGTGGCCCAGTACCAGACATAGGGAGCCAGGTACCCTGGGAAGGCAGCGGACAGTAGTAAGGAAGCCAGGGCAAATATGTAGTGATTCCAGAGTATACTCTTCACTCCCTCCTTTCGAGCTGTAGCGGCTCTGAGCAGTAGGTAGAGCAGGAGAAAGACAGAGAGCAGCAAGTATCCGAAGAACAGTGCCAGGGGCAGCATAGTGACCCATGTCATTTGCTGCCAGTCCCCCATCTCGAAGAAGCAGGAGTGAATGGACGTCAGTCCGAGTGCGGACGAAGCTGCAGCTGCGAGAGTGATCAGAAAGGCCTGTAAGTGTGCGAAGAAGTGATACGCCGCCACTCGCGTTCCAAAGCTCAAATTTAGCGGCTTTTTGATTTTGTAAAACACTTCCACTGTGAGCGCAATTCCGTACCCGCAGCTGACAAAGATTGAGTAGAGACTGGCGATTCCCAGGACCACACAGAAAGTATTGTCCTCCACACGTCCCAGAAAGACATACATGCCGCCTACACTCATCCACGTCAAATCCATGCAGAACTGAGCCAGCAACTGCCACAGGATCAACTCTCCGGGAGGATGTCGCAGCTCTGGACGCAGGTAGAACTGGGCTAGCATTAGGCACCCCGCTAGTACCGATATCGGTGCGACCAGACAGTACGAGACAGTCTCCAGGGTGCTTAGAGACTGCTTCTCATAGTGAACACTGAGCGTCCACAGCTGGCTGGACGTCTCTAGAGCGAGTGAACACCCAGAGTCCATTATTTCCAGCAGATGCCATCAGCGCTAGGTAAGAAGACGCGGACGCTGGTGAGAAGGACTCTTGGAGTTGCTGCAGACAGCTCGCGGACGCTTGGCAGACGGAGAAGTGGGCTGAGTCTCCACTGCCTGGAAGTAGCTCTCCAGAGAGTTCGCATCGTGATGTTCCACCACTCTGGACAAGCGCTCGATCAGCAGTTCAGGGTCACTCAGCGTAAACTGGTCTTTATGTGCAGCCATATCGTCCCTGAGTAGCTGCAGAATGTACCTGGCACCAGCATGTTCCAACCCAGGCTCCCTCGCTACTGTGCCAACACTGCTTTCGAGCCGCTCTGTCTTTCTGTGAATAGTGATGATGTCAGTGTTTGCCACCCGGCCATGGAAGGGAGTAACTATGCGCAGAGGACTCAGAGTGTCCAGATCCTCGAGAGTTACCTTCAGCCGCACTAGTGGAAGTGAGGTTTCTGCCTTGATAGCGGGGGCCGAAGTGTGCATTGCCGCTTCGATTTTGTCGGACAGGTACTTTTCTGCCTGAGTGGATGTCAGGAAGTCCCCAGGCTTGATCACTTCTTGCAAGTAGAGGAGTGGACGCACAGTGCGATAGGGCAGCGAGGTGAGGCGGTAGCCCGTAGACCTGACCTCCAGCAAGCCCATGTGTTTAGGCAAGGCTTCTCCTTCTGTTAGGCTCGTGGCTACGGAGGACCCTGGCTGGTAGATGTGGAAGTCCTTGCCGAGAGGCTGCGAGATCTGCGGATGGCTGTCATGCTCATGTCCCCACAGCACAAAGTGCATGAAATCAGGCAGCATGGCGTCCAGAATGCAGTTCTGCGCAGGGGCAGAGACACCTCCGCCCTTGTGCCGGTTTTGATGCAGCAGTAGCACGCAGAATGCTTCTTCGTCGGGCGGCTCGAAGTCTATCAGCTTCTCTCTGAATAGCCGGTGCAGTTTTTCATTCTTCATATGTCCGATACCGTAGAGCAGCAACTTAGTTCTCCCCTTGCGCAGACGGAGGGGCTTCACAACCAAGCGATCCCCAGTCCAAGTGGACTTACCGAAGTAGTTGAGGAAGTGAGAAACACTCATTAAGTCCAGCGGAGACACGTTGGACTGGGCCGCGGGCTCGTCGTGGTTGCCGTGGATGATGAACACAGGCAGGGATACACTCAAGTTCTCGTTCCGGTAGTTCGGGGCAATGCGACTTTCATCAGTGTCGAACTGCAAGTGACTGGGACCCAGACAGTACTGATTGAGCAGCTGCAGAGTTCTCTGCAGAGTGGAGTTCGAGGGCCAGTGGTCGTGAAACAGATCTCCTCCCAGCAGCAGAAAGTCTACCTCCAGCCTGCGAGCCGTCTCCAGCACTTCCTCGAAGGTGACGAAGGTGTCTTGCCCGCGGATTTCGTCTGAACTCAGGTAGCCCAGGTGATTGTCTGTGCTGAGAAGGATGCGAAAAAGGTCGGTATTTCCCGCCATTAGTATCTACTCAGTGAACAGCTTGCCAGTCTTCAAAGCCGCTTCATAGTCCACTTCAATCCGCAACTTCCGCTCCAGTTCCTTGATGGTCGCCAGACTAGGAGGGCTGGCGATCGCCACACTTCGAAAGCTTAGCGAGTCCTGGATTTGCTGCCAAACTGGCAGTCTCTCGATATGCCCTCGGTGAGTCTTGAGTCGGTCCAGCGACAACTGCAGTTCCTCCACTGTGTCCTTGCAGGAGTGTCTAAGGGCAGTCAAAGGACAGGCAGCTTCTAGTTTGGTCAGCTGCTTGAAACAGGAGGCCTTGCCACTCTGCACTTCCTTCACTAGACGTCCTTCGCACTGCCTCAGCTCTGCAGAGTGGCGCTCCATGCAAGAACTCAGGCACCTGCTGGCCTCGTTCAAGTCAGTGATAGTGGCTTGCCACACGCCTTTGTTGTGTTCCAAGGACTGTTCATAGGCGCCCAGTTGGTCCTTTTTCGCTCTGGCGAGCTGAGCAGCTTCTGGACTGGAAAGTAGAAAGGAGTTATGTCCTTTGTGATCGAACAGACATACTCCACACAGGAGCGTCTCGTCATCTCTGCAAAAGGCCACTATTTCAGCTTCATGCTTCGGACACATTTCAGCTTCATGCTTCGGACACAGTTCCCGCTTGGTTCGGAGTTCGGTGGCTTCAAGCAGTGCGAAGTTAACAGGCAGACTTGAAATCTGCTGACTCTCTCTGCCACAGACAGGACACATAAGTGTATGCTGCCGCTTGAGACAGACAGAGCAGACACTGTGGCCGCAGGCAGGCAGTACGAGCGGAGGTCTGAGTTTGCGGGAGTAGAGACTGAAACAGAGGGGACACTGCAGACTGGTGTGACTGCGCAGAGGGATGGAGCGACTCTCTCCGCTTTTCCGAAAGAACCGGCTCAGAAAGGCTGCACTTCTTGCTTGCAACTCTGAAGACTCTTCCTCGCTCAGCTCACCCAACTCACACCTCCGCACATGCTCCTGCACCTCCTCGGCACTCACCTCTCGCCCACAAGCTCTGCACCTCAGTTTTCTGCGCTCCATTTATACTTCTACTGCCCTTTAGACTTGGGAAATGAGACAGTTTTCAACCTGCGGAAACTTGCTTAACAGAATAGGGTCTTAACTCTGACAGCGGATTATCTAATAGTCTTTCAATGTAAGAACTATTGATATTTTCCCATCTTAGACGCACTGGATTGAGCAGCAGCCTGCTAGATAGACGATGTCCGTCACGTTATTCGCTAGAGACTAATCGCTAGGGATTAGGCCTTGCACCTCCTCAACGGCCTGCATTTGCCTCACAGCTTCGCATGTCCCAGTTCCAGTATTGCCCGATAGAGAGAGTCCCGCCGCACACAGGGTGCACTGAGAGGCCAAAGGCCCATTACAGGCCTTGCAAGAGCTGTGACAAGAGAGGCACAGGAAGTCGCTGCTCAAGTAGAAGCCCATGTCGCAGTGGCACGAACTGCTGAGAGTACCGGGGAAGAGCGAGGCGTTGCCTTTGCAGGAAGTGCAGTCGTTCGCAGTAGGACCGTCACAAGAGCCACAAGCCGAATCGCATTTCACACAAGAGCGAAGGTCAGTGCTCTGCGCGTAGCCATAGCGACAAATGCACTTCCCCAGACGCAGTCCCGCGTTCCCAGCACAAGTCAAGCACTGGTCATACCCACCGCCATAGCAAGTCAAGCAGGAGGGATGACAGGCTCGACACCCGCCAGAAACAGCCAGGTAAGCAGATGACAAACACATACAGGAGGAGCCCTGCTGTACTGCAACTTTACCGTCGCAACTCATGCACTTCGCTGGGTCAGATCCGCAGGTTTGACAGGAGGCATTGCAGGCACCACAGACAGCTGCTGACTTCAGGAATTGACCATCGGGACAGATGCATTGTCCTGGGCTTGATGGACTCATTTGCATCCACGAGTAGCACTCAGTGCAAGTTTTTGCATCGGAACATTTGGAGCAATTCGCATCACAGGGCAGACAAGACGTTCCATCAGCCGAAAGATACTGCTGACTGGGACACACACACACCCCACCGGTCTGCGTAGCATAGGGGGCTTTGCAACTGAAACAGCTCAGCCCTTCACTGCAAGAAGCACATTGAGGAAGACAGGCCTCACAGTTGGAAGACTGGCCGAAATATCCAGCCACACATGAGCAAGGTCCTGCAGTGACGCCACTTCCAAGGGCTGCGTTGGCCTGACAACTTGTACACTGATTCTCACTGTTCCCGATACAATTCAAGCAGGAAGAATCGCATCGCTGACAGACCTTATAGTTCAGGAAATATCCTTGGGAGCAGTTGCAGCGTCCATTTTCAAGATGGTCAAAGTTATCAGGACAGGTGAGGCAATCAGCGGGATTAGGCCCCGAGCAAGAAGCACACAGAGCGTAGCAGAGGAAGTCTTGCTGACACTTTTGCAGAGCCGTTGAGAAAGAATAACTCTGCGGGCATGTGCACACTCCATTAGCTAACTGCATAGCTGCATCCACACACAGGGTACACTGAGTTTTGTATGGGCCAGAGCACTCTTTACAGGTGGGGTCGCATTGATAAGTGCAGGTCAGTTTCATTCCTACATAAACTGTGTCATACTTATCAGAACAGTCACAGGTGCCCTTTATGAGGTCAGCGTGGTCAGTACAAGAGGTGCATTCGTCGAAGGCAGGACCTGAGCATGTGGCACAAACTCGGTCGCACACCACTAACTCACTGATGCAGAACTGGATATTGGGGTCAAAGCGAAAGTCAGTTGCACACATGCACTTATTGTCGGTGGCCAGCGCCAAATTGCCAGGACAGGCTGTGCAGTAATTCGAGGTGCCGCTGCAGCTGAGACAGGTCCGATCGCAAGCTGCGCACCTTTGGGTGGAGAGCAGATAGTGACCTGCGTCACACCCACAAGCTCCCAACGGACTTAGACTAGCGTTTTCATGGCAGCTGGTGCAACTATTGCTAGTCGTGCCCACACAGGTGTTACAAGTCGGATGACAGACGATTTCCACGCAAGTTTGGGCTGTGCTATCAAAGGCGTAGTTATCATCACACACACAAGCGCCTGTGCTGACATGAGCGTGAGAATAGCAAGTGGAACACTGAGTAGAGGTCGAGCCAGTGCAACTCCTGCATCGAGATGAGCAATTGATCGAGCAGTCCACTCCGGAGTAGCCATCGTTGCATACGCAGCCACCCACCTCACATACACCCACTCCGAAACACCCGTTGATGCAGGGTCTGCGCCCACAGAGGACTGAGTAGGGTGGACAAGTGATGAGACCATTGTACCCCTCAATGTAGATTGGGCCTCCGGGCACAGGACAAGCCGCTTTCGTACTGCCAAAACTCACAAATGCAGTGCCTTGGTCACACGTCACAGGGTGACACCCTGCATGGAAGCCACTCACTCCCACCACTGCTTTAAGCCAGTAGTCACCTGTGAAGCAGCGACTCGTGTCCCCATAAGCCTCTCCGAAGCCATTGTCAGGTGAAGGCTGGGACTGAGCTCCTCTGTTTTTGCAATCTCCGTTCAGTGCCGCCTCTACATACGGACAATAGTCTGTCAGTGCATCCGCGCCTCCGCTTTTTGTATTTGTAAAGTACTGAAAAGGTGTAGGCAGAGAAGAAACATAGCTGGTGAAGTCGCAAGTGCCCTTTCGGTTATTGAGAAAGTCGCAGGTCGTGGAGCCAACTGCAGTGCAGAACTCAGGGAACTGGGCCTCTCCATTGACTACGCACTTGGAGTTGAACCAGCTGCAGCCTTTACCTTGTCCGTAGTATATAGGGTCCGTGTAGGCGTAGTCCACTTGGTACCAGCCTGAGTCTTCCAGCACCGCCAGACTGATGTCTGAGTAAATCACGTCCTCCGACCCCAAGTCTGCAGTCATGTAGTCATTGAACATGATTCTCTTGCTCCAGTGAGAGCTCCACAGGCCTTCACTCGGGTCCAAAGACACTCCCGCCAGTGTGTTGCAGCCAAACTCCTGCCTCGCCTTCATCACCACTGCAGGAGTGGCGAGCTGCGTAGAGTTCAGACTTCTCTGCTCCACCTGGATAGTGGGCTGAGAGTAGTGCTGTCCGTCAGAGCGCCTGTAAGTGGCATATTGGTCGCCTTGGAAGCCCAGGGCATGAGTGAGCATGTGTCTCAACACGTGTATTTCCTCCTCCGTAGTGACAGGCTTGTAGTTGATAGGGTTGATTTCCACGAAGCCCGCCACAGGGTTGCCCCCGACACCATCGAAGGCGCAAGCAGCTCCCGCCCCTGAGGCTTGACTGTTCGAGTCACTGCGAGTGTAGACGTAAAGGATGTAGTCCGTCTGCACGCCTGTGATGCGGTCTGAGAGCGGCACTGTCATTTCCCCGCACTTCTTGGCTGGAACGAAGACCTTTCCTTGGACGTTCCGAACTTTGAGCATGTTTTCGAACCAAGCAGTCGCTGCAGGCAGGATCACTGTCATGAGTCGAGTCTGTTGGGCCTGGTCCAGCCCTGTGAGATCACCCTGCTCTACGTGGATGCGGAGAGAGCCCCAGCTGTTGCTACGCTTGAACTGCATGCTGAGGTCTTGCTGGAGACTGCGTCCTGCCGCACTGTTCTCCCGCACTCTCCGCAGGAACTCCTCGTTCACCCCACACTGGAAGGCTCCGGCCCACGCTACAAACCCCAGCGCAATAAGCCTTGCCAGCCACATATTTATAAGGCAAGACTTCGAGTGACTACCGCTACACTCAGTCACGGTAGTCTCAAATTAACTAAGGAGGGGCAGAAAGGCTTGGGAAGTGAGAGTCTTGGCTGCACAATCGTAGACATTTAGTTGATGACTATTGGGATTGAGCCAATAGTACTTCCCTGCGAACCTCACCAAGGCCAGCAGTTGCCCTCTATAGGCCGCATCTGATTGAGGGGATATCAGCACTGGAGTGACTTCAAACATATTAGCGGCGGAGGTTAGTTTCCAGCGATAACTCTGGTTGGCGGTTGAAATGATTACCAATTCGCCTGCCCAAATAAAGGCAATGCTGCTTGAGTACTTTCTGCAGGCAAACTCACAGAGAGAGTTTTGAATTTCTCAGTAGCAAAGTTGATTACCTCTGCATTCAGAGAAGCCTCAGGGTCAGAATGCTCTGGCCAGAGTTCCCCATTCTAGAACCGCCCCCAAAGCCCCTCTCAAAACCGTCTCTCCCGCCCATAAAGTTCATACCGAAACCGCTTCTCCCGCCCCTTTGGCAACTAAAGCCTCTTCCTCTCTCTCCAAACCCCTGAGAGTGTGAGTTCTCTTCCTGGCAGAGACTGCAGTTGCGAACGGGTGTTTGCACATCTGCACAATCCACCAAGTAAGCTTCTTGCAAGTAGACTGCTGGCGTGAACCTGCTCTTAGTTCGGGACATGTCCTCGAGTTTCGTCCAGCTGTTCCTCGCCAAGTCAAATTTCTCTGCGGATTTCTCGCCAAAGCCTCCGAAGATATATACGAAGTGCGCATAGCGTTTAGCTCCCGAGGCTCTTCTTGGCCTGATAGTGGCTTGTTTGTTGCTGCATTTCGAAGTAAGGATATCGAGGCAGCTCACCGCATGCCCGGAAATGCTCATTAAGCTGTGACTACTGAGCAGACACAGGGTGGTTTCCTGCGAACAAGGCACTAGTGGATGTGTAGCTTCACTGCCCAACTTTCCTTCCTTCAAGTCATAGAGCGAGATGCCTTGTTGAGACAGAAGAGGGAGGAAAGCGGGCTGTTCCCCCATAGTATTGCGGACAATCAGAAGGCTGTCCAGACTACAGGGAAAGGAACTCTCGATAGAGTATTCAAAGAGTCGCAGTGCTTCTGAGTCTTTCTCGAACTCTCGTAGAGACTTGGTCATTGCACAACTCAGCACCGGACTTTCCTCATATATTGTCCTTTCTGCCTCTCCACCGCTGCCTCGAAGACTGCCACGTATTCACTTCGGAGACTCTGTAGTTCTTTGCTCTTCGCAGTCCAATATTCAGATAATGCATTCATCAACCTTTGCACTTTGGCAGTCAGTTCCTCTACGCATGTATCCAGTCTACTCAGGTTCTCCAGTAATTGCAACTTCCCCAGAGTGATGGATTCTTGCCTCCTTTGCAGTTTGTCGTAAGTGAGTTGGGAGGTCAGAGCTGCGAGGGGCAGGAACTGATGAATACGGGTGCGGTCTTGGAAAAGGTGCTCGGAAGCGTGAGAGTCGCAGAGAAGAACAGGGCCAAGGCCAGTGCACACGCAAAATAAAGTTGCATAAGTACTGGAACACAGGGGATCTCCCATTACAGTTTGACTAGCTGAGTTTAAGAAGGCTATAAGGCTTTATATGAGACTTCTCGGGTGAGAACGTCGTAAGAAGTGACTTGTCCAATTGTGCGGTTGAGCCAAAACAGCCTGCCTCCGTACGTAACAGGGGAGCTGCTTACCGCATTCACTGGCTGGTAGGAGTCATACTGCCCTTTGGTAGACCGAAAGGCAGAGTCCTGCAACTTCACCTGTGGCACTGCAAAGACTGTCTCCTCCGACCCTAGCTTCCAGCTCCGCCAGTCCCCAGTTTCTGTGAAGACCAGCAACTCCCCTTCACTCACAAAGGCAACACTCCTAGAGGCCAGCCCGGTCCCGGACAAAGACACGTTGAGACGAATGAACTGCTGGCTGAGGAAGGCAAACACTTCACAGTGGAAGGTCTGAGTTTGAGGCTGAACTAGACCTGGGAAATGTTGTTGAAGGGGCCTGTTTGCGTAGCCACTTTCCTCATGACACAGTTGGCACACACAAGGAGCCCCAGTAGTGCCACAAGTATCGATGAGATAGGCGCTTTCTCCATAGAGAGCAGGGTTGAACTTACACCTCTCCTGCTGCATATCAGGTAAAGGCGTCCATTTATTCATAGCCACATCATACCTTTCCGCTGATTTCTCCCCTCTGCCGCCAAACGCATACACAAAGCAGCCGTACCTGCCAAGTCCCGCCCACGCCCTGGACTTGAGGGAGTGCTGCTTCAACATCGCTTGCTTGAGCTCTACGTCCAGTAACCATACATTGTGCAAGTGCATCACTAGAAACAGCTGAGGACTGACCTGACAGATACTCGCCTCATCATTGAAAGCAAGGCTGGGGTACGTGATTTCCACCTGCTTCGTCCCTTCTCTCAAGTTGTACAGGATTAGCTGACTGTTCATGATGATCGGCAAAACGGGAGAGTCAGCCCTCACCAGTCCGTTGCGCACGACGAGCAGACTTTCCAGACTAGCAGGATAGGCAGCTTCATCCAGGCTGTACTCAAACAGCTGCAGTGGACCTTTGTCTTGCACTGCTTCCCTCAAGGCTGCGGCCAAAGGACTGTGCAGTTCAGGACTGTCCTGGTACACAGACGCCTCTGCTTCCTGGGTGGCTTCCATGATAGCGGAAACCAGCTCTTCGCGGGTCTTTAGTAGGAATGCATTTCGCTCAGTCCAGTACTCAGAAAGGCAGTTCATCACAGCTTGGATCTTGCCTGCGAACTCCTCGATGCAGGTGTCCAGGCGCTGCACATTCTCCATCAGTACATCCTTCCCCAGCACCAATCCGTCCTGTCTCGCCTTCAAGCGCTCACAATAGCCAGGAGTGATTGGCTGACTAACTGCTCCAATCGGCAACAACTGGTGCACTCTGCTGCGGTCCTTCACCAAGTGCTCCGCCAGGTGTCCGTCACACAGCAGCACAGGACTTGCAGTGCAGATGCAGAAAGTAGTGGCCTGCGTCTTCACGCAAATCGAGCAGAAGCGATTGCCCTCCATTATTACTGCTCACTACTTGGCTTCGGGCTTCTTCTGAGACTTGGCAGGGCGGTTCTGGGGCACGAATGGGTCGGTTTCTTTGGGGTCGGCTTCCTGGGGTTTGCACTCCTTTGGCTCCATGGCTTCCTTGGCCTTCTTGGCCTCCTCAGCCTCCTTAGCCAAAGCCTCCTGAACGAGTGCCTCGTCCACATCCACGTAGAATTCCCTCATCAATCGAGCGCACTCACTAGCAAACGGCTCCAACTGCTTCAACTGGGCCGCCAGTCTGTCTATCTTCGCTCGTGAGTCCGTATCAACTGCTGCCGTTTCCAGTGGCTTGTTGTTCCCAGTGCTCTGCAGTTCCTTCTGCATGGTCACAGTGGTATGTTGGTGCATGCGAAACCGAGTTTCCAGTTTCTCCGTGTCACTCTTGAAGCCGTACAAAGCCTCTGCATTGCAAGCCAGAATCCCCACAACAACCCACCAGTCAGGGTCAGGACGCATTCCTGGTTCTTCCTGGGCCGAGTAGAACTCCCGGGCCTGGAGCATTGCCGCTTCATAGTGGGGCTTCAGCATGCGCTTGAGGACTGGAGGCCGTTTCTCCAACTTACGCCGCTGCCTGACGTCCTCAAGAGCACGCTGGTAACTGCTGTAGTCCCCTGAGTCCCAGGCAGGCACGTCGTAGGTCCGGAAGGGCTGGACTGCGAGTGTCTGCAGCTTCGCTTCGATCTCTTTCGCAAGACTCAAAATCGCATTTGCTTCGGTGTTTATAATTCCGTTGGCTATGTCCAGTCTGGTTTTCTCGTAGGCCTCCTCACAGCCACAGCAATAGCACCCCATTTTGCTAGCCTAAAACGGGTAAACGATTGGGCCTGGAAAGGCTTAGCCTAAGCCTGGGCTGGGGACTTAGCTGGAACTTCAGGCGCTTTGGCCTTGTCTGCACTTTCTTCCGGCTTTGGTTTGGGCAGTTCAGTGAGGAACGCCCGTGCAAGCTTCACACAGTCCACTCCGAAAGCTTCGAACGCCTCCATCCTTGGCTTCAACTGGTCCACTTCAGTCTTGATCTGTTGGTCCGTTTCAGTGGATTCCAGGGGCTTTAGGTTGCCCTGGGCTCTGGTATCCGCCAATATTTGAGTGGTGTTTTTCTGATGAGCTGCGTAGTCCTCTTCCAAGCGATTCAGAGTTTTTCTGAGTTCTGTGAGTTCCTCGGAGTTTTTGGCCATGACAGAAACCACAGCGGGCCACATTTCATCCGGGGCCTTCAGGTCCGCAGCCTCTGTCTGCCAGTAGCGCCCTGCTTCTTGTATCGCAGCATCGCTTCTTTCCGCAGTTATTTCCCCCAGCACCACTCCCCCTCCCACTTTGCTCTTGCGCTCCTTTAGCAGTGTGATGAAGCGGTGGTAATGAGTGAGTCCTCCTTGCGTCCAGGAGGGAACAGAATAGCTGATAAGAGACTTGTGCACGATTTCATCCAGACGAGACTTGAGGTCTCTGGCTTGGGTGAGCAGACTATGAGACTTCTCCGTCATACCAGCGGTCTTTACGTCAGCCTGCATCTTGTCCAGACACTCTTCGCAGCCACAGCAGTAGCACCCCATTATAGCTATTTTAAGTGCTCTTGGACGAAGGCGTTCACTGCCTCGACTTGACTCTGCTGCAGTTCGCTCACAAGTGCAAGAATAGCATCGCTGTAGCCGTGCACTTTCACATTCAGGTAGTCATCATCGAAACTCGCACCCAGGATGTCTCTGCCGCCTACTGCCAAGTCCACTGTCACGAACTTCATATGCACGTTTACCTCTTGGCGGTACTGCTCCAGCACTTGGGATATGGAGGACTGGCCGCCTGTGCTCGTCCCTGACATCTCCTGCTCGCCAGGAGCAATCATCATGTCGGAAAACACGAACATTTGGTCCACGTGTTTGTGCTCCTGGATAAGACTATGCACGAAATCGTAGGGGAAGTCAGTGCCTCCGCCCAACACACTGCTCTGCTCCTCCACCGCTTTCATGTTTTCCAGGATGTTTTCGCTTTGCAGAGATATCGGGAACCAGCATTTCTGATGACTGCCAGGACTGGAGAAAGCAATAACGTCGCTAGACTCACAGACATAGCGGAGCATCAGACCCAGCAAGACACCTGCGTCCTTGCAGGTACGTATTGAGCCGAGACCGCTGCCTCCCGACAGCTTGGCACCCATTGACCCGGACACATCACAAAAGATGACAGAGTGGCCCAACACTGGGAGGACATTGGCAGTCGTAGCTAGTTTGATGGAAGTCTCGAGAGCGGCTTTATAGGCAGCGAGGAGTGTTTCAGTGGGGAGCTCCTTGGGAATTAGTTTCTTGCGAGGCTTCGGCTCTTCCTCAGTCTGGGGAGGGGAGAGAGAGCGAGCGTGTCGGCCTCTGGCTGAACGGCCTCTCCCTCGCTTGAGTCCTCGCTTCCCAGAGGGCGGCGCAGGCTGGTAGGTCGGGTCTTCCTTCAGCTTCCTCAGTTCTTCCAAGTCTACATTCAGCGCTTCGAAGGCGGAAAAGAAGCGGAAAGGGAAGAGTCTGGACTGCGCCACTTGTCCCGGGTCCTGCAGTCTGCTGAGCACCATTTCATGTGTGTCCCTGTCCACCCCTGTGAGCAGGAGGTTCCTGAGGTTGCGCAGCATAGCCATGAAGGGCAGCTTCCTGGACTTGATGAGTTCCTCCCATACTTGGGCGGAGTTCCCCCTCGCACTCAGTTCAGTTTCCCAAGTCACAGGAGTAGGAATTTTCATCCTTTTCCCAGCTCGCAAAGGGTCGAAAGCTGCAGTAGCGGCCAGGGAAGTGGCTTTGAACTCCTCCTCAGAGGCTGGGTAGCGCACTCCAATGAGGGCGCAGACTGTGTCGGCAGGCTCGTGGATGTGGCACAGACGTACTAGTCGCTTCATTGCCAGTTGCAGTCGCTCTTCTGGCAGTTCTTTGCCTTTTTCCTTCTTGGCTTGGCGCTTTCTGCGGCCTTCCGAGCAGTACTTCCCCAGCTGATATATGCTGAACTCCTTGAATTTGAGCCGCACCTCCCGCTTCAAAGCCTTGGGGATGTAGTAGTGCCCCTCTGGCACTTCCTTGGCAGTGAGTTCCTGCACGTGCTGCACCACTTCCAACAGGTCATTGGGCAGTCTGATGGCGGCTCGGAAGTACTTGGACAGAACTGCCTTGGTCTGAGGTCTTGAGGCCGCATAGGCAAGAAGGAAGTTGGAGGTTGCGCGGATATTCAGCTTTTCCCTGGAGTAAAAGGCCAGTTTGCAGATAAACTCAGGGTTAGTCTGCAGGACGGACTCCAGGGCAGCGAGCAGTTTTGTGCGCTTTTGGTCGGAAGCGGAGTAGAAGTTGGGCTCTTTGAGCATGTTGGCAGCGACCTGGGCGACCAGCTGTTCGCAAGGGTCAGAGATGCTCCGGCCTATGAACTTGTCAGCCATTATCAGATGATAGAGCTAGTCTGGTCAAAATGGCACTGCGAAGTCTCGCGGGCGTATCAACTTCTGCAGCTTCTTATGCATTCTCTCGAGCATCTCCCTGCTGTGAATAGGCAGGGTGAACACCTGTGTTCCCAGCGTTTTCTGTCTACCGCTCACCTTAAACGAACTGGGCAGAGTCCTGATTTCCAGCCCTTTGTCCACAAGCCGCTGAGTGAGCATGTCCTCGCACTTGATTTCGTAGATAACTTTGTGACTGTGCATGAGGACGAGCAGCAAGTGCTGCACACTCAGCACAATGAAGCACTTCACGTTCTTGCGGTCTTGCACCTGCATGTGGCACACGTAGTGGTCACGCATGTACTTGCCCTTCTTCAACTGGGCCACGTACAGACGCACTGCAGCGTCCTCGGCTCGGTAGGGCAGGAGCTTGCAGGAAAGGCCGTATACTACTCGGGGGTCGCGCACTCGCTGCAGAGTTGCCACACTGTCCACTGCTGTGTTCATGATGCCTTCAGCTGTGCGACTAGTCATGTCGAAGATTCCTGCGACGGGCTGCGCCATCAGTCCTCCGATTCCCTTCAAACTGCCAGACAACAACCCTGTGAATCCGTCTCTCTTAGCTCCTTTGAGAGGCTCAGTCACCACGCCTGCGAGCCCTTTGCCAAAGCTGCGAAATAGTGACTTTACGCCCATTTCCACCCCTTCCACTACGTTGCTCGGCCGAGCTGTCACTGACTCTCTTTGCCGTTCCGACAGGAAGTACTTGTCCTGTGTGAGGGCGGAGAGACCAGTGGCCATGGTGCCAGTCAGTTTGGACACTGACCCGAAAGTGGCTGAAACTGTATTCTTTAGCAGGGACTCTGCACCTTTGATAAGGCCAATTCCCGCGTCCAAAGGCCCTGAACGCATGCCTTGTGCAGGCGCACTGAAGAAGTCAGCCACTCCCCGGCCCAGTCCGTCCAACAGACCCACCGGGTTCCCCAGTACATTCGCATGTCCAATGAGTGACAACAGCTGCGAGGCCAGTTGGGACCGGTAGCTGAGCCACAGGGCAGTGAAAATTTGCTTCTGCATGCCTACTAAGTCGTTCTTTTCCACTGCTTCGAACTCTATCGGGGCGGAGTCAATGGTGGAAACCACCATACCTACAGCGTGGATGAAGGCTGTGAAGGTGTCGTTGTCGCGGTCGTCCATGTCTTTCACAGGTAGAAAGGAAAGTGAGATTTGAATCACATGCAGACGGAGTTGCCGCAGGTAGAAGGACCTTTCGGCTTGCGGAATCATCAGTCCCTTGAGGACTGCTTGCGAGCGGAGGCCTGAGCGGGTGGAGATGTGCTGAAAGGCTTCAGACTCAGAGGAAGATGGAACGAGGCGCTGCCACAGGGCCATGAGTCGCACCATTAGCAGGCTTTCCACCTGGACAATGAGCGGCTGCACCTGGATTTCAGCCACTTGCACATGGAAGCAGTTGGGACTTTGGTCCAAGTGGTAGTCGAGTTTGCAGCTGATAGTGGGCTTGCCGTGTCCTGTGTTGGCTTTGGGCGCCAAAAGCACAGGGAAGCAGGCTCGCAGGGAGTGTTGGTTGTCAATTTGCACTCTGTCTACTATGATTTCCACTTGCTGGGATATGACAGACCGAGTGGCTCTCAGTTCCAAGCGACTGAGCGACAGATAAACTACCTCAGAAGTGCCAGCGTCCGTTTCAACCAGGGAAATGCCCAGCCTAGGCACTGTCACAGTCACCTGAGTGGCCGCTCGCTCCGCTTCTCTAGTGTCATCGAGCCGCAAGACAGAGTCATAGAAGCGTAGCACCTTGCAAGTCCCTATATTGAGTGTGCGTGCTGTGATGTATTGGCCCAGTTCATCAGTGAACTCGATCTTTATTTTGGACATGTCGTTCATGTTGTCGGGACTGAACCAGTAGGCGGAGCCGCTTTTGACAGGGAGAGCGGTGAGTTGGCCGAGGAACATTTCAGCCACTATTTTGTGGGCCAGCGCTGGCTCTTTCCAGCTGAACACAATACTGGAGCACACGTCCAGCCATTGGAAAGCCTCCGGGTTGCTTTCCTGATACACACAAAAGGATATCCGCGTGGAGAGGTTCTCAAGTCGGTACGTGCAGTACTTGTCCGTTTCTTCCTCAATAGACACCAGCACACTCAAGTCTGTGAACTTCACTTCAGCACGCAGGTGCAACAGAGGCAGAGTGGGCTCGAGGGGCAGACAGCAGAAGGAAGTCACGCCGATGCTGGAAATCACCAGGGCGCCGGACCAGGAGTAGCGGCCCTGTCCTACCGTCACTTGCACCAACTCTCGCAGACTTCCGTTTGGCCAGTAGAATGGCATTTGGTCGCCCGGTCTCACACTCAAACAGCACTCATTGGTTTCTGCTTGTTTGACCAACAACTCCTCAGTCAGTGCATTAACAAATATGAACCTCGGCGTCACTGTGACCACTCTCGTGTATATGACTTCAGTCGGGAACAGCCAAGCCACTTCCACATTGTACACGAACTGGTAGCGAATAGAGTCACCCAGGTCGTCTTCCTCCGTATCCACTGTTATTATGTTGATTGCGCCCGCCGCTCCTGTCTTAAAGGGGCGAGAGCGACATCTGTCCAGGCCGAGACAAAGCTTGCGACAGGTGTCACTGAGTACAATAGCAGGGTTCAATTGGCCAGGAATCCTGCGTACTGCGCCAGTCTTCTTGTAGTAGAAAGTCAAAGGCAGAGCCGTGGAGTTGATAATTACCATTGCGGAGTACACAGTCACCAGTAAGTTGCCTTCCTTGCGGTAGTCCAGGTACAGGTCTAAGTCCTCGCCTGCAGTATCCATCAGCTTCACACTGCGAGCGCACTCTTGACGTCTGGAAGCGATGAGGGTCGGCTGACTGGTCATGTAGCTTTGGAAGCTCAGTACGAGACTCACATTGTCGTAGCTGCTGAAGGCGTGCACTCTGCATGTTTCCCCCTTGTTGAGGAGGTGGGCGACACTGCCGTTATTGGACTCCAGCTGCACCTTCATAGGCAGTGGCACTGCGGAGCGGATGAGGATTGGAGCAGTGATGTGCACGACTGTCTTGAGTCCGGACTCATCCAGCTTCGGGATAAGCAGGAAGTAGGCGTCTCCAGCTGATATCTCCGCAGGACTATTCAGTTCATGCAAGTCTATCGGCAGCCAACTAGAAGCCTCCGGCACTCTGGGCAGCAAACTCACCAACGCCCTACACAGGTGCAGTGGCACTGGTGTAGTTTCCCCTGCAGCACACCGCTCCTGCTCAGTGAACAGTAGCCAGAAGTCCACTTCCGTATCGTTCTGAAACTCCACCGGAGACCTGAGTTCGATTTTCTTGCCCGTTGCCTCCATCACCACATCCACTATCACACTGCACAGTCTGCCTTTCAGCTGCAACTCCCGGGCTTCTGTGTGCACTCGCTTCAGATTCACTCCGGAGAACTCCTCCACTACGTGGTCTCCGTCCTTGAGGATGAAGTGGAGCTGCTCGGCCTCTACGGAGGCAACACGGTAGGACTGCAGGGATTGGTAGAAAGGCTTGCTGGAGCCGGGAGGAAGGCACATGTTTTCTTCGTGGATCCAACTGCGTCTGCTCCGGCCCTGCACCCACTGTTCCAGCACTAGCAACAGCGAAGTCTTATTACACACAGTAAAGGGCGAAACCATGCCTGAAGAGTCCAGAGATGTCTGCGGCCGAGGCTTCAGCCAGTCCTTGCAGGCCCGATACAGTCTTTTCACAGTCTCTTCCGATAAAGTTAGGTCCAAAGGAGCGTCGTTTGACACACTTATCAGCCACTGGGTCTCTGGCAGCTCCGCCTCATTCCATATTTTTTGCAGAATCAGGCTAAAAGGCTCAATTAGGGGCTCCCAAGAGTCGTTGACAGGGTTGTAGGCCTGCACTCTGAGGGTCAATTCAGTATGCTCCATGGAGGAAGTCTTCTTTATATCACTCACTACCTCAAATCTGCTCACAGCTAGGTCCAAGGCAGGGGTAAAAGCCGCCACTCTGTCATTTAACGCCACTACAGACACTCCTTCGCAGGTGTATTTTCGCTTAAAATCCCACTCCTCAACTAGGCTCCCAGCTTTACTGAGTCTCGGAGTCATGGTAATGCTCCTACTCGGCCGAAACAGCGAGTCCTCAGGGACGGGTTCCAGACTTAGCCGTCTTCTCTGCAGGTCTGGAGACTGGTTGGGCAGGGATAAAGGCGTAACTTGCAATAGACTCGTGAGAGAGTTGGCTTCATCACTAAGTCGCAGACTTTGGAACTGCACAGTGTCTTGCAGAAGCTGCAAGTCGCTGAAGGTAGTGAGCAGCTGTAGACGGGAGGTGGAGTAGTGGACTAGGCTGCCTAGCCGTTTGCGGCCTTTGGCCATTTGAATGGATTCGTAGGAGATATCCACAGGCTCAATTATTTTTCGTTTGGCGAGGAATTGAGTGTCTTCGCTGGATTCCAGGTCAGAACGCGCACATGCAAAAGTCTCCACCTGGCAGCACTCCAGTTTCTTAATAACTGCCTGGTACTCCTCACTTTCTATCGCATTGCGGGAATAGGTAAACAGCACCTCTCCCTCACAGACCGTGTTTTCTGCTCCGGTAATCAGGGGAAACACTATTAAGGACCGCTCGAAATAGACGTTTACGTGCACTTTCGGAGGCTCCCAGTCCTCTGGTATGTTGTTGTGGGTGTGGTAGACCTGGGGACGGTATTGCCGCATGTAGTCGAAAGGCGTGTCTTGCTCCTTGTCGTAGTCCGGCAGGCCGTAGTAAAAGAAGTACTGGAGCTGGAAGAAGAAAGCCAGGCTGAAGGACAGATGCAAAGGTCCGAAGTTGATGACGATTTCCTTGTCACAGCTGCGCTGTTTCTTCATAGTGAGTCGCAGTGCGGGAATTAACTTGCCACTCACTTCCCTGGCGCCGGCCTCCAGCGGACGACACACAATATCACACGCTGTTTGAGTGAAGGACTTAGCCCGGAAGTGGCCTTTCATAGGCACAGGAGAGACTGGAGAATCGCCGCAGTTATGCTGACTACGGAAGCGTTGCAACGGCACATTCTTGGGCGTCATCATCAAAAACAACTGCGCATTAAGTTCCAACTCCATATACCCGTCACAGTATTTCCACATTCTCAACACCGTAGTGCCGAAGTCAATGTCCGCCAGCTGGTCCTTGTCCTTCAATAGCGTCAGTCCAAGCCTTCGCAGGTCCAATGTGACCTGTAGGAACACACCCATGTGGCCTTCATCCTGTGGGTCAATGGGAGTAGGAGTGGTGTCGGGGAAAAACAGACGGTCCAGTTGGTCATCGTAGGTGAAGTTCAGGTCAAACAGCTTCAAAATCAGGTTGTAATGTGCCTGTTCCAGTGCCATTCCAAAGGTATCCCCTCGGATGTCCAGCTGATAACTACGGTCTACAGTGGGCAACTTGCTGGCTTTCTCAGTGGCTAGCAGCCTTTCCAGCGTCACTGTGAGTTCCACAGGCTGCACAATCAGCAGTTCATTGCAAGTTATGCCCATTCTTCTGAACTCGAATTTGACCAGGTCAACAGGCACTGGCTCCTCCAGATGTCTGGTGTTAGAGATTGCAGGAGAGTTGGAAATAGCCAGGGAGTGCAGAGAAAGGAGGAAGGAGTCGGGGTGGTAGGGACGAGGCAGTAGTGCCAATTTCACCCCTGCCAGCTTTATATTGATCTGAGTTAGCTTCCCTAAAGGGTCGGGCACGCAGGTCGAAGGCAGGCTAAATCCATAGTCAAAGCCACATTTCTGCTCTGTCCGCTTCATAGCAGCCAGCCTCAGCACAGGGTCAAACAGACCCAGCAACTTGCCATTAAAGAACTCCACCAGCCTACACACTGGCTGATGCAGGTAGTTTACCTTCGTCCCGACCAACACCATGCGGAACACATTCGGCTTGTTCTCCGTATATCGACCAGAGGTAGCATCAGGCATAATCAGTGCGAAGGACTGCGGACTATCAGCAGTCTCTATCAGTACTTCTCGAGGGATTAAACGTCCGAAATCAGTGTGCTTTGCAGTCTTAGGGTAGTCACTTGTGTCTACTAACGATAGGCTTTTGAACTTCCCGGAAAACTCGTAGGCGGTGGGACGCATGCTAAAGAGCAAGTTTGCTTGGTGGAAAGACACACACACTAGGGCCAGTTCCCCGTCTCCACAGACTAAATACAGCCGAATCAGTCTGGAAGAGAGGGTGAAGTCCAGGAGTTGCCGAGGACCGGAGGGGGAGACGGGCACAGGGTCGAAGAAGTGGAAAAGTGCGGAAAGGGTGGAGTGGGTCCAGTTCCAGACGAGGGAGCGGAAGCCTAGGGAGACAGAAAGAGGCTTTGGCTGGTCTGAAGGCACTGACACAGCCTGGGAAACCAGCAAGTTAACTCCCTCACTGCTGCTTTCAGAGAGCAACACGGGAAAGTTCCGAGGAACCAATAAATCCAATATTTGAAACGTGCCCATTGCGATGCTAGCCACAGTTTCCTTTTCATTTCGCACAATAGTGCCCTGACAGTCCCTGCTTTCCACCCTGACAAACAGCACTCCCGCTGTCCCTGCCAGTCCCAACTCCAACTCCCCAGCCCTCACCTTCACTTCCCAACGAGTTCTTCTCTCTGCTCCCTGTCCTGTTCCTTTGTTCCCACTGTCTTGCAAGTCCTTCACTCGCTCTTTCAGTGCCTTTTCCCACTTCTCCACTTGTTTCTGCACCTCAAATATCAGTCTCACAGAGGCAGACTTGTTGGTAAGTGTCAGTTCCAAGTCCAGTTCTCTCCGCACCTCACAGTCCTTCAAGTAGAAATACCCACTTGCAAAGGCAGCCTGTGGAGAGCTAAAGAAGTACAAATAGCCCTCCGAAAGCACTGTAAACAGACTTATTTGTCCAGGGCTGTGCAGCAGGTCGAAAAGTACTGCTTTGCGCATAATCGCCTTTTTGTGGAGAGCCACTGCCTGCCAGGCCTCTTCGTCAATGCGGAGGAAGTCGCTGAGGCGCAGCAGTCTCTGGTAGAGGCAGTAGCAAAGGCCGAATCGCAAGGAATCCGAAGCAACGGATATACGATAGTCCGGCTCAGCGGCTAAGGACTGGTCGGAGTTCTTCGAATCTCGGAAGACTGGTAATAAGTGACCGATTTCCAAGGCTATTTGGCAGGGAGAAACTACACTCAACAGGCCGCTTTCCCCTGTATAAGTAACTTCTGCGCCTTGCAGTTCTACCAGAAATCGCTCATATAGGTCCTTCGTCAGGTCGAATTGCTCATTTCGCAGCAAAGCTCGCTGCACCTTGACAGCCAGGAACTCCTCCTGGCTAGTTAGACTCAGCACTAGCGAGACACTGGAGAGGTCCAGTCTCACACAGTGCTCTTCACTAGAGAAAAACGCAGATTTCCGTCCTTCTGGTTTCTCCTTTATGGGTTCTAACTGCTCCCAAGAGGCGGTTTTCCCGGATTCCTCTGATTTCGGCACAGCGAAAAAGCTGATTCCCAGGGCCAGAACCAGTGGGGAGTAGCAAAGTTCCGCACTGCTGACTTCGAGTTGGGTGAATGTGACTGCTGGCAAGTCCTGTGGGTGCAGTTTGAACCGCAGGGCTAGGAGAGTGTTCGCAGGGTTCACCTTGAGGCAGAAGGGAACGGGACTGTGGTCGGATTCCCAACTTGAGAAGTCGCAGTCTTCCACAGTGAGTTTCAAGGTAAAAGCATGCAGCAGTACACTGAGTTTTGCCCTCAGTTCAAACACCCTAAAGTCCAGTCCCTCCTCACTGTTCCCCGCTTCTCTCTTCGTCTTCCTAAGACGCAGCAGTCCAGAACTGAGGCGGTAACTGACCTGCAGCCATTTGAAGTCGGCAGGGACTAGAAGCACGTCTTCCCCTACGTCCCTGACTAGGTCTGAGTACTGGATTTGAGCCCGGTGCTCTGGCGGGTGTTCAGGACTCTGCTCTTCTAGGCGCTGCAGCACCTGGGAAGCCCATTCACAGACTTGGTCGAAGGGACATAGATCCAATACGTCTTCATAGGCTTCAATTGCGGCAGGTGAGCAGTCTTGACACTTATAGACTGCCTTAAACTGCTTTTCCCATATACTTACTCGAGCTCTTGGCAGCACGAAATGGTCCCGAGACGAGTCTTTTCTCTGGCGAATTCGCTTGATAATGCACGAAGCCGCGAACTGCCACAGCGTCCTAGGCGTCCTGCGCAGCGGCAGAAAGGCTCTGTACTTCTTCTTTTCCTCCTCTCTCCTCAAGAACTGCCAATAGTCAGTGACAAAGTCCACCAGACGTACAGAGCAGTGGAACTGTCGCTGGTCATAGGTGAGTTGGAATTCAGGCAGTTCCACCTCTGCTCGATATCTGGGTCTGGAGAAGTCCGTGAGGTCGCTATTGTGCACGACTCGAGCCTGGATGTGCATCGGCTCCAGCACGAAGTGGAGATTGCCAGGGTCTGCAATGCGTGCACGCATGGCTTCCAGTGCAGTTTCAGGCTGCAAATGAAGCAAATTGACTTCGTCTGTTTCGAAGTACAGAGCCAGTCGTTCACACGTCAGTAACTTGTAGATGTCCTGTCCTGCCCTGCCACGCTGCTGGCGGTCAGTGAATTGGTGCTTCCAAGCAGCGCTGGTCGTGCAGTAGTCCACCTTAGCGAGCATAACACCTGAAGAAAAGGCGTGCAGGCCAGCGCGGAACTCGAAGCGGATGTGTATGTCGCGGACAGTGATGCGGAGGTTGTCCAGCACTTTGGCGGTGAGGCGCTGGAGGAAGGACTTGCTCCGCAGCACTTCTTCAGCGGAGAGGAGCTTCTGGCTTTGGCTCTGTACGCGGCGGATTTCGTGCAGTTCTAGGCGCTCTTTCACCAGACGCACAAAGCCAGACTTGTCATACGTCCAGGCCTGCCCCTCTACCGGCACCAACACCAAGTACAGCCCCGCCAGCTCGATTTCCACCGACTCACTCGCCAGTTTCCTCCACGGAATCTTCACTCGTAGGGACTGGATCCGACCCAGCGCCAGCCGCAGCGGCAATTGCAGTCTCGTCAATGCCTCGGGCCTGATTGAGGCGTTCTCCAGCGCGATTTCCCCGCTCCAGAAGGTCACTGACAGGTTGTCTCGCTCCAGACCTGCGATGTACTTGCCGAGTCGGGCTGCTAACAGCCGTTCCACGAGCGACTCCCACATGCTTTTAAGACTTTACTAAGCAGCGGACTCTTCTACTTGCTCGCGACCCCGGATTTCCATCTCCAGTCCTGAGGCCTGGGCAGGCTCCTCCCTGTCTGTAGGGGCCGAGGGCCGGCCTGAAAGCGCATCTAAGCGCGCCTGCATGCCCAGCGCTACTCGCGACAGGAAGGAAACGGCTTGGAAGACTCGCTCAGTCTGCTGGATGATGGCGAAGTAGCCATCTATTGTTTGCTCGACTTGGCTCTGCAGGACTAGCGTCTTTTCCACGTAGGGGAGTGTGTGTTTGTTAGGTGTGTTCCCTAGGCTTGCTCGGAAGTCTTGGAACTCCTTGTACAGCTGTTCACAGCGCTTCCTACAAGCCAGAAACACAGTCTTCTTCCCCACCAGATGCTGAACAGCTTCCAGCCACTCTACATCCGGCAGCTTCCTTGGCTCGTGGATCCCTTTCAACTGGGCTATGAAGTCCTGCATAGCCCTGCACCTCTCCTCCACTTCTCCTCCCTCCAGTCCCTCAGTCGGCAGTCCCAGCAGCTGAATCACAGGGTTCTGCTCCATACTCTCAATTTCCTGCACCAGTGCAGCCAAGAACTCTCTGTAAGTCTGCAAGTCTGCCAAGGTCCACAGAGCCTGCGGACTACTTCCCACACCCTTGGGTGCCTGGATGTTGTTGAGTAGGGTCTGGAAGGCTTGGGAAAGCTGCTTGCCCTGGGCGGTGAGGCGGGAAGTCTTGCGAGACTTGGAGGGCAGGGTTGGGGGGACGGAGTCAGGACGACCCTTGCAGCACTCGGAGCCCATTTAAGCTGTATGCAGGAGTGAAACGGCAAGTGAAATGTCTGAAGGAAGTCATTGACACAAAGAGGCTATTTAGTGGAGATTTTACCTAAAGCAGGGAGCATAAGGTCGGCAAAGTCGTCTGAATTTCCCCTTTCACTGAGTTTTCTTCCTTGATTTCCTTCAAATTCATTCTGGTTTTGGTCAAAACTGCGATTTGTATCAAATTGCCATACAAGTAATTCTTCACAATCAGTCCAGAGGCAGTGTCCCTCACCACAATTCCCACCGCAGTATTGCGAAACACCTCATTTTCCGTCACTTTGGGTTGACTCAGCCCCGCAATAGTGAGTCCACTGCGCTTATTGTCATATATCGAGTTCATAGTGACCTCAGGGAAGCTGTCCACCAACACCACTCCGTCCACATTCTCAAACACATTATTTCGCTTAATCCAAGCCCTTCCGCCTTCAATTTGGAACACTCCTTCGCTTTTCCCCCTGAAAATGTAGTTTTCAATGATAGTGGTGTCGCTGTTGTCTGCGCCTCCGAAGGCGATATTGGCCTTGGTGTTTGCGTATATGTTGTTGCGCTCGATGTGGGCGGAAGCACCGGTGACTAGGAGGACCCCTTGGCCTAGGTTTTCGAAGATTTCGTTTCGGAGAAGGACGGGGTGGGCGCCTGCTTCGACCCGGACTCCGGGGCCTTTGTTGTAAGCGATTTTGGAGTTGCTTTCCAGCACAGGGAAGCAGTTGCTCCCAGTACACAGCACACCTACTCCGTTTTCATACAAATCGCAGCTTTTCAACTTGCCGTCGCACCTGCCTGCGTCCACAGAGCGAAACACCACTCCGTACTCTTCATTTCCCTTCAGAATGCAGAGGAAAAGGAACAAGTCTGCGTTTTCACAGACAACGCCCACTTCGTTCTGCTTGAATTCGCAGGCTTTCACCTTGACGGTGTTGAAGTTGGAGGCTTTCAGACCCGGGCCTTGGTTGTAGGAGAACTTGCAACGCTGTATGATTGGGGAGGCGTCCTCGCCCCAGCAGTACACTCCACAGTTGATGTTATGCGTGATTTCGCAGGTCTCCAGCAGCACAGAGTTGAGCACCGTAGTCCTCAGGGCCACCGCAGCTCCTCTATGCTTGTAAACCCTGCTTTCGTACATACGCAGGTTGGCATTGTTGCAGTACACGCCCACAGAGGAGTACTCTCCATGGCCTTTTACATCGCAGTTCTTCATCACCAGTTCCCCGCCCTGCACTACGACTCCCACCATGCTGGACTTGGCTGCCGCTAGGGAAACCAGACAGTCCTCAAGGACTACTCGGCCGCCCAGCACATAAACTGCACAGTTCATACTTGGGTGCAGATGGACTGTGCGCACCCAGGCTTCGATGGTCTTGTTGGGACCGATTTCGTCCACATTGGAGACGGAGCGCAGTGCTTCCAAGGCCTTCAGAGGCACACTAGTATGCAGCAATTTAAATCCTCGCAGAGTAAAGGTCTCCCCCGGCTGTAAATCCACGAATAACAAGGGTCCTTTGCCGACTGAAACCTGCACTTCCCCAGTCTGTTCCTTCAGCTCCATCACTAGATCCGGAGTCTTGATGAGGATTGGAGTGGTGTACAGGCCTGTGGCCACCACTATTTTGGACCCTGCGGCAGCAGCTTCCACAGCCGCTGCCAGCGTTTCGAAGGGACCTACGCCCGCCATCACGTTGAGCACCTTCAGTCTCGCTTCTTCCGACTGAGGACTGGGCTGCTCCAGTAGGTCTGTTAGCATAGAAATGCTTAGTTCTACCTAGCGCCTGTGTTGCTGAAGGTCCTGGGCACCGATTGTGCAGTCTGCGGCACTGCAGGGCTTTGCGCACCAGGCCGAGCCTTATTGATAGTGAGCAACTGGCGAGCCATCAGTTGGTCCAGGTGGAGGAGCGACTTAGGCATCAGTTCCTGTGCAGAGAAAGGCCGGTACTTGAGAGCGTCTCCCTGAGCCCCGGCCGCACTGGTCAAGGCGCGAGTCGCCCATTGAAACCGCTTGTTAGCCAGGTCGCCCGCTGCTCCGTAGGATAACTTGAACAGGGCGCTTTCGTCCACTGCGAATTCCTCGGCTTTCAGCAGGGCGTAGAGTCGGCTCACGAGGGCGATTAGGTATCTCAGGGTCTGTACAGGGTCGCTTAGGTTCACTCCCTGCACTCGCCCGGCCTCCACGTTGCTCCAGTGGTTGAGGAGGGGAATCCAAGTGTCGGGACAGTTCATAACTGCAGGGAAGTAGGCCATAAAGGCGCTCACAGCCGTAGGCACTGTAAAGGCTTCACGCCCTGCCTCCCCAGTCGCCCTCGCCACTTCCTCCTTGTACAGCTTCACCAGCGGCGCGCCTTTCTTCCGCACAACGCACAGACTCGGCAGTGCATCAACCTCACTCCCCTCCACAGCCGTCAGTCTCCGATACGACCGCAGTGCCAGCGACACAGTGGGCCGAATTATCATAGAACCCGTTTTCAGTAATAAACTTTTTAGGCCTGACCGCTTCACTCGCACATCTGACATGTTGATTTCAGTGGGGTTGGACGGACTGCCGCCGATTACTGGCAAGTCCAGGTTGGTGCTGCGGTCGAAGGTAGATAAGGGCAGTCGAGCGAAGCCGCAGGACATCTCTATAGGCTGTTGTCTCACTATAAAGATAGTGAACTCGAAGATCAGACTGAGGTTTTGGACTTCAGTGGCTTCTGGACCGGTGCGGAACACCACGATGTCCTTGTCTTCGTTCTGCTCGAAGTTCCAAATGTCCTGCTCCTGCTGTCTCCAGGTAGCCAGTAGGAAGCAGCTGCTGCCCACAAAGCAACTGCGTCGCTCGTCATACAAGCACACTTTCACCAGACGCTTAATAATGCTTTGATGGTTCACTTGCGTAGGGTCGGGAATGGGAATTCCCTTCGCCAGGCGAATTGCAATATGTCCCGCACAGGCCGGAGTCGATATTTTCAGGTAAGTCGGCCTGTTCAATCGGTCCTGCAAAGGGTAAATATTGACGTCTTTCAGTGTCAATCCCGACCTATCAAGGGCCGGAGTGACCTCGCAGGCCTGCAGCAGTCTGCCCATCTTCTGCTCCTCCGTCACGAAGGACTGCATGAAGTGCTTGGGAACTCCTTGGAACATGTTCAAGAAGTCTATGGGACTCAGCTTTCTGGCCCTGTTGATGCTGAACCTGGCTGCCATCACTTGTGGGTTGCTGACCACTGCAGGGTCGTCGGTAGTGATAAGCATCATAAACTCGTCAATGTCGATTTTCCCGTCTTTGTTACTGTCCGCCAGGTCAATAACGGCCCTCAAGTCGCCCTCTGCGACGTTCATTCCCATCCTTTGCAGGGCAGTTCCTAGCTGCTGCGGACTTAAATACCCCACTTTATCGTAATCCGCCTCTACGAATTTCTGCCTGATCGTCCTTAATTCCTCCTCCTGACTGCGGCTTTCTGCCATGACTTTGGCCTCCATCACAGCTCGGAACTCCGCGTATTGGATCTTGCCGTCTCGGTTGCGGTCCATTTGGATGATCATGTCGCGGACGTCTTTTTCGGTGCCTGAGAAGTTGTAGGCGCGCAGAGCCTGTCTGATTTCCTCTTCGTCGAGAATTCCGCTTTTATCAGTGTCGAAATAGTCAAATAAAAGACGAATTTCTCTGTCCAGGTCTTCCGCGATATTGGCGTTTTGCCGTTTTTCCGGCATTCTCGCACCTGTCAGTCTCCTTGCGAACTCATTGACTGAGAGAGTGCCGCTGCCGTTGGTATCCAAATAGGCGAATAACTGCGCACAAACCTCCGGCTGAACTCCGGTTTGCATGTCTTGACAGGTCCGCAGGAACTCGTCTCTGGTCAGTACACCGTCTTTGTCCTGGTCGTAGTGAGAGAATGCGTCTTCAGGGGATAATCGCAACTGCTCAAGTCGGGTGTTAAGCGCTAATACAGCGTCTTGCAGGTTCACAGACATAGAGGGAAATGCACGGGCGACAGGGGCTCTGGGGTCTGCGGGCGCGTAGCCTGCCATTGTGCCTTGCGGGACGGGATCTGGCTTGAAGTAGGCGGCCGGAGGAGCCACTATCTCAGTATTGAGTTTGTCTAGGGAGAGAGTTCGGCCGGTGATATCTGTGCCGAATTGGGTGGTGAAGGCGAATTGTTCGTCTCTGGTCATTGGAAACCCGGCACTCGCCAGGGCTTTTACGAGGCTTTCTGCTTCGATTGGGCCGTTAGAGCGGCCTGCAAGTTGAGCCAAAGTCAGATTTCGACCCTGCAAATAGCTCCTCAGCCGGGCCACCAAGTCTCCCCCAGGTCTCTGTCCCGGGGCAGGTAGTGCAGCCAGCAGCTTGTCAAGTGTCTCCAGCGCCACAGCTTGCTGGCCCAGACTAGTGGCCAATCGACTAATCAGCAAGTCCATGTTCTGAGGAGTTGGGCGGTAGCCGACATTGCTAAGTGCCTGGCGGAAGGAGTCACTGGCTACAGTGCCTGAGTTCCTACCAAATATATTGAGCAAAGTGAGATTCCTGCCCAGCATGAAATCCCTCAACTCTGCAATTGGATCCGTAGGTGCGCCTGGAGTGAGGCCGGGGGTAGGGCTCAGTCCTGCCTGTGTGCGCTGTCTCACTCGCACTCCTGTGAGAGCATCTACCAGTTTTTGCTCCAGAATTACGCCTCTTTCGTCCTCCAACAGCAGGAAAATGTCTCCAATTGCGCCTTCTTCCGAAGGGATTTTCAGCTCCTCACAGACCAGTTTCCGCAGTTCCGAGTACTCCACTGTGCCGTTTCGATTCACATCATACCGCCTCACGACCTGCTGTGGCGTTTCCCTCCCATCCCTAATGCACTCCGCTATATAGTCCAAGCACTGGTACACGTAATCCATATCTTCCTTGGTCAAAACCCGGTATTTGGGCCGGGCAGTGGTCGTTTGCAGGGTAGCCAGGTCCCTAAGTGCGAACTCCAGCTCTGATAGCTGCACTTTCTGAGTGCCGCGGACAAGGAAAACGTTGGTGAAGTTCTGAGTTTCAGGGGCGAAAGTGCTCATTCCCAGACGAGAGAGGGCGTCTTTGAAGTCGTTGAGACTGATGCAGCCCTCGCCTTCGGATCTGTACGGACGTCGGAAATATTCATCAAAGGGAACTCTGAATTCCGCCAATTTCGTCTTTATGAGGTTCAGTTGTGGCAAAAACAGACCTAAATCCTGCCTCGAAACTGGCGGTGTGGCTGCCCCCACTCGACTAACTACCTGGGCAATAGGGATTTTCCGAGCATTCGAAGTATCCAAGTCCTGAAAAACCGTCAAAAACTCCGGATCCGACAGCATCAACTTGACACTCTGAAGTGCATTAACGAACTCCTCATAGGAAAGCAAGCGGTCCTGGTCCCGGTCGTATTGCTGCAGGAGTCTCTGCAGATCGAGGCGGTTTTCCTGCGTGAAGACCTTGATTTTCGCATACACAGTGTTGGTGGGACTGGCAGAGGCCTGGCCGAGCACTTTCTGAGTGAAGTGGGCCACGGAAACGCGTCCGTCAGGGAGTCGATTGAGGTCGCTTGCCAGGGCTTCGAGTTCCTCCCTGGTAGCAGGGGAGTTGGCCTTAGCAAGTGCTCTCCCCAGGTTGTCCAGGGTTAGGTGTTGGTCTCCCTCGTAGTCGAAGGCCCGGAACACGTCTTGGGGGTTGGTGCCTGTGGCTCTCCAGGCCTCTCTCAGTCTCACGAATATGTCTGCGGCTCTGGGCTTGGGCTGGATGGGCTTTTCCCGCAGGCCAATTCGCTCCATCAAGTCTCGATAGGAGAGTCGCTGGTCGGACGTGCGGTATAGCCGGTTGTCGTGGATCAGCCTGGTCAGTTCTTCAGGCCGCAAGGGCAGACGGAGAGACTCGAGGACACTTCTCATCTGGGCAGCTGTGATGCACTGGTCTCCAGTGTCGTACTGTGTGAAGGAAGTGGCTAGTGACATTCCATTGGTGTGGATATAGGTGCGGACTTTCTCATTCAGGGACTCTATTGGCTCTTCAGCTAGCTTTTTCAGTAGTTCCTCGTAGTTGACTTTCCCTTCATTCCGATAGTCCAGTAAGTCCGCCAAATGGCTGGAATCGCTCCTATTCATCGCAGGGCAGAGTTTCTCCACTGCCTGCACAAAGTGAGACTTCAGCACCCACCCCGACCCTCTAGGGTCCTCCATCCCTAGTAGAGTCCTAGGGTCGAAGCGACTTTGAGTGAGTCCGGCCCTCAACTGGTCAAAGAGCCTTAAAAGGAACTTTTCATCTGCCACTTCCTCTGCGAAAAGCCGCTCAAAAGCGGGCAAATTGATTCTGCCTTCGTTTCTCGGGTCTAACTCCTCTGTAATCTTCCTCAGTTCCGCCTCTGGAATTGCGATTCCCAGCTGCCGCAGCGCCGCAGAGAACTCAAAAGGCGTAACTGCGTTGTTTTGGTCCCTATCAACCTCAGTAAAGAACTCCTTCACAGTTTTCCTATTAGTCTTCAGGTAGACTTTGATTTTATCCAGTTCCAATAGGTACGGGTGCTTGATAGCGCTGAAAGAACTGGTGGAGGCTCCGGCCTGGCCTCTCACTTTAGTCACTAAATCCGCATAGGCCACTGTGCCGTTCATAGCAGGATCCAAATCGTCCATAATACAGGCCAAGTCCAGGTCCGATAGTGTCAATTGGAGTCGAGAAAAGGACGATTTCACCCCTTCCCGGTTGATCCTCCCGTCTCCCGCCCTATCAAACATGCGGAAAGTATCTGCTAAGTTCATATTCCGCAGTTCCAGCTGAGCGCGGATTCGACTGTAACTCTGCAGGGCGAACTGGCTGAGGCCCTGGCGGGAGACCTTGGCTAGGAAGTGGGAGTAGTTGATACGGCCGTCGGGCTGTTTGAGCAGTTCGGAGGAGATTAAGTCCACATCTGCGCGACTCACTGGACAGCTGAGGTAGGTGAGCGCTTCGAAGAAGCTTTGGGGAGTTACGTGCTGGTCGTTCTGTATGTCGTATTTGAGGAACAACTTGTCCCCAAGGATGCTCTTACTAGCCCAGTGCTGCCGCACCTTCGCCACGGCCTGGTCCGCCGAAGTAGCAGCAGGCGCAGAGGCCAGGCCCAGCCTGTCCAGCAGGTCCCTATAGGAAATGCGGCCGTCTTCCCGCTTGCGGACCCCTACTTGCTGGGCCAAAGAGTCGGTTTCCTCCAGGGTCAGTGGGAACTTGAGTCGGTCCAGTGCCACTTTCAGGTCAATTAAACGCATAAATCCATCTCCCAGGGAGTCATATTGCAGTAGGACTGCCGCTAGGTCTAACCCCGTGCTTTTCAAGTGCTCAGCGACTCGTACATTCAGCGCTTTGGAGCTATCCCCCTCTGCCCTAAGTGTAAACTCCCCATACGATATGCGTCCATCCTTATCCAAGTCCAAATACTTCAAAACCTGCTGTATTTCCGCATAAGTAAGTGTGACCTGCAGGTCCCTAAGTGCTCTTTCGAACTCTGTATAAGTCAACTGTCCCTCACGCCGCAAGTCATAGCGCTCAAATACGTCCCTAGCCCGTAGGCCTGACATCTTCATACTGCGGGTGATCTGGTCTAATAGCCTTTCTGCGTATATGTCGGTACTGGGGACGCCGAGGATACGCTCGAATTCGGTGAGGGACACTTTTCCGTCCTTATTTACGTCTAGTTCCTCTGTGAGACGTCTTAAGTCCTGTTCGGATATGCGCACTCCGGTCTTTTGGAGCAGACTGCTAAACTCAAAAGGGGTTAAAACGTTGTTTCTGTCGATATCGAACTCAGCGAATAGGTCCTTTAGAGAGGTGAAAGTGCGAGACATGTAGTCCTTGATGGCTTGGTAATAGCCTTCAGCCCAGGTGCCCATATACTGAGGCTGGCGAGAGGGAGCCGCCGCAGTCTGGCCGAAGGAAGTCTGAGTCGGACCTCCAAAGGAGGGAGTAGCAGGGGGAGGAGTACGCAGCGAGTCACTACCTTGTGCAGTCCTATAGGGTTCAGGTCTCTGGTCTGCAGGAGGACGATAGGGGTCTGCAGGCTGGCGATAAGGATCTGCCCGCTGGTCAGCAGGAGGACGATACGGGTCTGCAGGGGATTGATAGGGGTCAGGTCGCTGGTCTGCAGGAGGCCGATAGGGGTCTGCTGCAGGCCTGGATTGGTCGTATTGTCTCTGCGGGTTGGTAGTCCGAGAGTCTCCTACTCTCGGCGTCAGTCCCAGTTGCTCCAATAGGTCCACATACGAGACTCTCCCATCTTTCGTCCTGTACAGTACATTTTCCCATAGCAGTGTTTGCAGCTCTGTGTCTGTGAGGCCGAGGTCGAGGCGTAGGATTTCGCTTCGGATAGCGTCGGGCTGAAGACAGTTGTCTCGATTGGCGTCCAGGGGCTTAAATACGTTTAGAAGGTCCACGTTTCTGCGCTCGAGTTCGGATTTCAGCCTGGAGTTGAGGTCAAAGACGGACTCTGGGTCTAGGGCTTTGCTGAATATGGGGTAGGAAATCTGTCCTTCTCTGTCTATGTCCAAATACTCCGCCAAGCGTCTCAGCTCAGACACCGGCAGTCCCGGACTCAGCCGCTGCACAGCGCCCACCAGTTCCTCATGACTCAGCAACTGGTCCCTATTCACATCCGCATCCGTAAACATCGCCCTCAGACTAATCCTCGCCTTTCGTATATTCGCCCTCAGCTCCTGAGTAAGCCGCTCCGCCCAGGGGTCTTTCGGCAACACACCTCCAATCCGTTCGAATTCACTGAGTGAGATTCTCCCGTCTTTGTTTAAATCCAGCTCTGTCATTAGTCGCTGCAGGTCTGCTTCGCTGAAGTTGGCTCCGAGCTTGACTAGGCCTTGCTGGAACTCGAAGGCGCTGAGAGTGTTGTTGCGGTCTTTGTCGAGTTCGCGGAAGAAGTCCTTGGCGGAGAGCTGGCGGGAGTTGAGGTACTGGCGTACGAGGCGAATTTGGTCGCGGGACCATTCGTATGTGGCGGATTTGGTCAAAGTAGGGCCGGAGGGAGTGGAGGCAGCCACAGGAGCTGCAGGTCTGGTCTGTGCAGGCCGCGTAAGTCTCCTCTGCAAGTCCTGATACGACACTTTCCCCTCCGCATTATGCTCCAACGCCTCACACAAAGTCCTCAGTTCCTGCGACTCGATCACCACTCCTCCGCGGTTGAGCGCCTGTCCCAGCTCTCCAAAGGTCAGATGGCCGCTTCGGTCGCGGTCTAGCTCCCTGCACATGTCTTCGATGGACTGGGGACGGAGGGCCATGTCGCTTCTGAGTCGGGTCAGGATGCGGTCGAGGAAGGCCTTTTGGATGCTGCCTTCTTCCATCTTTTTGATGAAGGCGGGGTAGCGGACCTGTCCCGCCTTCGGTTCATAGTCTCTAAGTATCATTTCCAACTGGTCCCTCGGGACCGTGTTGTCCGTAAGTCGCTTCAGCACCTGCACAAAGTCCTCCAAACCCACCTGATTCGTGCCGCTGCGGTCATAAGGCAGGAAGCAGTCTCGCTCCAAATTCACATTGCGACTGCGGATGTGGTCCACCATAAGGTCGTAAATCCCTGATTTCAGCTGCAATTCCAGCCTTTTGGTCTCGACTCCAGGGTCTGGCCGGGCCGGCGCCAGCTTCAGTCTGTCGCTCAGCATCGCTCTATTCACCTTCTGAGCCGCTGGGTTGGTTATATTCTGTCTCTTTATTTCCGGATTCAGCAGGTTTATGACCTCCAACAGGTCTTCAGCAGTGACCGTCACTCCAGTCCTACTAAACCCGTCTGCTAAGTCCGCGCGGTAAATCCAGCCTTCTGGGTCTGCTCTGAAGACCTGGTCCAGCTGCTGCTTGTTTCGGTCCATGTTGGTGCGGATTTGGTCGAGAATGGAGTCCGCCCTGCCGCTTTGAATTCCTTCAATTAGGTTGATGAAGTCCCGGGTGGAGATGATGCCTTCTCGAGTGAGTTCTCTAACAAGCCTGTCAGTGTCTTGGCTGCTGATAGTGTTCGAAGCGAGTGTAATGAAGGAGTGCAGCTGCTGCGGCTGGACTCTGTCAGTGACTCCATTGGTGTACACTTTCAAGCAGTCCAGTAGAGACTGGCGCTGCTTAACACAGTAGTTGCGGATGCCTTGGAAATGCGATTCCGCCCAATGAGAGGGAATTCCCGGCTTTTGCTCTAGTGGCGGCTGCCTTGATAAAGTTGTACTTTGGGTGGGAGCGGGGCGAGACCCAGTTTCCTGCTGCGCCATGGTCTCCACTGGATCATCGTAAAACACCTGCAAGGCAGAGAGTGGAATCAAGCCAGTTCTGTTCCTATCCAGCTGTGCAGTGACCTTCTCCATTTCCCCAATCGGCAGTCGCAAGTTGAGGTACTCCACACTTCTTTGGAACTCAGCCACCGGGATGCACCTCTGCTTAGACACAGAGTCGTAGGTAACCGGGAATACATCTGTCACTCTTCTGCCTCGAACAGCCTGCTTTATGCGACTAATAGTCTCAGACCCTGACTTCTTTGCCACTTCTTCCGCCTGGTCAAACCTCCCTTTCAACTCCATATACGATATGCGGTTGTCCCGGTTCCTGTCCAGGTCTGTGAGCAGGCGCTCCATGTCCACCTGCGAAAGCGTAATCCCCACATTCAACAAGGCGTGCTGGAGCTGGTCCTTGGTGAGTGCATTTGCCTGCGTTACGTCTGCTTCTCGGAAGAAATCCAGCAGCTGTTTGCCACGGTTGGTCAGTACGTCCTTTAGCCGTACCATGGTCTGGTCGACTAGGCGGGAGTCGGCTGAGCCGCTGGCAGGGGCTAGTTTGATCCCTAGCTTTGCACCCAGTTCCTGCGCGCTAATTTTCCCATCCACACTGCTGTCCAGAAACTGAATCAAACTCGTAATTTCACTGGTCGTTAGACCAGTGATATTCATCTTATTCAGTGCGCCTTGGAACTCTATCGGACTCAATTGTCCGTCTCCGTCTGTATCAAATTCAGGGAAAACCCGCTCTAAAGTAGTCGCATGTTCCATTAAAAACTGCTTTATTTTCTCGAAAACCTGCTGGGGAGTCATCTTTTGCCTGGGCTTCGGCAGGCGAGTCGCCAGTTCCCGCAGGTCTATGAGGCCTTGAGGGTCCATAGGCAGCTCCGCAAGCATTGTGACCAGGTCCGTCCTTTGTCCTTTATACTGCAGCCGGTCGAAAAGCATCAAAACGTCGTCTCTGGACAGCTTCTTCGTATCTCTCGGATCCACCTGCCTCAACTCCGTCTCAAAGTTGACACTATGCTCAGTACAAAACTTCACCAAATCAGCTAAAACCCTCTCCTTCAAGTCCTTCCTCCGAACACAGTCCTGCACTCTATTGATAAACAGCTGGTAGCTGATGTGGCCGTCATGCCTCACGTCGAACTCATCAGCTAGGACGGAGACCTCCTCAGGGGTGGAAATGCGGGCGAATGGGGCCATGCCGCGGTGGAAGTCGGCGAGGGAGAGGGTGCCGGAGTGCTGGGGGTCGAGGCGGTTGAAGGCTTCTTCGAGGTTTAGCTTTTTTTCTTCGACTTCGGCGCTGATTAGGCGGAAGCGGGCGTTTTTCCAGCCTTCGTCCACCTTCGGAGGCAGCGGCTGTCCTCCCACCCTGTAGTCCGGGTTCCTAGTCTTATTGAGGAACTCGCGATAGTAAATCCAGCCACTCTTATGCAAGTCAAAGCACTCACAGATATGACTGGCCTCCTCCCTGGTGCAAGCTCCCGAGCCAATCACGTCAATTTTCTGGAAAAGTACGTCCTTAAAGGCTAAATCTCGAGTGACTCCCAGGCGTTCCGGGTCAAGTTGTGAGAACTCCAACTCAATGTTGATGGCTTTTCGCAGTAGACTGCGGTGGATGTCGGTGAAGACAGCGTTGAAGCGGGGAGTGCCGAGTTTGGTGTTGATTTCATCGAGAATGCGAGGCTCTGGAAAGCCGTGGGGAATAGGAGGAGCTGCAGGCTGCGGTCTGGCAGCAGTGCTTTGGGGAGGGGCGTAGGACTGGTTGGCAGGGGGCGTGTACTGCGGATTGGCGGGACCTGCGTACTGCTGGCTGCCCGGGGCGCTATATTGCGGGTTGGCAGGGCCTGGAGCGGTGTAGGGCTGGTTAGTAGGACCAGAGGCAGTGTACCCCTGTGCTCTTGGGTCTCTGTTTTGAGGCGGCTGTGCGTACGGGTCTCTGCCTTGTTGGGGCGGAGGTGCATACGGGTCTCTTCCTCCCTGTTGGGGTGGAGGTGCATACGGGTCTCTGGCTCCTTGCTGCGGAGGGGGTGCATATGGGTCTCTACCTTGTTGTGGAGGAGGTGCATATGGATCTCTACCTTGTTGTGGGGGAGGTGCATATGGATCTCTACCTTGTTGTGGGGGAGGTGCATATGGATCTCTACCTTGTTGTGGGGGAGGTGCATATGGATCTCTGCCTTGTTGTGGGGGAGGTGCATATGGATCTCTTCCTTGCTGGGGAGGTGGTGCATACGGATCTCTTCCTTGCTGGGGAGGGGGTGCATATGGGTCTCTGCCTTGTTGTGCGGGAGGTGCATATGGGTCCCTTCCTTGTTGTGCGGGAGGTGCATATGGGTCCCTTCCTTGTTGTGGGGGAGGTGCATACGGGTCTCTTCCTTGCTGAGGAGGAGCTGTATGTCCGTATTGATCCCTGCCTTGTTGAGGCGGGTTT
>Ga0247837_1002218_pt1 | contig 37482 bp, 37 predicted proteins | sample LaCtaG_2_FD_187115 | JGI IMG/M metagenome (GOLD analysis project Ga0247837, IMG submission 187115) | Freshwater microbial communities from meromictic Lake La Cruz, Castile-La Mancha, Spain - LaCruzMarch2015_14.5m | ecosystem: Environmental > Aquatic > Freshwater > Lake | place: Spain: Castile-La...
CCGCTGCCTCTTCTCTCTGGTCCTCAGCTGCTTGCTGCTTCTCCACGATCTTCGAGCCTGACTCGCGTGTCTGGTCTTTATCCATTATTTTGACTCACGCCATACCCTTGATATGCGACGCTGCCGACTATGCCTATTCCCAGCAACTGAGTCTCTCCAACATCCACCAATTGCCCGTGTGAGGTCTTGCCGGCATTCAAGGCCTTTGGAGCGGCGAAGAAGGGCAAATGATCTTCCGATATCAAGCAGGTGTGAGGGTAATTCAGGTTGCACTGCAGGAGACTACCCAGTAAGCTGTTAGGCAAACTGGATGAAGACATACAAGTCCTCTACCCCTCCTCATCCTCCCAACTATTGGCTGAATTCGAGGCTTTCTCTCGAGCAATTCCGTCTGCCAAACGCTACTTCGAGCTGCGGAAGACTGCGAAGGCCAGCAGACTCATCACAGCCATTGAGAACTCTGAGGAATTTTGACAGCTTCTACCAGCAGACCTCAGTCATTGTATTGCAGTCTGACCGGGTTCTACCTAGCAGTGTGGACAGGCTGGCGACCGGGACAGTGAAAGTGCAGGTCTAATAAGTAGACTATTACTGAGTTAGAGGAATTCTACCCTGCAGCCGTCCTACTCGCTACGTCCAGAGAGCCTCCCGCCAGCTGCCCAGTGACTGCAGGACTCCACTTCTTCGTGAGGGCCATGAAGTGCAGTCTTCCTTTAAGTCTCCCTAGCATTCCCACCGTCCGTTCACTCATCTGCCTTCGAATTTCCCTGTGAGAACTTCAATACTGCCTAATTCTGTGCCAACACCCAATCTGAGAGCGTAAAATATGGACAAATTCTCTTGACTTTCCTCTCCCCGGCCAGGCCTCTCCCGTCGCTTCACACTAACTAGCAGCCGATCGCTGCGCTCGACTTCAGAACTCATTGAAGGAGAGCGCTGAGGCTAGGGAGCAATGCACGAGTCCGAGGATATGTTCCCAAACTACACATCACTTCCCAGCAGGCTCACAGAGCGAACCTAGGCAAGTGCGCTTCTAAGGCGAGTTAGAGGAAGTGTGGAAACGTTAGTCTCTCCGTAGCAGGTGGCAGAGCTCCGTCTCCGCAATACCACTCGGTATCTTAATAATGGAACAAAAGACAGCTACTGTTGGTCCCACTACTCTCGACACCCTCTTCCACCTCATGGAGCAGCGCTTCGGAGAAGTGCTTACTCTCTGCACACGCAATGACAAACGCCAAGTGGAGGATTTGGAAAGCGTGTTGAGAAAGTTGGATGATCTAGCGCGGCAGCTGCGTGAGAGTCAGGAGATCAACTGCATGTATTTCGACGCAGCGTTGAGCCTTGCTCGGAACGGAGCGCCAGGTCCGCAGTAGTCCTAACCTGCAAGCTAGCATGGCTAGTTAGGCGTAAGTGGACCGGATGGCTTCAATCCCTCAGCGGCGACCTTCTTCCTCATGAAGAACTCTTGGTAAGCCTCACTCCTCTGCTGAGTCTTCTGGATCAATCGCGTGGCCTGCTCATGAAGTTGTCCGAGTGTCTTTGCCTTGCGCACTTGAGGTATAGCCACTTCCGCGGACGGCTGGTCTGCAGTGGCCTTTGGGTCTGAGAACATGCTCTGGCTAGAAGCAGCAGCCTCGACCACAGTCGCTGATCTCATTCCCATCTCTATCCTCGTCTGGAACAATTTGATCAACTGGCAGAACCGCTCGGTCCCGGCTTTCTCCAGTTGCAGGGATTCTTCAAAGCTCTTAGCAATTCGTTGATAGGCCTCGTCAGCTTGCGCTTGGTTCTTGCGAGCCTCCGAAAACAGCAATTCAGTTCGGCGCTTTTGGTAATCTGCAGGCAGCTGGACCGCAGCGGCCTCCGTCTCCAGCTTTGTCTCAGCAGGGCGGCGCTCCACAGTGCCTGCCTCTTGCTTGTTGGCCTGCAGTAGCTCTGGATACGGTAGGGTTTGCCGCTCCTTCCGATCGCCTGCTTCGAGCTCTGCTTTTATTGCTTGCAGGGTCACAGCAACTGCTTCCTCGGACTGGACTGCCAGGCTGTCTGCGGGAGTGAAGGAGGGGTCCTGGCTGGAAGTCGCCTGTTGAAGTCCGAGGTCCTTCGGCTCCGCTGCCTCTTCTCTCTGGTCCTCAGCTGCTTGCTGCTTCTCCACGATCTTCGAGCCTGACTCGCGTGTCTGGTCTTTATCCATTATTTTGACTCACGCCATACCCTTGATATGCGACGCTGCCGATATTTATAGACTCGAAATTATTAATATCTAACTTCTGTAAAAGCGATGAAGTGTCGTGAGAAGATCTTAGCAGTTTCTGGTAAATGCTGCTCTTCTCCCACTTAACCCTCGAGCGTAATTCGTTCATTTATCTTCGTCACTTCTCTCAATGGTGCTCAGGCGGTGGGCAATCATCATCACAATTCTGCCTTTCCCAGCCTTCTCTACGGCGCCCAGTATCTTTCTTTCTGTCTTGCTGTCTAGAGCAGAAGTGGCCTCATCCACTATCAATAAGCGGGGGTTTCTGAGAATGGCTCTACCAATGGCTATTCGCTGCTTCTGTCCCCCACTCACAGCCCCGCCCCGACTGCCCACACCCCAGTCTAGCTCCTCTGCGAACTTCGGAATAGCTGCATGTCAAAATGCCTTTCTGATTTTTTCATCAGATTTTCTCATTCTGAAGTTCATATTAGAGTGGACTGAGCCTGAAAAAATCACCGACTCCTGACTAACCAGGGCGATGCTGGCCCTCAAGTGCTTCATATTGTATTGGTGGATATCTACTTCGTCTATGCTGATGTGTCCCTCTGTAGGGTCGTAGAAGCGCAGAAGTAGTAGAGTCAGAGTGGTCTTTCCCGACCCTGAAGCTCTAGTAATAGCGAATTGGCGGCCTGTAGGGATTTCCAGACTTAGCGCTCCAACTTACAGCCAGCTGCTCTCACTTCCTCCGCTAGTCTCGGCGCAAATAGCGAAGCAGACGCCATTCCCAAAGCCGTCAAAAACACTCCGAGGCTAATAATGTTGGCATCCACAGCGGACGCTTTCTACATAGACCTGCAGCCTCACAGACAGCAACAACTGAGTCGAAGTCTGAACATTGATGTGGAAATGGTGAGTAACGCAGGGGCTCCGTTTATATTTCTTGTGCTGTTTATTGTAGTAGCGTACTTGGTAGCTGTGAGTTTGATTTTTTACTGGTAGTGGAGAATGGATGTGTGGTTTTGGTAGTATTGCCGATTTTCGCGTATTTCTTGGCAATGGGCGCGGGAGCAATGAAAGCGAGAATCGCGGATTTAACCCACAACTTGAAGACCATCGCAGCCTACCAAACCCAGCCCCCTATAGAAGCACAGGTCTCTGCTGTATACAGTAGAGAGAGTTCCCAGTGCAAAGCTACCCACCTTGTCTCTCAGCTGAAGGAAGGGTTTGGAACTGCAATGAATTATTGGTTCTTTGCACTGATGTTTTGGTATGCCAATTATCTCCAGGAGTACAGGGATGTGGATGTAAAAGATCTGACCAAGGCATTATTTGCTTGCAGTGTTACAGTGCATGGAGTTTCCGTGATGCTGCTTTTTGCGCCTAATTTCTTGGAAGGGTTGAAAGCTGCTGGAGGATTTACGAAGTGATAGACTACAAGCCTAAGGTTAACACCTTAGCAGAGGGGGACTTAAGACACCAATACATGGAGAAATCGCTTTTAAAGAAGTGGCCTTTTCCTACCCTTCGAGGAGCAGACAAATCCTCAAAAGCATCTCTTTCAGCGTGAAGACTGGGATGAGAATCGGACTAGCAATTCCTTCTGGCTCAGGAAAGTCCACAATTATTCAACTTATTCTACGTCTCTACGACTTTTTTGAGGGCATTACAACAATTGACGGAGTGGACATCCGGCAATACGATGTGAAGCATTTGAGACAAAGTATAGCCCTGGTCAGTCAAGAACCTGTGCTGTTTTCAGGCACTATTCGCTCCAATGTGGACTTTGCGGTAGGAAAGTCGGATGAGGACATTCGCGAGGTCCTGCTTCAGGCTGCAATGCCCCGCTTTGCAGAGGACCTAGACAGGGAGGTGGGAGTACGAGAAGGAATGCTCAGTGGAGGGCAAAAGCAGAGAATAGCAGTAGCACGCGCTTTACTGCGGTCTCCCTCTATCCTTCTCCTAGACGAAGCCACTTCCGCCCTGGACTCTCTCACAGAAAAGAGAGTGTCTCAGGCTCTAGAGGCAACGGGAGGGAGCAAAACAGTGCTCACAGTGGCTCACCGCATCAGTACTTTGAAGAAGTGTGACTTCATCTTCGTGCTTGACATAGTGGAGCAAGGCACTCACCAAGACCTGTACAGCCACTTTGACAGTCTGTACTGCAGTCCCTCGCCCACTTCCACTCAGTTAAATAACCAACCTAGGTTAGCCAGTTTTCTACATGTTCTCTTCTTCGATTCCTAGCACTCACCTGCTTCCATACTGCGGACTGTTGGAATAATGGCAGTGGAGAAGGCGGGACAGATCGAAGAACTGATGCACGGATACCACACTCTGCAGGAGGAAATCAGTGCGGAAGAAGGAGAAAAGTTGGCAGTGCTGAAGCGCATTGATGAACTCAAGCAAAGTCTGCAGACTTTGGAAAGGCAGGGCAAGGACCATGGCCGCAGACTAAAGGGAGTCAACGAAGTGCTGCAGGAGGCAGAAAAGGGGTACCAAAAGATAGAGGCAGCCGTGAAGTCGCTGTCCTTGCTAGCACAGAGACAGACCAAGGCGTTGAAGCGCCAGTTGCGGCAAGTCGTGTAAGTCTAAGGTTAAATATTAGAGCTGAACGCCCAAGTCTCGACTCATCTGTCTGCGGATAGAGGCCAAGTGGTTGTTTTTGGCTTCCATGGCTGCGGCTAGAGAGTTCAGTTCCACCCGTAGACTCAGCAAATCCGCCCCAGGCTCCTTGGTCCTTTGCACCAGCGCCTGATACTGCTTGCGGTAGTCCTCAATTTCCCGCTCCAGTCGCCGTGTACTGTTGTTCAGAGGCGTGTTCGTCGAGTCGATAGACTCCTGCTGGACTAGGGGCTGAGAAGAACTGAGAGTGGAGATGTTTCTCTGAGTGGATTGGGGAGGCTTGTGGTGGGAGCTGAGCAGCTGCGTTTCCTCCTTCTTGTTAGCACGCTGCAACTTGACTTGATGCAAGTGCACACGCTCTATCAAGTCTTTCGCCTTCAATAGTTCAGCTTTGAGCCGCTCTGTCTCTTTACTCGACTTGTCGGTCCTTTCCCACAGCTCCGCCCTCAACTTCTCCATTTCTCTCAGACGTCTTTGGTCCTGACTCTTCAGTCTTTCGTTTTCCTGGGTAATTCGAGTGTTTTCCAGCTCTAATTGCCTCGTCTTTTCCTGCAGTGCAGCCATGGCCATAGCGAAGGCTTTGGACTCCGAAGCAGCATACTTCGGCGCCTCCTCCGCTCTGCTGAGAGTCCTGCAAGAGGCGGAGACCTGCAGACGAGCGTCTCCTTCGTACCTCACAGGACTGGGTCGGCGGGCAGTTGTGGGGTCTTGGAGTCGGAGCCGGTCTGACTGTCTGGAAGTGCGGAGACGGTCTTCGGAAGATGTGGTTCTGTGGGAGTTGGCCATATATTACTTGGGGGCATTGCCTGATGTTTCCTTTCGCTTTGGATTACGTCGCTATTATATGGGCGATATTGTGGACTGTCTATAGGCCTCTTCTCCGATATATGAAACACTCACTTTGACATCGATTTACAGACTACTAAGTTGTCAAATAGCTCTATTTGGGCTTTCTTCCTTTGAAAAGACTAAGAATACTCTTCTTTTCAGGTTTGTCCGGAGCCACAGAGAGCGCCACTCTGCGGGAATTAAGCACTTCTATCATGTCTTTAGTGAGTTTCATGATACTGAGCGCTACATGTACGTATCCTTCCACCCTCGTGTCCCTAGATAGCAGTTACTGCAACGGCAGCACTTCCAGCAAGTTCTGCAGCACACTGCTCAGTTCTGCGCCTGAAACTGGCTCAGAGGGGCTCAGCTCCCTTTCCCTCAGTTTCTGCTTGAGCAGCGTTACTTGCCGCTCCAAGTCATCATTGTGTTTCGACATATCGTCATTTTCCCTCCTCAACTTGTCAATAGTGGAGAACAAGCTGGAAGCCTCTGCCTCAGAAAGCGCCATTGAGTCGGAACTTTGGTTGGACTGTTCCGGCCTAGGCACAGTTAAAGTCATAACGACCTTAGCAGGACTTGCACTTTCCTTCTCCACCCCCAGCGCCAAGTCACTGAATTCACTGGTCAGTCCGGAAAGTCGCTTGGGAATAGGCGAACTCCCTCGACTCCCTGCAGGGGGTCTGCGCGCTGCTAAGGCGGATTGGACCACTGCGAGGAGACTTTGGCCTTGGAAGTTGAAGCCGCGGTCTGTGAGCAGTTGCTTGATTTGGTCGAATTCCTGTGTCTTGGCGAGGTGCAGTTCCTCGGCTTCGTCCATTTGGATGGTCTTTTGGCGCAGCTGGGCTTCTAGAGTGTGCATGTGGCTGATTTGGTCTTCGGTGAGGAGTAGAGGGATAGAGACGGGGTCAAGCTGAATAGGATGTTCTTTCCAGACAAAATCAGTAGATGTACGTTCCAGGACCCAAGTTCTGCCCTCGAATTGCAGTCCCAGGCAAATAGAGTGGGGCTGCAGACTGGGCTGAGGGGCGCCTGGACCGTCTTCAGCGTCTGAATCCGACACTCTTTTCCGTATACTGGCCTTCACAAGTCCCAACACATCTGCACTATTCGCTAATTTCCTCATCAAATTGACTATTTTTCGCTCAATATCTCTCATAAATCCTTCGAAATCCACGTTTTCAAATAGCTTTTCCAGCTCAGCCTGCACTGCAGTCTCCACAGCTCTATTAACCTCCCCAGTCATCGACTTTGAAGTCACAATTAGCGGGAAATCCGCCTCTTCCCCCAGAAATCCGAAGTCCTCACTGGAGTGGAAGGAGAAGGAATGGGGAGTGTGGGGAGTTAGAGGCTTCATTATTACTTCTGGGTGCAGGGGAAGACGAGGGAATTCGGTCAATTTGTCCCCGAGAGTAGCAATTTCGCTGGTCAAGTCGGTGTTTTTGATGAGCAAATTGGAAGTTTCAAGTTCAGACTGAGCCAATTGGGCCTGAGTTTCTCTATGAGCATTAAACAGTCGCTCCACTTTCACCCTCTCCGCAGCCAGTTCTTCCCCTAGCCTCCTCACCTCAGTCCCTGCCTCCAGCCTAGACTTCCTCTCTTCCTCTAGTTCCTCTGCTAAGGCTGTGCACTGCTGCTCTAGCCTCAGTTTCTCCTGAGTCCAGGCTCTCAGCCGGGCTTGCAGGCTTTCTAGGTCTGCCGCTGTATCTCCCGCACTGACCTGCTCCGCAGCTAAAGTCCTCCTCAAACTTTCACTTTCCTCCCTTATAGTCTGCATTTCCGAGTCCATTTTCGCAGTTTCCAGCGTGAGTTTCTTATACACTTCCCTCACCTGAGTAAGTTCGGCTATGAGAGTTGCGCTTTGTTGCTTGCTGCTTAGGGAGTCTGCCTCAGCAGTTTGCAGGGAACTGCGCAGTGCAGCTATTTCCAGGGTGGCGTCTGTGAGCTGCTGGTCCAGACTTTCAGTCCTTTCCGCTGCTGCTTGATATTGTCCCTCGGATTCGCTCAATTTCCACTTTAGCTGTGCGGTGGCTTCTCCAGTGGAGGCTAGTTGCAGACTTAGGGTCTGAATTGCTTCCTTTGAGGCGGACAAACTGTCGGTTAGGTGAGCCACTTGAGCCTCTAAGTGGCGCTTTTCGGTGGAGAAAGAGATGGATTTGGCCGCTAACTCCATCTCTTTCCCATGAATAAGTGCCTGTTTGTGCTGCTCTGCTTGGGATAGCCGGGAAGTTGTTTCCTCCAGCTTCTGAGACACTGCAAGATGCACCTTTTCTCTACTTTCAGTCAAAACCCGCAACTGATCAGCTTCAATTTCCGCTATTTTCAGCTTTTCTGACAGTAACTTCTGTTCCCTAAGCGAATTCTCCTTATCAGTTAGAAGAGAACTGTTTTGGTCCTCAAGCAGTGCGCAATTTTCTGATAATTTTTGTATTTTCGAGGAGTAAAACTGCTCCGCAGCCTCTAATTTGGCTTGAATTCGCTCCTTTTCGCGGTCTGCTTCCTCTAAGAGGCGTTTATAGAACAGTTCTGAGGCTCTGAACTGCTCTGCTAGTCTTTCCGCATCTGATAACTGCTGCTTTTGGCCATCACTCGCACTTTTTCTCATAGCTTCCAAGTCTTCCACCAGTTTCAGCTCCCTGTTTCTCAGTAACTCTGCCTCTTCCCGGCCTCGTACTGACTCCGCTTGGACTGCTGCTGTGTGCTGCTGGAGCGCTGTCAACTGGGCGGCCAGAGCTTGCTTCTCACTCAGCAAGTCTGCCAGGCGGCTTTGAGCCAGCTGTCGCTCACTTGAGGCGGACTCCAGGTGTTCCTCGAGCCTGGCCTTTCCTTGTCTCAGACCCTCCATTTCCGCCTTCAACAGCACTAGGACTGACTCGCTGTCCTCCGCACTGCCAGTTTCCACGCCCAAAGTACCCACTTCTTCCCTCAACACCCTCAACTTCCCTTCCAATTGTCCGACTTCAGCCTCTTTCTCCCTCCGCAGGTTCTCGCTTGCAGCCTGAATGCGAGCTTGCTCCGCCTTCATGTCCTCAATAGCACTGGTCATGCTAGCGATTTGGCCGTGGAGCGAGTTAGAGGACAGGTGAGTATCAGCAAGTAGCTGGTCATAGGCTGATTTCAGCTTCGAGAGATTCGATGAAGTCACAAATTCGCTATTTTTCGCACTTTCCAAGTCAGATATAAGCGCTTTATTGGCTGTTTCCGAAGTGTTGAGGTCTGATGTGATTCTATCAATTTGAGACTGCAGCAGTGCTGAGTCTTTGTGCAAAGTGCCGATTTGGCTGTGGGTGCTTTGCAACTGCAGTTTCAGAGCTGCATTTTCTCGTAGTAAATTGGCGAAAAGCTCTTCATTAGAGACAATTTCGGTCTGTTTCTGCTGTAAATCCGCTTGCAGGGCGGCTTTTTGCGCTTCAAGCGCTGCTATGGCCTGGGACTGTTCCACCGCTTTCCCCTGAATTGCAGCAATCCCCTGCAGAGCCGCTTGTCCACTTCCCACCTTTAAAGCCTGCAAAAGCCCAAACTGCCTTTTCCCCGTCCTCAAACTCTCCACTTCTTCCATTTCTTCACTCAGTTTCGTCTCAATTTCCCTGACTTTCTCGCGAAGTGAGTGCACTTCCCTTTCCGACTTGCTCACTTCCCCAGTCTTCGCTTTCACCTCAGCTCGCGTGCTATTGAGCTTCTGTGTGAGTGCTTCCTGAATGTCCAGTAGCTCTTCCAGTCGCTTGGAAGAGTGCGCTGCTGCTTCGGACTGGCTGAGAGCGGCGGAGGCTTGGGCGGCTCTAGCAGCTGCTAAGTCCTCATTCAGTCCTGTGATTTTCCCCTGCAAAGTGGCGATTTCCCGGGCTTGACTCACTGAAAGCGACTTCGCACTCCCTAGTTCCTTACGCACAGAGTCCAGCTGCAGTCGGGCCTCCCCGCTTTCGCCCAATTCCCTGCTTTGCGCCTGCAAAGCGGCCTGCAGGGCAACTATAGAGTGGTCCCGCTCCTCCACTCGCAGCTCAGAACTAGTCAAATCCGCCCTCGCCCTTTTCACCTTTTCCTTTAGGTCTGCATTAGCCTTGGTCAGTTCCTCATGTCTGGCTTTCAGTTGCCCGAAGTCACCCTGCAAAGTCTGGATTTCGGTCCTATATTTAGCGCCCGAGTCCTGCAAATTGCCTTGAAAAGTGCTAATTTCCGCCTTTAAACTTGCTATAAGTCTCTCGGAAGCGTCTTTTTCCTGTGCGTAGTGACTCTTAAAGTCCGACAACTGAGTTTCAAGGTGAGATTTGTGGGTATTTGAGGCAGTTAGGAACTGGTGTTTGCTAGATAGGAGCGTTTGCACAGCTTTGAGTTTCGTTTCTAGCAGAAATACACTTTCTGTGAGCCTTTTAAACAGATTTGCTTGCGAATAGGAGGCTGTTTTGACCTGCAAATGGATTTCTTCCTTTAGGAAACCAAGTTTTAGAGTGTTTTCCTTATAGGAATTGTGAACTTCCTCTAGTAGTTTGGCTAAATTCTCGATTTTTCCTTGCTTTTCCTGCAGATTTTCCCTCAAATTGCGACTTTCATGCAGCATTTTATCCTTTTCCTGCTGCATTCGTTCATGAGCGGACTCCAATTTCCTCAGTTTTGCTTCCAAGTCCTGCTGTTTCCGGCCATTCCCACTCTCCAATCCAACATATCCCTCCTTTACCTGAGCATCCAGTAGTTTATTTGAGCTTTTCAGCTGTTCCACTTCCTGCTGCAGTGCAGCCAGTTCCATATGCGCCGAATCGAGGGCCAATTGAGTGGGTTGCGCCTGGTTTTTGAGCGTAGTAAGTTCCTGTTGCAGGGCCTGCACAGAAGCAGAGGACACATGCAGCTGTCTACAGTCCTTTTCCTTCTGCTTCAGCGCTTTGTAGAAAGCCTGACTGCGTTCCTTTTCCAGCCTCAGGAGGTCTTCGGCTCCTGTGGGCCTGAGCGGGGAACTGCCCTTGCTTCTAACGATTGCCCGGACTTCGTCTCTCTGTCGGACCAAGTCTTCCAGTTCCTTCCTCAGACTTCCGAGTTCAGGTCTTCTGTGGCCTGCGTCCCTCGCTTCCTGGGCGGATTCTGTGTTCCTGTGGCGAGTGGGAGTGGTGCACTCGGACTGCACTGGGACAGGGTGGGTATGTCGAGGACTGAGATTGGCGCTGTGCACCACTGTGATCTGCTCAGTGCTGGTGCGCAGAGAGTTCTGCAGCTTGCCGATGCGCTGCTCTTGCTGGCGGATGACATCTCTCAACTTGGCTTCCGTGCTCTGAGCGGTAGCCCTGCAGAAGCACTCCCACAGTGCCTTGTTGAGTTCTGCGAACTCCTCCCAAAGGAGTCCTTCACTCCCCTGCAGCCTTTGCCCTAGTTTCCTCTGCGTCGCGGCTAACAGACGAGTGACTTGACCCCAGTCCCCCGCTAGTTCAGTCCTCTGCTCTCCTGTTCGCACCTCCACAGCTGCAGCACTCAGACCTACAGCGAACCTTGCAAAGTCGTCCCAGCGGGCTTTGTCCTTTTCCAAAGCTGTTCGCAGTTCCTTCTGTCTGCGAAGTGAGTGACTGTCCTGCGAAGCCAGGTAAGTTTGTGTGTGCACCAGACACTGCGATATCACCGATACAGAGTCCTTCAGACGCTGGTGCAGCTTCCCCAATTCCGCTTCCAAACTGTTCATTTATCTATGCTAGTGAACTGAGGCTGGTCTGAGAGCGTGTCCCAGGCACCCCACAGAAGGTAGACTGAGGCAGAGGTGAAGGTCAGCCAGGAGAACGAGGCATTGGAAGGGAGTAGCTGGTACAGGAGTAGCAGGAGGGTGAAGATCGCTAGGCCTGCGAGAGTGTTGAATTTCAAATCCGACAGACTGATTCGGCGAGAAGGTTTGGAGCCGAAGCAGAGTTCGTCTAGCAGGTAAATAGCCGCTGGAAGGACTTGCTTCCCCACTACTATCACTCCTGCTAATAGCACTGCCTCCTTGGCTAAGGCTTGAGTCAGGCCTTCAGCTACTCCCAGCCCCATAAAGAAGCCGTCGGCTAGGTAGAGTCCTCCGCGGACTGCTGGTTGTCTCAGTTCTGGGAACTTTCCACTGGGGTGTAGTATGTGCAGAAAGCTGAAGAGCAGGGCAAAGATCAAAAACCGGTAAGCGTATAGCTGCGGCAGAGGAGAGTTGAGCACACTTGCAGTGTAGAGAGAGTCCGCGAAAGTGTGGAGGAGACATACGGCCAGTTTCCTGTGAATAGGAGCGTACAAGTGCTTTAGAGCGAATATATGGTCCACATAGACACAATGCACTGCCACAAGCAGCAGAGTCGGCACTTGCAAGGCTTGGTCCCAGGCCACGTACAGTACTCCTAGACTAGCCACTAGGAGACTCCCCACTACTCCGCTAGTCCTATGCGCCATTACACTGCTTCCTCAGAGACTCAGATTTACTTAGCAGCATATCATCGACTTCCCTGCACGCTTCAACTTGAGTCCAGTTTCCAGCAGCTCTGGACTGTGGTCCCTCACTTCCCTAGCCAGGTATAAGAAGGTCTCCTGTATGTTGATGTTGCTCTTAGCGCTGGTTTCGAAGAGATGGAAGCCTAGGTCCTGTGCGAGTGATTGCGCTTGTTCGGGAGTTACTTTGCGGTCTGGACGGTCGCATTTGGTGGCAACGAGGACACAGATGACGGAGGGGTTGGCGTTTTCGCGGACTTGCTGTACCCAACTCTGCACGTTGCTGAAACTCGCTTCATCTGTGCAGTCGAAGGCTATCACTACTCCCATCGCCCCCTTATAGTACGTCTGAGTGATGGTGCGAAAGCGCTCCTGTCCCGCTGTATCCCACTGACTAATCCTCACAATTTGGAGTTTGACGAGTTGACTGTCCACTTGCAGGTTCTTGATCTTGAAGTCAATGCCTATCGTCGCAAGATGAGAAGGGTTGAAGTTGTCGTCAGCGAAGCGAAGCAACATACAGGTCTTCCCTACCCCGGAGTCCCCGATCACTAGCAACTTCACTAGGTAATCGTACTCCGTCCGCTTCACCATTGCTACTAGGACTGCTTTATCCTCCTTGCAAGGAATTGCAGCTTTGCTATTCTATGGCGAGTCGAGGTGAAAGAGGACTGGAGAAGGATAGTTCAGATGCACTAGGGCAGAAATAGGCAGTGGCTGTCTTTCCTCACTCTGTTGAATCAAAGCCCACCAAGTAAACAGCTCACACGAAGTTGCCTGAATTAAATTTCCTCTAGCCACCCAAAGTCGCCTTCCAACTCAAACAAGTCAAATTTCTGCAGAAAGTCTGCAGCGTGTCCATCACTCTCGTGCAATGTTTTGCATTTGTAAATCAAAGACCCTGCGTTCCTTCCACTTGGTATAACTCACCTATATGCAGCCTTGCTCTAGTGCTATACCTAACTACCAAGCACGAGGCCGTCTCCCAACTAGACTTGAATATGGTGAATCTGGAGGTGGACCCTGCTGATCAGAAGCAGGCACATATATCTTTCGCGTATTGGTGCAGTCAGATGGTTGGGTCTACTAAAAAGTGATGTAGCCTACCAGCCACAGGCAAAGGTAGTGTGCAGGAACCCTCAAACAAAGCCTGTCACGAGGAAAGGAAGATGCAGGCCTGATCTGTTTGCAGAAAGAGAACAAGACATAGAGCAAATTACCACCTTCTCTTTATTGACACATAAAGGCTTTAAAGTGACTTCATCTTTGTACTTGACTCCGGTCACATAGTGGAGCAAGGCACTCACCAAGACCTGTACAGTCGCTCTGACAGTCTATACTGCAGTCTCCTCGCCCACTCCCGCTCCGTTAAGTAACCAGTCTCCTCGGTTGAATCTGTTAATTTAGTCCGTAGAACCGATTTCTGAATCGAGGAATTGCTAGTAGATGCTCCTTCCAGCCTTATGCTCATTTACCCTTTCTAGCATTCCATACATTTCACACAAGATGTGCGAAATATATCCCCAGAGTTATTTACCTACAGCAGGCCTTATTTCTTGCATTTCCTTTAGTGAATAGCAGGCCTAATTGCCATAAGTCTGCCTCTACTTCACTAATGTCGACAGCTTTTGCAAGTCAATAAATAGCCATTTCAGTCTTTGACTTCGTGAAGGAAAATACATTAGTATGAAAAACTTAGGAAAGTCTCAGACACTATGAAGAAAGGGGAGGGTTCTATGTGATTCTGGCTTATTTGAGAAATACACAGTCGTGGGTGCAATTCAGAACTGGTATTTATCCTAAGTAAGGGAATTTCTGGAATCTGTGCAAAGGCTGGCGAGAAGTACATCCTGACAGTCGAATTAGACCCAAACACCCTTCTAAGCTCACTTCCCTTACCCCTAGGACTCTCCAATCCCGCCTTTACTATGATATTGAGACAGCGCTGTTGTTCTGCTATAGCCGTATATTCCCCTTACAACAGAGGCCTTCAATCCCAAACTTTTGACCTCCGGTTGATATCTTAAAAACTAGGAAAGGGCAAAGCAGCACTTCTATCAGTCCTTTTCTACTATTGAACTGATTGCTCTGAATACCTCTCGCTCTTATAAGGATAGTAGGTACGTGTTTAGTGCTTCTCCTCGTTCAATTGTCCCTGCTTCTCCAATTTCTTCTTTTGAGATGCACTCCGCAGTCTTGCTTAAGTCGATGGCACTCGGAGTTAACCTATACGTTACAATAGATGGGTAAGTCCAACACGTCTGAAGACGAGACTGACAGTCAGCCACTTTCCCTGCCTTCCAGCGGCTCATCCAAGGTCTCCACTCCTCCTTCCGTCTCTTACTTTCGCCTTTTTGATGGCGTTTCCCGCTCCAGCAAGGTGTCGTTGATAGCTGGCGTGTTGAGTGCTGCAGCGTACCAAATCATGACCGCCACTTATCCACTGTTCATGGGGCGGATTTTCGATGAACTGGCGAGGAATGAAAAGAGCGGTGAAGAGATTTATAAGGAGGTTTGCTGGATTACACTGATTTGGGCGATTTTGGGAGTGGCGGTGTGCTTGTCGATTTTCGTGGCGGAACGCTGCTTTACTAGTGTAGCGCAAGAGGTGGGATATCTCTATAGGACGAGATACTTGCACGCCTTACTGAATAAGAACATTTCCTACTTCGATACGCACAAAACCAGCGAATTGCCCCAAAAGATGATCAGAGACTGCAGACAAATGGAAAGCGGAGCAGGCGTTCACTTGCTTCTGCTAGTATCCGCTATCTTCTACAGTGTCGTAGTCCTCATTTCCTTCTTCATTTCTCCTCAACTGGCCTTGATAAGTCTGTGCTTGGCAATTCTCATCGCAGGCTTAAACACTCTATGTGTCGTTATGATGAGTCGGAAACTGCGAACGAATGAGTCAGCATATGCGAAAGTCAGTGGCATAGCGGATGAGTCTTTGTCGGAACTAAAGACTGTGGCGGCCTATACAGCTGAAGACCACTTTGCAGAGCGCTACGAAGCTGAGTTGGAGAAACCGCTAGCACAGGAACAGCAAGCGACAGTGCTGAAAGGACTGGCGAAGGGAGTGGGAGTAGCCGGGTGGATGGTGGTTACAGCTGTCATCTTTTGGTCGGCGGCGGAATGGCTTGATATCAATGCGCATAACTGGATTTGGGGGGACTCTATCACTGGTACGGATGCATTTATTATCTTTTGGTATACCGTCATTTTGGCACATCTATTAGGTAACTTCAACTTTTCCTTTCAAAAGTGTATTGATGCCAGGAACGCTTGTGCTCGAGCCATTCGTTTCATTGAAGAGCCTGTGAACTTCGATAACGGATCGCTCAATAAGGAACTCGAAGGAAAGGCGAACTTCAGCGATATTCACTTCGCCTATCCCACGAGACGTGATAAAGCAGTACTCAATGGAGTGTCGTTTACCTGTGAGAAAGGTCAGAGAACTGCGATAGTGGGAGAGTCGGGAGAAGGGAAGAGTACTCTCCTGCAGCTGCTTGAACGCTTCTATGAGCCTGAATCTGGAGTAGTTCTGTTTGATGGAGTACCTGCGAGAGACTTCGAAATCCACTGCTTGAGGGGACAAATTGGGTATGTGAGTCAGGAGCCCATCCTCTTCAATCTCACTATCAAGGAAAATATTCTTCTCGGAAAGCCCAGCGCCTCTGCAGAGGAAGTGGTAGTAGCGGCTCAAGCAGCTCACGCGATGGAGTTCATTTCCCAACTGGAGGCAGGTCTGGATACCGAAGTTGGGCTGAAAGGCTCTAGTCTCTCTGCGGGACAGAAACAGCGAGTAGCCATTGCCCGAGCTTTAGTCCGCAAGCCCAAAATATTGCTGCTGGATGAAGCCACTTCGGCGATAGACCACGAAAGTGAAGAAATTATCCTGGACTCCCTGAATACCATTCACGCTACATTCGGAATTACCATGATATCAGTGGCTCAAAAGCTCAGCACCACTCAAAACTACGACAAAATCGTAGTTCTCCGAGAGGGCAAAGTACACGAACAGGGCAACCACGAGGAGCTCTGTGCCGCCAATGGATACTACAAGTCCCTATGGACGGGTCAGCAACACTCATCCACAAAATCGGCGCCCAGCACTCGCATCCATTCTGTGGATGGTGATTCAGACCTGAAAGGCATTTCAGCGCCAGTAGATTATGAAGAAACTCAGACTACTAATTCGTGTTCTGCCTTCTGCAGGCTGTCAGGAGCCTTGGCTCGGTACTGGCCTTTGGGAATTGTCTGTGTGATTGCTACTATCGCAGCAGGCTTCACCTATCCTCTAATGGCCTATTTTATCGCCAAAATGATCACGTATACAGTGGGCTATACCTCAGACATCGCTGACTACATAGTGGACGAATTGGTGCATAAAATCAGAGCTTGCGCAATGGAAATTCTCCTATTCGGTGGCGCTGCTTTTCTCTGCTTCTTCATTATGGAGGTTTCCTTCGGCCTGATAGTGGCTCGGATGAAACGACGTCTCCGCTCCAACGTCTACCGTAGTATGCTTAACCTGGATGCCACTTATATGGACTGCACACCTCATTGCCACGAAACACTCAATTTCAAACTCGACACTGATGTGGAAGTGGTGAGCAGTGCAGGCGCTCCCTTCGTATCTACAGTTCTCCTCATTACAGTCGCATACTTCGCAGCAGTCGCGATGGCCTTTTACTGGGAGTGGAGGATGGGTCTATTGGTCATGATTTTACTACCAATCCAAGCCTACTTATCCGCAGTCGGCGCTGAGAACTTAAAGATATTCGAAGCGAGGGAAGAAAACCAAAAAGCGACTGCTATTATAGTAGACTCAGCAAGAAATATAAAGACTATCGCTGCCTATCAGACCCAGCCTCAAATAGAATCCCGGGTCGCTCTCATATATAGCGGAGACATTGCTGAGACTAGCAACTCTCGCATACTTGTGCATGTCAAAGGAGGAATTTCCCTGGGAATTAATGCTTGGTGCTTTGCGTTGACGTTTTGGTATGCGAATTATTTGATGAAAGGAGGACATGTGGATATAGAGAGTATGGCTATGGCGGTTTATGCATGCAGCTTTACTGCGCAGGGAATTTATATCATTTTGTGGCTGTCCCCGAACTTCCTAGAAGGAGTTAGAGCTGCTGGGAGGATTTACGAAGTGATAGACTACAAACCTAAGGTTAACACCTTAGCAGAGGGAGGACTTAAGACACCAATACAGGGAGAAATCGCTTTTCAAGAAGTGGCCTTTTCCTACCCTTCGAGAAACAGACAAATCCTCAAAAACATTTCTTTCGACGTAAAGGCTGGGATGAGAATCGGATTCGCAGGTCCTTCTGGCTCAGGAAAATCCACAATTATCCAACTTATTCTACGTCTCTACGACTCCTCTGAGGGCATTATAACAATTGACGGAGTGGACATCCGGCAATACGATGTGAAGCATTTGAGACAAAGTATAGCCCTGGTCAGTCAAGAACCTGTGCTGTTTTCAGGCACTATTCGCTCCAATGTGGACTTTGGGGCGGGAAAGTCGGATGAGGAAATCCGAGAGGCGCTGCGTCAAGCTGCAATGTCCCGCTTCGTAGAGGACCTAAACAGGGAAGTAGGGATACGAGGGGGAATGCTCAGTGGAGGGCAAAAGCAGCGTATGGCAGTAGCACGCGCTCTACTGCGGTCTCCCTCTATCCTTCTCCTAGACGAAGCCACTTCCGCCCTGGACTCCCTCACCGAAAAGAGAGTGTCTCAGGCTCTAGAGGCAGCGGGAGGGAACAAAACAGTGCTCACAGTGGCTCACCGCATCAGTACTTTGGAGAAGTGTGACTTCATCTTTGTACTGAACTCCGGCCATATAGTGGAGCAAGGCACTCACCAAGACCTGTACAGCCGCTCTGACAGTCTGTACTGCAGTCTCTTTGCCCACTCCCGTTCAGTTAAATAACCAGCTTAGATTAACCAATTTCCTGCATTTGCTTAAACTATATAAAGCAGTATGATCTCTTCAACATTCCAGTTGCTCACCCAAATGGAAGTAAATTACTACTGAGAGCATTGACACTCCACCGTCATTTACCAATCTACTTATCGTACCTGGCCCTAGCTGAATCCGTACGTGTCGGCGTCTCTCTCCTATTAAGTGGACTCATAGCTCTCGGTCCATTGAACGACCTCTTCCGACTATGCAGGGGCGACACATCACTGGAACTGGTATTGGGAGTGGCACTGGCCTCCACAGGGACATACTGGTTGGGGTCTTCTTCCTCAAGCACACTACTCGAGCCCAATACACTTAGGGGCGGTCTGGCTCGAGCCACCATATTCATAATTCTGCCTTTCGCGTTTCGGTCCGCTCGCAGTTTCTCGATTTCCCGCAACAGGGCTTCTTTGCGCTTTTCAAGACGCTCCACTCCGTCCTGCGCTTCGTTCCTTTGCGCTACCAAATGGTCTCTCTCCAAAGCCCACTTCGCCCTTTCCTTCTCATGCTCTAAGTACATCTGTCCCCGCTGGTGCTCGGCTTCTTTGGCCCTGCGCTCCAGGTCTAGCAGTCTGGGACGGAACTGCTCTTTTTCCTGGTCCAAAGCGACTTGCAGATCACTGATGCGCCGCTCTCGGTCCTTTCTGAGGCTTTCGAGCTCGGAGGAGAGGCGCTGTTCGGTCTCAGTCAGCTCCCCTACTCTCCGCTCTAAACTACCGGAGTCGTTATATCTGCTTTTCCGCTCAATTTCCAACGCTTCCTTCAGCGCTTTAATCTTCGCCTCCGCCGCACTCCTCAAATCCTCCAACTCCTTCTGCCTGCCCGCAAGTGTTTCTCTCAGCTCCTTGATCTGCATATTGAAGCGGTTTTCAACAGAAGCCAGCAGGGAAGCGGTCGTATTCTCTGCTTTGTCCTTATCAGCGAAATTCCGTCTTTTGATTTCTTCCAATGTCAGTTCGAATTTCCTCTGCGCTTCGCTCAATTCGGACTTCGCTGTGTCCTTTTGCTGCGTCAAAAACGCGAATTTGTTTTCGTACAGGAGTCGGTCGCGTTCCAGCAGATTCCGCTTTTCCGCCAAGTCCTTTTCCAGGTCCGCCACGACTGCCTTCAAACGCTCATTTTCGCTGTGCAAAGTGACCTTGTCAGGCCCCTCGATGTCCCGCTTTTCCTTCAGTTGGGCCTGCAGCTGGGCCAGTTCCTGCCTCAACTTCGCTTCTCCCTCTACCCGTCTCCCCTCGAAAGCCGCCAACTTCTCCGCCAATCCCGACTTTTCCCTCTCCACCGAAGCCAGTTGCTTAGCACAACTGCCCTCCACCTCCCTCACTTCTCTATGCCTGTTCTCCAGTTCTCTCTTCAGTGCATCTCTCTCCAGCGCCAACAGACTCACCTGGTCACTGAGCTCAGTTTCCACCTCATCTCGCACACTTTTCATGTTGTCGGTATGCGACCGCTTCAGTTCCTGCGTCTGTCGCTCCAAGTCTGCGATTTTCCTCCCCTGAAACTCGATATGTTGGTTCGCTAAAGCCAATTCTTGCTTATAACTGCTCTTCATTTGGGTCACGTCGTCTGCTAGTTGCCGGTTTTTGGTGCGAGCGTCTTCGAGTTTCTCGAGCAAATTGGACTTTTCTCGGGCGAATTCGTCTCTCATGTCTTCGAGTTCCTTGTCTTTGGAGTCTCCAGCCTTCTCCAGGTACTCAGACTTGTACATCAGTGAGCTCATTTCTCGGTCTTTTTTCTGCAGTTCACTGTTCAAGTGCTCGGTTTTCTCCAAAAAGGCGGTGCGTTCCTTAGCGAAGTTATCCAACTGAATCTGCAGCGAGCCTGCATTGGCCGAGTGAATACTATTCAAACTTTCCTTCGTATCCTTCAAATGTCTCTCCAAAGTCTCCACTTTCTGCACTTCCAAAGCGTACTTCTGCGCCATTTCCGCAATTTGTTCCTGGAAATTGCCCTGCTGAATGTTAATTTGCATTTCCAACTCGTCCAGTCGCTCCTGCTGCATACTGTCGTCCTCCCTGCGCTTACTCTCATACTCCTCCATCATATCCGTATACCGCTTATCCGCCTTTTCCTTTTCCCTTTCCGCCCGTTCCTGCAATTGCTGTTCTCTTTGCATGGAAATCGCTCCCAATTCCGCCAAAGCCGCCTTAGACTGCCTATTGGCGTCCTCAATGTCTGCATTAGCCTTCAATTTGAGTTCTTCCTGTGCTCGTTCCAGGTCCTTGATCACAGCTCGGTAGCGGGTTATTTCTTCCTCAGCCAGCGCTGCCTTGGAGGCTCGAAGGGTTTTCAGCTCTTCGGAGAGTCGATTGCGGTCGTCGTTGAGGGAAGAGAGACGTTCGGAGGTGGACTTGTCTCGGGCTTCCAGTGCGCTGGCGTCTAGACGGAGTTGCAATTCCAACTCACTATTGCGACTTTTCAGGTCTTCAAGCTGAGCAGCCATTGCTTTGCGTGTTTCCTCATAAGACATCTCCAAAGAGCGTAGCTCCGCTTTGTGTTTGTCTTGAATTGCTTGCAGCTCCCCTTCACTGGCTGAATCTGCAGGGAAGTCGGTAGTTTGCAGCGCTGCGAAGAGCGTTTCGTGCCGCTTTCTCTCCACTTCCAACTGTTTTTTCGCCTCCTCCAGCTGTTCTGTCAGAAAAGCGACTTTTTGCTCCTGTATGGACTTCTCCTTCAATGCTTCCAACTTGCAAACTTGCAACTCCTCTGCAACTTGCCTGAACTTCCGCTCAAACTCCTCCACTTTTTCCTTCATTTTCGACTGCACTCCTTCCGACCCTTCGCTGATTTCCCTCATTTTACTGAGCGATTCATTCTGCTTTTGGTCGAGTTGCAGTCTGGCCTCATTCGCCTGTCTCCTGCTCTCCGCCAGCATGTCACTGAGCGACTTCGTCTCTTGCTCCCACTTGATGTGGACCTTTTGGAGTTCGGTGTCGCGCAGTGCGAGTTGGTTTTCAAGGTCGGAAATGCGGTCTAGGGAGGACTCGTGCAGTATAGCGGCCTGCTTGAGTTGCTGTTCGCAGCGGCTTTGCAGGTCTCGCAGGGCGGTGGAGTGGTCTTTGCGCAGGGCAGACAGCTCACTCTGCGCCTCGCTTTCCCGCTTTTCTGCCTCTTCCTGCGCCCTTTCCAAGAACTCTACTTTCTGCTTGTGCAGCGCTCGCTCCTGCTCGACTTCCGAGTCGCCCAGTCTGAGTCTGCTTTCCAGCTCCTTCAGTGCATCCTCCAGCGCTGCCTTTTGAGTGAGTAAAGCCTCTATCTGTTTGTTAGCTTCGAGCCTGGAAGCCTTCATGCCGTCCCTCAGTTCGCGCTCTGTGCGGTCTCGGTCGAACCGCAAGTCCTGGATTTGCTGTTCGTAAAGTTGGACTTTGGCCTGCGATTCCGTCTTTTCAGCCTCACTTGTGTACAGTTTGCGCTGCAAGGCCTCAATTTCCCGGGCGGAGCTTTCTTTGCTTTCCTTCACTTCTGAGGTGAGTTGCTTGATTTGCTCTTCGTGGATTTGTCCGGACACGGTGAGTTCGTTGGTGACTCTCTTGACGAATAGATCTGCAGCGGTGCAGTATCTGCCGAGACAGAACTGGTAAAGCAGCTCGTTGCGCATAGGGCCGGAGGGACCGTGCTGCAGGAAGTACTGCTGGAAAGCTCGTAGTTCCTTTTCATACTCGAGCACGGAAGGCAGAACTCCACTCTTTACCCGAGTGCTGATGCTGTTGTAGGCGGATTCCAGGAAGTCCAAAGTCTGCTTTTGCCCCAGTTCTTCGTTCTGGGCTTTCAATTTGGAGATGGTTTGAGCCAGTTTGAGGCGGAGCTGTCGAGCGTAAGAGTCCTTTTCGTCCCCAAAAGCTTTAGCGTCGAATGTATCCAGCGCATCAGCCTTAGCCGCCCTATGTATATCTTTCAGTTCCTGCTCCAGTAGGGGGAAGTTACTTTCCACTCCCTTCGCTACAGCCTCGTTATAGGTTTCCAACGCCTCGTGAAAGGCCTTTTCGCAGGCTCCAGCACTGATATAGGTCCAGGCGGACTCAATGGATGGCACCACGCCTTCGTTGATTGCCTGGGTATAGGTGTGCAGCAGACCTGCGAGCATTTCGCCGGTCATGGCTCTGCCGTTCATCCGCTTGATGGTGACTCCTTGTAGTACTTTTCTGCGCAGGGTGTAAACCTGCTGGACGAACTCGGGTCGGAGGTCGGAAAGCTCCTTGCCGTCAAGTCGCTGCAGTTCACTTTCATTGGCTACAGGGCGAACCAGCGTAAAGCAGTCTCTGTCCTTGAAGAAGCTTTTGAGCGCTGTGCGGACTTTATTGCGTTCTTCAATTTGCTCGGACGAGCCCTTCTGCTGCTCCAAGGCAAGTTCCAAGTAGTCCTTAGGCGTGCAGGCGCCACCTTCCTGCCTGGTCAACTGCAGCGTAAAGTCTCGCACCACCCACAAGAACTTCGGGAAATAGGCAGAGAAGTCAGCGGCTTGCGGAGCTTCCTCGCTGCTTCGGATGTGAATATGCTTGGTGACGTTCGCGATGAAGGACACACTTTGAAGTGCGCTTTCGTCGATTGCGCCTGTGGAGTTGTACAGGAAGAAGGAGGAAATGAGCATTGCGAGGGCGAAAATGCGAGCATCGTGGTCTTCATCCCCGTCCAAAGCGCCGACTCCTTCTGAGTCTACCACTAGGACCGAGCAACTTTCCCCGTCTAGCGTCCGACCCTCTATCGGTCTTCCCCAGACCCACAGTCCTTTCGTGCAGGGATTCACACTCGGCCCTACGCCGAAGCCCGACTTCTTGTCCAGGATTATCCGATTCAAAAGATAGGACTTCCCGGTGCGGTAGAGCCCGGCTACCGCCACTACGCCCAAAGGCGCAGACACGCTGGCGAGCAGCTCCATAGCCTCAGGGTTGACTTGGAACTCTGCATGGGACTTACTGCCGGTGTCGGGGAAGTACTCGATTAGTTGAACAGGGGCGTCTCGGTATTCGAAGCGTGGGGAAGGGGAGGCGATGGGAGAGAGGTTGACAGCGTCAGTGTCTTCCGGCTGGAGTGGAGGGAGCTCTAGTTTGAACTGGCCTTTCATTATTAAGCCGGCATCAGGGGCATTGAGATGTCGATAGCAAAGACCACCTTGCAGACATCAAACAGACTCCTAGAAATCGCTAGCGTGGGTAGCAGTGCTAATCCGAATTCACTAATTCCGCCCCTCAAAGCCTCTAGCGGCACTACAGACTTGCAGCCCTCGAGACCTGTCCATTGTAGCAACAGAGATGGAGAGCGGCTCAAAGAAAAGGCTGACCTGCCTCTCCGACCTGCACATCCAGGCAATTCGCGAGTCCCGCGCAGCCTCTCGCAGCGACCAAAAGCCCACCCTGACCCAGATACTGGACCTCCAAGCCCAGCGAAACGACCTGTACGAGCACTACTTGGCCGAACTCAGAAGTCTCCAGGCGAAGTACGAAGAACAGTACTTGTCACTGTACGTGCAAAGGACGGAACTAACTGCAGGTCTGGAGGGGTTTTGGCTGGCTGCGTTGAAGTTCAATTCGATGGTTGCAGCGTATATCTCTGAACGGGATGAAGACTTGCTGAAGTACCTGACAGACATCAAGTGCACCCGGGAGCCCAGCTCTGACAGCTTCACCATCTCATTCGTGTTTGGGGAAAACCCCTTCATTGCGAACCCGATTTTGGAGAAAACCTACACACTGAGCTACGACTCTGTGCTGGAAAAGGCCACTAGCACTGAAATCCAGTGGCTTGAGGAAAACCTCACCCAGCGCCAAGCCCCTCGCAAGCAGGTCAACCGCCTCACGAAAAAGACCAGAGTCGTGCAGAAAGCTGTAAATTGCAGCAGCTTTTTCACTTTTTTCAGAGGAATCGGCATGCCGCCGGCCCAGGAGTTGGGGGAAATGGAGGCCTCTGCGCAGGACGCACTGGCAGCCGCTATTCAGGAAGACTACGACTTGGCCTGCGAGATCCGGGACGAAGTGATTCCTAATGGGGTGTATGGATATTTGCAGGTAGACGGAAGAGAACTAGACGTGAAGGACGTGGAGGAAGAAGAGAGGAAGAAGCCAGAACGCAGCGACTGCAAGCACATGTAGGAACTAGCCTACAGTACTAATGTCCACTGGGTCGTATTCCTCGTCTTCTGAGTAGCTTTCCTCGTTTTCCAGCAGACTGGCAGTGCCTAGCGCTTGCAACTGTCTTCGTAGTGCCTTTCCATCCACTAATTCATGGAAAATCAGCTCCCAGCGGTTCTCTGGAATAGGCTCCTGCGCCTTTTTCCCTACAGAATGCTCTGGGAACAGTCCATCCAGTGCCAACTTCAGTCCTCCCTCCAGCATCTGCGGTATGATTTTGTACAAAACAGGGCAAACCAGGGCCAAACAAGGGTTCGTATTGACTTCTATCAGCACAGGTCGCAGTTGCCAGTCCAGCATGAAGTCGTAGCCTAGGATTTCGAAGCTGTGGCAGCGGCGCTTGGGGTCGATTCGGCAGAAAGTGGCTTTGATGGAGTCTTGGATGAGACGCTTTATTAGAGGGAGAGTGCAGTCTAGGAAGCTGGCGGGGGGGTCTGGGGAAGTTTGGTCTAAGTAGCGCTGGAACTCGGGATACGTGACCTTATTCCCATGCTCAAACTTCCCATAGTCCTCCGAAGTCTTCTGCACTGCATCATTAGTGAGGTGAGTGAACTTGTCCGACACATGTTTCAGTGAAAACTCTCTAGAAGAGGTCCTGAGGTACCCTTCAGGGTAGTAATAGGCCTGAATCACCCCGTTAATTCCAGTTACCAGGGCATAACACCTAATATCGAATTTCCGTTTATTGTATAAAAACGGCCTTTCGATGTATTTTTGTATGATAAAAGTGCGTTTTTGCCCTGTTTTTGTGTCTACAGAGTTGCGCATTTCCGCACTAACCTGCTGTATCGTCGTGCAAATGGCTATATCTCTGCCCTGGTTCGAGTTCTCCCCGGGCTTTACAATCCACAGGTTCCTGCAGCCGGGGTTTTCTGCTTGTTCCTGGCTTTCTACAGCAGTTATAGCCTTGAATTGCTCAGTAAAGCTGAGGAATTCAGGGTCGTTTTCTCCCCCAGAGACGTGAAAAGTGAGTGGCAAGTACTGCGTATAGTCCTCGCCAATAGCCATATAGTACCTTTTCATGTTATAAAAGAGTGCTTTTTTGTGAGTGAGTTGGGTGTTGTTTTCCAGCCTGTTGTGTATGCGGACTTCCAAGGGGTTGAGAACTGGAGACTCAGGCAGGACTCGGGTGTAGCTGGGACTGGCAAGGATGCTGGAGTACCCGAGAGGCTTCAAACTCACGAACTTCGCTACTTTGGACCCAGCGGGGTAGAATTTGGTAGGACAGACGAAGACTGGTTTCCCCTCTTCGACTTGAGGACTGGGCTTGTTCCTGTAGGAGGGAATGAGGGCGAAATAGGCCATTTCCCGTCTGTGGCTCCATACGAAGTTGGCCTCCGCCTTGATTTTCACCTTTTGCCAGCCTCCGCGATTCTTCATGATCTGGCTGATCAGCTTGGAGTTGTTGCCTTTCTTGATGTAGTACGTGTAGGGTTCGCTGCTTTCTGGCAGTGCAACTCTCACGCCGTTGCTGTCATTCAGCAAGGCAGCAATAGCCTTCTGAATCCCCTCTCGGTTCCTAGCCAGCCACTCCTTGTCCTTCATAGCCTCCTTGATGCTGATAGGTGGGCCGACGGGCAGTCCTCCCAGACGGAAGACCCGGGGTATGTCAGGCAGTAGAATGTGGGAAATGGGGATGGGAGTGGTTTTCGAAGCGACTTCGGCTTTCATTCGTGAGGCTAAGGTTTTCAGTTTCGCCTCGATCTTGATCTGCGCCAATGCACTGGTCATAGCTGCTTTCCGGACTGCCATCCACATCTTCCGATTCTCCTTAACCGACATCTCACTCCTAGGGAAAGGCGCAGGCTTGCGAATGACATACTCCCGGTTGAGTCTAGCCTGCAGCGAGAGGTGCATTTGCCTGCGTATTTCGGAGTAGGTGCGGGAGAGCTGGGGCTGGTCGCTGGGCAGAGAGGTGAAGCTGGCGGCTTGCAGGGATTTTTCACGCTTACGGGAGAGTCCAGGTAGAGACTGGTGAGACATTTATGCATACTTCTAGTTCGTAGAGCATTTAAACTTGCGGTCTTCCACCTCATAAACGAGCCCTGAGTTCACCAACTCTCCGAGCAGCATGGGCGCCAGGAAGCCCATATCCACATATCTTCGACCCAGTTCTTCACTGATAGCATAGATGGAGATGCCTTCTTGGGCCTGTGCAGACTGCACGATTTGCAGCACTTGGTCTTTGGGGTGAATTGACCTTTGCCCCAGTAGGATTTGAACCCCCTGGGCACTATCATGTAGGTCAATCAGCCCCATAGCTGCTAGGTCTGCGAGCTTGAGCCGCAGTTGGTCGTTTGGGACGAACTCTGTGCTTTTGGCCTGCAGGTCGGAAAGGAGCACTGACGGACTGTGGAAGGATTGTAAAGCCTCGATTAGGCGTAGAGAGCGGAGACAGTCCACTATGTGTAAAGGCTTCACTGACCGCGCAGTCCGCTTGTATGAGACAGTTTCTGGACCTTTGGGAGGCGCAAGCAGGGCTACAGCCCTACTCAGCAGGTACAACTCCTCATCCTTTGTCTTCACCCTGTGCAGTCCCGACCTCACATTCACCTGCACAGTCTCACTGTACACCCTCAACTTCCCTCGAAACGCCACCATTTCCCCAATCCCCAGCGGCTCCGGGTCCCCAGTGAAGAAGTACACACAGTCAATCACTCCCGTCATATCGTCCAAAGCCTAGATAAGCCCTACAAAGTGCAGGAACTGGAAGTGTCGCTTGATGAAAACCACTGTGCCTTGCACGAAAACCATGTCGATAGGCCGGGATTTGAAGGCGAACTGGGGAACTCCTGTGTCGGAAAGGCTCCAGGAGAGTCCGCATTTCAGCATTAAGCCGCAGAGAGGGAAGGCGGACAGCTCTGCGTCTTTTCCCGCCATTATTGCCCTAATCCCTATATTTCTACGTTGAATTGAGTGGCTTTTTCCTGAATTGCAGCGTAATATTCGGTGTTTTCCTCCACTCTGCGCTCGTAGTGGCTCCCGTGGAACTTCAAGCACTCTTCCCGCACTGAGGAAATGAAGGCCAGCATCACTTTGCTGGTGCAGAACTCCATAATTGGCTCAGGGATGAAGGGAATGTGCGGGTCCCCTTGGAATATTATCGAAATTTGCGTTTCATTTTGTGGTTTTTGCATAATATTGGCACAACAGCAGTCAAAAGTCATGCGAATGTAGTCCGGGGACAGGACTGGCAATGGCACTCCGAGGTACGACTTGAACCCTGTCAAATCCCTCATAATCAGCAGCACTGAGCGGTTTTGCGGGATCGGCACTCCCGTGGCCGCCAGCAGAATGTCCCTGTTGCTGCACGGCCACGGCAAGTTCATCTGGAAGTGGATGACTCTGCGGAAGAAACTGGGTCTGCCCAGTTCTTCGGACTTATTAATCAGCTCAATCCTGTGTAGAGCTCACCAAGTGCCTAGCAAGTCGGATTCTGAGAAGATCGCGAGGACTGGGAAAAGGCTCTCTTCCACAATTACTTCGCACCGCACGTAGAACTTGTTTTCGAGGTTCTTGGAGAAGGTGGCTGCGTGGGCGTTTTCGCCGCGGGGAGTCCAGACTGAGTGGTCCGCTAGCATGCCCAAGGCTCTGTTTGTTTCCTCGATTTCGAACTTGAGGACTGAAACTTCCTCGACGGACTGTAGTGACTGGAACTTGTCAGGAGGAAGAGAAGCCTCTGGGTGAAAGGTACCAAGTGTCTGCAGCAGACTAGAGGCCTCTACTAGGTTATCAGCGTAGAAGTGCTTGAGGACTTGCTGGAGCAGCGCCCCCTCCGCGTCATCCAAGCCTGCCATTACTCATCCACTCAGACAGGTGATGTGACTAATGGAGGCTAGAGTCTATTAGGCAGCCCGCCTGAGAGAGAGATGCAGGCTCCGGTCACTCCTTGGGCCTGGGGAGAGAGTAAAAAGGCAGCCAAGTTGGCCACTTCCTCGACCTTCCCCGCCCTCCTCATAGGTATAATTTTGACCCAGTCCTTCATCAGCCCCCCAAAGCGAGTGTCAATAAGTCCCGGAGAAAGGACATTGCAGCGAATACCCTCCGCAGCCAGTTCCAAAGCCAGCAACTGACTGATCCCTATCATCGCCAACTTGCTGGCCGCGTACATTCCCACCTTGGGACTGGGGTAAAAGGTAATATTGGTGCCGTTGAAGAGCACTGCAGGGGACTTGCTCTTGCGCAGGTAGGGGAGAGCCGCTTGCACGAGGAAAAAAGGCGCAAAGGTGTTCACTTCGAAGGTTTTCCTCGTGATTTCAGCCGAAGTTTCACAGAACTTCCCAATATGTCTGCTGATCGCTGCATTCGCGACCACCAAATCGACTCCTCCATACGTCTGCACAGTGAACTCCACAAGTCGCTGGTAGTCCCTTTCCGCCCAGGCAGCAATCCCAGAGGCTGTGTAGCCCTTGGCTCGGAGCTGGGCCACTGCTTGGTCTACGTGGACTTGGCTGCGGGAGGAAAGGACCACTTTGGCGCCTTCGCTGGCAAGGCGTTCGGCGATGGCTAGGCCGATGCCGGTTGCGGAGGCGGTGAGCAGGCAAATTTGCCCTTCGAATCGCCGCATTTACCTGGGAATGTGTATATGGGAGCTGGGGAAATCCTATCGGTAGCGGATTTGTAGATCTGATGAGGAAGATGGACGCAATAGACAGTTTGGGCGACTATTCCTGCATTGAGTTCGAGCAATGCATTTTATTGACAGGGTGTATCCCTTTCCACTACCTGAAATGCACACCTCTTCCCTACATCAGATCCCCTTTCTCACATAAAGAAAAACACTTCGACCAATTGCCTTTTTGCTTCCCGGATAAGCTAATCTAGTCGTCCCCTGTCTAGCAAGCAAGAGGCTAGATTGCAGCGAAGTCTGGTGTTACTCAGTCCTGGCCGCTTGCTTCTAAGTCACTCTCAAGGCGCTGTCCCGCACACCTCAGCAAAACGCTGGAAACAGCTGGAAGAGCGAATCTCCGACCTGCGCGAGAGAGTCTGGGCGTCACCTCCACCAGTTCTTCAATGCAGCGGCGAGTTTCCTCGGGGCTTAGGCGTAAAGTGGGACTAAAGACGCCCTGAGACGACATTATTGCGTGTGGAGAGATGGGACTCGAAATATGGACATACCCCTCTTTGGTCTGCACCAAGCGTTACCCTTTCCTTCTATTCAGAATTAGCCATCGAGACTGCTTTTTTGTGATGGAATTGATGAATTTATCAAATGATACAACTGCGTATGCTATTTAGGAAGTATGAAAGCTCTGAGTTTCCTTACAAACCTACTAGCTATTCAGTCCATTTCCTCTCCCTGCTTTTCCACTGCACCTCTCCTTGTTTCCTTCAAAAACACCGCCAACTCTCCAGCTGCTCCAAAGCAAACCCCACACATAACCATCACTTCCTCCCTTCCGACCAAACATCCATCCCACTAGTACAGGGGTGATAATATCAGCTACATGCAACACAGCACTGCACCAGCCCATCCCTGTGTTCCTGATTTCAGTGGGGTATGTTTCGGGAGTATTGGACGGAGTAGGCGAGGAGGTTAAAAAGAAGGAGGAGAGTTGAGGAGGTTAAAATCATCCAGCAGTTCACAGCAAATAAGAAGAAAATACATAAAAAGCGCTTAAGATAAGTCCGAGGACTTGAGTCCAGCGACGGCTTAGAATAGTTTCTATCAACCAAGTGGCTATTAAGATACCAGGAATACCCGCTAACTGCTGGAAAACATTGTCATATAGGCAGTTTGATTGCTGTCTGCGCCGTGCTTAGCTCGTTTGAGCAGTTCTGGTATGAACATTTCATTAACATCATAGGCAGCACTGAGAAGGAACCAGACCTGGGTAGATCCTACAGGAGTGAGAATTAGGGTCGACCGATAATTCGCCGAGTTGAATAAAGCGAAAAGCTGGGAGCGTATTCGACTGGTCTTGAAGGAGACCGGAAAAAGAGGACTGAAATGATGATAAAAGTCCATTTTTTCTTGCTATTTTCTCAAGAATATTCACTTCCTTCTTCCCTTCATCACCAAAAACTCAGGTCTTTCATCCATCGGCAGTCGAGTGGCCCAGCAGATCCCAACCATCCCTGCCATTATAGGCAATACAGTCTCCACATGTGAATAAAGTCTACTTTCGTAGCAGTCAAGACCCAGGCCAGTCCCACCCCAAAGCGAGACCCTTTGTTCCAAGTGGTGGACAGTAAGGCTAGAGCCCGGTGCCGACTCAGTGGGCAGAATTCGGAAAATGCAGTTCCTGCGATTACCAAGTCACCACCGACTCCCAGGCCTAGTATCGCCATAACAACGAGTGCCATTGTGTAGTTGACAGCTACGGCCAGAAGGCCTAAGGCCACTGCGGATATGACCAAAGTTCGCTTGAATATAAACGTCCTACCCATACGATCACTCATAAACCCTGCCAAGCCCGCTCCAACGAACACACCCACTGACGAAGCCACGCCCAGTGCACTCATTCGCGCATCCCCAAGTCGCCACTCTTCATTCATGAGGACGCCTCTAGCGACAAGCAGCAGGTTGGCAGCTGCCCAGCCCTAGATAGTCGCTACACAGCCACAGGCCACACAGATGTAGTTCTGGTAAGGCCCCGAGCCCAGCTTGGTCATAGTCTCTTCGATGGAGACATTCATTTCCATAGGTGTTAGGGTGCTTGCTGTGTCTATATAGTTTGGGACTTGCACTAGGCCATATAGCTAAGAATTGCTGCTAAGTGCGCATTGCTCCTGACGCATTGGAGAGGACTACTGGCTTGGGCAGGACTCTCAAGTCTGCTTTGCGCTCTTCCTCACTGCTGTATCTCATCAAAATCTGTCTTTCCAGGTTCATATCCGGCTCCGCCGGCACTTCAATAGGCTCCAGCAAGTCCTTGGGGTAGCTGAATACATCCGCAGGCTTGGATATTGAGATCAGACTCAGATGGTACTTGAGACGCTCCTCCATCTATTATCGCTGCTATTCCATTAGGTCGAGAGACTCGCTGCTGCGCAGGAGGAAGTCCGTGTCGCCTGACAAGTCCAGCTCTTCGGGACTTTTCGGCTTCCGCAGGTCTGAACTTTCCCTCGACCTGGCCGAAACCCTCCCTTTCTGTCCCTGCGTCGTCTCCAACGACTCACTCAGCACGAACGAAGTCTCCTCAGACGAAGACCTCGAAGCCATCGCCTTCAACGCCGTCAACTGGTCCAGCGCTGTATATAGAGACTGAGTGGCTCTCTCCGGGTCTACCAGTCCCTGCACAGGCTCTACCAGTCGTCTCTTTAAGGTCGGCGGCAAGCGATATGCATGATCACTCGACCAGTTTTCATACGCCTTTATAGCAACTCCCGGCCGATTTGAGCCGTTTCCCTTTAAAACATACCTCCGAACTGCACGCTGGATGACCACCACTGCCTGCACTATCGATAGTTTCGCTCTGGATACTAGGCGGGAAGAGGCGAATTTCGGCGGTTCTCGAGAAAGTCGAAGACTTCGTGTGAGGCTGGAGTCGGTGAGGTGGGATTTGCGACTGGCGGGGGACTGGAATTGGTCGAGGAGGGAAAAGTCGGACCCGGTGGAGTGGATGTTGAACCTGGGGAGGATGGAAATGGCGCATACTGAAGCGAGTTCGAGGCGAGGAGCGGGCACATTGGAGGCTTTTTGGGACTCTAGGGAAAGAGAGACCTTGGATTTGGCCGGGAAATAGCCGGAGGAAGGCTGGAACAGAGACTCATGGGTGCTTTTTGAGGGGTGGGAAAAGCCTGGAGTCTCCTTTTCTGGTGTTTCTCGCCTTTTCCCATATATTCCATCAATATACGCCTTATCAGTTTCGCGATTTGCAGGGATCTTCAGCTCTACTCTCAGCGGCTTCGTCATTTCCCTCACTTTCGCTCTGATTTCCTCCATCAATTTCACCTTTCCCCACTTCAGACTCGGCGAACTTCTCGTTTCTTCCCTTTTCCTGGGCTTTCCCCGCTCCAAATGTCTGGACCCAGCCTTAGGCATTTGCCTCGGAAGGGAAATTTCCTCCATTTCTTCGTCGCTTGACCTGAGCAAAGCCTCTGTATCGATAGAAGCGACTGAAGACTGGTCGTAAAAGTCCTTTGAATTGACCTTTTTCGAGTGCGATTTTAAGCGAGATGAGTGATGAATATGTGAAAAGTGCTTCTTGGGGGTCGGCTTTGAATCCGGCAAAAAGGCGGAAATTGAAAAGGGATCATCTTCTTCAAGGACAGGCTTGAGGGTTGGTTTCGGGCGAGATCCAGAGTGCAGGCGAGGCTGGTACTTGCCCTGTCTGGGTGGGAAGTAGGCCACTGGGTGGAGAGGCTGAAGGTCGGATTGCGACAGGTCTGAGGAGATTTGGCTGAGAAGTTCGCTGGTTGTGACGGAGTCTGTGTCTTTGCTTCGGGGGTTGTGAGGGGGTTTGCCACTGCGGTGGAGGTGGAGGTAGGTGGCTAAGTCGTCACTCGCTGACATTTCTCTATAATGGACCCCAAGTACCTCCCCGCCGAAGAACTCACGAACTCCGCCCGAGACACTCTTCTTCTCCGCTGCAAAGCCACCCTCGCCACTCTCAGCTCCGACATCGACACCGAGCGCAAAGCTCGCCAAAGCGCAGAGCGCAAACTCACCGTCCTGACCCGCGAACTCGACGCTCTGCAGGACGAACTCGAAACCCGCAAGCGTCGAGAGCAGAACTCTATGGTAGATGCAGAGGAGGAAATGAAGGAAAGGTCGATGTTGAAGATGAGAATAGCGGGGATGGAGGAGAGACTGAGGAGTGGAATGGAGGAGAAAGAGGAGTTGAGAGGGAGGGTGGAGATGCTGGTGGAGGAGTTGGAAAACGCACAAAGTGCATTGGAGCAGACGAGACGGGAAGTGGGTGCGAAGGAGGAGGAAATGGCGCAGTGGTCGGATCTGATGGAATCCGCTCAGGAGAAACTCGAGCGAATGGCAGCGGATAACAGCCTCCTAAGAAGCGAAAAGGCGAAGCTGATGGACAACTGCGAAAAACTTATGTCGCAAAACGACAAATTGGACCATTTGCTCCAATCATCCCGCAGTGAAAACCAGCAATTCGCGCAAAAACTGGACCAACTTAGGGAGCAGCACCTAGAGAAGCTGACCTCTTTGGAGCGGGACAAGGCCCTGCAGCACCAAAGCCTGTCCGAGAACTTCAACCAGCAAACTCTCAAATACCACGAAGAAATGCAGCGGGAAATCAAGGAATACCGCTCACTTTCTCAAACTGCAGAGGCGGAAATGAAGCGTTTCGCTGGGGAAAACGAACACTTATCCCTCGAAAACTCCCAATTAAGGACGAAATGCCATACATACGAAAGCGCACTATCAGACACTGAGAAGTTGCACCAGTCCGCAGACGCTGAAATTCACAATTTGAAGGTAGAGCTGGACCGCCTGCACCGCGACTACCAGCAAGAGCTGGACTTCAAGGCGAAAATGCATAGTCAGGCAGTGGCCAGAGTGGATGAAGAGCTGAGGGCGCATGAACAGACAAGGAGGCAGGTGGAGGACTTGGCGGGGAAGTGGGCCCACGGAGAGGCGACATCGAAGGCGGAAATAGCGGATTTGAAGCGGAAAGCGGAAGTTCTGACCTTGGAACTGAGTCGAAAATCCGCGGAATGTCTGGAATTGGCTGCTAATTTCGCCCAATTTAAGCAGGAAACAGGCCAAACCCACTCCAGCGAAATTCGCCACTTCGAGTCCAAACTGCACCTTTTAGAGTCCCAACTCGACCAGGACCGAGAAGCCTATCAGCAGGAAATGCAGCGAATAAAGGAACAGTACTCCTCTGCCCTGCTTAGCTCTTCTGAGGAAGTGGCGGCGCTTAGGGGGGAAAGGAACCTGGGCAGGGCCACGATTAGTGACTTGGAGACGAGAGTGGCGGCTTTGACGAGTCGGATGAAGGCGAAAAGTGAGTTTATTGCGGATAGGCTGTCGCCAAAGGGGGAAAGAGGAGGGAAAAAGCCGGGAGAAAGCGAAGGAATTCGCTTTATTGAGCAGTTAAGAGACCTGACGACTAAGCTGGAAAAGGCACTGCCAAAGCCACCTTCCCAAAGCTAATAAATCGCCTTTTCCTAGCACCCATAGAGCCAGTCTCTAAGTCCTTTTACCCAGTTTCCCAGGCTATTGCAAATATCTCCATTTAGAATATATGAAAAGCATGCAATTTTCCTCATGTTCCCCTAAGGCTATTTCTACAGGGAGGAAAAATAGCAATTTAAGGCCGGTAAAGCGAACAGTGCGGGTTATTCTCCATATAGTTCTTCGCTGCCAGAATATCATTGGCTCCCAGTCCTATCTAGTCCCTACCCGAAGTATACTCCACCAGTCCATTCACTTGGATTTCGCGTACACAGACCTGTGCCCAGTTGTAAACTGCGTATTCCGGCCTGGACACCACGTCTTCCGCCTTCACAGAGTCACAGTGATATACAGTCTTCACAGCTGTGTAGGTCATATGGTACCTCGCTCTGCGGACTATCAGCGATACGCCTAAGTAGACGAAGGCGTCCACCACTGCTCCTCGGTGCTCGGACTTGTGCACTGCGGAGTCGGCAGTGTCTGCGAAGTAGATAGCGGGGCCGAGCATGCCTTTGGGACCTCGCAGAATGCGACCATTGGAGATGATGGCGCGGGCGGAGTCGGGGGACGTGCCGTGGTACATGCGCACTACTCGGCCGGGGAAGCCTTCGTAGCGAGGAGCAGAGCCTGGCTCCATACTATTAAACCAATGTCTACAAAATGACTTGCCAGGGTACGCAGGCGTATGACACTGCCTTTCTATTGCTAGCCTACATCTGAGTTAATCAAGAGAATGCGACACATTTGAATATACATATGTTCCAAAATCAATCTAACTTTCCATATTAGAGTGAAGAGTGTCATTTTCAGCAGTGACAGCAGAAATCCATTTCCCTTCATGTCTCAATAAAGTCCCTCGTTTCTGTTGTCCAGGTGAAAAGATCGCATCTGGTTTGAGGAATTTCCGCAATTCAGAAGCCTGTAATATGTGAAAACACTAGTAGTGATGAATTCACAAGGAACTGCATATCCCAAAACAGTTCCTAGTAGGCAAACTCATAACTATTCTTCAGTATGAAGATTTCTCCTAAATTGATTAGAGGAACTGCAGGAAAAGAGCACTGCGGGTTTTTTATCAGTTACTACCGGTGTACTATTGAGAAATGATGCAACTTTCTGCTAAATCTTCTGCATGCATCTAAGAGCACAGATTTGCTTCAAGACTATAATCTGATTTAAGCTCTGCACCTGCCTCTATGGTAACTCCCATAGTTCTCACACTCCATGTTGTCACAGGTTACTCTGCAAGAGCCCGAGTGGTAATCGCCATAGTTCTCACAATTAGTGGTGTTGCAGGTGAGGCGACAGGAGCTGGAATGGAACTCTCCATAGTTTTCACAACGCTCATTTTGACATTTATTTCGACAGTTCCCTGTGTGGCACTCGCCATAATTCTCACATCTCTGGTTTATGCATCTATTGCTGCATTTCCCAGTATGAAACTCTCCATACGACTCGCAACGCTCATTTGCGCATTTGTTCCTGCAATTCCCTGAGTGGTGTTGTCCGTAATCTTCACATTTCTCATTTATGCAGATATTGCTGCATTTCCCTATATGAAACTCTCCATATGACTCGCAACGCTCATTTGCGCATTTATTCCGACAGTTCCCTGAATGATGCTCTCCATAATTCTCACATCGCTCATTATTACACTTATTTTGGCAAGTTCCTGAGTGGTACTCTCCATAGTTTTCACACCTCTGATTCAGGCATTTGTTCCTGCAGTTCCCAGAGTGGTATTCTCCATAGTCTTCACATCTTTCGTTTCCACAGACTTCCTGGCATTTCCCACTATGGACTTCTCCACTGTTTGCACACTTCGGATTGCTGCATGGTATTTGGCAATTTCCAGAATGCCACTCACCGTTATACATACAGGATGTGTTGATGCACTTATTTCGACAGCCTCCTAAGTGAAACTCTCCATGGTTTTCGCATCTCTCATTGCTGCACCTATTTTTGCAAGTGCCTTGGTGAGCCTCTCCATAGTCTTCACATTGTGGATTTTTACACTTTAAGGAGCATATACCCTGATGATGCTCATCGAAATTAATGCAATTTGGATTCACGCATTTATTAGCACAATTTCCTGCGTGATACTCCCCATTGTATATGCAACGCTCATTAGCGCATCTATTTCTGCAATTTCCAGTGTGATATTCCTCGTAATTTTCACACCTTTCATTGATGCACCTATTCCTGCAATTGCCTCTATGATAATCATCATAATCCTCACATCTCTCATTTTGACAACGAAGTTTACAGATTCCTCTGTGACAGCTTCCGTAGTCCACGCACTTTTCATTGATGCAGCGAAGGGAACAACTGCCTAAGTGATGCTCTCCGTGAAATTCACAAAGTTTGTTTTGGCACTTGTTCCTGCAGCTCCCAATGTGCTCTTCCGCGAAATACTCGCAAGTTGGGTTCTTGCAAGTCCGTTGTTCGTCCTCCCCACTTGCTTCGTAGTAAATTTCCTCACCTATGCTGACCACTTTGATGTTGACCTGGGCCCAGTTATATACCACGTATTCAGGTCTGGAGACGCAGCCATCGCCCTTGACTGAGTTGCACCCATAGGTATTCTGCAGCACTGCATGAGTCATATTGTACATCACCTGTCTGCACACTAGCGAATACCCTAGCAACACATCCGCCTCTATAGTAGCTCCATGATAAAGCGCCTTATGGTTAGCAATTGCTAGAGTTTCAGCAAAGTAGATCCCTCCGCCAAACATTCCCTTGGAGCCTCGGAGCATTTTCCCTCCGGAATTGACTATTGACTTGGCTGCCTCGGCGGAAGTGACGTGGAACAGCGGCACTACTCGGCTTTTAGTGCCTTCCACTTCATATTTTCTGCGCAGAGCTGCCTTTCTAGCGTTGTCGTCACGAGGCTGAGCACGAGAACTCTGCATTTCGTTTACTATTATTTCTACAGATTTTGATAAGCTACTTTCTGCCAGTCTATGAGGCGAAATAATGAACTGCACGCGCATATATTTGAACAAATGAGCATTTATATATAATAACTCATGGCATTTAGTACCTTTTTCAGGGTTATTTGCAGTTTTCCGTCATACCTTTATAATATAAACTATTTATCTCTCTCCAGACCTACTTATATAGGAAAGTCCATATCTATTAACTAAAGTAGCAGTCCTCACTTCCACTTACTACACTACTTGAGTCTCTCTGCTGTTTCCTCAGCATCTTCACTTAAGTAGGA
>Ga0247837_1002220_pt1 | contig 37476 bp, 26 predicted proteins | sample LaCtaG_2_FD_187115 | JGI IMG/M metagenome (GOLD analysis project Ga0247837, IMG submission 187115) | Freshwater microbial communities from meromictic Lake La Cruz, Castile-La Mancha, Spain - LaCruzMarch2015_14.5m | ecosystem: Environmental > Aquatic > Freshwater > Lake | place: Spain: Castile-La...
TCCTGTCCTACCTGCACAGTCAAGGTATAGTCTACCGCGACTTGAAGCCTGAAAACGTGCTAATCGCTCAATCAGGCCACATCAAACTGACCGACTTCGGATGCGCGAAGAAATTGAGAAATGGGGAAAGGACCTTCACTTTCTGCGGGACTCCTGAGTACTTGGCCCCTGAGATGCTGAATCTCAGTGGACATGACATCGCAGTGGACTGGTGGACTGTGGGCATTTTCCTGCACGAGTTACTCACCGGCACTTCCCCTTTCACTGCTGAGTCAGTCTACACCATATACTCCAACATCATCACTGCTGACTATGTCCCACCTAAGGACGCTGATAACGAGACTCGACATCTGCTCACAGGACTGCTGGATAAGGACCCACAACATCGCTTCACCTGTGAGAAGGTGATCGGGCACCGGTTCTTTTCAGGGCTGGACTGGCAGCGATTGGAAACTCTGCGGCCTGTCTATGTCCCTGCAGTCAAAACAGCCCTGGACGCCCAGAACTTCCAGTGGTATGCGGAGGAACAGGAGACTGAGGGAGAAATTAGCGACCAAACTGCCTTCCTAGGCTATTAAATAGCCCTAAAAGTTCCCCTTCTTCAGATATTAGCTACTATTTGTCTCGGAAAAGACAAGATTGGACTTTTTAAGGCTTATCTGCGTTTGGAGATGATATAAAAGGCATTTTTACTCGACTTTATGGCTTTTTATCAAGTTTCTACGCTGTTTTCAAAAGCTGCAGTTTACGCGAATTTCCTAGGCTAATAGTCCTTTGCAGGCATCGCTTGTAGAGACTTCAGCCATTATTTCCCCAAATCGACCCTGATTTTAAGTTTTCCTTTGATCAATATGCCGGGTGCGGCCAGACACTATTGAAAAGGTGGGATTTGGACAGCACTGATGCACTGCTTTTCTATGAGGAAAAAGGCGGCCAGGGACTTTTCCGAGCCGCTCTTTGTAGAGGCGAATGAGGGGTTTGTCTAGAAATAGAACAAAACAAAGTCGAATTTCAGACACTTATTTGGGAATTTTGTGCTGGTTTCAGGCTAAATGTGTCTTTTAGATTGTCTTCGGTCGATGCCTTTCGACACTATTCGTATGTGGTAATTGATGATCACCCAAGCCGTCGAATCAACTACCCCTGCGGCTACTCCAGGCGCAGTTCCTGAGACCCCGACAAGTGCTGAAAACTCGCAAGAACTCAGTCCCACGCCTATATACCCTCAATTCAGTCCTGAGAAATTCACTCCTGACCGATTCTGTTTTCGAAGAATTATTGGCTATGGAAGTTCCGGCACTGTGAGACTGGCGCGAGACAAGGAGACTGGGAGGGCCTTGGCTGTCAAGGAAACTCTCAAAACCCGACTTCAGAGTGCAAAAAATGTCCAGAAGGTCTTCAATGAAAGGACCCTTTTAGCAGGGGTCGGACATCCGCTGGTAGTGGACTTCTACGGCACTTGTCAAGACCTGGAGAAACTCTACTTGGTGATGGAGTATGTACAAGGAGGGGAAATGCGTTCGCTGTTGTCGAAGCGAGGGAAATTGACTACGGCTGAAATGCGCTTTTATGCGGCGGAAGTGACCTCCGTCCTGTCCTACCTGCACAGTCAAGGTATAGTCTACCGCGACTTGAAGCCTGAAAACGTGCTAATTGCTCAATCAGGCCACATCAAACTGACCGACTTCGGATGCGCGAAGAAATTGAGAAATGGGGAAAGGACCTTCACTCTGTGCGGAACTCCTGAGTATTTGGCCCCTGAGATACTGACTCGCAGTGGACACGACGTCGCAGTGGACTGGTGGACTGTTGGCATTTTCCTACACGAGTTACTCACCGGCACTTCCCCTTTCACTGCTGAGTCCGCCTTCGACATATACTCCAACATCATCTCTGCTGTCTACAGTCCGCCCCAGGAAGCAGACAACAAGACTCGACATCTCCTCACCGGACTGCTGGACAAAGACCCACAGCATCGTCTGGCAGGAGCAAAAGTGCTCAGTCATGGTTTCTTTGCAGGGCTGGACTGGCAGCGATTGGAAACTCTGCGGCCTGTCTATGTCCCTGCAGTCAAAACAGCCCTGGACGCCCAGAACTTCCAGTGGTATGTGGAGGAACAGGAGACTGAGGGAGTAATTAGCTACTATTTGTCTCGGAAAAGACAAGATTGGGCTTTTTTAAGGCTTATCTGCGCTTGGAGAGATATTAGAGGCATTTTTACTCGTTTTATATATATCAAAAGCGTAACAAAACGGGAAAATCAGTATTATAAAGCGACTTTCTGGCTTTTTATCGAAGTTTCTACGCTTTATTGGGAAAATCGCTGATTTAAAACAAGAGTCAGCAAACAGTCTCATGTCAATAGGATTAAATTTCATATTTTGAATGATTTTATGGCTTTTCAATAGCGAAACTGCGAATTTGAGTGTAAAAACGTAGCGAATCGCATAGAAAATGCAAATGTGAAAAAATAGCTCACATAAATGCCTTATTTCAGACTTTCCCGGACATTTTAGAAACAACGCTCAAACATATGACTCGGAAAAGGACAAAATGCGGTACATATAGACAAACCTTGTTAAAGCAGACCTATATCACTATTCTTTCTTTTCACAATTTCAGTCCTTTGTTCTCATTCGTTACTTAAGAATTCCTTGAAAAGCCGCAACTGGTGCGAATTCGCTAGTCTAAAAAAGCTTTTATACAGGTAGTGGGCTGCTACAAGCGGTTTCAGCCATTATTTCCGAGCCTCGACTCTGCTTTTATGCCTTCCTTTGATCAATATGCCGGGTGCGGCCAGACACTATTGAGAACGGGGGCTTGAGACCTTTTTGATGGGCTGTATGTGAGGGAAAGGACTGTCAAAGCCTCTGCTGAGTACTATTGATGGAGAAGAATGAGGAGTTGGTAGAAAAGGTAGAGACAGGGTGGAAGTTCAGGGGCTTATTTGGGGTTTTGTGCTGGTTTCTGGCTAAATGGGACTATTAAATAATTTTGAGCGCTGACTGTCGGATGTCATTCATTCATTTGTGGTAATTGATGATAGTTGTAGCTATTGACGCCACTACGCCTGCGGCTAGTCCAGACGCAGTTCCTGATACCCCGACAAGTGCTGAAAACTCGCAAGAACTCAGTCCCACGCCTATATACCCTCAATTCAGTCCTGAGAAATTCACTCCTGAGCGAATCTGTTTTCGAAGAATGATCGGGTATGGAGGCCAGGGAACTGTGAGACTGGCGCAAGACAAGGAGACTGGGAGGGCCTTGGCTGTCAAGGAAACTCTCAAAACCCGACTTCGGAGTGCAAAAAATGTCCAGAAGGTCTTCAATGAAAGGACCCTTTTAGCGGGGGTCGGACATCCGCTAATAGTGGACTTCTACGGTACTTGTCAAGACCTGGAGAAACTCTATTTGGTGATGGAGTATGTGCAAGGAGGGGAAATGCGTTCGCTACTGAACAAGCGAGGGAGATTGACTACGGCTGAAATACGCTTCTATGCGGCGGAAGTGACCTCCGTCCTGTCCTACCTGCACAGTCAAGGTATAGTCTACCGCGACTTGAAGCCTGAAAACGTGCTAATCGCTCAAGCAGGCCACATCAAACTGACCGACTTCGGATGTGCGAAGAAATTGAGAAATGGGGAAAGGACCTTCACTCTGTGCGGGACTCCTGAGTACTTGGCCCCTGAGATACTGACTCGCAGTGGACATGACTTCGCAGTGGACTGGTGGACTGTGGGCATTTTCCTACACGAGTTACTCACCGGCACTTCCCCTTTCACTGCTGAGTCCGCCTACGACACTTACTCCAACATCATCTCAACTGCCTACATTCCACCAAAGGAAGCCGAAAACAAAACTCAAAGTCTACTCACAGGACTGCTCCACAAAAACCCACATCACCGCATCACAGGCGAAAAAGTGCTCAGTCACAGCTTCTTCGCAGGGCTGGACTGGCAACACTTGGAGACCCTGCGGCCTGCCTATATCCCTGTAGTGAAGACGGAATTGGACGATTGCCACTTTGAGTGGTTCGAGGAGGAGCAGGAAGTAGAGGGGGAAATAAGAAATCAAACAGTACTGAGAGAGTATTGAGACTAATAAAACAGCTTTGGATCGCTAAAGGCTGGAAATCGTCTCTGCTTTATTAGGATAGCGCACAAGTAGCAAACTAGCCCAGAGTAAGTAATCCTTCTGCTGCATCTTTCTACTAGTAGCAGATTTCCTGTGCATGTCTACTCATCTTCCTCAGTACCGTCTTTTAGCCAGCTTCAACTGTACCAGTCGCTTTGCATTTGCATGGAAGTTTCCAGTTTGCGGAGCATATGAACAATGCAAGTGCAGGATGTCCCGAAGGCATACTAAAAGATAACAGAACAGTAGTGCAGCAATAGAGCTGAAGGCACTATAAAGCGCATAGATTCCCGATACAAGGTAGAATCAGGCAATAAGTACCAGTAGGTGCACATTTAGCAGCAGTTAAATGCACGACTTTGTGCACACTTCGCTGGTTATCCACACCTGGAAACATTGATGATCTGATTCTCACATATATAGTGCTTCTTTATTATGAAACTGCATGCTTTCAGTTGGTTTCCCAAATGCGGTCTAGAAGGAACTAGAAATCGATAATAGAGATAAAAACTAGTTATTTCCACAATGGTTGGAGGTAAGCACTCACACAACTATCTATATAAGTTCTATTTATATGTGTTTGTTAGGATAACAACTGACATTTTCCCCACAATTTTCATCGGAATAGAGATTCAAGCCTATAATTTTATATGAGATTCTAAGAAAAGAGTGAGAGTTAACTTCGAAATAAAGAAAATGCGCTTAATAATTGATAGAAATATGCTAAAACGGCATTTTTGCAAGTAGATAGGCAAAGAGACATCATTAAAATTGCAGTCGCTGACTTAATTTAATGGAATAATAACTTTACTAGCAGTTTTCTCTCCAAAAATCGCTTAAAAAAAGAAAGTTTTTGCTAATTATCACATGAAAGTCTTCCAAAACGATTTTGCAACATATTCGGATTAGTATTTTTCTGATTTTCCATGCTTTATGCTGCTTTTCGCGCAAAAACTATGCTTTAAACTTCATAATCTCCACTTTTCCAGCAATTCCGCCTCTAATCCCTCCAAAACAACAAAAAACTCCTTCCAATTTGAACCAAATCCGCAATTTCCTTCGTTTTCCGCTTATTTTCAGCCTTCCCATGTGAAAATCGTCTCTGAAGGGAGAACAATAAATATGGGCTGTAAGGAGGCTCGGGCCCAAGTGCCCCCACTGCTCTACCGCACCAAGAGCATTCGGCAGCTTTTAGAGGCTAAAAAGGCGCATGACTCTGGCAGTTTTTCCTCTGTGATTGCGGAAGAATCGAGGGAAAGTAGGGATTCCAGCAGAAAAGAAGGCCAGGGAGCTGGCAGACGCCTGCCCACAGAGGCCACCCGCCCCATTCCCAAGCCCAAAGCCACCCAAGTGGACGTAAAAGCCGCCTACCGCATCAAGCAAAACCGCACCCAAAGCCTCTTACTACTGAAAAAGCCGCAATCCAAGCCCTGCCAATCCGTCTCTCCCTCTAGTCCATTCCCCCTTATTTCCCCCTCCCCATTCCGCTCCAGTCTGCAGCCTCTCCCCGCCTTCGACGAAAGCGACTTCTCGAGCCCCGACCCAATCTGCCTCTACAGCACTGGGCTATTCAAGAAAAGGCCTCTGGGGAATGAAGCCGCTAAGCCCGTGCAAAGCAGCTACAAACTACTGAGAGCCAGTAGGAAGCCTGCGAGCTGGGACCCTACTGTGAAGGCGGAGGGACTGGAGGGACAGGAGCAGTCCTTGGTCAATATCCTCAGAGAGTCGGTGGATGTGGGGAGAGGGGAGAGGAGGAATCGGTCGATAAAGCAGTTGGTTGGAAGAGGGAATGGACTCTTTTCCTCGCAGAAAGCAAAGGGAGATACGTCGCTATATGACTCTATTAGGGGAAGGCAGGAGGATAGTGAGGGGAAAGTTACTTATAGCATCAAGACTCCGCATGCTTTTCAGTCCAAGGAGAGTGAGACACAGCGGTTGAGGAGTGCAAGAGGCAAGTCCAGGGCGGAAAGGACCTGGGCGTGGAAGGGCAGGAAAGGCGCTTACGAAGCCAATTAGTGATACTAATTATCTACTACACATCCCAATACAGCCTGTGCGCCTGGCTTCTCTATCCTTGTGGGAATTGCGAGTTTCGGTCAGAGTAGTATGAATATTGGTCTGGCGAGGCTCAAAAAGGAGTACAAAATTGCGCTGAAAGACCCGACTCCCGGCATCCTGGCTGAGCCAGACCCTAAGAACTGGTTTACTTGGCATTTCGTCTTTTTCGATCTACCCTCCGACACTCCTTACGCAAGCGGCGTTTACCACGGCGAATTACGCTTTCCCTTGGCCTACCCTAACGCCCCCCCTGATATACTGATGCACACTCCTAGTGGCCGCCTGGAAACTGAAACCAAAATCTGCACGTCCTTTTCCAGCTTCCACCCCGAGTCCTGGAGTCCGAGTTGGAACGTGCAGACCATTTTGAAGGGAATTGTGAGTTTTTTCCTAGGGGACGAAGGAGGCACAGGGACCACTCAGGCGTCCGCAAGCATAAGGAGAAGTCTAGCGGTCCAGAGCAACGCTACAAACCTCGAAAACCGCTACTTCGTGGAGCTGTTTAAGGAGAAGTTGGAGCGAATGGGGAAGGATTTGAGTGTGCGGGTGGAGGTGGAAAGGCCCCAACAGGCCTATAACTCGCTGGTTTGCGTTGGACTGGTTTTGGTGGTGGGGCTGGTAAGCAAGTATGTCTGGAAGACTTACGCATAACTCCTATCTCTGTAGGTAGATAGTGCGGCTGGATCGGAAGCAGGGGTTATATAGCCATAGGAGAAGTCAGGCGAACTATATTGAAAGTTGCAATCTCCTGTATGACGCGACTTCAGTGATCTCAGTATTGGAGATACTCAATGGCAGTCTTACTCGGAAAGCAGTCGATTTCATGATACTGGCTTGCTGGCTTCCGGTCATTTTGCACATTTCTAACACTGGGGGTCTTTTTCGCTGGAAAGCACCTTGAAAGTGCTCATTTCGCTAGAACTAGTCGAGCCGAAGAGCGAACAGTAGGAAAGATTCAGTACTGAAAGGGTCACTCTGGCCTATTAACCGAACTCCAGCTTCCCCTTTACCATTTTCCAGCTAAACTGGCTTCAGTTCCAACCACGTATAAACAATGATAGGGAAAACAGTCAGCAACCGCTACCTCGTCCAGCAGACCATCGGCCAAGGCAACTTCTGCGCCGTGTACCAAGCCAAAGACTTATTGTCCCCTGCTAAAGTGGCTTTAAAGGTGCTGAAAGACCCTTGCGGCCAGGCAGATATGGCCCTAGAGGCTGCAGCTTTGACAGCACTGGCGCATATCGGCGGAGTGCCGAAGCTGCTGGATTCGGGCACGTTTGAGCACCAGCATTATTTGGTGTTGGAGTTGCTGGATTCGGATGTGTATACGCTGCAGAGGAGGCGGAGCCCGCTGCCTGTGGATGTTGTGCTTTCCATCGCATATGCTGCTATAAAGATCCTCAAAGGCATCCACTCCGCCGGGTACCTCCACCTCGACCTCAAGCCCGACAACCTCGGCGTCAAGCGGCTGTCCCCAGGCCACCAAGTCTACCTCCTCGACTTCGGCCTAGCCAAGAAGTACCGCTTCTGCGGGGAGCACTACTGCGAAGGAGTAGCCAAGCAGCTCTCAGGACACCCGGTGTTCGCTTCCATTCCTGTGATGAAGTGCAGGAAGCCGAGTCGGAGGGATGACTTGGAGTCGCTGATGTACACTTTGGCGTATGTGGGGAACGGGGGACTACCGTGGAAAGGGGAAAGGGGGAATGCGACGAGGGAAATGTGGCGGGAAATGGCAGTTCTCAAGGAAAGTTGTACTCCGGAACAGGTGTGTGGACTCTTACCCCCTCAATTCGCGTCTATTTTGACCCACGTTCGCCACCTTTCCTTCGAAGCCAAGCCAGCCTACAGCCAATACCTCCGTGAAATCCAGCAGGCAGTGAGCCAAACAGGCCTCAATCCCAGTACAAATTGGGAGAAACTGCTCAGTTCCTCAGGGAAGCTGTGCTTTCCCAGTTTCGCCTCCTCTAAGGATATAACAAGTGACATAACTCCTAGGACGGATACACGGCACTATGCAGTGGCGCCTTCTATGGGCTTTCTGAGCCCTGTTTTGGCCTTTCCTTCGTCTGAATTGGGCTTTCCGACGCCGCATTTGTCGCAAAGTGAGACAATTGAGCAGGAATTCGCGGGAAGAATGGAGAAGCGGAGGAGCACTTTGAAGAAAAGGGCAGATTTGGTGGTGACGCCCTCATTACGGAGACATATTGAAGCAATGAGAGTCGCAGAGACATAATTTAATACGTTTAGCAGCGAATTACGGCATATTGGAGTTTCAAATAGGCGAAATTAAGCGATTTCTTCCTCATAAACTACTCAAATTTAAGCCTTTTCAGTGATATACTATCAAAGAAGCGAAGTTTCAGAGTAGATCAGCAACCTGGCATTTCCCTCTATCTCCGAGTGCAGCTTTGCAGTAACCTTTATGTACATTTCAATGGTAGTATACAGAGATGGGATAGCAGCACTGGGAGACAGGTCTAAAGCCACTCCATAATTCTATATGTCGGACGAGTCTCCACAGCAGTCTCCTGCCCCGCCCTCGCCTCAAGCTGACCCTGTGCCTGAGTCCTCCCTTCTCCCTCCCATCCAAGCCCCCGCCACTCCCCCCCTGTCCCCTGTCCCTGTCCAGACCACTCTGCCTCCTCCCCCAAAGCCCGCAGACGTCTTCGTCCCGAGAGACCTGTCCTACGACGGACTCATGTACTTCGCAGCCTGGCTGCAGGACCAAGGCAAAATCACCAACGAGCAGTTCAACTACTTGCACAAAACTGCACAGCAGTACCGCAAGACGCAGGAAGAGCTGTCCCAGTCCTACCAGTGCATGGAGGCTGCTAGGAGGGCGTTGGAGGTGCCTGGGAGCCATGCAGGGCAGGGGCTGCAGCAGGGATCTGCAGCACCTAGTCAGGCTGAACAGTTGGCTAATTTTATGACGGCTCTGGCTGCAGCAGCGCAGCCCCGACAAGAGCCTCACCAAGAACCTCACCAAGAGCCACATAGCTACTTAATCCGCAAGGGCGACCAAGGCGAAATCGAGGAAATCAAAGCAAGGGAAGAAGCAGCCAAGAAGTCTGGAATAGTGGGCACCACAGGGACTCTATCAACCGCCCCGCCTGTATCCAGAGAAGAGATGGAGCGGCAGAGACGAGAGCGCTATGAGCAGCTCCAGCGCAGCAATGAAGAGGCCGCCAAGCGCAAGGAGGAGGCTGAGCGCAGATCTCGGGCTCTCGATGCTATGTGGAAAAACGACGGCACTTCTTCTATTGGCAAGCCTAAGTAAGTCTAGCTGGACTCTAAATGGCTAGGCAGATATAGCGATATATAGACTAGACTGGATGGTCCCAGCCAGATAGACTGGCGACTGAGTGAGCTTCAGGACGACTCAATGGGTCATAAACGGCAGTATCGGAGGGAAGGACTGCCCAGGAAGGCGGGAATTGCAGGAAACGCAGTAGGCGGCTGTAGCCTGAGAGGAGTAGCCTTTGCCCTGCTTCGTCCCAGGCTAAATAAGTCACATTGCTCTCAATTCCGCTTATTACAGTTGTCAATTCGCAGGAAATCAGGCTAAATATCGTGATGTTGCCTTTGTCGTTTCCCACTATCACCTCTTTCCTAGTGTCTGAGTAGGCAATTGCAGTAACTGCCCCAATCCCCACTAACCGCGCTCCTTCCTGCTTCTTATCCAGCCTATAAGTCAGCGTCAAGCCGGCCTGAGTCCCCACAAGCGCCAAATTCCCACAAATCTGCATACAAGTCAGGGTGAAATTCGGTTGTTCCAAAGTGTGCGACAGCATAGGTCCCAAGTCCTGGTATGTAAACTCGCATAAAGTGTGGGGAAACAGGCCTACCAAGGTCTGTCCCCACCACTCCACCTGCACTGGCCTGTCCGGCAACACACAGTCAAAGAGTTCCCTGTGGTTGTGAATGTCAGTGGCCACCATCCTTCGGTCCTCGCCCACTGAGACCACCTGGGCGGAGTCTGCAGTCAGCAGCAGGCCTCGCACTGCGCCCTTGTGGGCTGCGAACTGCATCTTCGCTTCTTCAGAGTTGATGAAGTAACCGTGGATTTGACCGTTTGAGAAGCCAACCAGCACTAAGCCGAGCTGGAGACTGTAGGTCAGGGCTGTGGGGAGACTTTCATGGTCGGTTTTCCACTTGAGAGCTAGTGAGTCGCCTTCTTCCCTATATATCTCTGTAGACCCCACGAATTCCCGCTTTCTGCTGCGAAATGGGACTTTCCACGAGCTGAAATAGAACTCGAATCGACTCAATAGTGCATGTTCTTGCAGTGTAAAGACCAGTAAATCCTCGAAAAGAAGTCCTTTTCTGATAGATTTGCCCAGGTTTCGGCTCATTGTTTCGGTCTCTTTGGGCAGTGGAGCGGAAATGTGCTCTTCGTAGGCCAAAAAGGTCATTAAGGCTGGGCTCCGACTCAGGTCTTTGCGGGCGAGTAGGGCTGCTAGGAAGGACTGCAGCTCTACTTGTCTGTACCGCAGATAGGCCTGGTCGGAGGTGCGCAGCATCGTCTTAGGGGGCAGAGGCGGTATATCCGGATAAGTCTCTTTCAGCCCAACTCTCAAAGCAACAAAGTGGCTAAATCGCTTTTCCAGGCTCCACTGTGCATTGCATTCACCAAAATCGACCTGTAATGTATAGAACACACTGCCTGCGCTGGTGGTAAAGCCGGGAATTCTCACAGAAGCTTGCATTCCTATAGTATGGCGGAAAGACTGGCGCTGGTGCCTAAGATGACGCTGGGGTTTGGGGAGAATGAGGACTTTGCCCTGAGGTTCGACCCTAGGGACGTGTTTATTGCAGCAGGGGGGTATGATGGGAAAGTGCGGGTTTATTCCGCCCTTTCAGGACAGCTGCACAATGAGTTGCTGCACGTGGCGGAACGCACTGAATTCGAGCGAGTGCCGATGGTCACGAGTCTGCGCTGGCGTGGCGCTGGCCATCTCCTCATCTCCACACATACAGACGGGGCTATCAACTACTGGAGACCTGCTTCTGGCCGGCTCGTACATCAGCTGACTGAGGAAGCGGATATTTACGCATTGGATGTGGATGCAGAGGGAGTGGGGTTCGCCACAGGCAGCAGCGACTCCAAGGTACGACTGTACGACGGAGTGAAGCACTGCTTAGTGGGAGCGCTGGAGCCACAAGGTCCCCAGGCGCCCGGCCACTCCAGCAGAGTCTTTTCCCTCAAGTTTTCCAGCGACTCCCGGCTGCTACTAAGTGGCGGTTGGGACAGCACTATCCATGTATGGGACACACGCACCCACAGAGCTATCGGCGCACTCCTAGGAGCCTATATGTGTGGGGACGCCCTGGACTTAAAGGACGACACAGTCCTAGCAGGGTCCTGGCAGCCCAAGCGGCAAATCCAGCTCTACTCCCTTAGAATGATGTCCCTGCTCAAGGCAGTGCCTTGGGCTGTGCACAAAGGCGATTTGGAGGACTCGTGTCATGTGTATTCCGTACAGTTCGCGAAAACAGGCCCTGCACTCATACTAGCAGCTGGAAGTCGCAACAATGAAGCCCGTTTCTTCGAGGCAACAGGCAGAAATCGGCCGCTTGCAGGCATCGCATCGGTCGAAAAGGCAATTTACTCAGTGGATTTCGCGAATACCAGCCAAAAAGCGGCTCTAGCCTGTGGCGACGGCTGTATCCGCATACTAGACTACAGCTTTTCTGAGACGTAGTTAGCGATTTAAGTGCCAGTTGACAGAGTCCTTGCAGTTTTCACCTTCTTCGGGTCTACCAGGCCTTCTTGGTCAGGACAGAGCCGGCCGAGCGCCATAGAGGTGTAGAAGTCTGGCTTGGTGCGGGCTGTGTACGTGGTGAAGTGGGTTCTATAGGTGTGCTGGTAGCTGGAAAGCACTGGCTCGGTCGACTGCGCTAGTCCTCTGATCACGTCTCCGCTGCCTCTCATTAGCAGGACTTGCCGTCGCTTGACATCTTCCCAACTCACAGGCTGGGGCACGTCGATAGGTGTAGTTTCTGGCTTGTCAGGAAGGACCCAGGGCTTGCTGTGCCGCAGGTCGCGGATGACTCTGGCGGAAGCGGCCATGTTGCGGTTGGAGTAGAGCGAAGAGTAGTCGTAGCCTTGGAACTGCGCCTGACTTTCACTCAGTTTCTGTCTACTCGTCATAGCCGCCGCTAAGAACGACCGTAAAGTGGCCAGCACCAACTCCTGGAACTGCGTCTCATCCCCCAAGCCGAACCAATTCTCCAGGATTCTCAGCGGAATAGGACTCAGGACCTGTGCACAGGGCAAATCACTCAATTTCCGGTACTTAAAGATCGCTGCATGGCTCTTGCTAGCCACAGGTATGTCCGAAAACTCAGCGGCGTAGGCAGTTTGGAACTTCGGCTTGCGCACCTCGTCGAGGTTGGGCAGGACACTGGCGGAGGCCCGGGCTCGAAACCGCTTCATTCCCTTGTGCTTTAGCACTGCTGCGATCAGACGCAAGCCCTTCTTTTCTGGCTTGGTAGCGGAGTAGAGCCAGGTGGGGATGTTGGAGTGTAGTTCTGGCTTCCAGAGCTCGGCGAGAAGAGCTGCACTGTCCATTCGCTCCGTCATATTCGCTATTAAAGTAAGCCACTGGGCTAGCCAATCGCTCGGAAAGAAGTCAAAGGGAGCATTTAGGCACTTTTGATAGTATTCAGTAGGGCTGAAAACCTGCACTATTAATGATAGAAAAGACGGAGTTTATAACAAGATTAGGTATTTTTATGTGAAACTAATTGACAGTCTATGGCCTTTCCTAATATATTGCAATCTAGTCTAAAACGCACTATTCAACTCTTGCCTTATAGTCCTAAACTACCCTAATAATCCAATACTTCTTTGATTAGTCTGATCCCCAGACCTTGACTGAAGGTCCGACTATGCGCAAAGGAGCTGGAAATGGTGATTTCGGGCATATAACTGTGCTGCGAGCCCAGGTCAATACACGTCTGAGTCCTCCCAAGCCCCTCAACAGGCTTTTTCTTTGCTACTTTCGCCTTTCGATACGGCTTCCGACTCTGCAAAAACGATTTCGTCTGTATATCCCCTCTCCCAGCCTCAATCTCCACCAGCAACTTCCTCAGCTTAATAGACATTTTCCCGACTTTGACAGCTTTCCCAGGGACTGCGGAGCTGCTGGCCCTATAGGGCTTCACCACCTGAGGGATAGGAGCAGGGTTGGACTTCACTTGTCGCTGATATCGATGTTTGTAGTACTCTTCGAAGTCTTCTGCTGAGGAAGTGACGCGGATTTTTTTGTGTTCGGGACCGTATTCCAGGCTTAAAGTGGTGTTCAGAAGGCGCTTTGCAGCCATCAAACTGACGGAAGATATAGAAGAGTTTGACCTCGGGGCCGGAGGCAGGGGCTTGGTCTCGGAGTGGAAGCTGTTTCTGCGAGGAGAGGGGCTTTTCCTGCCCTCAGGCTGCAGGCCGATGATAGGCTCTGAGAGCCGCACTCTCTGCTGCAGCATCGGCAAAGGCCTGTGGTGGTACTTGCTCAACTTGCCCACATCCACAGGGCCGAAATCCCTCCTGCGTACCACCTTGATCAGCTGTCCCTCCCAGGACAGTCGATAGAGCAGGACGAAGTCTCTGTCCGGCTTGGGAGAAGGCAAAGGAATGACAGGGGCAAGGGCCTGCTCAGGGCGGAGGGGACTGTCCAGACTGGGCGTAGTGATGCAGACGACTGCAGAGCTAGAGGACTGGCCTGCAAATACACTGGAGTCGCTTTTCAAAGGGTAGGTGTGGCCGAGGTCTAGCCGGGGAATTGGCCGAGCCATTTTGTAGTTCTCACTACGGAGTGGATTTGAGCCGAGGGAGTCTCCCGGCATAATGGCTAAGCAGTGCAAATAATGGACCAAACAGAGGTGAATCTTTACTGCTGCATGGCTCCAAACTGCGACAAATCCTACACTTCCAAGTTCAACCTCAAACGACACGTGGAAATCGCTCATTACAAGATTAAGCGCTTCGAGTGTCTCGTCTGCCACGGGCTGTACTCCAGCCTGCAGAACCTCAAGGAACACATCAACCTCCACTACGGCCTCAAGCCCTTTTCCTGCACTCAGTGTGGGGAAGCCTTCCGCCAGGCCTCGCAGCTTTCTCTCCACAAGCGGAGCCACGCGAGAAGCAGAAACTTGCCTGTGGACTCAGGGACGGGAGAGGCGGATTCGGAGGGAAAAGAGCCGGGGAAGCGGGCGAAGTGCGACTTGGAGTAGAGGAAGTCAGTAGCACTAGTAGGATTCTGTCGGTATGGCAGTAAAACCTGAAGTTTCTGACTAGAATAGCGGAGTTATGCATAAAAGAAGGGAGTTAAGTATGCAGCATCCAGGGGTGTTGCTCCGCCTCCAGGGAGGAACAGCGCTTCTCAGGCTCTTCAGCTAGGCACTGGCTGAGGAAGTGGACGCAGAGAGGACTGAGGGAGGATGGCGCTGGACTGAGGAAGTCTGCAGGCTCTTTGCCCAGCAGAGAGGCGAGGACTGCACCGGTGGACCACATGTCCACCTTTTCACTGTGTGGAAGTTACTTGTACACTGGGGAAGTCTTCATTTCTGGAGCAGTGTAAGCACCAGTGCCCACCTGAGACATCATCCACTTGGTCGAGTCCAGTCGTGTGCAGGTCTGGAAGTCAATCAGCACAGCCTTGCCATCAGCATACATCACATTGTTGGGGTTGATATCCCTGTGAATTACCCGTTTGGAGTGGACATGTGCCAGTGCACTGGTCAGTTGCCGGGCTATGCTCTGCACTTCGCACTCCAACAGCGCTTCTTCGCGACTGGCAAGTACGTCTGAAAGCGTGATTTCGGCTAAAATAGGCATGAACATGTAGGCCTTGCAGACTAGCATGTCGATGAGGAGGTGGGAGGGCTTTATTATGTTGCAGTGGCTGAGTTCGGACAGGGTCTGGAATTCCTTGATGGCCAGACGGCCGTAGTTTTCTTCGTTGATATTGGTAATCTTGGCAGCAAAGAAGTGCCCGGTGGATATTTCTTGCACGACTTTCACTGAGGAAAACGCTCCCTATGTAGTCTTTACAGCGGCAACAGCTCGCTCAATTGTATACATCTGATGCACAGGAATAGGAGACAGGAAATCCTCATACTCTTCCGGCGTTTCCTTGACTGGCGTCACTTCATCAGGTATCGGCAGACTGCCTCGGAGCCTATTCATGAAGTGGGCTCGCTTCTGCAGGAAACAGTCGCCCTCGGACAGAGAACGCAACTTGTGGTCCTTGGCAGCCTCCATCAAACTAATTACATGGCTTTAATTCGCCTGCTAGAAACTGGGTTGAGTGGGTCTGATCAGCATGGAAGGGGCTTAGAGGTCTTGACGAATGAGGAGAGCCTCTGCCATATTCCGCCAGACCATTAGAATGTACAATGGAGTAGGCTTGCCCACGCCCCGAGGCTCAGGCACCAGCGGCTTCGTCCAGCAGAACCGAGCCTTCGTATCCAGACCGCGCACCTGGCTCGACTTCAAAAAAGAGTTCGAGCAGATCAAAGCCAACCCTCCCAAGCCGCCCAAAAAGCCCAACGCCGAAATCATTGAACACGAGCAGAAGCGCCAAATCGAAGTGCACCTCCTCCTCTTCCAAGACAAACTCCTGCTTTCCGGCCTGCCGTCTGCTGATATAGCTGACAAAGTGGGGAAAGCCAGGGACTTCCTGTACTCCAAGCTGAGAGATGCGCCGCTGCTGAGCAGGGACAGCAGCCACTCGAAAGTGGCGGAAAAGGAGAAGGAAATGCTGAGACTGAAGGAAGCCTTCGGCATCATGGAGGACTATGTACCCGGAGCTGCGTTCGACTTTGAGGCCATAGAGGAGAGGCATCAGAAGGAAAAGGAGGAAAAGCAGATGAAAAAGGCACTGGAAGCCAGGGAACAAACTCTCGCACTAGCCAAGGCGCCCACGCCTCCCAGACCCAAGTCACCCAGTCCGAAGCGCTCGTCCAAGAAACGTCCTTCTCCCAGAAGTCGCTCCAGACACCACCGGTCCTCGAGCAGTTCCTCCAGCTCCTCCTCTGCCAGCCGCTCCTCCAGCTCCTCCCACCGCCGCCGCCGCTCCCCACCCCGCCACCACGCCCGCAGACACCACTAGCTAGTATGAGCCTAGCCTGGAGCTAACAATACCTTAAGAACGGAACAGCAAGTCCAGCTGGTCTTCCTCACTCCTCACAGACAGGTCCTCCAGCAGGTCTTCGCTCCTTGGTAGCTCGGGCTTGGCTCGCTTGTAGGGCGCACTTTCGTGGAAAAACATCTGTTCCTGGGGCTTTCGGAAGAAAGCCAGGAACTCGCCCAGGCCGGGGTCGATGTCTTTCCGCTTGTGCAGGCCTTGGATGTAGGAAGCGAACATCACGAGTAGCTTTTCTATGCGAGTTTCGCGTTCCTTGTAGTAAATTATCTGGTTGAGCATGGTGTTGTTTTTGGTCATTATGTCGAGACTGTGCTTTTCCATGGACTCCACGGTTTCCTGCAGGTCGATTTGCTTCCGTTCCAGTCGGCGCATTTCCAAAGCCAGCCATTTCCTGCTGGGTGGGTCCACGAACTCCAAGTCCTGCTCCAACGTACCAGTCTTTCGCTGTATACTCATCATCATCTCAGGCTTCCCGCGCAGGAACTGGCGGTGGCGGAAGACCTGGCCCAGGGCAGGACTCTTTACCTTATGGAAGTCGTATGTGTTGAGTTGGCGCACGAAGCTGGTGAACTTGTTGTGCTTGAAGTACTTCGGCAGGATGCTTTCCTCGAAGGTTTTGATGTCCTTGATATAAAAGGCATCGCCTTCCCTCGTCCACCCACTAACCCCCGACGCAGAATCATCCGACAGTATAGAGTACGTCTTCTGTAGAAAGGTCGGTAGTGCTCTGCTGGTCGCCCTTTTCATTATATAGCGTATATCTAGACTGCTGGCACTGAGTCCCCAGGAACCGACGCCCTGTTGACTCTCAGGAACCTGCGCGCGGCAGGATCTCGAAAGAGCTGGCGGGTGTTATAGGCGCCAGGGCCCGGAAAGTCTGCAACTGCCTTGTTGTGGAAAGCCACCCGCCGGCCCAAGCCGAAGGAAATAGTCTGGAAAGGGGCGGACTGGATCAGAGAAGTACTGGGACGGTAGGCATTCGGAGGGGGAGAGCTGGGGTAATAGACTCCCTTGCCTTTAGACCTCATGGTGAACTTCGGAGCTTCCCTCCCAGGCTCTCCGTTCACTCGGTAGCTGCCAGGCCCCGGGGACTCCCTTTTCCTGCTTTCCCACCTGCGTTCCCCGAAGCTGAATCCGCCATGTCCCTCCCCCAACTCTCGACCCACAGTGTAGCTGCCAGGAGGCGGAGAGTCACTGCCCATTGGGTTCCTTGGTGTCCACCTTGTGCCGTAGCCAAAGGAAGTGGTTCTGCCTGTGAGAGTCGAGGGCAGGTCGAGTAGCAGAGTGTGTGCATTGCGCGGCACACTGCGAAAGCGAGCGGAGTGGCCGAAACTGTACGTTCTCGGCGAGTCTGCTTGGGAGTCAGCTGGCAAGGGAGAGGGACGTCGCCGAGAAGGACTGATACTGGTGGATCGAAGGGGAGACAGAGGGTTTATCATTACGCAATGGTAGTGAATTTGAGTAGATTGGGACAAGAAGTGGTGAAAGTTCCTGTGCATTTGTCTCTACACCACTGTAAAATGGATTTACGGGCCTTGCCACTGATCGAAGTCGACCGTTCGGGCCTATTCCAGGTCTCGGCGGAGGCGCTGGACTTCCTCCGCTCGGTCAAAAAGCCGATCGCGGTTATCAGCATCGCGGGCGCTTACCGTTCGGGCAAGTCCTTCCTTCTGAACAGGCTGCTTCTCAATCGCTTCTCCGGCTTTCAAACAGCACCGACGATCCAAGCCTGCACGAAGGGACTGTGGGTGTGGAACCAGCCTTTGGACATCACTACAAGCGACGGAGTTGAATGCTCCTTACTAGTCGTCGACTCTGAAGGTCTGGGCGACACTAATGAAGACGCCAACCACGACACTCGCATATACATGCTAGCAATGCTCCTCAGCTCAATGTTTCTGTTCAACGGGAAAATCGCTATTGACGAGCACTCCTTATCCACTATGGCATTGATGCTGGAAATGTGCAAGAACCTGCAAGTCCGGGGCGAAGGCAAGGAGGAGGACCTGGCGAGTTACTTCCCTTCACTATTGTGGGTGATCCGAGACTTCTCTCTGAGACTGGAAGGACAGGACGGACTGCCGATCACTATGACTCAGTACCTGGCTCTGTCGCTGGAGGACCAGAAAGGCACTTCCAACGCAGTGGAAACCAAGAATAGAGCCAGAAGACTGATCAAACACTTCTTCAGGGAAAGAGACTGCTTCGGACTCATCAGACCGACAGAGGACGAACGCGCCCTGCAGAACCTCACCAGTGACTCTCAGCTCCGACCTGATTTCCTAGTGCAGATCCACGACCTGTACTCCCTTGCGATGAAGCGGATCAAGCCCAAACGCATGCGTGGCAGGATGCTGACAGGGGAACTACTGGGCAGTCTTGCAATGTCATACACCGCTGCCATTAACCAGGGCGGAGTGCCCAATATTCTGAGTTCGTGGAGTAATGTGTGCAGAGGGGAAAATCAAAGACTTGTGACAGAGGCTGAGGAGCAGTATGCTGCTGTGATGGAGGGGAAAGTGGGGGAGCAGTTGGTGAGTGAGGAGGAACTGGCTGACGTCCATAAGACTGCAAAGGCTGCGACATTAGCAGCGCTAAAGGCGCAAACAGTGGGTTCCACCGAAGAAGTGACTCCCTTTGTAGCTCAGGCTATAGGCAAAATCAAGGAAAAGTACGCATCTTTCCGTCAAGCCAACGAGCGCAGAATCACCACCAAGTGCGAGGCTCTAATGAAGATGTTCGGAGACGAGGCTCTGGGCAAGCTCCGCAGTAGCCAGTACCGCACTCTCCCTGACTACCGCAAAGACCTGGAGCTCTATGTGGGGGAAATGCGGAAAAGAGCCCCTGTCACGCTAAGGACTGAAGTACGCATTCGGGAAGTGATGGAAAAGATGAGTCTGGAGGCGGGGGAGTACTTGGCGAGGACAGGGGAGTTGGAGAAGGAAAATGAGGTTAGGAAACTGAGGGAAAGTTTGAGTGCTGTGCAGGCACAGCTGGGGGAAAGGAAGGAGGACTGGGAGAAAGAGCGCAAGCAGCTGCAAAGCCAACTACAAGCCGTGGAAACAGACCTTCACTCCTCCAAAGCCCAAACCACCTCCCTCTCCTCCAGAGTGGAAGACCTCCTCACTGACCGCAAGCGTGCAGAAGAGTCCTTCCGTGAGCAGCTGCAGCAGCATCGGGAGGACAGTCGAGAGCGCTATGAGGAGTTGAAGCAGCGGTTTCAGCAGGCGCAGCAGACCATTGCGGAGCTGAATAAGAACTATGCCAGGGAAGTGGCTGAGCTGAAGAAGGACTTGGGCCTGGCGAGGCAGGAAGCGGAGTATAAGGGAAAGGAGAGTGAAGAGGGGAAGAAAAAGCGAGCCGAACTGGAAGACGACTGCCGCGCCAACCGCTCCGAACTTCTCCGCCTCAAACACCTCATCGACTCCCTCGAGTCCGACCTCAAGCAAGCCCGGTCTACTCCCCAAGTCGCCGAGCCCTCCCCTGACCTCCTTGCAGAGCGACTGCACCTCCAAAGCCAAGTGGAGATCCTCAAGAACCAACTGACTGAGAGACAAAGTGTGCAGGATGTACTGATGTCTGCACTGCAAAGCAGAGCTGCTGAGCAGCCGCGCAGCACTGAGCGGGCTTTGGAGACTGCCACGAACCTGGCTTCCGCGTTGGAGCGCAACGAGCAAAGGTGCGGCCTGCTGGAAAAGAAGGTGGAGACGCTCAAAAGGTACCACAAAATGGTGAAGAACTGTGCAGCCATGCAGTGCAAGTTGTGTTCGAAGACACTAGGAGCTGCTGTGTTCGGGGCGCACCTCACAGTGTGTGTGCGTGAGGGGGGCCGGGCAGCCTCCACTCCTTCCCTGCCTATGTCCATCAGCATTACCCAGGCCAGTGTGCGGGAAGACAGCGAATCTCGCAGTTACACTGAGTACCTGATAACTGTCACATACAGGGGCAAGACTTGGACCGTCAACAGACGGTATAAGCTTTTCAGCCAGTTAAACGAACAGCTGGAAAGGGACTTCCCCAACGTCGACATGCCCGAGGAAACGGAGATGTTCCGAAGGAGCATCACAGTGGGAGTGAAGCCGAAGACCATTGATGAAAGGAGGAAGTCCCTGCAGAGCTACTTGAACCAGCTAGCGGCTACGCAGGGACTCAGGGAAAGTCACTGGCTGCTCACGTTCCTGGGGGTGGAGCAGTACTTTCCTGAGGACTTCGCCAGGCAGGAGAGTCATTCGCACAGTCTCAGTGACTCGTACAGCCGCTCCCTGTCTCTCCTCGACCCCATCCACAGTCCCAGTCGACCCGAAGACGTAGACTTCAGTTAGTTCTTCTAGCGCCATTTGAAGCGGTCTCTGCGCTGGCGCACCAGCTGAGCCAGGCTCTTGAACTCCTCAGAGAACTCCAGTGGCAGCAACGCACAAAGCAGCCAACTGGCCTGCGCAGTCCGAGCGAGCTAGTTGGCACTTACCTGGTGCACCATCGGCCTATACAGCACCCAGTAAAAGCCCAGGGCAAAGACAGTGTATAGGATTAGTAGCAGGTCTTGGTACAGCTGGACGGAGGTCTGGACTGAGTTGTAGTCCCGTTCGTAGAGGTCGGTAGAGCGCTGCAAAGCGTCGTATAGGTACCGTTCGTCCAAAGCTCTGAGAAGCGCCATGTCGCCCTCGTCCGCCCTCAAGTCGTGGTCGTGCTGCATGCGCAGGAGCAGGGTGCGCGCCAGAGTCACGTAACTGCTGAGAGCGCTGTGCAGGCCTTGGGCCAGTGCTCTATCAGCTACTTCGTAGCAGTCTTCTGCTCCTCGATGCTGCTGCAAAGCGCAAGCATTAGCAAACAGCAGTGTATTGTGCTCCTTAGACCTGAGCCCAGTGAACAGCATCCCAGTGCCATACACCAACTCCATCTCCACCCTTTCCAGTTCTTCCACCAGTCTCTGTGCTTGCAGAAGCGGCAAAGACTGAATTTGTCCCTCTGGCAATACCCACTTCAGTCCTTCAGTCCTGTTTTGAAGCGAACTTTCCAGAATCCAGTGGTTTACAGCACGACTTAGGTGGTGGCGGCGGCTGGCTAGGTTAAGGACGCGTCTTTCTTGGGTCAAAGCCTCGCCTGCAGCTTCAAAGCCTGTGTAGTAGATCAGGTAGAAGTACACGAGAGTGACAACGAAGAAGGGAAACAACTTGCCGAACAGTCCCTTGAGTCGCCGGGACTGCTGGACTTGCTTTTCCCTCTGCGTTTTCCTCTCCTCCAGAGCTGACTTCTCCTCATCCACACTGCATTCTGCCTCCTCCTTGTAGTTCTCGAAGTTGTAGAAGTGCAGTGCGGAAGTCTCACTAAACAAGCGGGCTCTCTCAATACACTTAGTGCGCAGGAGACGAAGAATATACGCAGGAATATCAAGGAAAATGGACCACACTTCCGAGCGAGCCTTGAGAAGCGAGTGCAACGTGGGCAGAATCGCAAGGGAAAGACAAAGGACAAGGAGCAAAGCAGAGGCCAGAATCAGCAGAATGGCTGCCAGTTTGCTGCTCTGCAGGTCTGAGTCTGCAGCCTGCATGTACACTTCTGCGGACTGGTTGAGGGCTTGCAGGGTCTCTCCCAGTCCGTTTCGGTAGATGTAGAACACTCTCCGGTTGTGGAAATCGAGTTTGGCCTTGTCCCTGCACAGCAGTAAGGCCTGCTCTGCCAGGCTGCCCACTGCCTCGATCAGCCCTGTTTTCCCCTCCCTGTAGGAGTGCCCGGCTTGCACCCATACAGTGACTTCAGGCTTGAGGTACACTGCTTTGGAGGACTGGTCCAGCAGGGAAAAGTGCTGGAAGAGTTCTCGGTTGATAGCGTAGATTTCCTCCGCATCCGCAGTGAGTCAATCTTCGTAAAGGGTGCGGTTAGAGGCGGGGAACAGGCCTGCGTCGATAAGGGTGAGGAGACGGGTGTAGTAGGCGAGAGACTGGGCGTTCAGTCTCTGTCTGCCCACCAAACTCACATAGTGAGAGAACTGCTGACAGTTCCCAGCCGCACTCCTGGCTACCTGGAAGGTCGCAACCGAGGTGCTAATCAGCACTACAATGGTCAGCAGCAACCCCGCTTTAAATCTCCACACTCTCTTCCGTACTTCCCCCAACTCATACGCTACCAAGTCCTTCACTCCCTTCCCGAACTGCAGTGTTGAAACCACACTGGAGCCCCTGGAAGAGGCACTGGGCTTTTCCTCACTGTTTTCCTCGGACACTTCCTCCAGCACTTCCAGACTTTCCCCTCCTGCGAGCTGGGAGTGACTGGCAGGCAGTTCATCCATAAAGGATATCTTGCGGGAACGATTGGCGACTTCCACGTCTGGTTCGGACTCGCTGGAGTTGGAATTGGAGTCACTGCTGAGGTCGCTTTCTGACTCGCTGTCGGAAGAGAAGTGCTGGGGCTGGAAAGCCACAGGGAAAGTGACAGGCTCGAGCGCTGGCTGAGTGGCGGGAAGGACCTGAATGCGCAGTAGAAATGCAGAGAATTGCCCGACGTTGAAAGAGTCTATGCGAACTGTTTCTCTTCGCTTGCCTATCTGCACCTCCGTCCACTTCCCTAGCAGTTCTCTTCCAGAGTGCTCGAGTCCAGGCAGCAGTTCCTCCACTCGCATGTCTCTGAGAGCAGTGGCAGAGAGTCCTATCCTGTCTGCGAACTCAGTGGAGCAGGCAGTGAAGAGCCAGTCAGGAGAGATGAGTGCAAAGAGCGAGGGAGGCGCAGGCTTGAGGGCAGCCAGCAGGAAGGGCGGGTCAGAGTCATTGGGCAGCACCTGGATGAAGGTGAGCGCTGGCAACAGGTAGCCTGGCTTCGTTAGGAAGTAGAGAGTCAGGTTGGGCTGGTTTACAGCTACGTACTGCCCAGTTTCGTGAAAGGCCTTCATATATCCGTCATGTTGACTTCCAAACGGCTCCGGGATCACTAGTGAAATGTTCCTCCCTACAGCCTCTGTATGTGCATACCCCAGCAGCATTGAGGCCCTCACACTCACCTTCCTGATCTCCCCAATAGTCTCAAAGTCCCCAGAGACTGTGATCAACGCGCACTCCGGGTCGAAGAAGGACAGCGACGCAGGGGAGTAGGAGAGTGCTCGAGAGGAGATGTCCTGCCTTTCCGCCAACTGCAGGTAGCGAAGACCGAGCTCTGCATACCCACTGATACTCTGCAAAAAGCTCCCATACATTTTCAGTCCTGCAGGGCTTTTCGCACTGAGTGGGAGCAGTTGGTCGTAGCTCGAGCGGGCGAGAGTGATGAGGGCCGATAGTTCGCAGGCCAGAGGCAGCACTTTGTCGAACTGTGGCACAGGGGACTCGAGTTCTGACCAGAACAGGAACTGAGAGCGAGTGGTGGCCTCGTCGTGCCGCTGCGCAAGCGCACTGCATTGCTCGAAGCACACGAATTCGTAGGCGTCGTCTTTCATACTCGCCTTGTACTGCGTCTCTGCGGTGTGTCGGAAGTAGGTCAAAGCGCACTGGGAGTCCAGACGGTTGGCCTGTGCCAGGCCTTTGAAGCACTGTACCAGGGCTAGGATGTAGTTGTGCAATGTGTGGAGCTGGAAAGAGGCAGACCAGAGGTAAAGGTACTCCGCCTTGGGGAACTTGCGGAAGGCCTGGCTGTACAACACTTCCAACTCAGCCAGTACTTCTGTCTCCAGGTCTTTGAGGCCTGTGTCTGTACTCTCCTCGCCGGTTTGCTCACTGCGGAGTCTGGCTTGCTGCAGAGAGCGGAGCATCACTCTGCTTTTGATTTCGACTTGGAAGGGACTGGTGAGGTGCTGCAACTTGAGAGCGGCGAGGGCGAGCGCTCTGCGAGAGACTAGGAGGTGCGAAATGTGTAGGAGGGGCGGCGACAGGAAGAAGTAGAGATAGGAGATGGAGCTGTTGGTTTGGCCTGTAGCCACCGTGAACTGGTCAATTAGCAGGACGGAGACCGTAGTGGTGAAGAGGGTGAAGCCAGCTAATCGCACCTTGCACACAGTAGAGTCGTAGTAAGGCAGGTACTGCAGATGCACGTAGCAGAGCAGCCAGCCTGTGACGAGACACACACTCAGGAAGATCAGCGCTTTCCCTGTGATGTCCAGGAAGTAGTACATGCTGATCATTGCCATGTAGGCGAGCAGTCGCAAGAGTTTGAACCTGGGGTGGGGCTTGGCGGTGAGTTCGCTGCTTGCCATGCAGAAGTTGCCGTAGAGTGCGGAGCAGAGCAGAGCCAGACAGGCGAACACTGCCAGGCCAGCGACGTACCCCAGCACAGGGATGTAGCCTGGGTCCTGCATGCAGCTGGGGGCAGGCTTCAGGGAGCAACGCAAGCCGAAGGCCAGAGAGTCAAAGATAGGGATGAAAAGCAGGTTAGTGAGGAGGGAAAGCAGCACTTTAGCCGCTTTGGAGAGAACCGTTGTGAGCACAGTCCTGCGCTGAACTAGCGCTAGCAGCACTCCCAACCAAACCAAAAGCCCGAGTAGGCTGCTGCAAAGCGCTATCAGCAACTTGAAATGTTCCTCAGAAGTCCTCAAGTACCTGTCAAACCGCACACTCCAGCAGATGTCAATCAGCCAGGCAGTCTGCGCAGGTTGCCAAGGACTCTGCTGTTCGTAGGGTCCCAGTTGAGAGTAATTGCCGTCGTTCAGTAAGAGACTGAGTAGTTGCAGCGTCTCGATCACTATGAGGGCCAGTGTCCAGTGCTTGGGGAGACTGATAGTGAGTGAGTTGAGTTGGAAGAAGACGAGGAAGAGTCGGGACTTGAGGACTTGGAAGACAGGCTGGGAACTGCTGGCTTCCTGCTCCTGCATAAATGGCGGCCTAGCTACTTACAGCAGCCTGACTTCGAGCGCTGTTGGCTGGAGTTCAGGCGAAAGCTGGCTCGAGCTCCGGGAACTTCACCCAGACGCTTGTGCTCAATGGCCTTGACCAGGGAGTAGAACACTTCCTGCACGTTGATATTGTCCTTGGCGCTGGCCTCGAAGAACTGAACGCCCAGTTCCCTTGCCAGTGTCTCGCCTTGTTCTGTCGACACCCTCTTGTCAGGCCGGTCACACTTGTTGCCAACGAGCACAGTGGGTACATTCTCACCTGCATGCAGCTTGACCTGAGAGATCCAATATCGCAGATTGTCGAAAGAGTTTTCATCAGTGCAGTCGTACATTAGAACTATGCCCATAGCGTTCTTGAAATAGGTCACGACTAGGCGACGGCCTGATGCCCTACCTGCGGTGTCCCACTAGCTAGGAAGTACGATTTGCAGCTTGATCAGCTTATCGTCCACTCTAATGATTTTGTTTTTAAACTCAAAGCCAATAGTCGGGAAGACACTAGATGTGAAGGAGTCGTCGATAAAATAAAATAAGAAGCAAGTTTTTCCTATGCCACTTTCCCCAACAAGCATCAGCCGTATCAGGTAGTCATATTGCTCTGCACTACTCGCCATTATACAACGTACGATCTGGCTAGACAGGACTATAATGGAGGTCGACGCAGAGACAAAGAAGAAGCTTCTCTACGGACTGCCTGTGGCTGCCGGAGCACTGCTGCTCTACAAGCTACTGAAGCCTAAGCCACAAGACCAATCCTACCTGCAAATCATCACTCGCAAACGTGCTTTGAGAGACGCAGCAGTGCAGGCGTTCACTGTCTCCGCTCCTCCTGCTCAGATTCAAAGCCTTATCCTGCATAAGAGTGTGACGGAGCTGAAGCAAGGTCTGGCCTCTGGACTGTTCACAAGTGAAGACCTAGTGCTGACGTTCATCCGTCGCACAGTAGAGGTAGGCGTCCCACTGGAAGCTGTGACAGACGTCAACTTCGAAGAAGCACTGAGAGTGGCCAGGGCATGTGATATACAACGGAGAGAGGGCAAGGCCACTGGCCTCCTGCACGGTATTCCCATCTCTATCAAGGACAACTTCCACATGAAGGGCTTCGACTCCACCTGCGGACTCACTGCCAACTGCTTCAAGCCTTCAGAGGAAGACGGACTTCCAGTGCTGGCTGTGCGACTGCAAGGTGGTATACCTTTCGTTAAGTCCAATTTGCCCTTCGCTGTGGTCGCCTACGACAGTAGCAACCCACTCTGGGGCAGTGTGAAGAACCCTTGGAAGCACGAAAGAACCTCAGGAGGGAGTTCAGGAGGCGAAGCCACTTTGGTCGCCACTGCTTGCTCCCCTCTCGGTCTGGCCAATGACTTAGCGGGCAGCATTCGCTTTCCCTGTTCTGTTACAGGGCTTTACGGCTTTGTGTGTTCTCCGGAGAGAGGTCATACTGATGGAGAGCATAAAATCACGCAGCCTCACGGAGGTCAATTCACGCCGTATGAGTGGGGTCGAGCCGGACCAATAGGCAGAAGTGTTGACGACTTGGTGCTAATGATGAAGACACTATGGAGTGACGAAGTATTCGAGAGAGACCGACTAATCCCTCGTCTCCCCTTCAACGACTCGGCGTACCAAGGCAAAGGACCAATAGTAGTGGCCTTGGTGGAGTCTTCACTGTGGGAATTGCCTGCTGCAGTCAAGCGCGCTCTCAGTGAAACTGCCACAGCGCTCCAGTCTCTCGGCCACCATGTCGTCAAAGTCGACATCAACATTGCCGAAATCGCTCGAAACTTCTACGAAATAATGACCGGCGGAGACTTCTGGAACACGCTGGATGGTATGCGAGGCAGTGAGCCGTTGACTCCTGCAGCTCAGGGAGCAGTGGCAATGAGCAAGCTTTGCGGCTTATCCAAGCAGTGCCTGCTTGCTAAGATGAGGTGGACAGGCGATGGGAAGCTGGCTGGCCTGGTAGCTAACTTCGGAGTGAAGTCTTCGTATGATTTGATGGGTCTGCTTGGCAAACGCAATGAATTGATCAGGAAGGTGATAGGGCAGCTTCAAGCTGTAGATGCACAGGCCTTATTGATGCCGGCTACAATTACTCCAGCGCCTCTTATTGGGAAAGGCTCTCTGTGTGAGTTCGCGAATGTCCACCTTATCGCAGCCACGCACCTGACTTTCCCTACAGGCGTCGTCCCTGTGACAGTAGTAAGGGAGGAGGAGCAAGTGTACGCAGTACCGGAAGGAGATGGAGTGGCACAGAGCATTGCCGAAGCAGTAGCAGGGTCCGCGGGGCTGCCTCTCGGCATCCAACTGTCCACACTGCCTTTCCAAGACGAACTGTGTCTGCGACTCATGCGGGAGTTACAGGGAGGCGTTGCTTTTCAGTGCAGACCATAACTCCGCTAGTTAGCTAGGAAGCACTGCTTCGTCATCCGACAAGTCTTCCACCTCTGTGGGGTTGTAGCGGTACTTCAGCATTATCACCTGCACTTCCTCCTCATCTGGCTGTCTCAAAGGTGTGCCGTCATAGTTGTAAACAGTGCTGTCCTGCGGCGTGTAGTAGCCATCTCCCGTGTCATAGGAGCCCTTGGGGATGCTCTTCGGCCCTTCCGCCTTGTTCACAATCAGCGTAGCTCCAGCAGGTCTCAACCCCTCCTTGATCTCTGTATAGAAGCGTCTGTCTTCCAGTGTGCAGTAGTTCCAGTTGTCGAAATCGTACTTGAGTCCGTCGTAGTACTCATACTCGCCTTCAAGCATCTTGCCGTGCTGCCACTGTGCCTTGTACCTGCCTCCATGCGGGTAAATCAAAGTGCCCTGGCCGTGGAACTCCCCTTTGTGAAACTCGCCCTCGTATACCACTCCGTTAGGGTAGGTGAAACGTCCAGACCCTTCGAACCACCCGTCCTTCTTCTCTCCTTCGTAGGAACTGCCAGACCACTGGGCCATTTTACTAGCCTAACTGAAACTGCTGTTTGGGAAGAAGCGGGGAGCCACGAGAGACCAGATGTACAGGGCAAAGGTCACCCACTGCGCTACCAACTTCGCCCACACGCTTGTCCATTCACTGGCTGGCGCTTACTTCTTCAGAACGGCGGCGGACCCAATCACCATCGCTCCTCCCCAATTAGTGAGCATCATGCCCATGTTCGCACCCAGCAGCGACATAAACACGTGGAAATACGCCAAACTGCGGTCCCTGCTTTCCACACTGTCGTCGTCTCCTTCGTTCGCCAGCACCTTGGCTGCTATTTTCTCTAAAATCGGCCTCTGATGGTTCCTGCCTTTTTTCTGAAACATCAAGTAGAGCACTGTAATCAGAGTGACAATTATACTGACGATTTCAATAATGATGGTGGAGCGTCGAGAGGTCCAGTCATTGCACTCTTCGTCCGGCTCACTGACCATTGCATACCAGCACAGAAACACACAGTAGAGATTCACAGCGGAGCTAGTGAGCAACGACCCAGCCTCTACCCAGGCACTAATCGAGTACATAGTGTACAGTATCCCCAGGATCAGAGTCACTGTGATGAGCCCGACGTTCAGCGGACAGCCGGAAGTGGTGGAGAACCAGAAGTAGTTGAGGACTGTGGTCGTCAGTGAGCCGATCCACATAGCGCCGCTGAAGAAGAAGAGCCAGAACATCCAGATGTCGGAGTTTGTGTCCTGCTCGAAGTTGGCGAGCCAGCGGTTGTTCCAGGAGTAGGCGAAGTCGATGACTAGAATGGCCTGAGCGATGAGGTAAATGCTGCTAGTGTAGCGGCTGAATTCGCGGTAAATATCGAAGAAGTCGTTGGGAATCAATAGAGACAGAACGAAGAAAGCGCCGAGACACAGCAGCTTGAGGATCCAGCAGCCCTCTGAGTCGAGTCGTACCGTTCACAAGGCGCGAAAACGTTCCCGAGTAGAGCGAGCAGACTGTGAGGAACAGGTGAAACACGAAGTATGAGAAGGAAAGCCTGTAGTTCGTCTGCACGCCGAAACAAGCCCCATTAGACCCGCAGTCTGCCTAGTTGCCTACCGATAAAGTACTTGAACGGGTCCATGACCTTGCCTCCGTAGAACAAAAACAGCAGGCCGAACATCACGCCCATCACGTACAGGAACAGAAAGGCTATGCGGAAGTGCTGGCTGTTGGAGGTCGAACACACTCGCATGCACACACCACACAGACAGCCGCAGCACATCTCTCCGCTCAGGCACACGCTTTCGACTGCCAGGACCTTCATTTCTATATGATGGATTAGATGCTAATGACAGCTCTGCTGGACTGAGGAATGGGTCGTTGCAATAGGTAATGCCGGTGACCATCTTCAACAGTCCCCTGCTCAGCCTGCGAGTGCTGCTTCAACTCACAGGGGAATACGTCACCAGCGGCTTGACCTACCTCTACCGCCACCTATTCGCTTTGATGCTCCTGGGAGGCCTCCTGTCCTCAGTTTACTACATCGACGGCGCCCACCAGCCTGTACTTGCTACACAGTACTTAGCCTCTTTCTACGTGGTTTCGCTGTATGTGCTTTGGTGGGTGGGGCTGGGAGTGGCTTCGTCCATTGGGCTGGGCACAGGCCTGCACACCTTCGTGCTGTACCTCGGCCCTCACATTGCCAAAGTCACAATGGTTGCCTATGAGTGCAACTTCATACCTGAAATGCTGCCTTCCAGGTGGGCTTATAAGACCTTCGCAGACTGTCCTGTGAAGCCGGCAGAGACCATATCGTTTTGGGCGATTGTGTGGGCAGTGCAGCTGGAGTCCTTCTTGTGGGGATTCGGTACTGCGATAGGGGAGCTGCCGCCCTACTTTGTGTCCCGAGCTGCCCGCGCTGCAGGGAAAAAGGCGGACGGAATGGAGGAACTGGATGACTTTTCCGGCTTCACGGGTGCGATAAAGAAGGCGATTTTTACATCTATTCGCAACTACGCGTTTATCACAGTGCTGCTATGCGCCTCCATCCCCAACCCTCTCTTCGACCTCGCAGGCCTGCTATGTGGACATTTCGGCATATCTTTCTGGACCTTCTTCGGCGCTGCCGCAATTGGCAAAGCCTTCATCAAAGTGCACATCCAGCTGCTCTTCACTGTGACTCTCTTCAGCCAGCAGATCATTGAAATGATCCTGGCCTTCGTGGAAGGCACTGTGCCCAGTCTGCAGGGCAGCTTGCAGAGCTTCCTCGCTAACCAGAAACGCAACTTGCATAACCCGAACTTGAGTGATGAGAAGCCGCTGGTAGGTCGGCTGTGGGACCTTTTCATTATATGTATGGTGGCCTTCTTCGTGATTTCCATACTGAACTCAGCAGTGCAGGGCTACCTGGTGCGCACTATGTAGGAAAGAGAGCAGGAGTCCAAGGGCAAGACCAAGGCTGAGCGCAAGAACTCAGGCAAAGGCAAGCCTAAGAAGCAGTAGACTAGGCCGACTTCATAGTTTTCAATATATGGAAGAAAGCAAGAACCCGCGCCCTACCTCCGCACCCGCCAACAAGCACATGGTGGTGATCACTCCCAAGCAAGCGGCTGCAGGCACCAAGGCTGGGAAGCCGAAGAAGAAAGGCACTCTGGAACCGGTCAGACAGACCGCGGCAGCATCTGCCACCGCCAGCAGTTTCCCCAGGGCCGCTCACCTCGACTCTCAGGAGAAGCAGAAGCTCAAGTTGTTGGCCGGAAACCCCCTCAAGCTGGACGAACTCTATGCATCATTGAAGGAAAAGGAAAGGCACTTCGATGAGGAAGCCAGAAAGAAGGAGGACAAACTGCAGCGTCTGCAGGACTCCATCCAGGCCCTCATCAACCGCAAGACCGAGGACGGCGCCCCACTCGTAGACTTCTCAGCCTCTCGGGAGAGTGACGACAGCTCGAGTAGTGATGAACTGGACCTTTCCCAGTCCTCCTCCCTGCTGGAGTCCATTGACTCCGCTCTCTCCTCTCGTGCAGCGGCGAGAGACCGGATCAAGGCAGCGACCGAAGCTATGCTCGCAAGACTGGACGAGGACGGCGAGAAGCTGGTCCAAATGCCTGAGAAGTCCGAGGACATCCTGCAAATGGTGTACGAGATGCAGAGTCTAGACAGGACTGATGTGCCTGAAAACTGCATTGAGGCGTACGAGAAGCGAGCTGCAATTATCAGTCAGAACGAACGGAACCAGGCGGAGTGGGCGAAAATCCGAGAACTGGATGAAGTGATTGCAGCAAAGGAAAGGGAACTGAGGGCTGTCGAGGGCAGCACTCCGTCCATAGCCTCCAGTATCTCCAGTAGCACAGATCGTCCAACTTTCGTGACTCACTATAAGAAAAGTGTGTCTGTTGCGAGTGCGCAGAGGGCGGATAAGGTGCAAAGGAACATGGAACTCGCGGGCAACCCAGACGCCAAGTACTCCATGGTGGAGCGTCTGCAGAAGAAGGAAAAAGACCGACTGCTGGAGTTGGAGTCGGGCGCAGAGGCTCGCCCTGCCATCTACGCCGCAGACATGCAGAGACTAGCGCGGATTGACGAGAAACTGAAGGCATTTGTGCCGAAGGAAAAGTGGGAAGAGCGGTCGATCCAGAGCTACCCCACCTACCTGCCCAACTCCGCCTCTGACACCAGCTTCAACAGCAGTCGCTCTGCAGCCACCGCCCCGACCGTCCTGACCGACGCCAAGCCGGGAGAAAAGGAACTGCTAGAGCTACGAGAGCGCAGAGAGGCCCGGGAACGACTCGAAGCCATCAACCAGTCTCTCACAGACCTCGCGGAAAGACCTGTGGTTCCGCTGTCCGACTTCGAAGTGAAGAAACTGCTGAGTCAGGCAGATGAGGCCATCCTGGACTCGCAGGCCTTTATTGCCAGTGCCTTGCTCGAGGAACGCACGTCTGCTCTGGACACTGCCAAGGGTCTGCTGGCCAAGTTGGAAGGGAACCTGAGGGAGGAGGAAGACAGTGAGGAAACGCTCAGACAGGCGGAAGCAGCGATGCAGAAGTACGAAGCACTGATGGCTTTGGAGCAGGAGACTTTGCAAGGAGACCCGAGAGTGGTGCAAGAGCAGGCGAGAGTGAGAGAGTTGATGGCGAAGTACGATGAGAAAGAGCGGGAAATTGAGAACATTTTGGAGCATTTGGACACCTTGGAAGCACAAGCGAAGCAGCAGCTAGCGGAACTGGAACTCACGGATGCTCCCGGCCCCCTGCCACAGGTCTCTGTGCCCGAGCCCCCGATCGACGACTTTGAAAAGGCAATCGAGCGGCGGGTGCGCTCCCGCAACTACCACGAAGTGCCCAAGTCAGTGCTCACAGCCGAGGACTTCCCACTCACTCTGCAACTCCTCGCAGCCCGTCCCCCTTCCCCAGATAGTTAGAAGGTACTCTCCATTTTGTCACCACTTGCATAGTGCTGCTGGACTAGTAATGATCCAAATTCCGAGGGACTATTGGATTCCAGACAGCAGCTCTCGGGTGTGCTTCACCTGCGAAACGCCCTTCACGTTCTTCACACGCAAACACCACTGTCGTCTCTGCGGCCTCATCTTCTGCCACGACTGCTGCAACCAGCGCTACTTCTTCGAGGAAATCGCTACCGAGGGGCGAGTGTGTGAGAAGTGCTTTGAGAATGCTGCCGAGCAGCAGGCCCGCAAAACCACAGGCTTCGATGCAAGCGAAGTCCTGAAGCACAGTTTCAAAGCCACCTCTCACCTGGTGCATTGTCGACTGCTCAGGTCTACCAGTCTCCGCCCCTCTATGTTCAGTGATGACATGTCAGCCAGCGTGCATGAAGGCAGCATGACGAAAGGCCTATCTGCGCGTGGGTCAGATAAGCGTCTGAGCAGCAACCTCTTCCAGCCTCTGTGCGCTGAGTTCCTCGTGGAGACAGTGCAGCGACTGCTGGCAGTGGAAGGACTGGGGGAGAACTGGGTGGAGCGGCTGTGTGAGTACGTGTCAGCTACGACTGTGTCGGTGTGGCCGAGTGTGCGGTACGCTGGGGACCAGATGGACTTGAATTACTACGTGAAAGTCACCAAGCTGCCGATGCGAGGCATGCGACATAGTTGCTTCCTCAACGGAATCGCTTTCTTCCGCAGCATCCTGCATAAGAAGATGAAGCTGCTCATTTCCAACCCCAAAATCCTGCTCCTCAAAGGGCCTACGGACAGGCTCGTCGAAGGGAAAGTCGTGTTTATGGACTCAATCCTGCGACAAGAGGACAATACAATCGTGAAGAAGATTCAGGACTTCGGGGCTAACCTCGTCCTGATTGAACTCAGTATGAACCACAACACCATTGAAGAACTCGCAGCTCAGAACATCACCTGTCTCACCCGAGTCAGGCCGCACACAATGGAACTAGTGGCTCGCATGACTGGCGCTACGCCCATCGAGCTGCAAGGCCAAGCGCCCTATAATGCAGGGGTGCTGGGGTCTTGTTTGGAGTTCTGTGTTACTCCTATGAACGGACCCATGTTAGTTGTGCTTAAGACCAATGTAGCCCTGTCCCAGGTGGCCACCATCATGGTGTCGGGACAAAGCATGGAGGAGCTGAAGAAGGTCAAGCGAGTCATTCGCAAGACAATCACTGCTTACCGCAGTGCCCTGCTGCTCAGCAGCTTCTTTCTGCAGAGTCACCAGGACCCTGGACTCAGGTTCCCGTTTCTCTGCAAGTATGAACTCGAGGTCATCAGAACTACCATTAAGGACTGGTCGTGCTCTCGGCCAGCTGTTCAGCGGGTGTGCCTCTATGGGCAAGACGACCTGCCGCTCGGTGCCTTCCTCATCCAAGCAGCTCAAAACTCCTACCAGCAGTGCCCCGACTCTGACCACTTGAACCACGAGCACGGCGTCTATTTTCTGCATGAACAAGGTCTGGTGCAGCTCTTCATGACAGTGGGCGAGCAGCGAGAAGTCGACCCCAAGGAAGACATCACCATGTTGCGGACCTGCACTCGCTGCGGCTCCCTGCAGGGCGGCAAAGTTCAACTCAGCAACCGGTCCTGGGAGCTGTCCTTCTATCACTTCCTCTCGCATTTCTTCCTTGAAGGGCCGAAGGCCAAGTGCGGACACCAGTTCTTTCGGGAGAGTGTGTTCCTCTTCCAACTGAGAAGCATGCAGGTGGAGTTCCAGTATGTGGCTTGGCCGACTTACACTCTCACGGAGGTGGACTTGGCGGTGCCTTCTAATAACTCTATCCTCACGCAAGCTGTTTTTGAAGAAACCAAGTTCGCTGCCGAAAAGGTCATAAACGAGCTCCTTCAGGACATTCGGTCACTCGAGGATTTCCTTTCCTCAGAAGAAGCGACGAATCAAGACCAAAACCCAGACTCATCCAAGGAACTCGACTCCCTCAAGAAACAGGTGGACGAAGTACACGTGAGCATCCACTCCGCCTCCCTCTCCCACTACCCCAATCACTTGGTAGTCGAGACCTACCGCCGCACTCTCTACCTCTCCCTCCTCGAAACCCAGAAGAACTTCTCCACCACTAGCTTCACTCTTCGCTCCCAAGCTACTCGCCACCGACACTTGACTACGCCAAGCAATCGGGTGAGAAGAGCAAGCAGAGCAAAAAATAGCAATGTTCTGAGCAGTATGAAGTTAGATGTAGAGGAAAAGTCACCTTATTCCTCCCCAGTCCGGAAGCACATTGAAGCCGGAGAAAGCTTGGTAGGTCTACAAGAAGGGCACTTGTCCTTGCCACTCGGCTATTTCGGCTTGTGTGTGCCTGTGGAGCAGCACGACCCACTTTCAATCATCGCTTACAGTCTGCAGACCACAGACTACGCCAACTACATCGGCCCGTTCATGAGTACCGACCCCAGACCTGAGGACATTGACAGCGAGTTGCTCTATGGTTCGGGCCACAGCCACTCTGCTCACTTCCCCAAAGACGACGAAGAAGCATCCGAACACTTCAAAGTGACGGTGCTCTTCGCTAGACAGTTCCAGGCGTTGCGCCTGGCTTGTGGACTGGCGCATCTAGACTTCCTACTGTCAATAAGCAAGCGAGCGGACTTGGTGGCTTCTCAGTTGGGCAAGAGCAAGTCTGTCTTCTTCTACTCCCACGACAAGCGGTATCTCTTGAAGCTGGTCTCGGCCAAGGAAATACTGATGCTTGAGGACATGGCGCCGAACTACTTCCGTCACATGGCCAAGCACATCTACCACCAAATGCCCTCTCAACTGATAAAAACCATTGGAGCCTTCACTGTGTCCATCAAGGGGAAAACGGGGGAAGTGAAGAAGGCGCACTACCTCCTGACTGTCAACTTGGAAGCCATCATGCCTGCCAACTCTAAAATATTCGATTTAAAGGGCACGCTGAACCCCAGACGCTATGTGAAGGACGGAAGCACTCAGACCAAAATGGACCTCAACTTCATAGAGGAGTACCACTCCTTGCCTCTCTGTCTTCACCTCACTGACAAGCAAAAGCTAGACGCAGGCCTGTGGAACGACTCACTCTTTCTCGCGAAGCAGAACATCATTGACTACTCCCTGCTAGTGATCGTGAACGAAGAGCAAAAGATGATCGCGACGGGCATAATCGACTACATGCAGCACTACACGGTGGACAAAGTGGTGGAATCGAAGTACAAGACTGTGGTGGGACGCGAACAGCCCACTATCATTGACCCAGTGGTGTACAAAACCAGGTTCAGGGAGCAGCTGATGTTTGAGTACTTCGTAGGCGTGATAAGTTAGGTAGTGGCAATATGAGCAATGACTGGGGCAAGTCCAAGGCCATCAGCGCCGCACTGGATACACTGCATCAGAGGGTGAATGCTTTGGAGAGTGAAAACGAGGCGCTGGAAGAGCGAATCGAGGGGCAGGAAGTGGAGTTCCTCCAAGTCAAGGACTCCGCACTGTCTGAACGGCTATCAGACAAGCGGAACCTTGAAAGCTCAGTGCGCAGTCTGCAGTACTCCGAGGAACAGCTGCGCACTGAGCGAAACTCACTTCACACCAAGGCTAAGTTCGCAGAAGACCGAATAGCAGCACTACAGAGTCACATTGCAGTACTGGAGGAAGCGCTGTTGACGCCCACTGCCTCTGCACAAGAAGCTGCCCTCACCTCTGAACTGAACACCCAGCTCACTCGCCAAGCTGCACAGACAGCTCGCCTGGCACACCTCACAGCTCAAAGCCGAACTGCGGATGAGGAGTTGGCAGCGCTGCAAGGCGAGAATGCCCATTTGATACAAGCCATTCAAACCTGTCGAAGCGAAATTGCAGGAGTCAAGTCCGCCTTTGAGCGCTTGGCCCAAACTGTATCAGAAGAAACCGAAAACTGGGAAAAGACTGATTATGGAAAAATGGAGCCTCTGAAATCTTCCTTCGATCGGCTGCAGAAAGAAAGCCAAACACTCCGACTGCGCGACCAAGCCCTGGACCAAGAACTTGCCTCCCTCATGTTAGAAATCGACGAACTCAAGCAGGCCCCGCTCACTCGGAAACCCTCTCTCCACATCCCTGAAAGTCCGCAGTTTCCTGCGGAAGCAGGGATTGCGGAGCTGGAAAGTGAAATACGCGTGCTGACTAGGCAACTACAGAAGGCGCTGAGAGACGTGGAGTCGCCTCGACAAGCGGAAGCGGCTGAGGAGTCGGTGAGAGGCCTGACGGAACTGATAGAAGGCAAGACGCGGGAGCTGGCTATGAGGAAAAGGGAGAAACAGGCACAAATACGACATCAGGTGCTGGATTCGCTTTAAACCCTATTGATCAGGTCTAGTGCGGTAACTTTGAGGTTTTGCTAATGTAGTGCAATTCAACTACTCGCCCTCCTGGCCTCCAATGCACCTGTCAGTAGAAGGACTGTGCTAGAGTCTCCATTAACTGGCTAGTGCATGGCCCCTGTCCACAGCAGCACAGAGTTTTTCGTGCGCCAGATGGTGCAAAGGTCTGGTTCGAGGAATTTCCTTCATGTCCACAGTTTAATAGGGAAATGCTCAAGACTTCTTTTCTATTGGGTAAAAACTGCCCTGTGGAATAAGTAATCTTCTGGTTTATATCCCTCTCAGGTCAAGCTCATGCAGTAAAGGAGTGGCGAAGACACAAACCAGGTTGCTTCCGCTGCAAACAGTTGGACCGTATTTGAAAGCATTGCAGCTGTGAAGGGACTATTCTTTATGGCTGACTGATAGCCTGAGTGAGACCTGGTTACATTCTATTTGGTTGAAAGACCTGTTTCCTTGACTCAGTAAGTCCCTTTCATAGATATGAGGCTTGAAAGTTCCCTGTTGTTCCTCAGGCATTTACACCAAGTTCTAGAAGCCTTCACTGAGAACTCCTAGACTGTCTGGGCCAAGGACTGTAATGGGGTGCTCCAATAGGCATGCGTATGCTAAGACCTAGAAGCAAGCAGTACTAGTAGAT
>Ga0247837_1002222_pt1 | contig 37471 bp, 35 predicted proteins | sample LaCtaG_2_FD_187115 | JGI IMG/M metagenome (GOLD analysis project Ga0247837, IMG submission 187115) | Freshwater microbial communities from meromictic Lake La Cruz, Castile-La Mancha, Spain - LaCruzMarch2015_14.5m | ecosystem: Environmental > Aquatic > Freshwater > Lake | place: Spain: Castile-La...
AGCTTATAGGGTTTCGGTAGAAGTCGTGCTCAGGCCTCAATGGATCCAGTGAACGGCAGAATTCGCTCCGGACTTAGGACGGATTCCTCGTACCATTATATAGACTAAAGTCAAAGGTCAGTCCTACTAACAAGCCCTTATAGGCCTACACCCAGGACTGGGCACGCCCTCTCAACCGTCCAGCTGAGTTCCTAGAGTGCTAGGGCCATCAATCCGCTATCAATGACCTCAAGCGGAAAGGCAGCAGCGGTGGCCCTCGGCGGCCTCAGTGCGCTTTCTTCTTCTACATCGCAGACCGCCGGGCCAGTCTCCGCGAAGAGCAGCCCGGTCTAAAGGCTCTATTAGACTACTCAGGTATCCACCACAGTACTGAAAGCAGACAGATATAAAGGAAATAATGAAGCCAAGGAGAAGGCCTCAGGTGCACCGTCAAGGCCTCAGTTCTCCCCTACTTTCCCCTGCTTCAGAACTAAGGAAACTCACCCTCGCTCCTGAACTCTACCGATCCACAAGGTCTTCAGTGCTGAGGACAGCTGCTAGACAGCGTATACGCCTGTGAGATGCACCCAGGCCTGCGCTGCACCCGATTTCCCGAAAATGGCGCTCCAATGGCCTGGGAACTCTGCTTTCCGGAGACTTGGACTCGTAGTGACTATCTAGAGAGGATAGTGTGGTGGAGAGACTGCTGGAGCTACTAAGGCCTCTGTAGGGTAGGCTTTACTGCGGCTTTAATCAACGCTTGCTGGGGAATTAAGCAGTCAGTGCAATCCTAGTGAGTGCCTAGTACCATTGCTTCGATTCTACCTCTAAGAGAAGCACAATTAGGCAGTTGGGTATTTGCCAGTGTCTGTTGGTAGTGCGTTTCTGAGTTGGAGAGCTTCCTGTGTGGAGGCCAGCCTTGTCTCCTGCACTAGTGCATTTGCTTCGTGCCTCGTGGCTTTGAGCTGCACGTAGTCCGCTGCCAGGTGAGTCACCCAGCTCCTCACCTGGGCTAAGTCCAAGTCAGGGGCCAGGGAGTGCTCGCAGGCCAGCGCTCTCACCTTCTCGTAGAAGTCTACATACCGTCTTCTCTCTTGGGCGCCTTCAGGCCCAGCTCCCAACTGCGGGTACTGCTGGAAAGTCTGTATTAGTAACTCCCGCTCCTGACTCAACTGCGCCAAGTCTTCTTCCAGCGTTTCCACGTCCTGGAGCCGAATTTCAGCCCGGGAAAGCGCTGTGTGAAGAGAGGAAATCTCCGAGGACTGGGCAGCGACCAGGCTTTCAAGGGTCTTTATGCGCTCTTCGAGTCGCTGCTGGGCCTGCAGTCCCTTCCCTCGCTCGATTTCCATGATACTCAGTTTCGTCTGCAGTCGAGTGCTTTCCTGTATCCTTTTCCTGTAGCTTTTGTTCAAAAGGCTTAGCTGTGTCTCCAGGAGCTGCTGCGAACTTTGCCCAAACTCCCCACCTGACCGAAGCAAAGCCCTATTTCTTTCCGTTAAAAAGCCTTCCCCTGACTTCCCCTCTGCCTCCTGCCAGTACTGAGGCCGGAAGCACTGCAGAGCGCAGTTCTCAGTCGTTTCCTCTCCACTGCCTGTGGATTGCTGGCAGGGGAGCAAGTACTTGGCGAGTGTTTCCTGGCTGGCAGGAGCGGTTTCTAGCTGTAAAGTCTGTCTTAGGAGAGCCACGGTGGTCCTCATGCGCTGGACTTGCTGGTCCAGGGCTTCCTTGTCTTCCATCTTTATAGATCTTTGGCACGTAGGCTCGTTGTAATGGAGAGTGTGTTAGGAGTTGCTGAGGAAATATTGGGAACTGGTCCCAATCTCTGTTTAAGTACTGCTAATGGATAGCTAGCGACATACTCTGAGTGCTGTGTGGAGTTCCTTACAAGTACCCAATTTGATAGTGGCTGCTATATGGGGCAAAGACTCAATGACCTGCTCAGCACACTGCACCTTTTCCACCTATTAGAAAAAGACCACGACCCTTCCTCAAAGCCAACTCAGCCTATCAAGCCGCAGAACGCTCCGAAATCCCCCAAGCGGACGATTACCTTGAGTCCTTCAAGTGGCCGAAACGCAGCTTTCCGCTCACCTCAGTGCAGGGCTCGAAGAGGCAGACAGCCTCCTTTGCAGTTCCTGCACTTGTACAGACCCATTCACCTCCAACAGCTGCCGCCAGACCCTAGGCCTATTCGCACCTGCCAACTCAGTCCTATCCGCAGTCCTCGCACTCCCCCGAGTCCCCTTGCACCCTTCTCTCCACCCGGCACTCTCTTCCTCCGAGCAGTGCACCGCTCGCCTCCTCTCCAGCAGCGCACCTTTCCTTTCGTTCGAGTTACTAGAGCAGTTAGTGAGGTGAAGAGCGAACAGCAGGCCAAAGAGCGCAGGTTCGAGGCTATTTTAGCTGATGTGAAGACGGAGTTTCGACTCGCAGAAGTCCAATAGCTTATAATGGCTTTTGCGGAGCAGAGTGCAGACCTGACTTTGAAGTTGATTCTGCTGGGGGACTCGTCCGTGGGAAAAACCTGTCTCATGAGTCAATACATCAACGGCGTGTTCTCCCCAGAGGGCCAGACCACCGTGGGAGTGGGCTACGGCGCAAAGAACGTGGAAATCCGAGGCCACATCGTCCGTCTCCAAATCTGGGACACAGTACTTCCCACCTAGGCAGGCCAAGAAGCCTTCAGATCCATCACCCGCTCCTTCTACCGAGGCGCCCACGCTGCCCTTGTCATTTACAACGTTACCAGCAAGTCCTCGTACCAGTCACTGGAGCAGTGGATTGCTGACCTCAGGGCGCAGAACGGAGGCCAGATACTCATCTATCTGTTGGGGAATATGAACGATTTGGTTGATCGGAGAGAGGTGGAGACGAAGGCTGGGAAGGCGCTGGCAGATCAACTCGGAGTGAATGGCTTCTATGAAGTGTCTGCGAAGACTGGGGAGAATGTAAGTGTGGCCTTCAACACACTGGCAGATGCTGCTTTCCTTGCCGTTACCTCCCAGCAAGTGCGCGACGACCAAAGCTCAGTGGGCGGCAATAACGTGCTAAGAAGCGTGGCTCTGGGCAATGTAAAGGGTGCAAAGCAGGGCGGCTGCTGCAAGTAGTGTGTTACATTAGCAGCTGCCGTGAGACTGACTCGCGCTATTTCCCTAGGCGATTAGTCTCTAATAGGCGATTTTTTCCTTGCTGTTTGCCTTTTTCGCGTCTCAGACCTCTGTCCTGCTTCTTATGCACGTCTACGCTTACACTGAAGTCGCTTTTAGGCTTTAAGCCCTGCGATTGAGCCCAGATCAGGCCTGTGGCTCGACCAAGTCGTGCCTTTATCCCCACACAAAGCGCTACTTCCCGTCCCAAACCCTCAATTAGCTCCTCAATTTGCCTTTTCTTGGCTGTTACTGTGCTGATTTCTCCCTGTTTCACTAGACATAGAGCCTCCACTGCACTGCTTTGCACTAAGTCTCTACAGAAACTCTCTATATCTTTCCGGTTGCTGTCAATTCTGAGTTGCTCTGCAGTCTCCTGTGCGAGCTGAAAGGCGTATTCCTGCCTTTTGAGCCTTTGAGCCTGCTGAACTAGGTCCGATTGCAAGGAATTGAGTGCTTTTCGCTCATTTTCCAAGGCTTCTTGTCTGCTTTTAGTCTCCTTTTCCAGCTGAATCAGCTGCCAAGTCCTGCTTTCCAGCAACTCCGCAGTGACCTTCAAGCCCGCCTCCACCACTGTCAAGTCCTCCAGCCACTTCCAAGCCTGCGCTTCTCTAGCCTGTCCCAGCACTACGGCTGCCCGCTGCTCTTTTGCCTGCTTCAACTCCACTTCCTGCAGACTCAGCAGAGCTTTGCACTGCTCCAAGGCTTTGGAAAGGGCGGAAGTCTCTTCTGTCTGAGTTGCACAAGAGGATTTCTGACATTGCAGTAAGGCGCAGTCCTCATAAGGTGCTGTTGGGCTGCTAAGCTGGAAAGCTGCGCCTTCGGACCTGGAAGTCTGCTACTTACGTCCTACAGCTTCCCAGGAAGGCAACTGCCGCAGCTCTTCTGAAGTGATATGGTCGCTCTTCATTAGTCTCAATTAGACTCTATCGTGACATGAAGCGACTCTTTGAAGTAGCTTTCCCTCGTGCTTAGGGACATCCTCCACTGCTCCTTTCCAGACCAATCACTCCCACCTGCATCACTTCCCAGACCCTGCTTCCACAGGGCAATCAAATGCAAGGACGCAGGCACAACAAACCCGCACACAGCGGATTGAAGTAGTGGAGCAGTGTGCTTGGAAGTGAGCAGGTGCATATATAATGAGGCTGCTACGACATAGCAGTCCTTCTTTCCCATTTCAATCCTTCCAATCTCAGCTTTCCCTGCTTTCCGCGCTTGTCTCACTGCCTGGACTGACTCCAGCCAGATCATTACTTCCAATCTCTGTCCAGCTCAACCAGTCGCTTCGTGCTTGCTCAGAAGAAAAGGTGACCTTTCAAAGGCAACAATCCATGCTTTCTGACTGATAGGATCGTGGATAACTGCCGCTGCAGAGACTCAGGAAGGCTGGGTGGAAGAAGCGCTGGAAAGCGGAAGTTAGGGAAGAGACAAGCCTCTGTGTATGCCTTTCCGCCCTTTATAATGATATAAAGAGGGAATTAGGTGGGAATAGCAGGAAGGGGGACTGAAGGCAGATTTGAAGCTCAAGCGAGAAGCAGCGAAGTGGCTCCAAATTTCTCCTATCCGTTCCAAAGTCCAGTCTGTGATGCCTGTTAGAGAGCCAAATCACTCGAATTCCCCACTGCACTGGCAATATATCCCTGCATACGTGTGCATATATCCACTGTCAGAGGATACAAGCTATCCAGTGGTCTGGAGTTAGCTGGCCCTGCCGTAGTAGCGCCCTTTATGCTTCCATACAGTTACAACTTTCCCTACCTATTGGGCAGGTCAATAGAGGAGCTGGCCTGTGCAGTAGCACATATGGCTAGGACTGAGGCTTTCTGTCCTTTGATTGCCTGGCAAAGCTACTTCCCTGCAGCAGCTTTGAGAATCCCTCGGACTATGATAGCTCACTCTCTCAGACTGGTAAATAAGAGAGAACACTTGGGTATAGCAGGAATATGAGTATAACTAAGTATGGGTCAATTCTATTGATACACTCATCCCTTTGCTGAGGGAAGCGCTCATTTGCTAGGGAAAATTCGCCTATTGACACCGAATAGCAAAAGCTACTCCAATTTAGGCAAATCTAGCGTAGAAAGCGGACTTACAATCGAAACCCCAGTTTCGTGTACTTGATTCCCTAGTTGAGTAACAAGCAAGTTGCTGTTTTCGCTATAATAAAGCATTTTCAAAACGCATTTCCACCTAGCTGTTACTTCCCATTACAGTCCTAATTGTCGCTGTCTATCTTTCCCACCTCGGGTTTTCCCTACTTTGTCAACTGAGTGCAGATGTGCAGTTTAGGGAAATGCCTTCAAGTAGAACAGGCACTAGAACTACTAGGTCACCAAGGCTTAGAGCCAGATAGCCGCCCTAGACCATAGACATAGGTCTGATCCGCAGCTCTCGGGTACAAGTAGTGCTCCGGCTGCAGGCCGCTCAGCTCCGCACTGCCCTGTTGTAGACCTGCATTCAGCTTCTCCAGCAGTTCTTTGCCTCTCGGTGTGAGCTGACAACACCGCAGCATCGTTACACTGAAGCCGAGCCACAGCACACTGCTGCTTGCGTAGGCGTAGCGAGGCCACAGACCTTTGACAATTCGAATGGCTTCGGGGAGGAAAAACACTCCAGCGCCTAGCGCCATATAGCCTTGTATATCGCGCAGACGGAGGATTGAAGTCAACTCGTGGAGTTCTGGAGAGTCAGGGATCTTGTGGTCCTTTACCGCCTTTTTAAAAGCCTCTGTGGCTATCCAGTCTCCCATTATATAGCGCCTGATGGGGTCTATTTGACAATGAATAGAGATTTAATCACCGAATTTATGCCTATGTGCGAAGTTCTTACAGTGAATTAGGCAGAAGTCCTAATGAATTTGCGAATTTTTCCGGATTCACTTGAGAATTCGAGGAATTGGCCTGAAGAAGTGTAAGTTTAGCTTAAAATCTGCCTCAAAAGGCACTAATTGAGAAATTCAGCACTTGAAAATGGTTTCTGTAGCTTGGATAAAATGACAGGAAGCAGCTGTGTTTGCGCTTTTCCTCAGGCGACCGCTCGCATACTTACATTGAACTGGGAATATTTAGACTTGTAGTGAGAGGTATCTAGCGAGGTACGGCTGTGTGGCGGAACTAGCTCTTTTCTATACAAGTCTGAGCCTACTTCTAGCCCAGCTACAGCTATTTGGGGGAGTTATTCACAGCAACAAGACTCCACAGTCTCCATGACACTATCCAAATGCTGCACCTAGGACTCACAGAACTCCACAGGTCTGCTGGGGTACAGACTGTATAGTAGCACAAGCCAATTAGGTAGAAACATTGCTGTGTCCAAGGAGGCTTAGCAGTAGGTAGCTCACTGGGACCACAGTTGGCTAGGGGATGTGGCGGTATACGGTTATTTCGTAGCTTTGCAGAGGTCGGAATCGGACTTGTGGGCTGCGAGGAGAGCGCGAGCCAGGGCAGACGCCATGATGCAGAAGCAATATAGAGGGAAATTGGACCTAGTGCACGAGCACTACTTTATCCTTCCACTAGTTACGGCTAGTGCTTATTGCTACTCTGAAAGGAGCTGCTTAGACTGCCGTAGACGTACGGCTTTTCAGCGTAGTCAGGCGAGAGATACGGCGACAGCTCTGCTTCTTTGGCAGGACTGCTGGGTTCCCAGGCCTGGCTGGGACTGTAGCTGCTGAGTTCCCAGGCCCTAGGACTGTAGCTAGAGGCTTCCGTCCTCACTTCCACTACAGCAGGCAGCGGCTCTGCAGGGCGCACAGACTGCGGGGCGGGTCTTTCCTTCCCACTGCTCTCCACACTCTGAATAGCTCTGCTCAAGTACTGCGCTGTGGCCTCTGGCTTGCCTTCCAATATCACATCCCGGTACCGAGGCCCCAACATCCTCAGTTTCTCCTTGATAGCAGGCGGCCTCACAGGCCACAGCGCTACGTAATAGAACAGCCCCGTCAGGTAGAAATACCGCCGTTGCCGAGGAGGGTCTTTCAATCGCTCTAGCAGCACGTGAGTGACTAGAGGCACGACGGTCAGGCCCAGTATGAAGTGGGTGCTGGCCTGGGCTTTGTGCGCCTTTTCCAGCTTTATGAGCTCGGAAAGGTCTGAGTCGGCAGGGATTTTGCCGGCCTGGTGGGCTTCCAGCAGAACTTTGGTCAGGACGAACTCCATGCTTAGCCTTTAGAGGGTCTAGGAGCAAAGAGAGCTGAGGTCCTCGGGCAGGGCAGCTACGCGGGGCAGACGCAGGCGCTGCAGGGCGTTAATGTCCCCCAACAGGTTGAATGCGTGGGAAGAGCGTATTTCGACATACTGATTGCAGGGATCAGTCCTAACTCGTAGCTGTGTGCTAATTACAGTGGAATCAGAGCGATCTGCAGTTGCCAGGACCAAAAAGGGCAGCGAAATTCTCATTTGTGCAGCCATTTGGTGCTTTTCATTGCGCGAAAAGAGGCTTTTGAGCAGTTGATAGGAGCTGGAAAGCGTCTTCAAGTGGTGTTTTTTAGCAGATATGCGCGATTTAGCCTGAATTAAGGCGATATCTTCGCTGGGAAAGGCGACAGCCAGGGTTTCTTCGTGCTTTGTCAATATCCCCACTGCTGTCATTATGTTAATAGCGTCGTAAGCGCGTCTTTTGATGTTTTTGACTGCTTTTTCGCGGAGAATTTGAGAGTTTGGGAGGTCGAAGTCGCTGACTAGGCCTTCAGCCACGGTTTGGTAGCAGGCTTTCGGCCCAATTGCTTGCACTAGGTCCTTTACCCGGGCTGCCAAAGGCCTTAAGCCGCTTTTCGACCGAAGTTGCGATACATCCGAACTGCACGCAGTGCCTGGAGACACGACTCTCGAAGTCCCAGCCTTGCACAAGTGATCCTGAGTCCATATCACTGACAGAGACAGAGTGTCCCAGTCCTCCACCTGCTCCCCAAAGTCTCCTAGCAAGGCCAAGCCACTTTCCTTGTAGGTGGTTCTCAGGCCTGTGAGTAAGTCTCGGTGGAGTTCTGCAGGCGGAGTGGCCTCAGGCACAGCTAGGAAGTGGGCGGCTTCCCTTTCCTCAGTTTCCTCGACGATCACTCTGCGGACCTCTTGTGAAGAGAAGGGGCAAAGGCCACTAAGACGGTGATAGATGCGCGCTAGCACGGGGTCGTAGGGCACCAGAGTGTGGTGCTGGGCTAGGACCTGCACCAGGTTCGCGTCCTCTGTAAGAGCGACGTAGAGTTGCAAAGTGCAGGGACTCATCCAGGCCTCAGGCTGTCTGCTCATCCACTATCTTATATATGCTTGGCTTTTATATGGGTGGGGAGACGCTGTAGCTGAAACTAGTAATGGACGCAAAGAGGCAGGGCAAAAGCAACGGTCTCCCGCCTGCTTTCACGCATACAGTTCAGTGTGGCTGCGACTTGGGCTCCTTTCACCCCCTACGCTACTTCCGCCATCTAGCCCTCAAGCCCAACATTAGTTGCTCCCTGGGCAAAGCCTGGAAAGAACACTGCTCAGTCCCCAAGCACGGAGAAGACGTGTACCGCCAAGTCCTCTCCAGTTCCACGGAAAGTCGCAACACCAGCGACAGTCACCGACAAATCCAACTAGACCTAGGCCGCACCTACCCAGATGAGGCGTACTTCGGGGAGGGGAGGCCGGGACGCGCAGCGCTGGAAAGAGTGCTAATGGGATTCAGCAAGTACGACCCACAGTTGGGGTATGTGCAGGGCATGAACTTTATTGCGGGGGCGCTGTTGTGGCATTGCTCGGAGCCGGATGCCTTTTGGCTGTTCGTGAGTTTGATGGAGGACTTTAACCTGAGGGAGAACTACATGGCCTCGCTGCCGGGACTCAGCAAGCACTGCCAAATCATTAGTCTCCTGCTGATGGAGTACCTGCCTCGCCTGCATCTTCACTTCTCAGAGCATCGGGTCATCGCGGAAATGTTCGCCACTGATTGGTGCCTCACTCTATTCGGCTCTTTGGTGCCGGTGCAGGACATGGGGCAGTTCCTGGGCAGATTTTTGGGAGACGGCTGGGCGTTTTTCTATAAAGTAGTAGTGGAGATACTGAGAAGGCTGGAGGAACGGCTGCTCAAGTGTAGAGATGTGGCGGATATATTGACGCCGCTCAAGCCGGTGCATCGCTCACAGAAGCACTGGAGAGAGTTCCTAGTGCTGCTGGAGCATGGCAGCGAGCAACTCGACTGGCAGCAGATCTTCCAGCAGTCCGAAAGTCTGCAACTGGACAGCGCGAGCATAGGCCAGCTCCTCACCAGCTTCGGCGTGGACAGGGCGGTCTACACGCAGCCATAGTGTAACCCTAACCCAGTATTCCAATCTGTGTATGTGGGAAATAACATTGAAGTTGGTATGTGGATTTAGGAACTAAGGAGCTTGGATTAGGTCGGAATGGTACTGCAGGACTTCCCCTACTGTGGAGGTAACGAAGGGTGCGCCATGTAGGTATCCTTCGTGTCTGATGAACTGCAGGTCAGTTCCTGCATCCTTCGCCGCCTGCTCCAGGTCTTCCACCATCAGCATATCCGCTAATTCGTCCTTCCCTGCTATGTCAATTCTAGCCTTCAACCCCACTCCATGGCCGCTCTTTACCAGCTCAGTTGCATCATACAACTTCCACAGTTCCTGGTCTTTGCCTAAATACTGCGTGTATATAGCTTGGCCGAAGGGGTGGCCTGTGGGGTGGGAAACAGGTGCAAAGGCACTAACGGACCGGAAGAGCCCAGGGTTCCTTAGGGCCAATACCAAGGCTCCGTGTCCGCCCATGGAATGGCCAAATATCCCCACTCTGCCTGCATCTGTGGATACCATGTTTGTAACTTCAGGTATCCACTCCTGCACCAGGTAACTATACATCTGGAAGTTCTCGCTCCAGGGAGACTCAGTGGCATCTAAATAGAAACTCGCAGCATTTCCAATTTCCTCCCTCTCACTGAACCCCGGAAAAGACAGATTCCTAGGACTAGTGTCCGCAAAGGCTAGAGCCAGGCCCAGCTTTGCAGCTACCTGCAGTCCAACAGAGCTCGACTCAGGGAAGCGGAGATGACTGCGAGTAAGGCCTGGGAGGTAGAAGAGCAGATTTGGATGGGAGATATTGGGAGGCCGGTAGAGTGCGAACTTCATAGGAGTATGGGTATAGGCGGAGTCGTGTTCGTACTCGGTTAAATACCCTCCAAATGCTTTGTGCTGGGATAGCTCTCGCACCATTTCCTAATAGAACTCGGTTCTGTTGGGAAAGGGGGATTTAGATGGATTGCAGGGGTTAAGACAATGTAGAGCTTAGATAGGAGCGGCTTGAAGCATCAGACGGGAAAATTCCGCTATATCGATTTCGCCGTCGCCGTCCAAATCCGCCTCGTTAATAAGCTGCTTCCACATGGAGTCTCTGCTATCCCCCACTCCTCCCAGCATTTCCTTCAACTCCGCCACTGAGATCTTCCCACTGCGGTCCTTGTCGAAGGCTTGGAATGCCGTTTGTAGGTTCTGCTTCGATAGCAGCGTCTGATGGTTCATCGAAGCCACAATAAACTCCGAATAGTCAATAAACCCGCTCCCATCCGCATCACACGACTCCATCACCTTCTGCACCAACTCCTCCGCCTCCATCTCCGGCATCGTCTTCTTATACCCAGCAATCAGCTCCACCCGACTAAGTCGTCCATTTCCATCCGCATCCAGCACTTTGAAGGACTCCGTAAGCGCCTTAGTCTGTTCCCTGCTGACCACTTGTGCAGCGATGTAGGCCATCATAGCCACACGTAGACGTTGTTCCGCTCTGAAAGCTTGCAAGTTGGACAGGGAGTTCTTGATGACGTCGGCAGCTACAGTGGATTTGGAGCGGTATTGCTGGACCCAGGGGTGGTTGAGACACTGGTGGGCGGTGGGTCGGGCGGTGTAGTCCATTACTAGCATCGATCGAATGAAGTTTTTCACGTCTTCGCTTATTCCTCTCCATTGACTGCGTGGGAAGTCGAATTTGCCGACTTTGACTTTGCGCATGATTTCTTCGTCTGTGTTGCCTGCGAAGGGCGGGGAGCCGGAAAGGAGGATGTAGAGAATTACGCCGCAGCTCCATATGTCGCACTTTTCGGTGTAGTTCATGCGCAGGACTTCTGGGGCGATGTAGTAGGCAGTGCCTAGCTTTTGGCTGAGTCGCTCGGAGCCTGAAAATAGACAAGACGTACCGAAGTCTATCACTTTGATTACAATCTCCCCATTGGCGGGCGGCGCTTCCAGCAGCAGGTTCTCCGGCTTCAAGTCTCTATGCACAATTTGCCGCTCATGGCAATACCCAACTGCACTAAACAGCTGAAACATGATTTTCGCAGCCAACGGCTCCGTAAGCTGCTTCGACTGGATAATATAATCAAACAACTCTCCGCCTGACAGCACCTCAGACACGATAAAGTACTTCCCAGGAGTTTCGAACAGCTCGTAAATCTTCATGATGTGCGGGTGGTCCATTTGGCTGAGGATTTGCACTTCTGTGATGAATTTGGTGGAGGTCTGCAACTGCCCTTTGGGCTTGCGGATTTCTTTGATGGCCCGGAATTGACCAGTGGATTTGTGCTCTGCGAGGGAGACTTCTCCGAAGTTGCCGCTGCCCAGTTTCTTGATTAGACGGTATTTGTTGGTGATAGGCTCGGAGAGCTTTTGGACGAATTGGCTGATGTGGATGCGGAGAGAGTCGGAGGTGTAGCGTCTGAGGAGCAGATACCTCGAAGACTGTGAAGAGCGAGTAAGCGTTCTCATCACTTTCGGCCTTTCATCCATCTTCTCAGGTTCTTCCGGCGCCTTTAGCCTCTCTTTATTCCCCAAACAGCCCATTTTGTAACCCAGCCTACAAGCACTCAACTAGGTTTACTCTGCGCCAGCCTCTGCGCCTCGTACTTGGACAGCAGTGCATCCGGCACTTGCACAGTCGGCAGTCCAATGTTGAACATTTCGTCCACATGCAAGTCGTCTAGTTCTGCGATGGACTCCAACTTGCCGGTCGTCATTAGCTCGGAGACGCCCAGTTGAAGCATTTGGACTTGCAGAGTTCGGCGGCTTGCGCGGGCTTTGTTGCTGCGGTCCATTAGTTTTTCTAGGCGCTCGAAACTTTCTTCGAGACTGGTGTCGACACTGACCGGCAGGGACGTGAAGGAGAAGGCGTGTTGGTCGGAACTACGCTTGCCAATGCTAGGCTCCAGACTATGCATCCTGACTTTCCCCACCGGCGAAAAGTCCTTCGTCCGTTCCACGGAGTGCATCCTCTTAACCTCCCTTTCCCTCTCTGGCGCCTTATTGCCCTTGCGTCCTTTGCGCTGTTTCTTCGGCCTCACGTTGTATATCCTTAGAATCCGGTCAATGCTCGTGGACATTAGAAAGATGGGCCATAATCCATATGATGGCATCTGCGGTGGAAGGGGACGGACTCAATGAAAACCTGTTTCAGCTGCTGTGGACCAAGCCCAATGAAGTAGACGCAGGACCCTCCGTACGAGTGCCAGACACTATAATTTTCAAGTACCAGCAGCCCACCTACTGGTATTTCACAGCGCTGGACGGGGTTATTCGCAAAAAGGCCAAAGACAAACTGACGAATGCTTGGATTGAAGCGGAGTTTTTGAAGAGGAAATCGCCTTCTGGCATTGTGGCGGCTTACACCTTTATTAGCCCTGAGGAGGCCTCAGCGCGAACAGTGGAGTTTTTCGGCGAAGAAGAACTCAAACACTTCCTGCACTACCGCAAAAAGCCCTTCGACGGCATGCTTCAGAAGTTCATTGACCCAAAAGGCCCAAATAACGACATGTTTCGGGTAATTTGGACGCCTAATAAGTGCCTAGTGGAGAAGAAAGTCAATTTGAAGCCTCTTTTCGACCCTCGATATGATATATATGAGCGGGCGGTTACCTATGAAGGGGAGGAGTTTCACTGTCAAACCATGAGAATCAAGGGAAGCCGGGTAATCAGCAGACTGGAAGAAGTCGCAAGAAGCATTCAAGAGCACGTTTTCACCGTCTCAGCAGGCAGGGAAAAGCCCTCCCGCATGGTCCTTCACTTCAAGCAAGACGCAAAAGACCAACTCTGGCTGCTCAACGCGACCTCCATCCGCATGCTAGCCGAACGCAATACCGAGCCACTAGACATCAACTCAGCCACTCATTTGCCACCTACAGTCAATAACAAGAAATTCTCTTTGAACCCGACAGCGCCCGTTTCCTTGCAGAAAACAGTCCTTTGCAGAAGCTGCGAAAAGCCGCTGGAATCGGACCGAATGTTCGAAGTCACATACAAGTTTTTGGTAACTCGGAAAAACGAAGACGGAGGAGTGCCGCCCTTAATACTAAAGCTGCACCCGAGACTTGATATAGCGGACTATGAGAATATCAAAAACGACCCGCTGTTCCTAGATAAGCAAACGCTGATTTGTGATGAGTGCTATTTGGACCTGGCGAAAGCGAACCCGTGCAGTGGGGAAGTGCAGGTGAATGAGAAGGAAAACCCGAGGGAGGTGAGATTGCTGGATCCTCAGAAATTGAGTAGGAGGAGGCAGATGACAGCTATGTCCCGTCCTGTAGCCTCCCGTCCCTCCACGACTTCCCACTCCGTCCGTCCCTTCACCACTGGCCAGACCCTCAGACCTGTCATAAACGTGCGGCCCAGCTCCACTGCAGGGGGCGAAATCTTCCTCGGGGGCATGATGCCTGTGATCCCCAAAAGTGAGTTTCCCAAGATACCTGCTTTGAACCTGCCGCGAAACCGGTCCTTGGAGAGGCAGGTTCAGCAACAGAAGTCGCTGGCGTCGCTACTGGGCACGACGGATATTAGCAGCTTCTTGCAGGACTACTACACCAGGAACCGCCAAGGCAGTGTGCGTTAATTGCCTCTCAGAGCTGTCTATTAGGTCTAGCTGACTGCTTGCAGGTCGGGCAGATGGCTTTTAGATGCAGCCATTTGCGGAGACAGGTGTCGTGGAATGTGTGTGAGCAGGGCAGTGCTCGTATTGTGTCTTGGTGTTGATTCAGACAAATACTACACATCTCCTCCAATCTCTCCACTACTCTCAACTCCTCCATCTCCTCTTCCTGCATCCTTTCCGGCTCTTCCACCCCCATACTCACCCCCCTCATTTCCTGCATCATCGCATACAGCACTCTCAGTCTTTCCGTCAACTCCGACATCTCAGTGCTCCCTAATAGGGCTGAAATGTTTACGTGCCGTTCGTAGTGTACTTCTTCGACGAATGGAGAGTTGCAAAGGATGCAGAGGACTTCGGGAGTGCACTCCACTGTCTTTTGACAGCTGTGACACCAATATTCGGACTCAAGACCTTCCATCTATTTTTATTTCGGAAGTCTACAATGATCTCGATTTGTCTAGGATGAAGGTGGGATATGTTACCGGAGTTAGAGACTATTAGGGACTGGAAAAGGCATATAAATTGCCTCAGATAACAGCATTAATGTATAGCGAATTATCGAAATTTGGTAGTTTGCGGACTTATTGGTGCTTTGAAATGCCGTTTCTCTCTATGAAAGTCTGTAAGTGTGAATTCTTCCCACTTGCGATAATAATGAAAAGTGCGTCCTGCAAGAGCAACCCTCTGCCCGCTACCAAGCGCAAGCTGAACACTTCTACCAGTTCCTTCAAAGACAGAGTCTCGAGCGCTCGGTCCAGTCCTAAAGCCAGCGACTGCCTGGTCCCTAATCTTCAATTATCCACAAGCGAACTGCCAGCCTCCACAACCTCCACTGCGGCCTCCCACCGCCAAAGCCAGCGCTCCCTGCCTCAGTCTCCCCGCTACTTCCCCTGTCTTCAGGCTCTTTACTCCTCCATCCGCACCTACGTTGTCACCACAGCGCCTTACCTCTCTACCATTCCTGACCAATCTTTGCAGGAAGCCAATTATCGACTGGAGCAAAACTTGCGTGCGGCTGAATCGCTACTGACTGGGAGTGGGCCGTTTGCTGCCTCTGCAGAAAGGACAAGTGAAGCGCAGGACTCGGAACGAGCGGAGGAAATAGGGAAGCTGGAGGTAAGAATGAGTGGGCTGATCGGGGAAATAGAGAAGGGAGTGGAGCGGACGAGGGAAAAGGTGCAGGGGTTGGAAGGACAGTGGAGTAGGAGGGACCAAGTGGACTATAAGGAACTGTGCGTCAGACTGGAAGCGGCACTCAAAAGACACCAAAACGAGGCAGATACCATCCAGCGTCTCCACCACCAAGAACTCGAAGACCTGAAGTCCAGCCACTCCCTCCAACTCCACTCCCTGCAATCCACCCTCGAAACCGCCCTCAAAGGCCAAGAGTCCCTCTCCAACTCCCAAGAAAACGTAAGAAATCTGATGAGAGAACTCAAAAAAGCCAATGAAACTATCGAGAACTTGGAGAAATGGCAGGCAGGAAAGAGGGAAATGGAGGCGAAATTGAGGGAAATAGAGGGGGAAAACCGCTATTTGAGGACTCAGTCGAGCACTTTGCAGGCTTCGAATCAGGCTTTCAGCCAGCAATTAGCAGCCTATAGGACTTCCATGAGTACTTCAGTGGCGGATCTATCGAAAGAAGTGCGAACCATCACGAAAAAGCAGGAAAGGCTGGAAACCCGCGAAGAAAGGCTGAAAATGACCATATCAGACCTGGAAAGTGGCCTTTTCAGAGAAAAGCCAGGGGAGACCCTGCGTCTACCCACACAAATCAGCCCAGTCCGCAGCCTTTCCCACCTAAATGAGGGAGATATCTCCCTGTCTAGTAAGGAAGACACTGAGTATGACCTGTCTGGTATGGGAAGGATGGCTGAGGAGCCTGTGGAGGACCATATAAGCCTGGAAAAGGACAGTTTTAGGGCTTATGTGCTGGACTTTATTGGTAAGGTGGCGAGTTTGGAGAGTTATAGGGAGTTGCAGGCGGCGGTGGAGCGGATTCAGAGGGAATTGAGACAGTAAATAGGCTTTGAAAGGACAATAATAGGGAAATAGCAGTGTTTTCTCTCTATATTCTACTAGAAACTCAGTTTAGATAGATGTATTGGTGTGTGTCAGTACTGCGAGAGGTATTAATGAGTCTTTCCTAAGGAGATGTGACAGCCATTAATACTGCCTTCAGGACTGAACCTGTCAAAGGTATACAAAACTACGCTAGTCCCCTTTCTATCCGGTAGAAGCAGTGGTGCTAGAGTGCCTTTATATGGCTAAAGGAGAGTAGAATGGTTGTCTGTAATAATGGGGAAAGCGCTGTGGCTGCTGTGGGCCCTAGCCTTAGCCCGGGTGTACGTATATGCGCCTGAATACCTCCGAAAGGAAGTGGGGACGTGGAATTACTTCGCGGAAATTCCGTCTTCCCTGGCTAACTTTGGGAATCCGCCGTATGGATCTAGTGTGATTGGACGGCTGTTTCAGCCGATATACGGTGAAAGAAGTGGCTGTTTTCCTATTTCTCCTTTCAACTATAACGATTTGGACCAAGTCGTAAGCTCAATTTTGCTAGTAGAAGGAGGAGACTGCGCTTTCGCCCAGAAAGTGAAATACGCCCAAGACATCGGCTTCTCTGCAGTACTCATCTCCGATCCCAGGGAAGAAGAGCCAGCCGATGATATCATCATGACTTATAACGAAACTGCTGGCTACATCGCTATTCCCTCCTTCCTTATCGGTGCAACGTATGGAAAGTGGCTCCGCACTGCGCTTAGGAACGAAGAAAATGCTGGAGGAGTGTTACTAACCCTAACATTTTACATCAACCAAAAGAGTGGAAACGTGAATTATCAAATTTGGACGAGTGCAGGTCTGGATATGATGAGCGGCTTTTTGACTGAATTCGCTCCATATGCGAGAAAGTTGGAACAGTACACAGAAATAACTCCCCACTACGTCCTATGGCACTGCTTCGAGTGCAGCCGTGCCGGGTACACCTATCAGCACCCAGATTGTGTGAGTTCCGGACGCTACTGCGCCCCTGACCCAGACGGTCCAGGGCCGCTGACGGGCAGACAAGTAGTGCTGGAGGACTTGAGGCAAATCTGCATATATCGAAGTGAGCCGGAGAAGTGGTGGGACTATATTCAGAGTATGAATAAGACATGTCCGACTTCAAAACTGCACTCAAACTGCTACGAAAGAGCCTTGGAAGAGAGTAATATCGACGAGGAAATGATAGCGACCTGCATGAGTGACAGCTTCATTTTGTCTGGCAACATCGCCAGCGATAATGAACTGCTTAGATCCGAACAACAGACACTAATCGAAGCAAAACTGCCCTTTTTCCCTGCAATTGTTGTAAATGATCAAGAAATGAGGGGCAATATAGAGACTTTCGTAGTCCTGCAAGCTATATGTGCAGGCTTTATAGCGGCTCCCAGCATTTGTGCGGACCTATTAGAGGACCGAAAGCCTTCCGAGCCTACAGTGGAAACAGGGGGAATGAACATTGCTACGGCCATTGCTATTGCCTGTGTAGCGGTTTTACTGCTAGTGGCGGTCCTGGTGCTGTATCGAGTATGGCTGAGCAAGAAGAGAGGAAGCGAGTTGAAGCAGCAGAGAAGTCAGGGAGTGGAGCCTTATTTCGAGCTAGCGGATACGAGTAGAAACGAGGGTTAGAGGTAGGAAGAGGTAAACGGGATGAGGGGCTGGACTCGTGTATAGGAATGAGCTAGAGGGAGAAGACAGTTGTGGGCTGAATATGGACAAGTGTAGACAAGCAGTTAAAGATTTGAAAGGAACAGAGTCATTAGTGACAAATGAACCACTCAAATAGCTAGTTCCAGGGTAAAGCAGTAGTGCTAGAGGCATAGGTTAAAGCAAGACTGAAAATGTGGCTCACAGCCCTTTTCCTCCCTTTCCTCGTCTCCGGCGTCACTCTCTCCTCCACAGAAACACACAACAACCTGACGCTTTCCCTGTCTCTCCGGCACCCAGGCTTCAAAAAGGACCTGCGCATTCACCTCCTTTTGCCCTTTCCCAGTTGTGTAGTGACCCTCGCCCAGACTATTTCCTCAGATTGGTTCCTCGACCTCGACGAAATCGCTCCTTTGCAGCTCAATTTCACCTCCACAGAGCCTATTGAAGTCGAGCTACCGAAGGCCTTGGCTAGGACTTATGAGGTGGAAATGGAAGTGAGGACTGAGACCGGAGAGTGGCAGGGAGATGTGCCTGTGCACTTGAGGTACAATGACCCGCTGAAGGAGGAAATGTACAGAGAAGTGAAGTTTCCGCCGCCTAAAGTGGTCGCGAGATGTGGAGATGTAGTCCTACGAGGGGACTTTTCGCGGTCTCTGTGGGTGTTAATCCCTGTAGGCCGACTACAGGACCGCCCCATCGTCTCCTTCGGCACTTTCCTAGTAGTGGTCCTGGGCGCCCTACTGATCTCCAACTCCCTCCTCGCCTACAGCTCTCACAAGCGCAAGCCAGAGTAGCAACTCAGTCTAGTCTTATAATGGCTAAAACCCTGCTGCTGCTTTCCTGCTCAGTTCTCTCCTTCTCTCGAGTAATCGTCTACGGACCTGAAAGCCTGCGAAGTGCAGTTGCAAGAGTGCATGACGGGAAGTACGAAATTCCCTCCTCTCTGGCGAACATCGGAAATCCGCCCTACGGCTCAGTCATTGTGGGACGTGTATTTGAGCCAGTTAACCACAACAATAAACTTGGCTGTTCGCCGATTGTTCCAATGGACTTCAGCTATGGCGACCCTGACCACGTCGTCACTCCAATTATGCTAATTGAGCGTGGGAATTGCTCGTTTGCGCAGAAAATCAGACATGCGCAAGACGTCGGCGCCTCTGCAGTTATCATATCCGACAACACTGACTCCGACCCGACCAATATTATCATGTCTGATGACGGCACAGGCGGAAACCTCAATATCCCTTCCTTCCTGATAAGCAAATCTGACAGTGATTTAATGCGGAAAGCGCTGGTTGTTGACACAACTGTGTCGCTCACTTTGACTTTTGAGATGAAGAAAGAGGGGAATGTGACGTATGAGATTTGGATGAGTGCGGATCAGGACGTGACTAGAAGCTTTTTGAATGAATTTGCGCCGTATGCGAGGAAGTTGAAAGATATCACAGTGATGACTCCCCACTACATCCTATGGTACTGTTCCGAATGCCGTAAAGCCGGGTACACCTCCAACAACCCTGATTGCGTGAGTTCCGGACGCTACTGCGCCCCAGACCCAGATGGTCCAGGGCCGCTGACAGGCAAATATGTCGTATTGGAAGACTTGAGGCAAATTTGCATATATCGAAAAGCGAAAGAGAAGTGGTGGGACTATATTCAGAGTATGTATAAGACATGTCCGACCTCAAATGTCAACTCAAACTGCTACCAACTAGCCCTGGAAGATAGTGATATTGATGAGGAAATGATAGAAACCTGCATGAATGGCAGCTTCACTCGGCCTGGCAATACCGACAGCGATAATGCGCTGCTTAGATCCGAACAACAGAAGGTACATGAAAAAAACATAACTTATTTCCCAGTAGTTGTAATAAACAATCAAGAAATGAGAGGCAAGGTAGAGTTTTCCGTAGTCTTACAAGCAATATGTGCAGGCTTTATAACCGCTCCCAGTAACTGCACTGACCCAGTTGAGGACCGAAAGCCTTCAACGCCTTCAAAGCCTTCAAAACCTTCAAACCCTTCAAAGCCAGTAGGGGAAACAGGGGGAATGGGCATTGCTACGGTCATTGTTATTGTCTGTGGAGCCATTTTGCTGCTAGCGGCCGCTGTGGAGACGTACCGAATATGGCTGAGGAGGAAGCGGGACAGTGAGTTGAAGCAACGGAGAAGTCAAGTGAAGAAGCCGTATTTAGAGCTTGCAGAAGTATCAGAAGGGAGAAGAAACAGGAAGAAGTAAGGACAATATGGCCAGAGCCCTTTCCCACTAGACTAGGCTTTTGATGCACGAGAGGAAGAGGAAGATTCTGACGTAGATAAGGACCAGTATAAAAACTCGTTGTTGGTTTGGAAGGAACTGGGTAATTAGTTATTTCCAGGGCAAAGCAGTAGTGGCTATATAGATTTAGACTTAAACAGTTCTGTAGACTGTAAGGAAGACAATATGGCTTACAGCAGCTTCACTCCCTCTCCTCGTCTCCAGCGTCACTCTCCACGCTTAAGACTTATGAGGTGGAGGTGGAAGTGTGGACTGAGACAGGGCAGAGAGATGTGCCTGTGCACTTGCGGTACAATGACCTGCTGAAGGAGGAAATGTATGAGAAGTGAAGTTTCCGCAGCCTAAAGTGGTCTCGAGATGTGGAGGTGTAGTCCTACAAAGGCACTTTTTGCATTTCCTGTAGATGTTAATCCCTGTAGGCCGACTACAGCTCTCACAAGCGCAAGCCAGAGTAGCAACTCAGTCTAGTCTTATAATGGCGAAAACCCTGTTGCTGCTTTCCTGCTCAGTTCTCTCCTTCTCTCGAGTAATCGTTTACGGACCTGAAAGCCTGCGAAGTACAGTTGCAAGAGTGCATGACGGGAAGTACGAAATTCCCTCCTCTCTGGCTAACTTCGGAAATCCGCCTTACGGCTCAGTCATTGTGGGACGTGTATTTGAGCCAGTTAACCACAACGATAAACTTGGCTGTTCGCCGATTGTCCCAATGGACTTCAGCTATGGCGACCCTGACCACGTCGTCACTCCAATTATGCTAATTGAGCGTGGGAATTGCTCGTTTGTGCAGAAAATCAGACATGCGCAAGACGTCGGCGCCTCTGCAGTTATCATATCCGACAACACTGACTTCGACCCGACCAATACTGTCATGTCTGATGACGGCACAGGCGGAAACCTCAATATCCCTTCCTTCCTGATAAGCAAATCTGACAGTGATTTAATCCGGAAAGCGCTGGTTATGGAGGCAATGCGAGGAATTGTGTCGCTCACTTTGACTTTTGAGATGAAGAAGGGAGGGACGAATGTGACGTATGAGATTTGGATGAGTGCGGATCAGGACATTACTAGAAGCTTTTTGAATGAATTTGCGCCGTATGCGAGGAAGTTGAAGGATATCACAGTGATGACTCCCCACTACGTCCTATGGTACTGCTCCGAGTGCCGCAGTGTCGGGTACACCTTCAACACCCCAGATTGCGTGAGTTCCGGACGCTACTGCGCCCCTGACCCAGACGGTCCAGGCCCACTGACCGGCAAACATGTAGTATTAGAGGACTTGAGGCAAATCTGCCTATATCGGGAAGCGAAGGAGAGTTGGTGGAACTATATTCAGCTTATGAACAAGACATGTCCGACCAACACCTTCGACTCCGACTGCTACAAAGGAGTCTTCCAAGCCAGCGGAATCAACTCCGAAAAGGTCGAAAAATGCATGGAAAACAGTTTTTCCCTGCCCGGCAATTACTCCTCCGACAACAACTTGCTGAAAAACGAACGAAACGAACTTATCAAAGCCGGAATCTTCTTTTTCCCTGCAGTAATCGTAAACAGCCAAACAATGCGAGGGGATATTGAGCCTTTGGAAGTCCTGCAGGCTATATGTGCAGGCTTCCAAGCCACTCCCAGTACCTGCACTGACCTGCTAGAGGACCGAAACCAGCCCAAATCTATATCGGAAACTGGGGGAATTGCAATGTCTACGCTCCTGGCTGTTGTTTGTGTGGCTGTTTTGCTGCTGGTGGCAGTCTTGGTGGTGTATCGGATGTGGCTGAAGAGGGAGATGAACACTGAGTTGAGGAAACAGGTGAATCAGGCTGTGGGGCAGTATTTCGCACTTGCCGATGTGAGTAGAAGCGAGGGTTAATAGGTAGGAGGGGTAAGCGAGGTGAGGGACTGGACTCGCAATATGGCCCATAGATAATCCCAAGATGTCCGCAGGCGCGAAGTCCGAACGGTCCTTTTCCTCCTCCGACAAGCCCCAAAACATCCGTTCCACCAACATTACAGCCGCCAAAGGTGTCCTCTAGTCAGCTGTCTCGGACGCCGTGAGGACATCACTTGGTCCCAGAGGCATGGACAAAATGATCAAGGACTCCAAGGGAGAGGTGATTATCACCAACGACGGCGCTACGATTCTCAAGCAAATGGAAGTGATCCACCCCGCTGCGAAGATGGTAAAGTCCATTCAGCTGGTCGAACTCTCGAAGTCTCAAGACGTGGAGGCCGGCGACGGCACTACTTCGGTGGTCGTGATAGCTGGGGAGCTCCTAGATCAGTGCTCTCTGCTGCTGCAAAGGGGCATCCACCCTACTGCCATATCAGAGGCTTTCAAGGAGGCGTGTGACTATGCGGTGCAGGTGCTTCAAAATATGTCAACTCCCATCGATATGAGTGATGAAGACTCGCTGATCAAGAGCGCTGCGACCAGTCTCGCTTCCAAACTAGTCAGCCAAAACGCCCCAGAACTCGCTCCTATCGCCGTCCGCGCCGTCAAGAGCGTCCTAACCCAAAACGCCGACAACGTGGACCTGAGAGACATCAAGGTCGAGAAGTGTCTGGGAGGGACAATCGACGACACTGAACTAGTGGACGGACTAGTCTTCGCCCACAAGCATGCAGCCCACGCAGCAGGCGGCCCTACCCGCATTACCGCCCCCAAGATCGGCCTCATCCAATTCTGCCTGTCCGCGCCGAAGACAGACATGGAGAACAGTGTGGTGGTGCAGGACTATAGCGCAATGGACCGGGTGTTGCGCGAGGAACGTGCTTACATCGTGAACTTGTGCAAAAAGATTGTGGCGGCTGGGTGCAATGTGCTGCTGATACAGAAGTCAGTGCTGCGGGATGCCACGAACGACCTGTCGCTGCATTACTTGGCGAAGAGCAAGGTCATGGTGGTGAGGGATATAGAGAGGGAGGATGTAGACTTTATCAGTCGCACCCTTGGCCTCACGCCCATCGCCCACATCGACCAATTCACAGCCGACAAACTGGGCTTCGCCACCGAGTGCATCGAAGAAGCCAGCGAAGGTGGCAAGCTAATCCGCATCAAAGGCGCTCCCAACGACTCCCCGGCCGGCAAAACCGCCACCATCCTGCTGAGAGGCAGCCAGCAACTGGTGCTGGACGAGGCGGAAAGGTCGCTGCACGATGCGCTGTGTGTGGTCAGGTCGCTGGTCAAGAGAAAGGCGCTGTTGCCGGGCGGAGGCGCTCCTGAGATCGAGATGTCGTACAGACTGAGCAATTACGCCAGAGAGAAAGTGGGCGTCAGCGCCCTCTGCATCCGCGCCTTTTCCGAAGCCCTGGAAGTGATCCCCTACACTTTGGCGGAAAACGCAGGCCTCGACCCAATCCGCATAGTGACCGAGCTCCGCAACCGCCACATCAGCGGCGAATCCGCAGCCGGAATCAATGTGCGCCGCGGCACAGTCTCCAACATGCTGGACGAAAGCGTGGTGCAGCCGCTGCTAGTCACCTACAGCGCGATTACGCTGGCTACGGAGTGCGTGCGCATGATTCTCAAGATTGACGACGTCGTGATGGTGCGTTAAGTAGCTACGATGCTAGTTAAGGCGAATATACTCATCCGGCCGACGCTTGGATGCTTGAATTAGCTTCTTGTCCACGTAGGGAGCCACCCATCCTGTCACTATCCAAATGTAGTGTGCGAAAACCACGCCTGAGATGATATCAATGCTGTAGTGTGCGCGAGTCACGATTAGAGTAAAGGACTCGAGTAGCACTGTGAAAGCAGCCGTCCACATCAGAGGGAAGTTTTTATAGTAGCGGTTTTCCAGCACGCTGAAGGTAGCAAAGCCCACATGTCCCGAAAAGAAGAAATCCGACGTTCGCGCATAGGTAATCGTGAGGGACGGGAAGCCTGGGTCGTCGAAGATCCGTCCCTCTGGGAACTTCATCAGAAACATGCCGATGATCAGTCCTCGCACACTGTAAAAAGACACTAGGAACATTAGGGATCTCCAGGTCTTGGCGAAGAACATAAAGCGCAGGGCGGAGGAAACCATCAGTATGTCTATGAGGATAGAGGAGAGGATAAGCAAGGCATTTCGATATACTTCATTGTCGGCCAGGAAAGCGTTGATACCAGCCGTAGCGTCGAAAACCCCGTCCCACAAGCATTCTGTCTCGTGGAAGGGCAGCACCATGCCAGTTTGCGCATTAGCCACCGACATGGACATCATGAAGGTAATGATGAGCGCCCGAGCCACAAAGGTCCACTTGGAAAACGAGTTCTTCCAGTTATGGTTCTTGAAGCGCTGGGAAAAGGTGGAGCTGGGGGACGGGGGCAGGCCAATGAGCGGTTCAGATTCCATCTAATAGAGTGCTATGGAGGAGGCGACATTGATAGCTGTAAAGTACTGGGAAAGCAGGGGAAGCGGGTTTGGGAGTATGGGCAATTTGGGATTTATGTGAGGATTCAGGTTATTGTAGGGAAAACTGGTAAAAAGGAAGGGTTTGATGACTGATGTGTGAATCTGAACAAGGAGATCAGAGAGCCGGATAAGGCACAGTCTCTCTAATAAGTATACGCAGCGACTGCTGTTTTGGCTAGAAACCTGCTTGTTCTACTCGTCTCTTGCCCGTATCAACACTTGGATGAAACTTGGGAAAAACTGCAGCCGAAAGACTCTAAAAGTAGGTTTTTCTCAGTTTTGATGTCGAATTGAAGGTACAAATACTAGCAGTGCAATTCCGAATGTATAAATTCACAGGACTCATACCCCTACTCGGATATCCTCTTCAACAGTCCCATATTAGCCCAGTCCTTATAATGGCTGCAATGCAAGGATGAAAGACTTTGTTCCAGTTTGCTTCCGAGCACTGAGGAAAGTCTGCTCTGAGCCTATTTCCTGCCTATATCTAGCAGCTGCGTAGCGCAACTTTCCCTGCAGTTAGCTAAGCTGCACTCCATAGGCAAGCTAAGGCCTATAAATGCAGTCTAGCAGGGAAGAGGCCCTAGTGCAGTCGCTCCTCAGTGCAGACCCCGCCCTGCCCCTTTCCCTGCTAGAAGGCCTGGGCCCTACCCAGTGGACTGCCTGCCTGGACTGGCTACTCGAGGCTGTCTTCGTCCTCTTCCAGTCCCTATCGAGAGTGGAAACTGTGGATGAAAAGGGAGTTGCGGCTGTATCGGAGGGTGCAGACCCTGAATCAGAGGTAAAAAGGCGAGTTTCGAAGGCGTTTAGCTGCATTCGACTACTGCTAAAGCGAGTTCCGGCGGACAAAAAGACCAATTTGGAGCTGGAAACGCTCATTTCCTGGCTCACCCGCGTTCTTTCCCTTTCCTCCCAGTCCATTCTCAGCCAATCCGCCTGGAACTCACTCCGAGACCTGGTCTTAAGCGGCTTCGCTGGGCTGCTACGCCGTCTAGTGAAAGACATAGGCGATTTCCTGCACTCTCCAGTCTTTTTCCGCCTGTCAAAGCGCCTAATCGACGCTTTCAGCAGTCCAAACGAAGTCGCAAGTGCACTGTTAGCGCTTTGTCTGTACAGAATTGGCCCTTTATTCGCAGATACAGCAGCAGAGTACCTGAGAAGGGCGAAGGTCGGGGAGACGGTGTTGGAGGCTATTAGGGGTGCGGGCGCTAGTGAGGTCGTTTTGGGCACTGCGAAGAAGATGAGAAGCAGAAAAATCGGCAATTCGCACCAGAAAAGAAGCCAAAAGAACGCTATGAAGCGAGACGAAAGTCGGAAACTGCAAGCTGTAGAGCTGCAAATGGTCTCCACCCCTGTCGGCACTTTGCCATCCTCAGCCCTCTACTGCCACAGCAATTGTAAGTACTAGACAGTGTTGCTGGCTTACCTGGAGACAGCGGACCGCCTGGATCTGGACGGCTGGCTGACAGTGGACTGGGTGAAGCTGCCAGAAGACCTGCAAATCGTGTGGCTGGACATAGCGCTGGCCTATGCCCTGCGAACAGGACAGGAAAGGCCGTTAGAGCGAGTGTTGGAGCACACTTCTAGGAGTGAATTGCTGGCAGCGCCTAGTCGCAAGGCCCTGTTCCTCCTTAGCCAGCTTAGAAACCGCTAACAGTAGACTGGAATGGCTCTCAATTGTCAGACGCCTGTAGCAAATCCCTATGTTGCAAAATGGAAACTCCCAGACTCAAGGTGAGCAACGCTTGGTGCGAGCCCAACCCTCACAATGACACAGTGATATCAGTGAAAAGCCCAGATGTTTCTCTGCTCGCACTAGTACCGCTGGCCGCAGCCACCCTGCTGCTGGCTGGAGGCGGCGCAGTGATGGCTTGCTATGATAATGCGGAGCAGACATATCTGCACTTTCTGAAGTTGCCGTGGATCGCAACTGCTTTTCAGGTCCTGGTGTTTTCATGTGGAGCGGAGATGATGGGAAAACGGCTGAAGACCTGGGAAGCCGGCCTGGAAATAGCAGTTAAAGGAGTGCTCAGTGGGGCGTTTTGCTCTGCATATGTATACGGAAATAGGACTGATAAGGACGACTACCCCTTTTGGACACTCTTCGTAGGGCTGGAACTGGTCGTGCTCGTGGCTATGCTGCCTGTGCGTTCCTTCAAACTCCTGTGGAAGCAGGGTATCGTGGCCTTTACACTCTCCATCCCCCTGCTTCAGCTCTACTACAGCGTCACCTACGGCACAGTGATTGCAGGCCTGCCCTGGAGCGAGATGTACACAGTGTGGATCTGCTACTCCTACCCAGTGGTAATCGGCTTGATCAAGGTGATGATGCAGAGTGAGGGGTAGTTAGAGCTGGATGAGCGCTATTTCGAGGCTGGGAGTCTGCTGGAAGTGGTGTCCTTCGGACTGGCGGACTTACCGTATCGCTTTATCTACTTCGACTTGAACGCCTGGGGTCCCGCCTTCATGCTTCTATTTGTCAAGTTTTCCTACAAAGTAAGCCTTACTCAGGTCTACGGCTACTGGGTCACCATTCGCTTCCGCAAGTTTCTCTCCAAATTCAGCCTAAAGGCTCGTAGAGCCCACCGCAAGCAGCCAGACAAGCAGTTCTTCCCAGTGCCAGGAGCCTCCAGGGTGTTTGAAGAGCCGGAGTTTGTGGAGGAAATGGCAATGAAGTACTTCTTGCATGAGTTGCTGGACTCTTTCGACCTCCTGGCAGTGCTGGTCACTTTGGCAGTTACGAGGGCTGCGAATGCAGGCTTCGGAGCGAGTATGAATAGTGAGGTGTTTTGGAGAGTTGTGGAGCAAATTGGAGTGGAAATTGCGCTGGAGGCCCTATTTATGTCGCTTACGCGACTTGTTATACAGCGCAAGTTGCCTGGCTTCCAGCCTTTAGCAGTAATGTGAACACAGAAAGGAGTGCCCTTCGTAGTCGAGCACAAGTTGCAACTATTGGCACTGGTGGGGACTACCTTTCCTGCCATCTTTACCTTGATAACAGTCTTCAAGCCGGACCTGGCAGTTCTTATTCTACGCCAAGTTAATTAGTTAACGTGGGATTTTAAAAGGTAATGGGGCGAATTTATGCTAAAAGGGGAGATTTCGCTGGTTGCTAAGCTCGATGTGTCGCAAAGGCTGATGGTCTCTGCGGTATTTCCGCACCAGTAGCGCAGTTCCCACAAGTACAGCCATCACAACCGCGAAAAGCGCAGCTCCCAGCCAGGCCCTACTAGCAGCAACAGCCCTCCGAGCAGTTCTGCCCTGAAGACGACTAAGTCCAGGCTGCTGTATTGGCTGCAGTATTTCCACTGAATGCAGGGCTTCTTGCATTGGAGCGTCGAGAGACAGGAGTAAAGAAGTGGTGGTTCTTGGCGGGAAGTGAGGGATGGAAAGGTGAATAGTTTGGTTGTATAGGGTAATAGGCAACACAGTAGAAACGTTGGTGTTATTCGTCCAATACTCTATTGTTTGGGCACAGTGTCCTTGCAGGACTGGGGTGAAGTCAAGCCACAGCTCCACCAGTGTCCCTAAGTCCGCCTTTAAGCCCCAATTCCGCACTACTATTTCCACTAGTAAAGTGTCGTCCTCGTCTAGTCTATTGGATGTCTCGAAGGTCAGCCAGCTGCCTGTCCTTTCCAGCCAGAACTCTAGCGGCCTGTAGTGACGTCTGTTTAGCGCTCACTCTAATACACTGGGAATCGACTGAACAGGCGGGTGGAAGTCTGTCGGCCCGATTTCCACTGCTAATCCTTTCACACCCTGTCCATATGCATAGTCAATGAACAGTCCGTCAGCCAAGTAATCAACTGTTTCGAAGGGAGTGCCCAGTTTCGCTCCAGACGGCAGCACTGTCGACATGTTCCTGTAGAAATAGTAGTCATCAGCACAGAGAAATACATCAGGACTGGATTCCCTCTTTGTCCCGAAGGGCATGACATACAGGTCTCCATAGCTATGGTAACTCAGAGCAGTGTTGAGAGGATATGTAGCCAGCAGGTCCCGAACAGCGCAGGATTCAGGCTCTGAGAAGTTCTTTGGGCCTCTGTAGTCCTCGTCACAAGGACGTGGGGAAGAGCCGAAGTCTTGTCCCCAGCCGACCTCGTAGTTGCGGTTGATATCCACTCCATCCAATTCCCTACATGGACGCTACACATTGTCGCACCCTGTGGGTTGTCTGTTCTTCCGCAGCTCCAGAATCTTAGAATTCTGCTTGTAGTGGTCTGATATGAGACTGTAGGAGTCGGTGTTGACGATAGGGATGAGTCTAGGTAAGCTTTACATGATAGAGCGGGTGCTGAGCAGGTAGCGAGACACAGTGGTATTGGCTGTGAGGAGGCGGTCAACAGCCCAGAGAACGAATGAGACGGAAATGAGTTCTTTGGCATGGTGGGCCGCCATCACCAGCATAGTACCTTGGGCAGTGGGGAGAGGAGTGCTGCTGAGTTGGATTGCCCAGATGTCTCGTTGCTCTACTGTTTTCCCTATAGAGAACTTCGACGAAACCAAATCGGGAAAGCGGTCGTGAAAACCGTCTAAAGTCCGCACCACTTCCTCATAGGAGAAGTACCCTCGAAGCTGTCCCTGCGTGACGTCCAGCGCCCATACAGTTGCAAGAAGCATCCACAGCCGCATAAGGCCTAAGATGTTACTAAGGCTGAGGCGCTACTGGGTTGCGCAGCTTGAGCAGCGTGTTTAGCTTGGCTATTTGGTCCGCCGGGAGGTTGCCTCCGCCGGACTGCCAGAGGTAGCGGTCGCCCTTGTAAGAGTCAATGCCCTTCTCCACATAGTAGTCGCGAATTCCTTCCAGCATGCAGTCGAACTCCAGAGTGAGCTGCATTTCATAGGAAGTCCACGAGGTCAGCCATAAGTCCATGCGGTACTGCTTGCTGATAGGGAGCACTGGGAGGTTGGTCGGCTCCTCGAAATCCTCCTCGTCCTCCCACGCGTCCAAAGCCTTCTGCCAAGCGTTGTCCTCTTTAATCCGCTGCCGCAAGAGCGCGGGGTTGGCTTTCCAGGCTGCCAGTTCCTCGTCCATGACTCCGGTCTGAGACTGCTTGCGCGAGGTCTGGTAGAACTGCTCGTACTGTTCCTTCTTCTGCTGGTTTCCCTCTGTGTCGCCCTCTATGAAGTCCAGTAGCTTGGCTTGGTGGGCCTCTGAGAGAGAAGCGAGGTTCGGAGCGAAGGTGCCGTGCTGGTAGAGATACTCTTGGATATTGGGGTCCCAGTAGCTGCGAATGGCGTGTCTGGACAGCTGGTAAGGAGTCTTGTAGTGGTGGCGTTCGATCGCCCGAGCATGGAACTCATTGGTCTTGACACTAGCAGGGTTGGGGTGGCGGAAGCGGAGCTCTTCCCAGCCTGCGTTGCCTCGGACGCCTTTGGGCATAGCAGGCATGATATAGCTGAAGCGCCAGGCCTCCTTGACTCCCTGGTACATGATGGTGCACAGGCCCAGTCCTCCAAGACTTAAGACCATTGATTATGGCTTCTTCTTTTTGTTCTTCTTGTCCTTCTTCCCTGGCGCAGCGTCCTCCACCTGCTGTCCTCCCTCCACCCTGGTCTTCAGTCTCGGAATCAACTCGCCTAGTTTCTTCAGCAGCGCCTTTTCTGTCTAGACCATACTCGTAGGCACTTCCGGGTTGGCGAGACTTCCGTCAGGCATCTTCAGCTGGGCCTTGATCCGGCCTCTGCACAGCACGTCTCTGGAGTAGGCCTTCATCGGCTCCACCACGTGCATGATCCGCAGGAGAGTGAGGATCATCGAGATCTCTTGCAGCTGCGGGTTGTCCACTGCCAGGGACTTCGCCACTCTGCGGCCTTCGCTCACCTTCAGCCGGGCGTTGATGTAGGGTGGGTAGACGCCAACCCAGCGGGAGGTATTAGGCATGGTGCCTGGCTCCATACCTAGTTTCTATTTAAATATGCGGAATGCGAGCAGGTCGCCGCTGCGGCCCGTCACTCCACGTCGAGCAGACGACACAGTGCAGCTAAGGACCGAGAACGACAGACTGAAGGCAGAAATGACAGTGCTCAAGGAAATGTGCACCTCAGAGCGCTTGAAAACTCAAGAACTCAGTGAAAAGCTCAGCCAAACTTCCGAGTTCAAGTTCTCAGTCGAGTCTCAACTGCACCAGGAACTCAAGCGTCACGTGGAAACCAACAATCGTCTCAGAGACGAACTTCGCAAGCGCGAAATCGCCAACGCGGAAATGGCAGTGCGTTTGAGTGAACACGAACAGAAAGCCTCCAAGCTGGTCGAGGAGTTCCGACTGCTAGGGGACACCCTGGGCAGTCGAACTGACAAACTGGTGAGACTGGAGAAGGAGTATAAACTCCTAGCTCGACAGCATGAAGAAAGGCAAAGGCTATTGGACTCTGTAGCGGCGGAGAAGGCAGCACTGCTGCGAGAAGGCGAGGCAGCTCAGCAGGCTTGCAGGGAGTTGATGAGTGAGAAGGAGAGACTGAGTCAGCAGTTGCAGGGGAAAGCGGAGCAGCTGGCTGCAGCTTTGCACCACTTTGGACAGGACAGGGATCTGCTGGTCTGGGAAAGTGCGTCGAGAACTAGGGTGTTGGCTGCAGCGAGGGTGCACTCTGCTCTTTTGCAGGTCTTTCGAGTGCAGAAGCGACTGGGCTACCACGGCATTCGCTTGGCAGCCAGTCGCTCCCACTCCCTCCGAAACGCATCCTTAGTGCTGACTCGCACTCTGAACAACCTACGAAACCACAAGCTCCACACCGGCCTAATTTCAATGCAGACATCAGAAACAAGCAGTGCAGAGGGCTGGGGAGGCCGCCTGCATGTCACCAGGCTGAGAAGAGCGGTAGTGAGTCAGTGGCGAGTGCTAGCCACTAGAAGACGCAAGTGCAGAATTGTGCTCCGTCTCTTCCTGCAGGCCACTCACAAAGTCTGTCTGCACACGAAAAAAGGCTTTCTGAGGGAGGGCTGGAAAGCCATCCAGTCTTCTGCTAATTCCAACGCTACTCGAATTCAAACACTCACTACTGCTCTCTGTATTGCACACAGATCACGCCAGCGCAGTGCTCTAAGCTGGCTGAAATCCAAGGCTTCGGCTGGCCTGCAGGAGCGGAGAAAAGTACTGAGCAAAGTCTTCTATGCGTTGATACTGAATCGGCACTTAGAGCGACAGAGAGGAAATTTGACGGTTCAGATTGAAGGCGCTGAGAGCGATTTTGAGCGGAAAACTGCCTTTTTGCTGGCTGTGAAGGACTTGGAAACCTCTATGCACTCTGCGCAGCTCCGCCGGCTAGCCTTGGCCTGGTCTGCGGTGCACAGTTCAGCTCTTCACTCTCGAGAACGGAGAAAACGCTTACTAACTGCTGCGAATTTCACTGATAAGTTGAGCGAGAGACAAGCCTTTTGGCTGCAACAGCGCTTGTTCCAAGGCTGGAAACAGGCTCGACTTCAAGTGCGACTGGAGGCCTTAGCCCAAGAAGTCGAAACTGAAAAGCCTCTGCGCCAGCACTACCAAAACTCTTACCACCAGTCCAACTCAGACCTGCAGCTTCGAGAGCGCCAACAAGCCTTGCGAGGGCTTCTGAACACCCTGGCAGCCCACACTACTGCCCACCGTACTACTGCCTTTGCCCGCCTGCGGGCTACTCTACTGCCAAAACAAAGTCTCAGGAAAATCGCACTTCTCTTTCGTCACTCCCTGGAGCAGTCCTTTGCGACTTGGAGGAAAAAGGTGTATGAGTTGAATTTGTACTCACTGTGCCAGGACCAAGCCAAGGACCGCGTCTACAACGAGACTCTCGTGGATCACTTAGAAGAGCTGGAAACCGTACTCCAGCAGCAAATGCAGGAAAAGCAAGACCTAGTGGGGCGAGTATTCGGAAGACTGTGTGGGCGGATGGAGCGGAGCTGGAGAAGGAACTGGCTGGACTTGTGGCGGTGGATTGCCCAGCGAAACAGCCGCTATCGTGCAGCTGCCAAGCACATAGCACTATTGCTCGCAAAGGCAGGGAAGAGAAAGGGAGTGGACAGACTCAAGGAAGGAATTCGGGTGGGCACGGAACTCAAAGGCAGAATCGCTGCAAGGCAGAAGCAGGCGAAAACGATGGTGCTGGGACGTTGGCGCTATCACCTCAAACTACGCCAGTTGATATTGAAAATGATCGGGAAATACTGCGCACGAAGGGAAATACACGCCAAAGGCCTGGCCTTCACCCGCTGGCATCGAATTGAGGGGATTTTGAAGGCTTCAGACAAGGCGAATGCAGTCTATGGAGTCCAGGAAAAGTGCGAGTCTCTGAGAGCAAACCTAGAGGCCGTGCAAAGTGCGTTAGCAGCGTCTAACCAAGTTGCTGCAACCCGCAAGCAGATAATTCTCCAATTCACTCAGCGAAGACTAGCAGCCACTGTGGCTGTGAGTATCAAGGCAGGTTGGTCTCTCGCCTTCAATCACTGGGTGCAGGTCACAAACGACTTCAAACAGCGGGAAAACGCAGCTATGCGTTTCCTAACATTCGAAAGAAAGCAGATGTTAGTGAGTGGGTTTCGAGTATGGGTGAGCACTGGGAAGGAACTCCGGGCCACAGAGATGCGGGCTGCCTATGCAAGTCAGGAGTCGATGCGGCGACTACTGAATGAGGTGGAACTGCAGCGGTCTGAGGATGTGAGAGAGGTGCAGAGGGAACTGGATAGGCGTGTGCTGCAGGTTGAACACTTGGTGCAGCTCCACCTTTTCCACTCCCACAGACAGTTTCAGACGAGTGTTCTTCGGGCCTGGCAACGCACTAGTAGCAAACGCAAAACAGCAATATCCGCCTTAGCAACGCTACTGAAGTCTAACATGCAAACCTTTGGATTTCGCTATATTCGGGCCAGAGCCAGACTGCACCTTACCATGTCTCGCATGCTGCGGCTGTCCTTGCACAGCAGACGCAGTGCTCTGCAGACTGCTCTCTCAGTCTGGCTGCAAAGACTTCTGCAAGTCACCCACGGCCTGATGAGTCGTCAACGACTCAACGGAGACGGACACATCAGTCTCCTGCAAAGCAATTTGTCCTCTGTGAAGAAAAAACTGAGGTGGAAAACAGTGGTTTCTGCTAAGGAAAAGCGCTGCTGGACTGTGTTGAAAGCCTGGCAGCAGGCTGTATCTGTGGGGAGAAAGTTGAGGGTAGCAGGGGAGTTGTTCCAAACCAAGCGAATGCAGAGGAAACTGAAACTTGCGATAGGGAAATTGAGGGAAGTCTGGGAAAGACAGAGTAAAGGCAGGCAGCTGCGGAGCACAGGTAAAGCGCTATATGCAAATAGGCTGCAAATTTGGGCTTTTGGCACTATCAAGAAAAGAACAACCACCACTCGAAAACTCGCAAAGGGAGCAAAACTGCTGGAAAGTCGCTTCACTCGCAAATTTCAGCTATACACACTGAATAAACTGGTCCGCTTTTACTGCGTTGTAAAAACTCATCTCCGCTGGAAGCTGAAAAGTCGCTCCAGCAGCCTGAAGCACTGTCTTACACTGGCCTTAAGTCGGCAACTTCGTCAGGGCATGAGCTGTTGGAGTCTCGGCTGTGCAGTCCGCAAGGCAGGCTGTAGCCTACTGCGCAGAGTACTGCTTGGCAGGTACATGCGGTCTGTGAGTGCTGGGTTCGGGAGGTGGAAGCAGGCTGCACAGCGAGAAACTGCAATGAACTTCACAACTTCTCAATCAGCACTTGCGCAGGACTTAAAGGCGCTCCAAGGGAAAGCGCTAATTCTGCACTCATTATTGCTAAAGGAAGGACTGAACTCACTGGAAATCCGGAGACTAGTGGAAGACCGGGAAAAGGGACTGACGGAACTCACAGCCATCAGAACCAGGTCAGTGGCAGGTCTGTCGGTCGCTGCTCTAAAGGATGTGAAGCGGAAGTTGAAGCAGGCGGCTGGGAAAGTGCGCAATTGGCGTGCAAACTGGCCCCTCAGCCACTCCTTTGCGGTCTGGAAACATGCTTCTCACTGGCTTCGCTGCCTTCCCAAGTCAGACCTCGTCCATGCGCTCGGGCTGCTGTCTCCTGCTAAGGGACTGGATGTGGTCTTGTTCGCAAAAGCGAAAAAACAGCAGTTAAGACGTGCGAAGGTAGTGGGAGCTTTGGCAGTGAAGCTATGGGCAGAGGGGAAACTAGTGCAGGTCTGGACCGTGGCTCGGCGCTTCGTACTGCTGGAAAGACTGGAAGACCTGGGAAAGCGGCTGGAGGACCAGGAGGACGACCTAGCAGCTGCAAGGCAAAGCAGGATGATGCTGGAGCGGGAGAAGGCAGAACTAGTGCAGGCCCTGCAGCAGAACAAGCAGGAAGGAGTGCAGAGCGAAGCAGTGGCCAAAGTCCTGAGGGAACTCACCACTGAAAGAGAGAAATTGGCAGATGAACTGGCCCACCGCTCCTTCACCATCCGCAAACTTCTAGAGGAAAACGCAGGTCTCTCAGTCAAACTAGCGAACGCTCAGATGGAAGCAGAGAAGCTGATTCTCCTGTCCCAAGAACCCCTCCCCGACCACGCCACCTTCTCCAGTCCGCTCCGCTATGACGACCTGAAGTCTAACAACTACTAGTCTGTTACTCCTTCTCACTTCGGTATACTCGCTCCAGGTCCAAACGCTCAGGCGTGAGTTTGGACAGACCGGTAGGAGACTCGATGTGGAAAGAGGAGGCGAGGTATTTGGCCTTGCGGGAGACTAGGAAGCCTGCAGTGTTGAATATGTCTCGGCTGTCTTGGTCATCTCTGCGGGGCATAACACCCTTGGTCGTGTCTTCTTTAGGGAACGACTCAGTGCCGCTGGATTCCAGCAGAGCGATTTCTTTGCTGCGAGAAAGCAGAGTCTGGTTCAAGGCCTTGTTAACGTCACGCAGACGTCTGATTTCGTCTGCTTTGTCCTTCAAATCCACCTCTAGTCGTTCGTTCAAATCTATCAAAGGACCGATTTTCTCGCTCAATTTGATAATCTTTTCCTCGCTTTCTCGCAACTTTTGGTCCAAAACGACTTCAGAAGCGCCCAATTGGCCGCTGACTGCGGCTTCCAACTTGCTCATTTTCTCACTCATTCCCTGGTTTTCCCACTTTATCCTTTCGTTCAAGTCCTGAGCAGCTTTGAGTTGCTTTTCCAGCTGGCCTTGTCGCTGGCGATAGACCTGCAGCTTTTCTCGCTGAGAAGCAGCTTCTTGGGTACTTTTCTGTACCTGGGCCTCCAGCGCTAGCACCTGAGACTCGAGCAAGCGCTTGGAGCGGAGGGCTGCCTTAAGGTCAGACTCTTGCAGTTTGGAGCGTGAGTCTTTGCGATCTACTTCAGAGCGTCTGGAGTCCAGGACGCGCTGGGCCTCCAGCAGCTCTCCTGCTAGCGTAGCGGACTGCTCCTTCACTTGCAGGTAACTTTCAGAGGTCTTCTTGCGAACACGTTCCAACTTGGTGATGTGGTCTTCAAAGAAGCTGAGGCGAGTATGGGAATCCACGAGTTCTTTCTCCTGCTGGCGAATTATTTGGCGGTACTGCTCGGCCTCCCCTTGGAGTCGAGTTTGTCCTTCCAGCACTTCTTGGTACTTCGCCAGAGTCAACTTGAGGTCTTCCTCGGCGCGCACTAGTTTCTGCTGCAGTTCGGGCACGTTGGCTCTTCTCAGTGCGGTTTCGACTGTGTCTTTCTCTCTTGCTTGCGTTTCCAGTTGTAGCCGGGCTCGCTGCAAGTCTTCCTGGTGCATGTGCAGCTGCCTCTTTAGTTCTCCCTGCAGCACACTCATTTCCTCGCTCAGCTGTTCGTTTTCCGCCTCGACTTCCTTCACTCGCAAGAGTGCTCTTTCAAACTTCTTGGTAAGGATGTCCAAATGTTGATCTGCGCGCTCCATTATGAAGGTGTTGGTGGCTGACTTATTCCCCGACTCAGCCGTGGACAGACTGCGGGAAGCGGGTCTGGAGTGCCACTACGACCACACACTGAAAGGTGCAGAGTTGCAAGCTGTGCTTGAAGAGGAAAGGCCGGAAGTGTTGCTTGTGAAAACTACCCGAGTGACCGCAGACATCATAACTGCAGCTTGTGCGTTGGAACTGGTGGTGAGGGCGGGGACGGGGACAGAGGGGATTGATGTGGCTGAGGCTAGCAGACAGGGAGTGAAGGTGGCCCATTGTCCAGGGAAGAGTGCAGTGGCGGTGGCGGAGCTGGTTATGGGGTTGATATGTGCTGCAGACAGGAGACTGCCTGAGAGCATTGAGTTGCTCAGAGCTGGGAAGTGGCGAAAGGAGCAAAGCGACGGTTTGTTTAGCAAAACGCTCGGTATCATCGGCCTGGGCGACATTGGCCAAGAAGTAGCTCAGAGAGCCCGGGCCTTCGGCCTACGTCTGCTAGCCTTCGACCCCCAACTCACCAAGTCCCAAATCGAGGCTCTGGGCTGCCACTACCAAGACTCGCTGCTGTCACTAGTGTCTGAAGCGGATGTTTTAACTTTCCACGTGCCTACTTCACGACAGACTAAGCAATTAGTGACAGCGGAGTTACTCGCTCTATGCAAACCCAACGCACTCATTATCAACACATCTCACTGGGACTTGGTCAATGAAGAGGAGTTGCTGGCTGCTTTGGACGCACGTCCTGAGATGCGGTATGCGTGTGATTGCTATCGCTATGAGCCCACTGAATCGGTTGGAGAGTTCAGAAGCAGGTTGACGGGACATTCGCAGGTGTATGGGACTTGCCACATTGGTAGTGTCACGAAGCAAGCGGATACGGCGTCGATAGAGGAAGCGCTGAGAATCATTTTAAAGTATGAACAGACTCGGGAAGTGGACTCTCGGAACTGGGCGAACCGAGCAATCAAGACCCCCGCCAACTTCACTGTCTCCATACGGGGACACAATGACCCCGGAGTGCTGGGCTTCGCAGTGCACGCACTTGCAGATGCAGGCGCCAATGTGCAGGAAGTCTCCACAGCCCTGTTCTGCACTTCCCTCGTTTCCCATGTGCTGCTCGACCTGTTCTGTCCTTCGGCTGCTCAGCTCGATACAGCGCTCCTTGAGATAAGCACGCACCCAGCAGTCACCCAGGCTATCTGCTTTCCCAAGCTTTCCGCCTTTTAAAATAGCGATAGTTAGTCTATTCGATTAGGGCTATC
>Ga0247837_1002223_pt1 | contig 37459 bp, 8 predicted proteins | sample LaCtaG_2_FD_187115 | JGI IMG/M metagenome (GOLD analysis project Ga0247837, IMG submission 187115) | Freshwater microbial communities from meromictic Lake La Cruz, Castile-La Mancha, Spain - LaCruzMarch2015_14.5m | ecosystem: Environmental > Aquatic > Freshwater > Lake | place: Spain: Castile-La...
GTATCGCTGTCAGGATCGGTGATGCGGGCAAGGATCTTGTTCTCAATGACCAGCACCGGGCTGTCCGTCGTGGTGTTGAGCGCCATGCCGGAGAAGACGGGGACGCCGTTTGCGCTGAAGCTGATCCCGCTGCCATACGCGGTGCCGATGGTGTTGGTGGCGAAGGCACGGACGTAATAGGGGCTGCCGGAAACGAGACCGGTGAGGGAGGCATTGAAAGTGCCGGTGGTGCCGGAAACCACGACCTTGGTGTCGGCGGTGGTCGGGTTCGGACTGGTGGAGAACACCACGCCGCGCTCGGTGATCGGGGCGTTTCCATCGGTGGCGACATCATTGCCGGTGATCACCGCCGTGGTGCGAGTGATGGAGCCAGCCGTGCCGGTGGCGATGGTCGGAACGGCGACAGGTGCATTCAAGACCTCGCCCGCCGCGAAGTAGATGTCATCGACGTAGGCCGGGGCGTTGTGGCCGGCCAGGGTGCGCAGGTAAATGCGGGCGGCGGTGATGGCTCCGGCGTTGCGGAAGTTCCAGAGGCCGTCGGTGACCGTGCCATCGGCGGCCAACACGGGGCTGGTTTGGGCGCCGCCCTGGATGTAGAGCTTGAACTTCCCGGTGATGTTGTTCACGACATACCAACTCGAATACCAGATATCCGAAGCGACGGTGACGTTCGACGGGGCGCTTTCCGGAGTGTGGCGGATGCGGAAGGGCGTGGTCACCGTGGGGGTGACGGAGGTGTGGAGGCTGAAATCACCGGCTCCGCTGGGCGCGGCCAGGTTGGATACACCCATGTTGAGGTGGGACTCGCTGTTGTTCGTGGCGCTGGTATCGATGTTCTCCAACCGGAAACGCTTGAAGACGGTGAAGGTCTCCGTGGTGGACAGGCTGGTGAGGAAGCGGTTGGCTGCGGTGTGGGTGCCGCTGAGGGTGGCCACCTTGTTCCCCGCGTCAGCCGGGTCAGCGGTGACCGTGGTGGTGCCGGTGCCGCCCACGGCACCGACGACGACAGACCAGTTGTTTTGGGTGTCGAGGTTGCCCAGGGTGCGACTCTCGAAGTTCTCGATCAGGTTCCATCCGGCGGGCAGGACGGTGAGGGTCTGGGTGAGCGACGTGGCGGCGGCGAAATCCCCATCACCCGGCTGGCTGGCCGTGATCGTGGTCGTGCCGGTGCCCTCGATGGTCACGGTGTTTCCGGAGACGGTGGCGACGCCGGTGTTCGAGCTGGCGTAACTCACGGTCAGGCCGGAGGAGGCGGTGGCACCCAGGGCGTAGCTGCCTCCGTTGACGGTGCGGGTGTCCGTGGCGGCCAGTCCGGTGATCGTGTTCGGCTGCGGCGTCCCGTTGGTGCTGGGGGAGGCATCGCCAGTGCCGTTGCCGTTAATGGCACGGAGCTGAACGGGATAGACCTGACCATTGGTGAGGCCGTTGATCACCAGCGGGCTGGTGGGGATGGCCGGGGAGGTGGCGGTCCAGGTGGCACCGCCGTCCAGGGAGTATTCATACCCGGTCACGGTGCCGGAGGGCGGGGTGAAGGCGATGCGGAGCTGGTTGTTGTTCGCGGTGATGCCGGTGATCACCGGGGCGCCGGGCACCGCAGTGGAGGTTTGCGTCACGTTAAAGAGGAAGTCGAGGAAGCGGGTGAGCCGGGCACCGCCATTGTTGAATTCCGCGCCGTAGGCGTAGAAGCGGAAGGTGATGGCGGAGCGGTTGGCGGTGGTCAGGGAGACTTCGTTGTAGTTCGTCGGAGTGATGGCGTCCGAACCGAAGAAGTTTTCGTCGAGGACGCGGAACTCGTTGCCGAAAATCTCGGTGCCAGGTAGCGGCGAGATCGGATCAATGGCCCGGGTTGCGGTGATGGGATTCGCGAATCCATCGACCGACGAGCGCCACTGGAACTGGCGCGGGCCATTGAGTTCGCGGCCTACGTTGAAGCGGAGTTTTGGATTGCTCAGGATGTAACCGGCGTCGGCGGTTAGGGTGAACTGGTAGTAGGCACCGGTGTTGGGAGTGCCCACAAGAGCGGAGTTGGCGGCACCGCTGAGGTTGAGGGTGCCGGTGTTCGGCCATTGGCCCTGAAGGTTCGGGTCGTTGTTGCCCGGCGTCACCCCGACGTAGGTCATGGCGCTGACGGTGACGTTCGGGATGGCGGTGCCGTTGTAGGCAAAGCTGGTGGCCACACCGTCGTGCGGGGCGAAGTCAAATTGGCCGCTGGCGGCGACGGGGGTCGGTGGCGTCGCGTATTCGACGATTTCAAGGTCGAAGCCGAGGTCGCTGCTGGACAGCGAACGGTTGTGAACCTGCACGGCGATGGTGTTGGTTCCGGAAACGAGCGCGGAGAGCGGCAGGGCGTTGGAGGTCCAGTAGGCGGACTCGGCGGCATCCTCGGTATTGTTCGGGGCAAGCTGATTGTGGGTGACGGTTCCAGAAGCGATGTTGTCACGCGCCACTTCCGTGCCGTTGACATAAACCACGACCCCGTCATCGCGGAGCACGTTCAGCCTGAGGTGTTGCACCGCCGAGGCATTCGGGATGGTGAAGGTGTTGCGGAAATAGACCGTGTGGCGGGAACCGGAGGCGCCGATGTTGATGCTCGTGGCGATGTGGGCGTCGCCAGCTCCCAGAGGAGCGGCACCCGAGGACCAGGTGCTGTCATCAAATCCAGCGTTGCGCCAGGTGGTTCCGGGGTCCGCGCCGGTATCGAGGTATTTCCAGGTGGCGAGTTTGGCGAGGCGGGTGCTGAGGACGAGATCGGAGGCCGGGGTGATGAAAGTCCAGGCGGGGAGTTGGGTGATGCGGTCGGCATCGCGCTGCCAGTTGGCGGAGGATCCAATGGCTGCGAGGAAGGCGGTCTTATTCGCGCCGAAGGTGGCGGGGTGACCGTAGAAGCTGTTGTCTTCTTCCGTGGTGAAATCGCGGGCGGTCGTGCCGTTGGTCAGGCCGGTGGGGAGGTAGGAGTTGTTGTTCGTCACCGTGCCGGTGGTGATCCAGGCGGTGCTGGAGAACGCATAGATGAACGTGGGCGAGGCAGGTGTGCCTTGATAGGCGATGACCTGGTCGCCGGAGGTGGAGGCACCGCTGAATGTACCGGACGCCGTGGTGCCGGTGGAGAATCCGGTGCCGTTGGTGAAGGTGACCACGCTGCCCGCCGTGAGACCACCGGCAGGCACCTGCCACACAATCGTGTTTTCGTTGCTGGCCAACGCGGTGCCGGACCAGGCGTTATCGGTGAAGCTGACCTGGGTAGTCGGGTTGAGATCGACTAAGGTCACGAAGGCGAATTCGTCCGCGTCGTCGGTTTGCAGGGCGAGCACAGCGATGTCACCGGCGGTCAGCACCGTCGGGCCTGTGGTGACGGTCTGCGTTTGCTGGACGCTGGGAGCCGCGTTGTAGTTGGCATCCCCGGCTTGGCTGGCGGTGATCACCGAGGAACCGGCCACACCGACGATGGTGAGGGTGCTGCCGGAAATGGTGGCGACGGCGGTGTTGGCCGAGTTGTAGGAGACGGGCAAGCCGGACGAGGCCGTGGCGGTGAGGGCGAAGGCGGCGTCCGTCGTCAACTTGGAAGGCAGCGCGGCGAACGTAATGGTTTGGTTCGCCTTGGTGATTTCCCCGGTGAGTCCGGTTGGCTGAAGGATGGTGTATTTTGCGGCGTCAGCCCCATTGAGGACGATGGCGGCCGTGACGGCGATCCCGGTGCTGACGTTCGCAGAGGCGAAGGTGCCGGCGCCGGTGAAGGTGACCACGTCCGGGGAAACGATGCCGCTCAAGGTCCCGGTGATGGTGGCGGCAGTGTTGGTGTCGTAGGCCTTGGAGGTGACCGCCGCGCCGGTGAGGGTCAGTTCCTTGGCAGAAACCGTGCTGGCGGGGACGGCGACGTTCTGGGAGGAAGCGCCGCCGCCGGAGACGACGATGTTTCCGCTGAACGTTCCCGGCGCGGTCGCGGCGGCAAGGCGGACATACACCGTCGTCGAAGCCAAGGTGCCGAACGCCGTGATCGTCGTGGTGGCCCCGTAACCGCTGCCTTCGGTGAGAGAGGTTTCAAATCCGGCCGGGGGCGTCACGGTGAGATTGCCAGTGAGGTTGGCACCGCTCACTGTGAAGCTGGCGGCAGTGGAGGCGGTGCCGTAGGTGGTGGACCGGGCGGTCACCGTGCCGCCAGTGGTGATGGTGCCGGAGGGAGTCGTGGTGGTGAAAGTCTGCTGTGCGCCGTAGCTGGTGCCTGCGGAGTTGGTGGCGAAGGCCTTGAAGTAATAGACCGTGGCCGAACTGAGGCCGGTTAGGGAGCGGGTGAACGTGCCCGTACCAAAGCTGCCCGACTCGGTCACTGGGGTTCCGGTGCCGTTGGCGAAGCCGTTGGTGGTGCTATACTCCACCCCACGAATCGTCGCGTTGGCTCCACCCGTAGCGGTGATGTTCCCGCCCGCCGTAGCGGTGGAAGGCGTGATGCCGGTGGCCGGAGTGGTGGTGGTGACGGTGGGGGCGACCACGGGCAAGGGGAAATTCACCACGACATTGTCCAAACCAATGATCTGGTCGGGAGAAGTCTCAGTGGCGTTGTCATCGATCCAGCGGAAGCGGATTTCCGAGCCATTGGGGAGTGCGGGACTCAACGTGATGGCGGTGAGGGCCACGCTGGTGACACCGACGGTGTTGGGGACGTTCACCGTCGCCCCGGTCAGCGCTGGATTCAGAGAGGTGACGTTCGTCCAAGTAGAGCCGTTGTCCGTGCTGTAGAACAGCCGATAGCCCGGCAGTTGGTTTGCCGCGCTGGCGACCGTGAAGCGACGGATGTCGTAACTCACGGAAACGGTGCTCACCGACGCCCCGGTGCCGTTGAGAATCCGGAATTGCAGGATGTTGCCGGCACCGGTCGTGGGCGACGTGCCGATGGCGCGATTGCTGGTGGAGCCCGACAGCGCGAAGTTGTAGGCTTGGGTGTTACTCCGGTCTGTCGACGCCGGTGGATCGGTATCGACGATCAGGGTGTTGTTGACCGTTCCGGCGGTGGCGGCGGATTGGGCACCGCTGGTCGGAATGCTGGTTCCCCAGCTATCATTATCGCCGCCAAGTGTGCCGATGTGGCTCCAGCCGAGGAGTGAGGCGAGGTTGGTTCCGGTGCCCAAGGAATCAAAGTTCTGCGTGACATCGCCTCCCGTGGCGATTGCGGTCACCGGGGCCGGAATGTTGAAGGTGCCCGAAGTGACGGAGGTGAGTCCGGGGGAGGTGAAGGAGATCGTCGCACCGGTCACGGCGGCGGCGGCGGTGGCGGTCAGGCCGCTGAAGGTCGCGGTCCCGGCGGTCGCGGCGACTGCGGCGGTGCCTCCAAGGGTCCAAGTTCCGGCTCCGACTGCGGCGGTCACCGTGGCGGTGCTGGCGGTGAGGTTGGCGTATTGGTCCCGGATCACGACCACCGGCTGGGCGGCCAAGGTCCCTGGATTCGCGGCGGGGGCCGTCGGTTGCGTGGTGATCGCCAGTTGGGTGGCGGCTCCCGCAGCGATGCTTTGGCTGACCGTGGCGCTGCTGTAACCCGTCGCTTGCACCGAAATCGTCTTCGTTCCCGAGGCTTGCAGCAGGTTGGCTGGGACGGAAGCAGAAGGAGTGAAGGTGATCGTCCCGGCGGAAACGCTGAAGCCGGTCGTGAGAGGCGTTCCTCCCACGGTCACGCCGGTGATCGCGCCGCGCCAGGTGGCGTCCTCGGGGAACGTGACGCTGAACGGCGCATCCACGGTGGCTCCGGCGGCGGCGGTCAGCGTGGGGGGCGTGGCGCCAGTGGTGGTGAAGGTTCCCTGAGCGCTGTAACCCGTTCCCGTGGTATTGGTGGCGAACGCCTTGAAGTAATACGTGGTCCCGGCGGTCAGGCCCGTCACGGCTTGAGTGAAGATCCCCGTGCTGAACGGAGCGCCGGTGGTGGTGCCGACTTTGGTTCCCGCGCCGTCAATGAAGCCATTGGTCGTGCTGTAAAAGATGCCACGCTCGGTCACATTGGAGGTGCCCGTGGCGGTGATGTTCCCACCGAGAGTGGCGGTGGTGGTGGTGATGGATGCGGAGGTGGGGGTGGTGACGGTTGGGGCGGAGGGGCCGAAGGTGCCGGAGAAGACAATGTTATCGACGAGCCACCGTTCATTGGCGGAGTTATTCAGCATCGTGATCCGGAAACGCATCGACGCGACGGCAGGAAGATTGGTGACCGTTACCGTGCTGGGGCCAGCCGCTTGGTTGCCACCACCTGCCGCTGCGACAGAAACAGGGGTGACGTTTCCGTCATAGGCGGTCGATGCCGTGCCAGTTGCGGTAAAAGCCCAGAAGGCATTGCTGTTCCCCGCGACAGTGAGAGTGTCGTAGTAGGTTGTGCCGCCGTCCGGGCTGATGGCGACGATTACGGTGTCGCCAGCATCGGCCCCATTCGTAGCGTTTGAAACGGAGTGGGACGCAAGGCGGAAGGTAAGTGAAATCCCAGTGCCGCCGGTTGTGGTGATTGCATTCGAGGTGATACTCGCGGTTCCATTATTTATCCCGCGTGAGTGAGTCCCTTCTTGTGCAAGAGGTGAGCTGGCGGGTCCATCCGAGGCTCCTGCGTTCCCTGTGAAGTATGCACCGCCAGTAACGGTCACATTCGTGACGCTGTTGTTGAGTCCTTCGGTGAAGCTCTGCCCCCACCCCGTCTGCACCATCATCGCCATCGCGAGGACTGGGAGCCAGCGGGTCAACAGGGTCTGGACGGGGTGGTTACGCCGAGTGATGGGGGATGGTGCGGGGTGGTGGTTCATCTGGGAAAAGTGAGGAAAAGGTGGCGAAGGCAAAGTCGGGTAAGACGAACAGACCCCGGGCCAAAAATTTCAAAACCTTCCCCGGGACGAGTGGATAGAGTTTGCCGCCCGATACCTGAATCTCCACCGGGAGAATGTAACGATTGCGCCCCACAGAGCGCTGCCACATACGAAGATTGATCCTGCACAGGAGCCGCACAATTGACTTCAATATGTTGGCGAAAAGCATCGCCACGCGCGGATGGCTTATGGATCCTTTTCTCGCGTCACAATAACGTAACATCCGGTCTGGCGAATTGCATTGGCACTGATGAGTCAGAGTTATATGAGTGCCCCTTCCTGAAATCCCTGCCTCAGCAAAGTTGGAGTGCAAGTCTGATGCACCTCTTTGCCTTCTCCTCTCATGCCAGTGCTCTGCGCTCCAACGTGCTACTTAGACGATGCGATGTTCCTGCTCCGCTGCGGGATCATCGCGCTGCTCTGCGGCTGGCCCTGTGGTGGATTCGGCCACGGTGCTTACCATGATGTGGTGAGGGAACTCACGGAGGCACTGGCGAAAAATCCGGGGGATGCGGAGGCCCACTTCCGACTCGCACGGGCGCACCAGGAGCATGGGGAGTGTGCGCTGGCGCTGCGTGAGCTGGAGCGGGTGGACGAAATCGCGCCGGGTAAGTTTCCCACGCAATTGGTGCAAGGTCTCGCTTTATCCTCCGGCGGCCTCTGGACGCATGCCCGGGCGACCTTTGACCGCGTGCTGGCTGAGGAGCCCTCGCTCGCGGAAGCTCTGGCAGCGCGCGCGGTGGCCCTGCTGCATCTGCGTGAGTCTGCGGCTGCCATCGCTGATCGCCGCCAGGCTCTGACACTAACCCCCAGGCCCGGAGTGGAGTTTTTCACCGCCTGGGTTGAGTTGCTCCGGAAGCATGGCGAGGCGGCAGAGGCGCTGCACATGGCCCGGGAGGGCCTGACGCTCTGCGTGGACGATCCATCCCTGTTGATCCTGGCCATTGATCTGGAAGTCGAGGCCGGGGAATACGACGCAGCTCTCAACCGACTGGCGGCCCTGGAGAAAAACTGGCCGAGACGCGAACCGTGGATGAAACGCCGTGCGGAGATCCTCACCCTGGCCGGGCGGGCGGAAGAGGCCCGCCGCGCTTGGCAAGCGCTGCGTGAACATCTCCTGGCGCTGCCGAATCTGGAACGCGCGACCCCTTTTCTCAACGAAATGCTCGGACACGCTGAACGCGGTCTGGGCATCGCCAGCCCCACTCCCGTCATCGCCCCACCCGCACCTGCCACCCGCTCATGATCCGCCATCGCTTCCTCACGACGACATTCTTGCTGCTGCTCCCCATTATTGCCTCGGGGCAGACCACCGTCACGATCCGGCAGGGGCTCAATGGCTACTCCGGCGTGCAGGACACGATGGTGCAACAGGGAGCCGCCACGACCAATGCCGGTGCCAGCACGACGATGGATGTCATTGGCGGCACCACGGCAGTGAAACAGGCGCTGCTGAAATTCGAGAACATCATCGGCTCGGGTGCCAATCAGATTCCCGCAAACTCGCAGATCACCAGCGCCACGCTTTCGCTCAGCGTGTGGAAGGCCGGCAGCGGCATCGCGGTGCATCGCATGGATGCTCCCTGGACGGAGGCCAGCACCTGGACCTCGCTGACCAACGGCATCCAGATCGGTGATGAGGAGGCGCATTGGTCGGCGGTGGACACGAAAACCAATCTCCCGATCGGTCTGGCAACCTTCAACGTCACAGAAACGGTGCAGGAATGGGCGAACGGCGCGGAGGTGAACCAAGGTTTCGCGTTGCTGCCATCAGATGGCTCAACGACCGTGGTGCAGATCGACACGAGTGAGAGCACTTTTACCAAAGCCTGGGAAATCCAGCCGACGCTCACGGTCACCTACACAGCGGGCGGCGGCGGCGGTGGCGGCGGTTCGCCAGTGATCAGCGCGGTTTCGCCGGCCGCAGGAGCCACGGGCGTCGGCGCGAATGGGCAGGTCGCGCTCGAAGTCGCGGTGTCCGACCCGAACAACGACGCGCTCAACGTGACCTTCTACGGGCGCGAAAAAACCGCCGGAGGCACTCCGGGCGAGGACTTCACCCTAGTGCAGATTCCCGACACGCAGTTCTACTCGGAGAACGGCAGCCGAGGCAAAATCACCGACTTCCGCAATCAGACGAGCTGGATGGTGACGAACAAGGACACTCTCAATATCGAATTCGTGGCCCACATGGGTGACATGGTCGAGAACCGCGATGACAGCGAGCAGGAGTGGATCAACGCGGACTCGGCGATGGATATCATCGAAAATCCGACCACGACCGGTTTCCCCCACGGCATCCCCTGGGGTGGTGCGCCCGGCAACCACGACCAGAACCGCAGCGGCGGCTTGAACAAGTTTTGGAACCAGTATTTCGGCACCACACGCTGGGCGGGGCGCACTTATTTCAAGGGCGGTTACTCCGACGGCACCAACGATGCGAACTACCAATTCTTCAGCGCGGGCGGCATGGACTTCATCGTGGTGAACATGGAATACCGCGCCAGCGCGGCGATGATCAACTGGGCGGACGCGCTTCTCAAAGCCAACCCCACGCGGCGCGCCATCATCACGAGCCATGAGATCGTCCAAGCCCACCTCGACGCCGGCACGCCGGTGGATCAAGCGCCCTTCTTTGGCCAAGGCCGGGCGATGTATGACGGGTTGAAGGACAATCCGAATCTTTTCCTCATGCTCTGCGGGCACTGGCACGGTGAGGGCCGCCGCAGCGACACCTTCGAGGGACGCACCGTTCATAGCATCCTCTGCGACTACCAGACCGAGGTCAACGGCGGCGACTCCTGGCTGCGCTATCTCGTTTTCTCGCCGCGCAACAACACCATCAGCTCGAATGTGATCCGCACCCGCGACGGTGCCCGCCGCACCGGCAACGACAGCCAGTTCACGCTGAACTACAACATGAGCGGCGGCGCGGTCATCAACGCAGACTGGACCCAGCTCGGCACGGTGGCGGTTCCCGCCGCTGTGACCTCAGCCACCGTCAACTGGACCGGCCTCCAGGCAGGCAAGGAGTATGAATGGTATGCCGCAGCGAGTGATGGCGGCACGCCCGTGAGCACACCGCCGCGCTCCTTCACCCCAGGCAATAACGCCGCTCCCACGGTCGCGCTGACCGCGCCCGCCAACGGCGCGACCATCACCCGCCCGGCGACGGTGGATTTCGCCGCCACGGCGAGCGACAGCGACGGCAGCATCGCGAAGGTGGAGTTTTACCAAGGAACGGTGAAAGTCGGAGAGGATGCCTCCGCACCTTATGCCTTCAGTTGGGACGCTCCCGCCGCCACTTATTCGCTGACCGCTTTGGCTGTGGACAACGGCGGTGGCCGAGCGACTTCCGCAGCCCGCACCGTCACGGTGACCGGCTCTGGAGGCGGCGGTGGCACGCCGGTGGCCCCGACCATCGCATTGACCTATCCGGCCTTGGATTCGAACACGGCGGGCGGCAGCGGACGTGTGGCTTTGGAGGCGAGCGTGTTTGATGGCAACAACGACGCGATGAACGTCACCTTTTATGGACGGCCCAAGGCGACCGGCGGCGGTGGCGGTGCGGATTTCACCCTTGCAGTGATGCCGGACACCCAGCACTACACGGAGAATAACGGGCAATACATCAACAACTGGAAAGCGCAGTCGGACTACATCGTCGCCAAGCGGGCCACGGAAAACATGGTGTATGTCGCCCATGTCGGCGATGTGACCGAACTGTTTGACCAGGAGCAATACGAGTGGGTGTTCGCCGATCAGGTCATGAAGATCATCGAGAATCCGACCACCACCCTGCTGCAGCACGGCATTCCATGGGGTGCCGTTCCCGGAAACCACGATCTCAACACCAGCGGAAACCGCGGCTCGAACGATTACTACAATCAATACTTCGGCCCACAGCGTTTCGCCGGACGCCCGTATTTCGGCGGCGGAATCACGGCGACGGACAACCACTGCAGCCACACCTTGTTCAGCGCGGGCGGCATGGATTTCGTCGTGGTGAACCTACGCCACCGTCCGACAGCAACGATGATCTCCTGGGGTGATTCGATTCTCAAACAGTATCCGAACCGTCGCGCCATCGTCACCTGTCATGAGATCATCAGCGACAGCACGGGCGGTTTCACCGGCGGAGGCCAGGCGATCTTCGACGGGCTGAGTGACAACCCCAACGTGTTCCTGATGCTTTGCGGCCACATGCATGCCGCCGATGGCGAAAACCGCCGCACCGACACGGTATCGGGCCGCACGATTCACACCGTGGTGCAGGATTATCAGGACCGCGCCGCCGGTGGTGGCGGTTGGTTCCGGACTTACAAGTTTTCTCCAGCAACCAGCACGATCTCAGTCAAGACCGTCCAGGCTCAGACGGGAACTTTCGAAACTGACGCCGACAGCCAATTCACGCTCGCCTATCCGATGACAGGTGGCGGCGGGGGAGGCACGCCCGGCCCGTGGGTGAATCTGGGCACCACCGCCGTGCCTGCGGGCGGCACCACCGCTCGGCTTGACTGGACCGGACTGACCGCTGGCACGCAGTATGAATGGTATGCTGCGGTGAGCGATGGCGGCACGCCGGTGAGCACGACGGAGCGCACGTTCACGATGAGCAGCAACACCGCACCGACGGTGGCGCTCACCGCTCCAGCGAACGGCTCTACCATCACCTTGCCGAACACAGTGAACTTCGCCGCCACCGCCTCGGACACCGGTGGCAGTGTGAGCCGGGTGGAATTTTTTGCGAATGGCACGCTGGTCGGCCAGGACACGACCTCGCCTTATGCCTTCAATTGGTCCGCTCCCCTCGGCAGCCACAGCTTGATCGCCGTGGCGGTGGACGGGAACGGCGCGCGCACCACTTCCAGTGCCGTCAGCGTCAGCGTCGTGGGTGGCGCGAGCAATACGCCGCCAGCCGTGACGCTCACCGGTCCTGCGAATGGCAGCAGCGTCACCCTCCCTGCCACAGTCAACTTCACCGCCAATGCCTCGGACAGCGACGGGACGGTCACCAAGGTCGAGTTCTATCAGGGCGCGACCAAGGTAGGCGAGGACACCACCTCGCCCTTTGCTTACAACTGGGCCGCGCCTGCTGGGTCGTATTCACTCACTGCGGTGGCCGAGGACAATGCGGGAGCACGCACCACTTCCCCCACCGTCAGCGTCACCGTTTTGAGCGGAGGCGGTGGCACACCTGCGGCTCCAACCATCTCCCTTGTCTATCCAGCGGCGGACTCCACCACGGCGGGCGGCAGCGGACGGGTTTCGCTGGAAGCCAGTGTGGCTGACGGCAACAACGACCCGATGAACGTCACATTCTACGGACGGCCAAAGGCGACCGGCGGCGGATCGGGTGAGAACTTCACCCTCGTGACCATCCCGGACACTCAATACTACTCGGAGACCACCGGCAACTATCCGAACTTCACCAACCAGATGAACTGGATCAACAGCCAGAAGGCGGCGTTGAACATCCAGTTCGTCTCCCACATGGGCGACATGATCCAGAACGGTGACGGGGCGACCGCTGAGTGGCAGCGCGCCAGCCAGGCCATGGCCATCATCGAAAACGCGACCTCTGCCGCCATGCCGCACGGCATGCCCTGGGGCGGCGGCACTGGCAACCACGACGGCGGCGGCAGCTCCTGGAACCAATACTTCGGTCCTTCACGCTGGGCGGGGCGCACCTACTTCAAGGGCGGCATCACTGCTTCTGACGCCACCTCGAATTACGAGTTCTTCAGCGCCAGTGGCATGGATTTCATTGTCATCCACCTGAAATACAATGCCGGCAGCACGCAGATCAATTGGGCAGATGCGCTGCTCAAAGCCAACCCCACCCGCCGCGCCATCGTCACCAGTCACGAGATCATGCGCACGGGCGTGCAGGGTTCATTCAGCGGCGCAGGCAGCGCTATCTTCAACGGCCTCAATGACAACCCCAATCTCTTCTTGCTGCTCTGCGGCCATATTCACGGGGACGGACGGCGCACGGACACCGTCAGCGGACGCAATATTGAGACCATCCTGACCGATTACCAGTCGGAGGCCAACGGCGGCGATTCCTGGCTGCGCTATCTCACCTTTGTCCCGGCGCAGGACAAAGTGGAGTCCTACGTCATCCGCACCCGCGACGGCTCCACCCGCACCGGAGCCACACAGCGTTACAGTTTCACTTATGACATGACCAGCAGCGGCGGCGGCACGCCTGGACCGTGGGTCAATCTCGGCACCACCGCCGTGCCAGCGGGCGGCACCGTGGCACGCCTGGACTGGACCGGCCTGACTTCTGCGACGCAATACGAATGGTATGCCGCCGTGAGTGATGGCGGCACGCCGGTGAGCACGACGGAGCGAACGTTCACGATGAGCAGCAACACCGCGCCGACGGTGGCCCTCACCGCACCAGCCAACGGCTCCACGGTGACCTTGCCGAACACGGTGAACTTCAGCGCCACCGCCTCGGACACCGGTGGCAGTGTGAGTCGGGTGGAATTTTTCGCGAATGGCACGCTGGTCGGCCAGGACACGACCTCGCCCTACGCCTTCAACTGGTCCGCGCCCCTCGGCAGCCACAGCTTGACCGCCGTGGCAGTGGACGGCAATGGCGCGCGCACCACTTCCAGCGCGGTGTCCGTGACCGTGGTCACCGGCAACAACGCGCCCACTATCGCACTCACCTCGCCAGCGAACGGGGCGGTCATTCCGCTGCCGGGCACGGTGAACTTCGCCGCTACGGCGAGCGACAGCGACGGCAGCATCACGCGGGTGGAATTTTTCCATGGCTCGACCAAAGTGGGTGAGGACACCAGCACTCCTTATTCCTTTAACTGGGCCGCCGCACCAGGCTCCTACAGCCTGACCGCCGTGGCCGAGGACAATGCGGGAGCGCGCACAACGACCGGTGCCGTGACGGTCACCGTCACCAACGCGCCGCCAGTCGTGGCCGTCACCGCACCCGCCAACGGACAGAACTTCCGGGTTGGCGATGTCGTGACGATCAATGCGGCAGCCACCGACAGCGATGGCAGCATCAACCGTGTGCAGTTTTACAGCGGAGCGACCTTGCTGGGACAGAGAACCATCGCGCCATACACCCTGACTTGGACGCCTCCGACCGGCTCATTTACTCTCACGGCGGTCGCGGAGGACAATTTTGGAGCCACGACGACCTCCTCCGCAGTGGCCATCAACGTGTCGGCAAACAGTCCACCAGTCATTTCCCTGCTTGCTCCCTCCAATGGCGACACCATTCCGCTGCCGAATCCGGTGAATTTCGCCGCCACGGCGAGCGACCCGGACGGCAGCATCACCAAGGTCGAGTTCCATCAGAACGGGGTGAAGGTGGGAGAAGTCGCCTCGCCGCCCTTCACCTTTACTTGGGCGGCCACGCCGGGCAGCTACAGCCTGACCGCCGTGGCGCAGGACAACAACAACGCCCGCACCACCTCGTCCGCCGTCAACGTCACTGTGACCAATCAATCGCCGGTCATCACGCTCAACTCGCCCGCGAACGGAGCCTCATTCACGCTGCCGGACAATGTGACCATCACCGCCACGGCCAGCGATACGGACAGCGCCATCACGCGGGTGGAGTTCTACGCCGGAAACACCTTGCTGCATCAGGACAGCGTCGCGCCTTACGGCTATGCATGGAATCCTCCGCCGGGCAGCCACGTTGTCACTGCCGTCGCGGTTGACGAACACGGCGCTGAAACCACTTCCGCTGCTGCTGCCATAACGGTGGTCAACCCTCCGCCGACCGTCGCCATCACCTCGCCGACCAATGGTGCCACTGTGAATCTTCCGGGGCCGGTCTCTATTGCAGCCGATGCCACCGACGCCGACGGCAGCGTGGCGAAGGTCGAGTTTTATGTCGGAGCGACCAAACTCGGCGAAGACACCAGCGCGCCGTTCGCCTGGCCATGGACTCCTATCACCGGCAGCTACACACTGACCTGCGTCGCCCAGGATGATCGCGGTGCCCGGACCTCCTCCGCACCCGTGGCGCTCGCCATCGACAACCCGAACAACCTGCCACCGGCAGTGGCTGTTGCCAATCCCAGCAATGGCCAGACGCTGCCGGCGAATACGCCGGTGAACATCAGCGCCACTACCAGCGATACCGATGGCATCATCTCCAAGGTCGAGTTCTTTGCAGGCACGAACAAGATCAGCGAGGACACCAGCGCTCCGTTCACTGCAACCTGGCCGGGTGCCACAGCGGGCAGTTACTCGCTCACCGCCGTCGCTACGGACAACGACGGCGGCATCACGACCTCGGCGCTGGTTACCATCAACTTGGTGGACAATATCCCGCCGACGGTCGTTCTTACCGCGCCGACCAACACCCAGAATTTCAGTGCCACAACCATCAACCTCAGTGCGACCGCCAGCGACTCCGACGGCACGGTGGCCAAGGTCGAGTTCTACCGCGGCACGACCAAGCTCGGCGAGGACACGACCGCTCCGTATGTCTATTCGTGGACCGGTGGTTTCACCGGCGCACACGTGTTCACGGCGGTGGCGGTTGATGACGACGGCAGCCGTGGCACGTCCCTTGCGGCTCGCGCGACCATTTCGGCTCCTGTCACGCTGACATTCCAGCAGGGTGTGAATGGTTATGTCGGAATGGAAGACACCGGCCTGCGCGGAGCCTCTGCCGCGACAAACTACGCCAGCGGAACCACCATCAGCGTCGATGCGGATGACGGCGGCTCGGCCTCCCAGGCATTGCTGGAATTCGGCGACATCGTCGGCACCGCGGCCAACCAGATTCCTCCCGGTGCCACGATCACCAGCGCCTCCCTCACCATTCAAGTGATGAACCAGGGCAGCGGCTTCACCGTTCACCGCATGATTGTGCCGTGGACCGAAGCCGCCGCGACATGGAATTCGCTGGGCAGCGGTGTTTCTGCCAACAACGTCGAGGCCATTTCCACGCCCATTACCTCTGCGGGTGCCAACAACAGCAGTTCCAATGTCACCACCGGAGCACTGGTTCTTCCCATCACCGCTGCGGTGCAGGAGTGGGCGAACGGCACGGGCAACAACGGCGTCGTGCTTCTGCCTTATTCCAGCGGCACCGACGGCGTGGACTTCTACACCAGCGAGTGGAGCAGCAGCACGCAGCGGCCGAAGCTGACCGTAATCTTCACCGCCGCACCCCAGGAAACCGCGCCTTTGATCGTCAATGAGGCTCTCAATGGCGGGGAAAGCCATGTGACAGCCGTGGGCGACTGGTCCGCAAACGATGCGGTGGAGCTATTGCTCACCCAGGATATCAGCGCCGCGCAACTCATGGGCTACACCTTCGGCGACTCACCCGACCAGACGACGCAGAAGTCCACCGCTTGGCGCCTGAGCGGCTTGGAAGCCATCGCCGCGACTTTCCGAGCCGGCACGCTCATCACGGTGCGTGGTCCCCTCCACACGGAAGACCTGCACTACACGCCGATGGCCACCGGCACCGACGATCAGTGGAATCTGCTGCTCACTCCCGCGGGAGGTCATGTTACGCTGCTCGAAGGTTCCGCTCCAGGCGGATTTGAAATCGCTCCCTACAACGAGGTGCTGTGGGTGGATTCGGCGCACACGGGATTGAGCGACCTGGCCGTGACTCATGGCGTGGCTTGGGACGATCCGGCGACGCACCAAGTGGGAGCCTTCACCACCACAGGAAGCGGCCTCGCCATCGTCCATGCGTCGGTGAATCCAGACCAGGCCCTCGCCTACACCGGCGGCGCGGGTGAGTTTTTCAACGGGACGAAATTTGCCAATACCGGCAGCTTGAACTCCCTGGGCCTGCCCAATCCGCAGGGGACAAACTCCGCCTACATCGCCACACTGCGCGGCAGCGCCTCCGGCATCTCGCCTTTTGTGACCATCACTGCCCCGGATGCTTTGGGCGCGGAGTTCGGCTCGGACAAGACGCTGCTTTTCCGTGTCTCCCGCACAGGCACCACCGCAGCCAGCCTCAGCGTCGCGCTGACCGCCTCCGGAACTGCTACTCCGGCCGTGGACTTCAGCGGCTTCAGCTCTCCGTTGTTGATCCCCGCAGGTTCTGCGGCGCAGGACCTGCCGCTGACGGTTCTCCGGGATTCCCTCTGCGAGGGTGACGAAACCCTTCGCATCTCGCTTGCTGCCGGGGCCGGATATCAGCTTGGATCCCCAGCCTCCGTGCAAGGAACGATCAAGGACAATCCCTCCCACCGCTGGATCGGCGAGCGTCTCCCGCTGGGCACGCCGAAGAGCGGCATCAATGATGACGCTGATGGCGATGGCGAAAGCAACCTCATGGAATACTTCAAGGGCAGCCACCCGGGCGATCAAGGCAGTCGTTCCAACACCGAAATCGTAATGGCAGCGCAAGGTCCGAAATTCCGCTTCAAGCGGGCAACCGACCTCACCGATGTGTTCGGCACCGTCCGCTGGAGTCGCAACCTTACCAGCTGGAAAACCAGCGGCGAGAGCGATGGAGACCTGACCGTGAGCTTCACCTATCAGACCGTGTCGCCGCCCGGGCAGAACCCGGAGGAGGTCGAGGCCACCGCCATCCTCAGCGGCCCGGCTGCCGCCACTGCTGGTCAGTTGTTCCTCCGACTCGAGGTGCAGACAGTGGAGGACTGACCACCATCGCGATTGCCCCACCCTTCCCGTTTTCCCCATTCTTTTCTTGAAGCCCATGAAGAACTTAACATTCCAACGCTTTGCCTTCTTTGTTGCGGCATTATCTTGGCTTGCCCTTGCGAGCAACGCACTAGCCCAGATTCCCATCACCGGCACTTCGCCGGTGGTGGAAACCTTCAACACCTTGAGCGGGCTGAACCTGCCCACCGGCTGGCAAATGTCCGCAGCCGGTGCCGGTGCCTCCGCCAACTGGGACGCCTCGGGGAACGCCACCACCGTCACGGTCAATCACACGTCCAGTACCAGCATTCCCGCCGCCGGGCGCATCTTTTGGAACTACCTCAATGGCAGCGGTGCCACCCAATCCGTCGGCTTTTACACCTCCGGAAGTTATGCCAGCTCGAACGCCATCCTCGCTCGCTATCAAAACAGCACCAACGAGGTCATCACCGCGTTAAAAGTCGATTACCGGCGTGACCGGCGCATCACTCGCACGGACAGCCAACCGTCCGGGGCACCGACCTTCGAGTTTTCCTACTCCACCGACGGCGCGAATTGGACGCGTGTCCCCGGTTCCGACACGTTGGCATGGAATTCGTTTTACCTAAGCGCGGTCCCCGGCAGCGGCACGGCCCTTTCCAGTGCTGCCAATACCGCCAATCTCAGCAACCTGCTGGTGGTGCCGGGCGGCAGCATCTATCTGCGCTGGAATGTCATTACGCTTCACTCCGGCGTCCATTGGGGCTTCGGCCTCGACAATGTTACCACCCAGGTCACCGGCACCGCGCCCGCCCAGATGCATTGGCTCGGTGATGACACGACCCGCGGCGGGACGGGAACCTGGACGGCCACGGGCGGCACCGCTTGGTCGGCAACGAATGCCGACGGTGGCCCCGGTTTGCCCTGGGACTCGGCCCGGACGGCGGAGTTCGGCGGCAGCATGCCCAGCGAGGTCACGGTTTCCGGCACGGTAAATGCCAACCTGGGCATCAATTTCCTCCAAACCGGAACCATACTCAGCGGAGGAACGCTCAATCTCGGCGGAGCCTCGCGGGCGCTCAACACCCTCGACACTGCGGACAGCGTGACCGTGGTGATAGACACCGACCTGGCAGGCACCCAAGGCGTCACCAAATCCGGCCAGGGCAGCCTGATCATCAATCTTCCCATGAGCTATACTGGCGGAACCGACATCAACGGCGGTTCGGTCATCGTCGCCGGATTGGGATCCCTCACTGGCGGCATCGGCGCATTGGGCGGCGGGGATGTTTCGGTGGCGGGCGGTGCCACCTTGCTGCTCAGCAACAATCAAGCCATCGCCAACGACGCGGCGGTCCGTCTCGCCACCAATGGCAGGATTGACCTTGGGTTCTCACCTGGTGCCGAGGAAGTCGTGGGCGACCTCTTCCTGAACGGCGTGGCCCAGCCGGACGGAACGTATGGTGCCACCGGCAGCGGTGCGCAAAACATCAACGACGCTTACTTCAGCGGCAGCGGCCTGCTCCGTGTGGGCGTTCCGCCGCCCATTCCCACCGCCCTGTTCTGGCTTGGCGATGACAGCACCCGCGGCGGCGAGGGCACCTGGAGCAACACCGGCGGCACTGCCTGGGCGATCATTGACGCCGACATTCCGGGCGGTGCTTGGGACAGCAGCAAGACGGCTGTCTTTGGAGGTGTCGAACCCGGTTTGGCGACCGTTTCCGGCGAGATCGCGGCCAATCGCGGCATGTGGTTCCGCACCAGCGGCTCGACGGTCCAGGGAGTGGGTCCAATCATCCTTGGCGGAAGCACTCAGGCCGACAATCTCATCACGGTGGACAATCTTGTCGCCGCCACCATCCAGACGAACCTGACTGGCACGACGGGCATCACCAAAGCCGGTCCTGGCAGCCTGATCATTTCCGGAGCCATGGGCTATAGCGGGGGCACGGCCGTCACGGAAGGCTCATTGGTGGTCAGCTCGAATGGCGCGCTGGGCGGTGGCGACATCACCCTCACGCCATCCGCAACCGCAAACACGGTTCTGTTGCTGGAGAACAACAGCGCCCTTCCCGACGACGCGGCGCTTCGCCTCAGCTCAGCCGCAGGATTCGCAGGCAAGGTGGACTTGAGTTTTGCCGATGGAACCGAGGAAATCGTCGGTTTCCTGTTTCTCAATGGCGTGGCTCAGGCGAACACAACCTACGGTGCCACCGGAAGCGGCGCGGATGTCACCAACGACACGTATTTCACGGGAACGGGCAGGCTGCGTGTGGGTAGCTCGGGAAGCATCACGGCCACCGGAACCCTAGCCGCACTTGGCACCGTCTATGGCACTCTTTCGACCACGACTTCATTCTCGGTTTCCGGCAACGGTCTGACTGCCGGCATCTCCGTCACCCCGCCCCAGGGCTTCGAGGTCTCGACAAGCCCGTCCTTCTCAAGCGGCGTCGGCAACAACCTCTCCCCCATCATCGTCGGCTCAGAAGGCAATGTGCCGACAACCACCATTCACGTCCGGCTTGCGGCAAGTGCCGGGTCAGGGAACTACGCTGGCAACATCGTTCTCGCCAGTCCGGGCACTGTTTCAGTCCATGTCCCCACAGCAGCCAGCACGGTGACGCCCAAGCCTCTCTCGATCACCCCGCCCACCATCACCAGCCGCAGCTATGACGGCTCGACGACCCCCGGCAGCGTGACCGTCGGCACTCTCTCGGGTCTCGTGGGTGCCGAAACGGTGACAATCAGCGGCATTGCCGCCGCATTCCCCAGCAAGAATGTCGGCAGCTATCCCGGCCTGACCATCAGCTACCTGCTAGGCAACGGCACCAATGGCGGACTCGCATCGAACTACTCGCTCGCACCTGGAAGCGCTGCGGGCACGATTGTCGCGAAGCCACTCGCCATCACCGGCTTGAATGCGGCGGACAAAGTTTACAACGGCAACACCGATGCCGCAGTGACCGGAACGCCCGCCCTCACCGGTGTGATCGGTGTGGAAGCCGTGACCTTGGAGGGCACCGCGCTGTTCGCTTTCACCCAGGCTGCTGTCGGCACCGACATCCCCATCACCGCCACTGGATACTCGCTCGACGGGGCGGACGCAGGCAACTACACGCTCACACCGCCCGCATTGACGGCAGACATCACTCAGGCCTCTCAGACCATCACCTTTGCGGCGCTGTCCGCCAAGACGACAGCCGACGCGCCCTTTGCACTGACCGCCACCGCCTCGTCGGGACTTCCGGTGAGCTATATTTCGTCCAATCCTTTGGTGGCGGCCATCAGCGGAAACACGGTGACCATTCTCAAAGGAGGCAGCACGGTCATCACCGCCAGCCAGCCCGGCGACGTGAACCACACTCCGGCTGCGAATGTCCAGCAAAGCCTGACCGTCAACGCAACTTTCCGCGGCCAGTTTGATTTCGAGCCGCACGACGGTGCCGCCCTTACCTTCGCTTACAACGGTGCCACCATCCCGAAAGTCACCGTCGGTCCGATGACAATCGTGGGCATGAATGCCAGCAACAACGACCCGAACCTACAAGGCGTATGGCCCAACGCTGGTGCGCTGAATCCCAACGCCGCCGCTCTCGCAGCTCTCGCAGGCAGCCCGAATCCGGGGGCTTATTTTGAATTCACCCTCACGGCGGATTCCGGCTACGCCTTGAGCCAGCCGAAACTGCGCTTCGGGGTCGGGCGTGACCTGAGCGGTCCTCGCCAGTTCCAATGGCGCTCGTCGGTGGATGGCTTTGTCAACCGCATGACCATCGCCCAGGTCGCCGACGATGGCGGTCTCAACGCCCTGCCGCCGCCCCAAAATTTCTCCGACGAACTGCGTGTGGACGACGTGAATTTCTTCGACGGCGACCCCATCGGGGAAACCGTCTTCAACGAAGTCATCTCGGCCACGGCCGACCGCTCTTCGATGACGTTCCGCTTCTACGCCTACGGGGCCGAAACCGACAATTCGACAGCTAGGCTCACCCGCTTCCTGAACTTCCTCGTCGATGTCACTCCGGCCACGGCGACGGTGCCGTCGGCTCCCGTGATCACGGGAATCATGCCGAATGACGGTCAACTCCGCATCGGCTTCACCCCGCCGCCCGGCGCTTTGACGGGTTACGAATACACCCTCGACGGCGGCCTCAACTGGACTCCGACCTCACCTGCCATCCCCTCCATTCCGCTCGTCGTTTCCGGTTTGACCAATGGACAGGCTTATCAAGTCCAGATTCGCGCCCTCAGCGCCATGGGCACCGGCGATGCCAGCCCCGTCGTCACAGCCACGCCGCAAGCCAACACCATCCTCGGCCTTGCTGCCAACGAGACCCGCACAGTCAACGGAGGCAGCTGCTCTCCCGCGACGGCCACCTCCGGCCTGCCAGTGACCTATGCCAGCTCGAATCCCGCCGTCGCCACCGGAGGCAGCGCCATTTCCATCGTCGGCCCCGGCACCACCACCATCACCGCCAGCCAGGCCGGAAATGGGGATTTCGGTGCCGCGCCCGATGTGACGCAGACACTGACGGTCCTGCCTTCCGGCTGGGTTCTGGTCGAGAACTTTGAGGCCCGCACCCCCGGCAACCTCAACGGCCAGAACGGCTGGAGCGTGGTTCCCGGCGCACCCGTGCCCGGCACTGGCACGACGACGGTCGGGAACGACCCTGCTGTCGTTGGCAACCAAGTCGGCATTCTCACCGGCACGCATGCCACAGGCAGCAAATACATCGCCACCCTCTCGCCCACGGAAACGACCACCACGTTCCTCCGTTTCCGAGTCGAGGAAATCGACCAGAACCCTGCCAACGGTGTCGGCGGCTCCGAGTCCCATGTCTATGTCGGCCTGTCTGATGTCGCCTCACCGGCTGCCTTTACAGATAACGACATGCAGTTTGGTCCGGAGCCGACAAGTGCCGGTCCCATCAGCCTTCGTCACCCGACCAATGTGCCAGTGATCCAAGGCTCGGCGGTGGTCAGCGACACCTGGTTCAATGCCTGGGCCGTGCTCGACAACAGCACGAAGACATTCAGGCTCTACCTGCAAGGTGGCACACTGGCTTCACCCACCCTGATGACCACCTCCGGCACCGGGAACGCCACGGACTCCGGGGCCTTTGATTATCGCAATAGCGTCACTCAAGGTGCCATTGCCGCCGCGAGGATCTTCCTACGCACCGGTGCCAACCACAACGCCCCCGCCTATGTGGACGACATCTATTTCGCTGCCGGGCAGAACCTGAACCTTCCGGCGTCACTCTTCCCTTCCTTCGCCAACTGGGCCGCCACCTTGGGCCTGAGCGGCAACCTAGCGGCGGATTTCGATCTCGACGGACTCGCCGATGTGCTGGAATTCGTGATGGGCAACAATCCGAAGGGCAGCAACTCCAACGCCCCGCAAGCCACACGCGGTGGCGGCGGCGAGTTGACCTTCTCCTTCCTGCGTGACGATGCCTCCGAGATTCCCGATCTGCTACTCCGCTTTGAAGCCGGAACCACTCTTGTCGTCTGGCCGTTGGTTTTCAGCATCGGCGACACCTCCGGAAACTCCAGCCCCGGCGTCGTGGTCGAGGAAAACGGCCCTGCTCCCGACCTGATTACCGTCACCGTTCCCAGCCAGGGATCAGCTCAGCTTTTCGGCCGCCTCAAGGCGACGATCTCCTCCAACTGATCTGCTCAAGGACCCTCCTTCCGATCCTATGAATCATCCTCTTGTGAAGCCACTTCTGGCATTGACCCTTCTCGCGGCCTGCCTAGGCCAGGTATCTGCCCAATCGGACTTTGTCCAGATCGGTGAACTCAAGGCTTCCGTTCACGGCGTATTGGCGCGCCTCAAGCCAGCGAATCAGGGCAATGCGGTCAACGCGATGGCCGCGACTCTCCAAACCGAAGGGATGATCGTAGATCCCAACTTCAAATGCGAAATCGTGCCAGGCCTTGTCCGCCTCTGCCCGGATCCCAACATCGTTAACGCTGCTTCCCTCGCAACGGACAGTGCCCTGCTCAAGCAATGCAAGGATCTGATGGAAACCGGCCTCTACGACTATGTGGAGCCGGACTGGATCGTCACCACGCAGCAGACACCGACAGATTCGGCCTATGCGGACGGCACCTTGTGGGGCATCCGCAATACCGGTGCGGGCGGCGGCACGGCAGGCATCGACGTGAACGCCACACCGGCCTGGGGTCTAACAACCGGCAGCCGCGACATCATCGTGGCTGTCATCGACACCGGCATCCGCTACACCCACCAGGATCTGCGCAACAACATCTGGACCAACCCCGGCGAAACCCCCGGCAACGGGGTGGACGACGATGGCAACGGCTACGTGGATGATGTTTACGGCATCAACGCCATCTCCAACAACGGCAATCCGATGGATGACAACAACCACGGCACCCATTGCGCAGGCACCATCGCCGCCACCGCCAACGACTCAGGCCCCATTGTCGGCGTGGCCTACAACGTCCGTCTCATGGCTTGCAAATTCCTCTCCGCCGGCGGCAGTGGGCAGACCTCGGATGCTGTGGAATGCGTGGCTTATGCCACCCGGATGGGCGCGCAAATTTCCAGCAACAGTTGGGGCGGCGGCGGTTCCAGCCAGGCGCTGCTGGACGCCATCCGCGCCGCGAATACCGCAGGCAGCCTTTTCGTGGCCGCTGCGGGTAATTCCTCGGCTAACAACGACAGCACTCCCTCCTTCCCGGCAAACTACGATTCCCCCAACGTCGTCGCGGTGGCCGCCATTGACCGCAACGGCGCGCTCGCCAGTTTCTCCAGCTATGGCCGCACCAAGGTGCATGTCGGTGCGCCGGGAGTTGCGGTTTATTCTTCGACAGCCGGTTCCGACACGAGTTACGCCAGCTTTAGCGGCACCAGCATGGCCTGCCCCCACGCCGCTGGTGTCGCCGCGCTTATCAAGAGCCTGACGCCCAGCCTCACCCCGACGCAGATCCGCGAGCGCATGGTCAGCAGCGCGCGTCCACTGGCCTCGCTCAACGGACGCACCGTCGCGAACGGCATGGTCGATGTGCATAAGGCACTCCTCGCAGGCGCGGATGGCACCCTCGACCTCACGCTTAGTTCCACCAGCACCTCCGTGAAATCCGGCAAGGCAGCCAGTTTCTTTGTCTCCGTCACCGACGGAGGCCCCATCGCGGGCGCGACCGTCACCGGCTCCCTCGGCGAGACGCCTGTTCCATTCCTCGACAATGGCGTGACTCCCGATGCAACGGCGGGTGATGCGGTTTACAGCGCGACACTCACCGTCCCGGCCAATGCAACGACCAGCGTCACCCTCAGCGCCAGCGCGACGGCCGCAGGCAAATCGCCCAGCTCCAATACCCGCGCCTTCTCCGTCATTCCTCCGCCCACCAACGACCGCTTTGAAAACCGCGTCGTGCTCGCCATCGGCTCCACCACGACCACTGGCAACAACCGCAACGCTTCGACGCAGACCGGCGAACCTCTGGGCAATCCGCCGACCGCAGGCGGCCAGACGGCTTGGTGGGAGTGGAACGCGGGTGTGACCGGTCCGGTGACCATCACCACTGTAGGCAGTTCCTTCGACACCACCCTCGCGGTTTACTCGGGCTTCGGCGCGCTGGAATCACTCGGTCTCATCGCCTCCAACGACGACGCCACCGGCATCACCAGCAGCGTCACTTTCAACGCCAATCTCGGCGGCGTGTATTACATTCAGGTGGACGGCAGCCGCGGCGCGGAGGGCGACATCAAGTTAAACTATCCTTCCCCCGGTCAGGCCAGCGGTCCGCCGTTCATCACCACCCAGCCGCTCTCGGTCGTCCTCGTCGAGGAGGACGCTCTCACGCTCTCTATTTCTGCGGGTGGCACCATTCCCCTGTCCTTCCAGTGGTCGAAAAACGGCGCTCCTATCTCCGGCGCGACCGGGGTGAGCTACAACATCGCCTCGGCTACACCGGCGGATTCCGGCAGCTACACGGTGCGCATCACCAATCCCTTCGGCAACGTGACCAGCCAGCCTGCGGTGGTGACGGTGGACCCGATTTCCGTGCGCCCGGCGAACGACAAGTTCGCCAACGCGGAGACGCTTCCCGGCAGTTCCGGGCGCATCACGGGAGTAAACCTGCGTTCCTCCGGCCAGCCGGGCGAGCCGAATCACGCGGGCAATTCGACGCCGCTTGAGTCGGTGTGGTATCGCTGGACAGCCCCCGCCAGCGGCAATTTCACCGCAGACACTTACGGCAGTTCCTTCGATACCACGCTGGCCATTTACACCGGCGCACAGGTGAACGCATTGACCCAGGTGGTGGCCAATGACGACAGCGGCAGCGTGCAGAGTTTCGTCGCCACGCAAGTGACCGCCGGACAAACTTACTCCATCGCGGTGGACGGCACGGCTTCAAACGAGGGAACCATTGCCTTGAACTACAATCTCCAGCCGGTTGTCCCCGGCCTCATCAATGACAATTTCGCCAACCGCACGGTGCTGGGCAGTTCGCTTGCCACCGCCACCGGCTCCAACGTCGGTGCCACGGCGGAGACCAACGAGCCGCAGCACACGCAGAACTCCGCACCGACCGAGTCCGTCTGGTGGTCCTGGACCGCGCCAACCTCCGGCATCGCCATCATCGACACTCAAGGCAGCAACTTCGACACCTCGCTCGCGGTTTACACCGGCAGCAGCGTGGGCAATCTCACCCTGGTGGCCGCGAACGACGATTTCGGCGGGCCGCGCAGCCAGGTTCAGTTCAACTGCGTGGCCGGCACCAGCTACGCCATCGCCGTGGACGGCAGCGGCTCCGCTCAGGGCGGCATCACGCTCAACATCGTGTCAGGCACCACAACTCCGGAAATCGTCATCGAACAGCCTGCCGGAACCAATCTGACCGACGGCGGCTCGACCGTGAACTTCGGCACCACTCTGAACACCCGCAACAGCACCCGCACCTTCACCATCCGCAACACCGGTGCGGCGGGCCTCACGGGCCTCGGCATCGCCATCTCCGGCACCAACGCGGACGAGTTCACCGTCACCTCTTCGCCCACCGCGCCGCTTGCAACCAATGCCAGCACGACTTTCACCGTGCGTTTCATTCCGGGCGATGTCGGCACGCGGACCGCCACCCTGCGCGTCTCCAGCAATGACGCCGACGAAAGCCCCTTCGACATCAACCTGACCGGCACCGGCGTCGTGGTGCCGCCGGATGTTGAGTTCCGCATCCTCAGCCTCGCGGGCACGGGCACGACGGTGGCGGACTCGGTCATCGGCGACGACCGCACCGGCATCGCGGTGAGCGGCAGCACGCTCTTTGTGAACGGCGACACCGCAGCCTCCCTGCGCGACGCCAGCACGCTTGCCAACGGCTCATCCGCCGGACGCATCATTGACGGTCTGTGTTCCGACATCGGCACGGGCAAAATCTACACACTTGCCAACAACGGCACCGCTTTCTCCGCAGGCGGAACGACGGTGAACCAGCTTATCGAGCTAGACGGAAGCACCGGTGCGCAGACCGGCAACATCATCGCGCTGTCCGCACCCGTGACCATCGGCACCAACGCCGGACTCTTCAGCGGAAATGGCCGCGTGGTGCTTCACAACGGCACGAATGCGATCGACATCCGCATCCCGTCGGGCGTCGTCATTGATATCGGTCCGATGACCCGGCCCAACTGGCTGGCCACGGAGTCCTGGGCCGTGCATGGCGCGGCGGAGTTTTTCGGCGGACAACTTTACATCGCCTACCGTGTGAGCGGAGCCAACCGCATCGACCGTTCGCCGGTTCCCTCCGGTGCCGCGCAAACAGTGGCCACCTTCACCAACCTCGGCGACTTGGCGAACTGGACCGTGAACCTCGCGCGCAACCGCTGGTATTTCAGCCATGAAGGGGCGAGCCAGTTCGGCGGCAGCGGCACCACCGCCGAGTATGTGGGCTTTGCCGACGGCGGTTTCCAGACGCTTCCGCCACCCACCATCAGCAGCCCGCGCGTTGCCGGTGCTTATGCCGGGCAGAACTTCAGCTATCAAATCGTCGCCAGCCCGGAGGTGACCTCGTATGGCGCGAGCGGCCTGCCGACTGGCCTGACAGTGAATACCAGCACCGGCCTCATCACCGGCAATGTCCTCGCCACCGGCACTTACGCCGCCAGCGTTTCTGCCACGAACGCCGCCAGCACGACCACCGTGCCATTGTCCATCACGATTCAGACAATGCCCACCTCGTTGTTCGACGACTTCGACCCCGTGCCGGACGCCGCGCTGTGGGAGCAGTTTTCCGGCGGCGCGCGGGCGAATCGTTTCGGCGAGCAGGCCGGACCGGGTTCCTCTGGAAACAGCCTTTGGTTTGGCGGTGCCGGCAGCCGCCATGCCACGACCCTGCCCTTGGACATGCGCAATGGAGGGCGTGTCGCCTTCTCCGTGGCGCTCGCCAACGGTTCCTCCGGGCGCTGGGAAAAGGTGGACCCCGGTGAGCTGATTTGCGTCGAATACTCGACCGATGGATTGAACTTCAGCCCAGTGGGAACTCCCGTCGGCACCGCGACCTGGGGCCAGTATGAGATGGAGATTCCCGGTGCCGCGGAGGTGTTTGGCACGCGTTTCCGCTTCCGTCAGCTCGGCAACACGGGTCCGGGCCTCGACCACTGGGCCATCGAGAATGTCACCATCGGCCCGGTGGTGGCGCTGGTGCCGGAAATCGGCGTGGAGCAACCTGTGGGCAACGCGCTGATGGATGGCGTGGGCACGGTCAACTTCGCGCAGACGCCACGCAATGGTGAAACCACCTTGGTCTTCACCGTGCGCAACATGGGACTCGCCGACCTGGGCGGCCTCGGCATCCAGATTGTCGGAATGAACGCGGGCGACTTCAGCGTCGCCGCCGCGCCTTCGCCCACCGTGACGCCCGGCAACGCCACGACCTTCACCATCCGCTTCTCGCCCCAGGCCTACGGCACGCGGGTCGCCCAGCTCATCTTGTCGAACAATGACTCCAACGAGAGTCCGTTCGACATCCCCCTGCGCGGCACGAGCATCGACCCGCTGGATTTCTTCGATGACTTCGACCCAGGTCACGATCCCGCATTGTGGGTCCAATTCGGCGGCCAGGTGAGCGCCAACACCCGCGGGCAGGCCGGCGGCCACGGCTCAAATGGCAAGAGCCTGCACTTCGACGGCAATGGACTGCGCCATGCCACCACTGGCGTGCTCGACACTCGTGGCGGCGGCGAGGTTTCCTTCCTCATCGCCCTCGGCAACAGCGCCGGCCCGCTTTGGGAAAGCCCGGATTTCGGCGAGGATGTGGTGCTGGAATACACGCTGGATGGAGCGGCCTTCACGCAAATGGGCGGACCATTCACCAACCGCACCTGGCAGGCCGCGAGCGTGCCGATTCCGCCTGCCGCCCGCACCATCAGCACTCGCTTCCGGTTCCGCCAGTTGGGCCACAGCGGCTCCGGCCTCGACCATTGGGCGATTGACGAGGTGCGAGTGCATTCGGGAGCACAGTGAAGGTGCCATGAACTTCCGCGATGAAACCGCCTCTCTCAGATGCCGCGCTTTGCCTCGGCACTCTCTTGGCTTTATGTTTCCACGCGGCTGCAGCGACCTACACCATCAACAACCAGGCTGACTTCGACGCCCGCAAGACCTCGACCTACGCAGCGGGCGATCAGCTCCTCTTCAAACGAGGCGGCATCTTCAGCGGCATGTTTGCCCCCAAAGGCAGCGGCACACCGGCATCACCCATCCGCATCGCTGCCACCGGGACCGGCGCGGATCCCATCATCAATGCGATGGGAACGAATCAAGCAGCCATACTGCTGAAGAATGTGGAGTGCTGGGAGATTGACGGCATCGAAGTCACCAACACCAACGGCAGCACCGCCGACCAGGGCATCCTCTTCGGCATCCGGGTGGTGATTGACAGCACCTCGCGGACCGTGATGCGCCATTATCACATCACCAACTGCCACGTTCACGACGTGAACAAAACCGCGAGCGACCGAGACCGCGGCGGCATCCACATCGACGCGCTCGACACCCTCGGAAACGCGCCTTTCCGCCTGGATGACGTGAGCATCACGGGCAACACCATCGCCGACTGCGGCGGCGTGGGCATCAGCAACACCTCCGCTTACGTCAATCTCACCGGCGGCGACACAGCGCAACTCTGGACGAACATGCGCGTGGCGCAGAATTACGTCTCCCGCACCGGACGCAACGGCATCATCGGCCGCGTGAGCAAGGACGCAGTCTATGAATACAACACGCTGTCCGAGACGAGCCGCTACTCGACCGGCCATAGCATTTACAACTTCGAGACTTCCGGCTTCATCGCGCAGCACAACGAGGCCTTTGGAAACCTCGGCAGCGGCAGCGTGGACCGTGGCGGTTTCGATGCGGATTACAACTCCGAGAACACGACCTTCCAATACAACTACAGCCACGACAACCGCTGGTTCATGGGCATCATGTGCCGCCACAACAAGGGCGTCGTCATCCGTTACAACATCAGTCAGAACGAGACCGACGGCATTTACTGGTATGGCTTCGATGACGAGGCGCTGCTGGAGAACGTGCTGGTTCACAACAACGTCCACTACACGCGCTCCAGCTTGAGCGGCGTGCAGTTCATCGCGGGCAACCGCCGTGCACGGAACACCGCGTTTTACAACAACATCTTCCACTTCGCCGGCAGCGGCAGCTACGGCAGCCTCGCCGGCAGTGGCGCGGGTGTGAGCTTCAGCCACAACGTTTTTTTCAACATTCCCGTCTGGCCGCACGGCGGCGGGGATGCGAATGCCATCACCGGCGACCCGCGCTTCGTCAGTCCCGGCACTGGCGGCAGCGGCATCGACATGAGCGACCCCAACCGATTGTCCGGCTACCGACTGCAAGCCAGTTCGCCGTGCATCAACTCCGGGCGGTCCGTCAGCGGTGTCACCCGGGATTTCTGGAACAACCCGGCACCAGCAGGCTCGGCCCTGGACATCGGCGTGCATGAAACACAACCCGTGGCGAACATCCCGCCCGTCATCACGCTCACCGCTCCCGCGAATGGCAGCACGGTCACCCTGCCCGCCACCGTCAGCATTGCCGCCACGGCGAGTGACAGTGACGGCAGTATCGTGAAGGTCGAGTTCTACGGCGACGGCGTGAAACTCGGCGAGGACAGTGTTTCGCCCTACACTTGGACTTGGGCTGCGGCGGCCGGTGCGCGCAACGTCTATGCCATCGCCCAGGACAATACTGGTGCGCGCACCACTTCGGCGACTCATGTCATCACGGTTCAATCTGCTAACGTTGCTCCGAGCATCACGCTCACGGCTCCAACGAACGGCTCTGTCATCACCCTGCCCGCCACCGTCGGCATCGCAGCCACGGCGAGTGACAGTGACGGCAGCATCGCCAAGGTCGAGTTCTACGGCGACGGCGTGAAACTCGGCGAGGACAATGTATCTCCCTACACCTGGAATTGGGCTGCGGCGTCCGGTTCGCGCAACGTCTATGCCATCGCCCAGGACAATTCTGGTGCGCGCACCACTTCGGCGACTCATGTGATCACGGTTCAATCTGCTAACGTTGCACCGAGCATCACACTCACTGCTCCAACGAACGGCTCTGTCATCACGCTGCCTGCCACCGTCGGCATTGCCGCCACGGCCAGCGACAGCGACGGCAGCATCGCCAAGGTCGAGTTCTACGGCGACGGCGTGAAACTCGGCGAGGACAGCGTTTCGCCCTACACTTGGACTTGGGCTGCGGCAGCCGGTTCGCGCAACGTCTATGCCATCGCGGAAGACCATTCCGGCGCACGCACGGCATCGAGTGCCGCCTTCTTCACGGTGGTGCAGCCCGGCGTGAACGCCCCGCCGTTTGTCTCTCTCACCGCGCCTGCCAGCGGGGCTTTCCTTCCGCTGCCGGGCCGGATTGATTTCGCGGCCACGGCCAGTGATGCGGATGGCTTTGTGCTGCTCGTGGAGTTCTATGTTGGCGCGACCAAGGTCGGCACTGACACCACACAACCGTTCAGTTATGTCGCCTTCGCCGCCGCAGGGTCGCATCAACTCACCGCCGTGGCCGTGGACGACGATGGCGCGCGCACGACTTCGGCTCCCATCCTGGTCACCGTTGGAGAACCGCTTCCCAGCGTGAATCTCGTCATCAGCGACGCGAGCGGGGGTGAGTTTGGCGGGGACAACACGGTCGCCTTCACCTTGTCCCGCAGCGGAAGCACCACCTCCGCCCTGCCCATTCCGCTCATGGCATCTGGTAGCGCGTCAACCGGCGCGGACTACAGCGGGTTCGTCTCGCCATTCAGCATTCCTGCGGGCAGTTCCTCGGCGGACTTGAATCTCACGGTGCTGGCAGACGCTGACATCGAAGGGGCGGAAACCATCCGTCTCACGCTCGGTTCCAGCGTGGCTTTCGCCCCCGGAGCCTCGACCACCGCCGAGGCGACTTTGCATGATCGCCCGTTGCATGCTTGGCTGCATGCGTCCGTGCCGACTGGTTCGCCGAACGGGCCGAGCCTCGATACGGATGGGGACGGCGATGTGAATCTGCTGGAGTATTTCAAGGGCACGCATCCTGGAAGCGCGGCAAGCCGCCTGCCTATCGGCATCGCCTCCGTCAGCGGCACCACGGCCAAAGTCCGATTTCCCCGCGCCAAAAACCGGCCGGATGTCGGCGGCGCGATTCGCTGGTCGCGCGACTTGCGCACTTGGCACGCCAGCGCAGCCACCGTGAACGGCCTGACCGTCACCATCACCCAGCAGGCGGTTTCTCCGCCTGCCGACGACCCCGAGACCCTTGAGGCGACTGCCACCCTTAGCGGCCCGGATGCGGGAGCCAGCGGCATGTTGTTTTTCCAACTTCAAGTGACCCCATGAAACCCTCCCGATTGCTTTCGTTCATCGTCTCCTTGCTCGCAGTGCTCGCCGCCTTCCTACCGCCGCACGCACGGTCGCAAATCGGAATCGAGCAGGAAGACCGCATTGTCGCCGTGGTGCCTTACCGCGATGCAGCAATGCTGGCACGACTCGCGGAGCGCCTGGACATTTGGGAGGTTAACCACCAGCGGCGTGAAATCGTGGCGCTCTTGTCGCCGACTCAGATCGATTTCGCACGCGGCCTGGGTGTGGAACCTGCGATGGATGAGGCGCGCACCATGGAGTTCCTGCAAGTTCGCCTTCTAGGAATATCCGGCTACCCTTGTTACCGCACGGTGACGGAAACGCAGACTGCGATGGATAGCATGGCGGCTGCCAAACCCACGCTGGCGCGGGTTCAGAATATCGGCGTCAGTTGGGACAAGCAGAAGGCAGGTGGTGCCGCAGGACATGACATCAAGGTGCTGGTGCTGGGCAACAGCACCAATGGCACGCCCAAGTTCCGCTTCTTCCTCATGGGTGCCATCCATGCGCGGGAATACACCACCGCCGAGCTGGCGCTGAGGTTCGCGGAGCAGTTGCTCAATGGCTATGGCACCAATCCCGATGCGACTTGGCTGCTCGACCACGCGGAACTGCACGTCGTGCCGATGGTCAATCCCGACGGACGACTTTTCGCCGAAGCCGGTCAAAGCTGGCGCAAGAACACCAATACCGATGTCGGCTGCCCATCCCTGCCCGGAGTCGATTTGAACCGAAACCACACCTTCAAGTGGGGCACCGGCGGTTCCAGCACCTCTCCGTGTGATGAAACCTATCGCGGGCCTTCCGCAGGCTCGGAACCCGAGGTGCAGGCCATCGAAAGCTACATGCGCTCCATTTTTGCCGACCAGCGTGGTCCAAACGACAGCGACGCCGCGCCTGCCGATGCGACCGGAATGATGATTTCCCTGCACAGTTACAGCCAGCTCGTGCTCTATCCATGGGGCAGCACCAGCAGCGCTGCGCCAAACGAGGCCGGGCTGCGCACGCTGGGCAAAAAGTTCGGCTTCTTCAACCGCTACGATGTCACCCAGTCCATCGGTCTCTATCCCACCAGCGGCACCACCGACGACTGGGCTTATGGCACGCTGGGAGTGGCCGCCTACACCTTCGAGCTTGGCACCTCGTTCTTCCAAAGTTGCAGCACCTTTGAAAGCACCATTGCTCCTAACAACCTTCCCGCGCTCTTGTATGCGTTCAAAGCGGCGCGCCGACCCTACCAGACGCCCTTCGGGCCGGAGGTCACGAGCGTCACGGCCACGCCGGCCTCGGTTTATGCCGGGCAGCCGGTCACCCTCGCCGGCACGGCGGACGACACGCGTTCCTTCGATTCCGGCGGCAGCGGAGAAGCGGCGCAAACCATATCCAACGTCCGCGCCAGCCTGCGCGACCCATCATGGGTCACCGGCAGCACGCTGGCCCTGCCCGTCACCGGCTCGGCGGCCACCGTGCGCGGCTTCAGCGGCAGCATCAGCACGGCGGGCCTGCCTTTGGGCAAACATCTGGTGCATGTCGAGGCGCAGGATGCCTCGGGCAACTGGGGCGTGCCCACCGCCGTGTTCATCGAGGTTCTGCCAGATCCGAATCAAGCGCCGGTCATCACCCTCACTTCTCCAGCCAATGGCGCGGTCATTCCGCTGCCGAATGCGGTCACTCTGGCCGCCAACGCCAGCGATGCCGACGGCAGCATCGCCAAGGTCGAGTTTTACCAGGGCACCACGCTGCTGGCCGAAGACACCACCGCGCCCTACAGTTTCGTTTGGGCGGCCCCACCCGGCACTTACAGCGTGACCGCCGTGGCGCAGGATGATGACGGCGCGCGGACCACCTCGTCCACCGCGAACGTCACGGTCACCAATCAAGCGCCTGCCATCGCGCTGACCTCTCCGGCACCAGGGACAAGCATCACTCTGCCCTCGCCCATCGTGCTGACGGCCACTGCCACCGACGCCGATGGCGGCGTGCTGCGCGTGGAGTTCTATGACGGTGCCACACTGTTGTTCACGGACACGATTGCGCCATTTGGTTATCATTACAGCGCCGGACCGGGCGGACACAGCCTCACTGCGGTGGCGCAAGACAATCATGGAGCGCGCACCACATCTCCGACCGTCACGACCACCGTCATCAACCCGCCGCCGGTAGTCGCCCTTACCACACCGGTTTCAGGCTCGGTGCATGAATTTCCGGTCAATCTCACCTTGCAGGCCGCAGCCAGTGATCCGGATGGCAGCATCACGCGGGTTGAGTTCCGGCAGAATGGCACGGTCATCAGCACGGACGCCAGCGAACCGTATGCCGCCATCTGGAGTCCGCCGATTGGCAATCACAACCTCACCGCCGTGGCCGAGGACAATTACGGCACGCGCACCACTTCCGCCACCGCTGCCATCCAGGTCATCAATGCCATCAAAGACGCGCCCGTGGTGGCGTTGAGTTATCCAAGCAACGGACAAACTCTTTCCGAAGGCACCATCCAGCTCACCGCAAATGCCAGCGACCCGGACGGTGCCGTCAGCAAGGTGGAGTTTTTCCATGGCGCGACCAAGCTCGGCGAAGACACCACAAGTCCTTTCGCGCTGGCCTGGACGGGCGTCGTTCCCGGTGCTTACACCTTGAGTGTCGCCGCCACCGACAATGATGGACTCACCACGGTCTCCACGCCGGTCAACGTCACAGTCGTCGCCAACCTCCCTCCGGTGGTCGCCATCACCTCGCCCGCGCAAGGGGCGGGCATCACCGGCAGCAGCGTGACCTTGCAGGCCAGCGCTGGCGACAGCGACGGCAGCGTGGTGCGGGTCGAGTTTTTCGCAGGGACGACGCGACTTGGCGAGGACAACCAGACACCATTTGACTACCTGTGGAACTCGCTCACAGGGGGCCTACATACGGTCACCGCCGTCGCCACTGACAACAAAGGAGCCACGACCACCTCCTCGCCCGTCAGCTTCTTCGTGCGCACACCGGCCACGCTGACTTTCCAGCAAGGCGTGGGTGGTTATGTCGGCACCGTGGACACCGGCTTGCGTGGTGCGGCGGCGGCTTCAGCTTATGGCTCCGCCCTCACGTTGAGCATCGACTCGGACGACGCTACGTTTCAGAGCCAAGCGCTCGTGCGGTTTGATGGCATCATCGGCACAGCGGCTGGCCTCATCCCGCCTGGCAGCCTCATCGACAGCGCCACGCTCGGACTGCAAGTCTTCAACTCCGGCAGCGGCCTCCGCGCACACCGCATGCTCACCGCTTGGAGCGATGCTAGCACTTGGAACACCCTCGGAAATGGCGTGCAGGCGGACGGCATCGAGGCTGCGGTTTCCGCCAGCGGCTCGCTGGGCGCGGACAATGGCAGCGCCAACGTGCCGACCGGTGCGCGAGCCGTGACCGTCACCAGCGCGGTGCAGGCCTGGGCCGATGGCTCAACCAACCATGGCTTCGTCCTGCTGCCATTTCCGTCGGGCACGGATGGGGTGGAATTTTACACGAAGGAATGGAGCTCCGCAGCACAGAGGCCAAAGCTCACCGTCACCTTCACTCCGCCCGCGCCACCGCTGGTCACCCTCACCGCGAGCGATGCCGCCGCAGGCGAGCACGGTTCGGACGGAAGCCTCAGCTTCACCGTCAACCGCAGCGGTGCCACGACCAACGCACTGAGCGTGCCGCTCATCGCCAGCGGCTCGGCCGCCGCAGGCAGCGATTACAGTGGTTTCCAATCACCTGTCAGCATACCGGCGGGCAATGCGTCTGCCACGGTGACACTTCAGGTGATGCCCGATGCCGCCGTGGAAGGAAACGAAACGGTGCGCCTCGCCCTTGGCAGCAGCACCGCATTCCTGGCGGCCACCCCCTCCTCCGCCGAGGCCATCATCACCGACCGTCCCCTTCACGGCTGGCTGAACGCGGAACTCCCGGGCACGGCCCTGCGCGGCCCGCTGGATGACGCGGACGGCGATGGCGAGGTGAATCTGATGGAATACTTCAAGGGAACCCGCCCCGGCGACCCAAGCAGTTTCCGCCCTTTGGCGATGTCATCCGTCGCCGGCATCACGGCCCGAATCCGCTTCCCGCGTGGCAAAAACCGGCCCGACGTGACCGGTGCCGTGCGCTGGTCGCACGACCTGCGCGGCTGGCATGCGAGCGGAGAAACGCAAGACGGGCTCACGGTCACGATCTCTTATGCCGTGGTCTCGCCCGTCGCTGACGACCCCGAGACCGTCGAGGCCACCGCCACCCTCAGCGGCCCGGCAGCGCCGAATCTTGCTCGCATATTCTTCCTGTTGGAGGTGTCGCCGTGAGATGGATCACCCTGGCGCTGGTTCTCCATTCCGGCATGCCATGCCGTGCCGAATGCCCCGTCGCGGTGGCCGCTCATTTGGCCGGAACTCCGGTCTATCAGGATGAACTCGACCTCCACACAGCCCGCCAGCGCGCCATGGTCGCAGTGCATTTCAAAGGGCGGCATGGCGTCACACTCGACAACGAGACCTCGTGGCGGAGCAGCTTCGATGGTGAAGTGCCGGAACAGATGCTCTCACGAAACGCCATGCGAGCCTGCCTACGCGACAAGGCCATCCAGATCCTCGCCGCCAAGCATGGAGTGGGGCGCATCCTGCCATTCCCAGGATTCGCGGACCATGTGGGAACCATCAACCAGCAACGCCGCGCGGCGCTTATGAATGGCGGGCAAATCCACGGTCCCGTCCGCTTCACCGCCTGGCAGCTCTACCGTTACGAGATCGACAACATGCGCATCCGCCTCACCCAAGTGCTAGCTCCCGGCGCTACAAACGACACAGGACCCGACAAGGTCGAATCAGCCGTTCGGGAAATATTAGGATGTTGGGCGCGATGACACTTCAGATACTCATTCTGGCAGGCTTGGCTTCGGTTCAGTGCCATGCAAGTGGCGCATACGCAAACCAGTTAAGTAAATGCAAACTACAAAGTGGTGAGCTTGGGGCCATTTTCTTTATAAAGGGACAGACATGAATGGCACTCGGTTAAGCGGCTTTGTCGGTGTTTTTGCGATAGCGTTCGCGGTGTGGGATTTCTTTAAACTTGCGACGCGGTTCAGTGAGCACTTGATAGGATTTGGGCCGTCTTTTCT
>Ga0247837_1002224_pt1 | contig 37451 bp, 16 predicted proteins | sample LaCtaG_2_FD_187115 | JGI IMG/M metagenome (GOLD analysis project Ga0247837, IMG submission 187115) | Freshwater microbial communities from meromictic Lake La Cruz, Castile-La Mancha, Spain - LaCruzMarch2015_14.5m | ecosystem: Environmental > Aquatic > Freshwater > Lake | place: Spain: Castile-La...
TTGCACATTTGTCATATCCAATAGGCGGTTGAAGGCTTTGAAAAGTGCACTCGGGAGACAAATTATTCACAGTAAAGACAGAAAAGGCGTTTCCTGAGCTACTACCTCTTCTCTCTCCCTGGACGACATAAAGGTGCTGAATTCTTTGCTATAGTGATGGGGTTGCTTCTCAATGTGGCATTCTTTGGTGTGTGTGGGCTGTGTACAGGTGACTGACTGAATGCTAAGAATGCAGATACCTGTCCCTCCATTTCACTGGTGCCTCCAAACACGCCTGTGGAGTTATCAGAACTTAGCTACAGCGTTCAGATGAGAATTTAACTCGCCTAACAGTAGGTTAGGAATGCATACTTAAGATGCACATTGCTTCCTTATAAAACTCTGTTTAGTTGTACACGTCGATTCATGTTGAAACCGGCCATTTCAGGCAATGTGGAACTATTGATCTGCAATGTCAATCCCGAGGGTGCTGTAATAAGGTCTAGAAGAACTACTGCTTGTCTCCGCGTCCAAACATTTCCTGCCATTAGAAGAGTTCCTTTCTTCGCTTTTACTTGATGAGGGCATTGACTCACTGAAAGTCCTAATGCGGTAGTGGAAGCAGATCTGTTCCGAAGAAAACTGCGAACCTGTAGCCCTTCTGCAGGTAGTAATTGCAATGGGCAATTTCCCCTCTCCTGCCTTACTATTGTTGCCTTTACATAGCAGCTATTCGTCCATAGCAGATATCTATAGTGTTATGAGAAAACTTGGCAAAGACGACCAAGTGTGGAGCGAAGCAGAATGAGTCCGAGTTGGTCGAGACCGGGGTTGCCGCCTAGCCAAAGGAACTGCAGGGAGTGAGGAGTCACAGCAGAGAGCACTTCTGCACCAGTGTTTGTGATTCGGTTCTTTTCCAGCCAAAGCACCCTCAGGTGTCGCAGCCGAGTCAGTGCAGCACACAGCCTTTTCAGGCCTTCGTCACTGATGTCATTGCTGTCCAGTCCGAGGTTCTCCAGGCCTGCCAAGAGCGGAAGTGACTTCGCGACCTGTGCAACTCCGCCATCCCCAATAAGGTTATCATCGAGTTTGAGACTCTGCAGTCCAGTGAAATAGCGCAGAGCTAGGCCCAGGGCTATGCCCCCCTCCTCCCCCAGCCGAGTCTTCTGCACCAGTAGTTCCCGCAGGTCAGGTCGATGGTTCACCAACTCGTCATCAGAGGCTTTTCTTTCCGCCATCGTCTGCAGTCCTGCTAACACGTACTTGATGCCTTCGCACTGGACAGGGTTGGATTGGAGACTGAGGCAAGTGAGGTTCAGAGCGTGGGGGAGGAGACGAGAAAGGAAGCGGGCGTTTTCAGCGTCTAGATGGTTTTCGCTGAGGTCCACAGAGACCAGTTCGTCTGCTTGCGACTTGAGGACTTTCCTGTAGAGTCGCTTGATGCTGGGACTCATCTGAGTCTGGTGCTCGATGTAGAAACTTGCCAATCTGCCCAGTGCTGTAGTGGCAGGGAGGATCTGCGTGGACTCCGTAAGGTCCAACTTCCCTGATTTCTCCTCTTCTGTTGCCGTGATAGTGAGTGACTTGGAGACGGTTGCGTACTCCTTCGCGCTTTCGAAGCTGCTTTCGTCATATATCAAGCTGCGGTCGCCGTCCGGGTCGAGGTATGTCAATTTCAAATTGGCCTTCGATACTCCGTACAGCGTGGAAAGCGTTTCCAGCAACTTGGCGTAAGTCTGCGGGGCCTGCTTCAGTGGCACTGACTCCAAGTCCGCCCACATCACTTGAATTGCAACTCGCGTCGGTCCTGCCTTCTTACCCCTCATTTACCTTTGCAAGCGCAGCTCCGCAAGGCGAAGACTAATAATCTTAATGACGACAGAATCGTGGCTGATGTTAGTGTTGTTCACCCTAGGGACTGCGGACTTGGCCTGCACTTCCTGTCCCCAGGACTGGACAGGGGACGGAGTTTGCGATACTGGGTGTATGCTCAGTGTCTGTGGCCTGGACTCTTTCCCTCCTGGACTCTACTCCAACCAAAGCGACTGCTATTCGGCCTGCGCGGCTTCCGGGTGTGAAGACTCACAGGCCGGAAATGGCATATGTGAGGCAGCTTGCAACTCGGCAGTATGTGGGTGGGACGCAGGAGATTGCGGAATTTGTGCACATGGTTGTCTGACGTCGATGCTGGGAAACGGAGTGTGCAACTCGGAATGCCTAAATGCTGCGTGCGGTGCAGACTTGGGAGACTGTGCAGAGCAAGTCTGCAGTCCCGGCTGCTAATCCTATATGATAGGAGATAAAGTGTGCCAGGAGGAGTGTCATACTGTCGCCTGTCAATGGGACTCTTACGACTGCGATTGTTCTCCTGGCTGCACGGGAAGTCTACTTGGGAATTCCGAATGTGACCCACTCTGCAATACAGGTCTGTGCGGGTTCGATAACGGACTGTGTGTAAGTGCTATTCAGGGCAAGTGTGCATCTGGGTGTTTTGACCGGATGCTCGGAGACGGCCAGTGCGACCCAGCCTGCTACTCCGCTGCGTGTATGTGGGACGGACTGGACTGCGGCTGTGCAGCGGACTGCGAAGCGTCAGAGTACGGGACTTGCAAGCCGACTTGTCTAGTGCCAGACTGCAACTATGACCAAGTCGCGGGAAGGCCGCAGTGCTCTAACGAAGGCTTGCGCACTGCCGCGCTTTTCTTCCACCTCTCCATTGCCAACTTCACTGTGCCTTTCTCTCACTCCACAGTCTGTCTGCCCAAGGCTTCGAAGTGCACTTCGGCTGTATTCGCTTCCATCTCGTGTGTACCTGAATGTAATGTATTGGTGTGCAGCTTCAGCTCGGGCCGCTGCCCCCTGTCCTCTTGTGCATCGAAACCGAGGCATTGTGCGGACTGTGGACTGCAGGACGGAAGCGGATGTCTGAACTGCGAAGCCGGAAGCTACCACCTCTACAGAAGTTGTGTGAGTGCCTGTCCTATCCACTTCCACATCCATCCGCTAGTGCCTGATCTCTGCTACCCAGACGCAGACAATACAAACCGAAGCAGTCCTGGCGTCTTCGTAGTTTCCCCCACTGCAAACCCCGAAGGCTCAGGATCTCTCACGAACCCTTTCGACTCCCTGTCCGCAGCGCTTCTCTGCAGAGTCTTTAACCAGACGGCAATCGAACTACTGCCAGGAGTGCACTGGCTAAGTCTGGGGACTGCTTCTGGCACTCTGCAGACGTGGGATCAGAGTGCGGACTTGCAGGCCTACCTCCCTGGGACTTCCCTCACTATTGCTGCTAGTGAGGGAGCAGCGGTCGTGCTGATGTACGACAATTTGAACCCGCTGCAGTTCACTATCAGCGGGCGGGTCACAATTGCGAATGTCACGTTTCTGGGGAATTCCACGCTTGTGCCAGGCTGCAGCGCTCCTCTGTGTCTCTACTGCGCCACTCTCACTATCAATGTCACAACCAATCAAGCCCTGGATGACCAGGGCAATGAGCATGATGAAGGGATGTATGCGGCTTCCACTCTGTGCCAGCGCTTTAGGTTCTACTCTGTGTTCATGCTCGCTGCGAACGCGACTTTCAGACTATCGAATGTGACTATTGCAGGGTTCCGCCAAGGCCTGGGAAGCATTATCTCCCTGCGAGCGGCCCAAGTCAGACTTGCTGACGTTATATTTGCCAATATCTCAACCAAGGCAGAGCCACCAGCGAAGCCAAGCTCAGGCACTACCAGCCAGGCAGTGACCAATGCTGTAATTCAGCAGAACAGCACAAGCACCTACGAAGCAGGCTCCCTCTTGCTACAGCGAGTCCACGTGACTCTGCTAAACAACGGCTTCGAACTGAACGCCCTGCAGCAGTACGGCTTCCTCGTAGTGGGCGGACTCAGGAACGTGACCGTGCAGGACTGCTACTTCACTGATAGTGTGGTGCAGACTGGCTCTCTGCTCAGTGTGGGCACTGTGCTGGTCTTCACGCTGCAGCGCTGTCACTTCGCCTATGTATATGTGGAGAACTCGCTTATTCGCCTCATCCCGACTGGCGTTTTGAGTTTCTCGCCTGCAGATTCTGATGGTAGACCGAGTGACTTCTATCAGAATCACTTGTCTATCACGAGCAGTTCTTTCGAGCATGTGGTGGTGATGGTGAACAGCAACATGCGGGATGAGCCCTACACCGGGAACTTATTGTATGTGGCGATAACGGGCCAGCAAGGTATGAACGTGTTAATTGACTCACTTACCTTTGAGTTCTGTCTCGCCTCCTACTTCGTGGTAGTTACTCGTACCTTGCCAACCTCCGTGCCCAGTTCAGAGCTGTACGGCAACACCACTCGCTACACCTCCGGACTCACACGTGTCACCCTCACTATTCCCTTCAACTGGGTGCGTGTGAACAGTGTCTCTTTCCAGAGCGCCTACGCAGGCAAGAACCTCATTTTCTTCAGCAAAATGGGGAATGTGGAAATGACGCAGGTCAGTTTCCTTGACAGCGGGGACGGATTCAGCTCCGTGTCTCCAAACACTATGGCTGTTAACGACCTGGTAACCAGACCAGGAGTGTATTTGACGCAAGCAAACAAAGCCACTGCTATGATGAGTTGCTCTGCACCTGTGAGCTACCAACAAGTGACCAATGCAACTCTTTCCCATTGCACTTTCCGCAACTCCACATGTATCTCCCTCCCTATCATTTCCACTCGCAGCAGTACTCCCGCAGGAGTGGGCGGTATTAGAGTCACTGCCCACTTTGGTCCTTTCAACCTGACCAATGTGTCTATGTCGGATTTCTCTGCGCCTACACAGACCGGTGGAACCTGCCTGACTCTAGCTTCTTCAGGACCTGTAGGACTAGTGGAGTTGCGGATCACCAGAGTCACCAACCCTTCCACAACTGGAGGGATACTGACCCTCGCCTCTACAGCTGGCATCGAACTCGTGAGGTGCAGAGTCGAAAGTGTGAGTTCACAGGGACCTATCGTGCAGGTCTCAGGTGGTTACTTCCTAAGTCTCGCTTTATCCACGTTTAAAACCTGCGTTGTCAGTACGGTATTGTACTTTATGCCTATGGCTAACACTACCTGGACTGGAGTCGCAGTCTCGGGGTCAGTTTTTACCTATAATACCGGTGGAGACGGAGTGATAATGTATCTGACCAATATAGCACTGACTCCAGTGCCCCTCACACTCACAGTGAGGGACTGTGAGTTCGGAAGCAACACGTCCACAGGCCTTGCTGCAGTTGTATACCTCGACAGCAAGTCTCTCCTCACTCCGAACAGCTCGATGTCACACTGCACCTTCACAGGGAATTATGCGAAGGAGGCTCTAATTGCGCTCTATTTCCTCTCAGGCACGCTGAGTGTTTCCAGGTGTGGATTTAGTGACAACTCAGCGAAAGTCACAGGACTGGTACTGGTCTCCCCACTGCCCCAAAGCACTCCAGCACTGATTCTTTCCAATTGCCTTATTACTCGGAACAGTGGTAGTTCACTGCTTAAGGTTTCTAATCCCAACGGAGTAGTGGCTGTCATCACGGACAATAACACTTACCAGGAAAACCTTGCGAGTGTATTCCACATTGACCGCTCCAATGTGACAGATACAGGGTCTGTGTATCAGAACAACCAAGGCTCCGCCCTACGCTGCTCCACCTTCAGTCAGCTCAACTTCACAGGAACCGTGTTTAGACAGGGCAACAGCACACTGGGCGGGGCTGTGTACCTGGGCGGCAACTCCAACTTCTCCTGCACCAACTGTGCATTCACAGACAATGCAGCCTCTCTGCACGGCGGCGCTGTCTATATCGAACAGGAGTCCATGGCAAACGTCCGCAACTGTACTTTCATTCGGAATAAGTCAGGACTACGGGGTGCGGCTATTTACCTGTTCGGCTCTTCAGTGAATAGCACTGCGAGGAGTTGCACTTTTCGGGAAAACGACAGTGGTGACTCTGGCGTGTTGGTGGTAATATCCGGCAGTTTGAGAGTGACTCGCTGCGACTTTCAGGCCAACACTGGTCGGAGGACTGTTGGACTATCTGCCTACTTCGCTTCTGTGACCCTCACCTCCAGCACCTTTTCCAATCACACAGGCCTCACGAGTCCCTTCATCTACAGCGCTCTGGAGTCAGTTCTCACAGTCAGGAACTCTTCTGTGAAGGGCTTGGCTACTTCCAGCAACGGGGGCTTCCTCTACGCCCTCAGCTCCGCCTTCGTACTACTAGGCTGTTCCTTTGTGGACATCGAGGCCTTGACAGGAGCAGTAGCGCTCACTAACGCAGACAGCACTTTCAGCATCGAAGACACACACATGTCCGAGATAAAGAACAGGGACCAGTTCGGAGGAGTGCTGGCACTGGCCGGAGGAGCGGGCAACATCACAAACTCAGTACTCGACCACTTCACAGGGGGCGGTATAGTGGCTACTGAACTCAGCTCTCTGCACCTTACTAGCGTCTCCATCTCCAACAACCCTGCACTGTCCACTCTCTCTACCTATGGAGGACTGTATTGCAGTGGGTGTGGCAGTCTTGTCCTCACAGCCTGCACTTTCGCTAGCCTGTCTGCAGATAAGGGCGCTGCTCTGTACCTCAGCGGAAATGCGTTTCGCGCAGGGGAAAAGTCGCTAGTGGTGGAGGACACTACCTTCACACATTTGAAGACTCACGAAGGCGGAGTGTTCATCAGAGATATGAACGCCAGGTTCCAACGCAGTCACTTCACATCCTGCTACGCTGTTGTGCCAATTGGAGATGGTGGGGCGCTGTCTCTGCACTGCGGCCTAGCCTCCGGCTGCTCCTTTCTCTTCCACTCCTGTCTGTTCACCAATAACTCCGCAGATGATGAGGGGGGCAGCATTCACTGGAAGGACACGATGCCTGTAGTTGAAGACTCCGTATTCCAAGGAGGCAGGGCGTACTATGGACCTGACTTCGCCAGTTTCCCCGTAAACGTACAGCTCACTGCAGTGCAGGGAAACGGCACAGTGGGGAACGGGACTGAGGACTACGAAGGCTCACTGTTGGGAGTGGCGAGTGGACAAGTGGCGACACAGACTTTGGTGGTCTCTGTAGTGGACCAGTACAACCAGGTGGTGGCTACTTTGAATGACGCCACTGCTATGCTCGTAGCGGAGGAGGGCTCAAGTTTATTTGGAAGCACGTCTGTCTCTTCAGTCAACGGCTCTTTTACCTTCTCAGGCTTTGGCCTCACCGCTACTCCTGAAACCATCGCCCACTTCAAAGTGGTGACTTCCGCTGTAGACTCTGCTAGAAAAGTCACAGCTCGAGACAACTCCACCTACAGCAACAGTCTGACAGTGCGAGCAGTCATGCGGCCTTGTCAAATGGGAGAAAGCTTTTTCCAGAATCAATGCGCAGTGTGTCCTCCCGGGAAATACAGCTTAGCCCCTCAAAGCAGCTGCAAGGACTGCAGTGCTAAAGCAATTTGCTATGGAAACTTTACGATGGTGCCGAGAGCTGGGTATTGGCGGTCCAGCGCTACATCAGACACTTTCTTGGACTGTCCGTTCAAAGCTTCGTGCAGCGGGTCTCCTGAGCCTCCTGCCCAGTTGGAGTTCACAGGGAAATGCGCAGAAGGATACTTTGGCAACCTCTGCAATGGGTGCTTGCCTGGCTTCAGCAGACTTAACAAAGCGGAGTGCGGGCGGTGCCCTTCCTTCATCGTCAACTTAGTCCGAACTTCAGGAATTGGACTCGCCTTCCTAATTGCACTGGTCCTCATCGTAGCCACCGCCATTCGCTCAGCCTACCAAAGCAGCTCCTACTTCTCCATATACATAAAAATCCTCCTCAACTACCTGCAGTTGGTCATGCTGACTTCCAGCTTCAACCTCAACTGGCCTACCTACATGCTGCACCTCGTAGAAGCTCAGCAGACTGTCGGCAATGTCAGTGACCAGGTCTTTTCCATCGACTGCTTCTTCGAAAACAACAGTCCTGAAGACCAAGCCACAGCAGTCAGGTCCAAAATCGTGATACTGAGTTTTCTGCCTATGCTAATGTGTCTATTTGGAGCGCTGTTTTGGCTGCCATATGCACTGATAACTAGACGTTGGAGCAAACTCAGCAATGAGTTGGTGACGACTTCAGTGGTCTTCTTTTTTCTCATACACCCGAGTCTGGTGAAGTTCATGTTTGCCTTTCTGGACTGCAGGGAACTGAATGTGGGCGAGTACTGGATTAACGCCTACCTGAACATCAGGTGTTGGGACCCAGTGCACATGCGGTATGCCCTGGCTGTGGCCATACCCAGTATTTGTCTGTGGGGAGTGGGACTGCCCACTCTCTGCCTAGTCTATTTGATCAAACAAAGACACAAGTTGGACCTCACCAATAACCGATTGCGCCTGGGATTCATCTACAACGGGTATGACAAGCGGAAGTACTACTGGGAACTAGTGATCCTTTACCGCAAAATGATGATCATTTCCATCGCTGTCTTCCTGGGAAACGTGTCAATCTACGTGCAAGCCCTAAGTGCAATGATGGTGATTCTCATCGCTCTAGCTCTACAAAGCAAGCATAACCCTTACATCGTGCCCGCTATGAACGAGTTGGAACTACGAGGCATTTTAGTGGGCGGAGTGACTGTGTACGGAGGGATGTACAGTCTGTCAGGCAGTCTGGACTCCACCTCTCTCATCGTTATCTTTGTGATCATTGTCTGCTTGAATGTCTATTTCCTCGGGTTTTGGCTTATACGGGTAGGGGTGGCAAGTTGGAAGATACTGATTAGGCACTTTGCATTCTTGTCCCGGCTTTTCAGCCCCACAGGCTACCGAATCCAACCGCGAGTGATAAGAACCACAGCCCTATCTGGTGTCCTGAGCGACCCCAATGCCAAGTCCTCCCAAGACTTGTCCGTGGACCTGAGTGGAGCTTTGGAGGACGAGTTGCAGCGCAGTGCTCTACCAGTGCCTGACAACTCTGTTATGGCCTGCGAGGCTTCTTCTCATCGCTATTCTCCTGAGTAGACTAACTGGCGTCTGAATAGGGCAGTCTCGGGCTAATATGAATTCCCTGGTCGCAGGAGTCCTCAACCGCCTACTCGGCGCTTGGGTGCAAGACCTAGACGCAAGTTCCCTGCAGCTTTCAGTACTGCGGGGCAAAGTGGAGCTGGGTCCAGTACAGATCAAAACAGACGCAGTGGAAAACCTAGGTCTCCCACTACGGCTGAAGCAGGGCTGGATCGAGCGAGTAGTAGTGGCAATTCCCTGGACTGCACTCACCAGCAGTCCCTGGGTCGTGGAAATCGCAGGACTGCACGTCGTCCTGGCGACTAAGGAGGAAGCAGGACTGATGGACAGAAAACGAGAACTGCTGTTTTTCCATGAGTCCAAACAGCGGGCTTTGGACCAGTTCGAACTGCTACCCGCCACTGAGGTTTCTTCGCAGCCTGGGTTCGCGATGCGGATGGTCACTCGCATCGTGGACAACCTGCAACTAACAGTGCGAGACTTGAGCGTCAGTGTGGAGTACGGGGAAAAGCAGTGGACTTTAGAGGCAGGACTGGGTGCACTGACAGTGTTGACCTGTAATTCCCAGTGGAATCCGGAGTATGTGAGTGGGGCGACAGTCATCAATAAGGTGGTGAATGTGGAAGATGTGCGAGTGGCGTGGACTAGAGAGGAAGCACTGCCGATCCTACACCCGTTGGACTTGATGATCAAGCTGGAACTCAATAGAGACGAACCCGAGGCTCCTCGTTTCAAGGCCGACATTGAACTCGGCGAAGCGAAAAAGCCTGTGCAGCTTTCTCTGCACGCCGGCTTCCTCACCTCTGCTCAAACGCTGAGTCTGTACTTAAGCAACTACCGCGAGTTCCGAGTCGGGGTGCTGTCCAGAGAAAAACAAAGAGACCTGACAGCAGAGGACATCGAGACCTACCACCAACTCTACAGGAACTGGAAGAATAACTCCGAAGCGGAAAGCGCTTTAAAGGACTTTGAGAAGGATAAATCACTGAGTGACCTTCTCTCCCAGCGCAAAGCGCTTCGCAGTCGCAAATCCCTCTCCGACCTCATAGTCCAAAAGCAGACTCTGCTTGAAGCCATGCGCCATCCTCAAGCCGGAGCCATCGGCTGGATGAAGGGCTGGTTCGTCACGCAGCGTCCCAGTGAAACTCCCTCAAAAGAGGAGGAAAGTCTGCGGCGCGAAATTGAAGAACTGACGAAGAAGCAGGATTCTGTGGAGGTGGAGCTGGAAGGACTGCTGGGGGACGACGCAGGGAGCCAGGACAACCAAGGAGTGGAAATCAGCTTCGGGATGGAGAAGTTCGAACTGACGCTTTACCGTGCCTCCGCCCCTGCTCTGCTCCTTTCCATCTCCGGCCTCCGCTCTACTCTTTCCCACTCCCCGGAACTCCTGCGTCTCACACTCGACCACAAGGAAATCTCAGTCCAGCAGTTCCTTACCCCTCGTAGTGCATTTCCCTACATCGCCCTCTTCAAGAACCTGCGTTCCCTCTACAGCTCCACCAAGGAAAAACAGCTGGTGGACTACCGAGCCAAGAACTCCTACTTCGTCTACGACGTGGAAATCGTCAAGTACATGGTGGAGACCGTGAACGGACTCGCACCTAAGGAGATGGACGTAGACTTCATATCAGAGCGAGTCTCAGCAAAGACTGTGAAGTACATAAAACTGGGTCGACTGTCTTCCAGCTCTATCAGTTCCGGACAGACTAGCAAGCTTTCAGTGCTGGTCAAGGCGCAGGCACCTCGGGTGTACCTGCCGCTGAGCACTACTGGACAGTGCTTGGTGTGGGACTTGGGGTATGTGAGTGTGGCGACGGACCCTGCATCCAGTGCAGACCGCTTTCAGCTCTCCCTCAAGGCCACTTCCCTCGAACTCTGGTCCCAGGCTCTCTCCCCCACCGAATTCCGCTCCAAAGCCCACATCATCATCCCCTTTTCCATATCCGCGAGCGTCATCAAGTCCAGCGCCTCCGACAGTCTCTTCACTCTTCAGTCCGACATCCAATTGGACCCGATCTCAGTGCAGATTTCGGACGAGTTCCTGCGGTTCGGATTCGCCTTAAAAGAGCAAATGCAGGGATTATGGGCGGGCCTGACTCCAGGGGAGAGCATCGCTGAGGCAGTGCAGACCACCGCCTACGAAATCAGGCAGAACTTGAAGGTGGCGATGAAGGAGAGGAAAAGTGCGAACCCGATAGATGTGAAGGTGCGGCTGGAAAAAGTGGAAATCGGACTGATAAAGGAAGGCACTGTGTTCAGAGATACAGTGCTCCAAGGAGTCTATACCGGACTCACTATTGCCGCAGATGCAAACATGCTTGCTTCCTTTCATCTTCGCTCCTTGTCTATTTCAGACCCTCAGTCCACTCATTGGCCTCTGATCCTTTCCGCCTCCCCACTGACTCCGTCCTCCACTGTGCCGCTCCCAATGCCCCCGGCTCTGCTTTCCGCTGAAATGCTGCAGGAGCATCTACGCCTGGGGGAGGACAGTGGACTGCTGGACCTCAGGTACGCCTTCCGAGCTGAAGGCAATGAAACTAAAATCTGGGTGCAGACCCAGCCTATCTCCATTTCGCCGAATGCGGAAAGCTTCCTACGACTCAAGGACTTCATTGTGAGCTGCCAGCCTGAGGCAGCCTCGGGGGAGGCCGCTGTGCAGGCGGTCCTGCACGCCCCGACCCCAGTGCCTTCGGAAGCCAAACTTGTGAAAGCCAGAGAGTCCGTGGAGACCTTCAGTTCCAGTTCGTCTTTCTCTATCAAACTGGATATCGGGACTATAAAGCTGAACATTCCGGAGTCGGTGGAGGTTGAGAGAGCCAGGGTGTTAGGGGTTGAGTTGGAACTAGGAGTCAGTTACGCCTATGTCTACTCTGAAGACTTGCATTTCGATGAACAGGGACTGATGTTTCGCAGGGAACTGAAAGAGCGGAAGGACGAAGCAGACGTGAATATCTTCAAGCTAAAAGCGTACTTCGGCTACTCCACTGCTACTTCCGACTCCCTGGATAATTCACACGAACTCCTGCACCCCATGCGAGCTTCAACCCGTTACTCCTACGAAATCCGCCAAGAAGACGCCCTCCACTTCGATTTAGACATCGAAGTCCTGGAAGCAGCCATAAGCTTCCGAGACATTGTCTCCCTGCAAAGAATCCTATGGTCCTTCCAAAGTCTGGGAGGCGCAGGGAAAGCAGAGGGCGGAGCAGTGGTCCGAAGCACCAAGGAAGTCCTATATGACGTGGATGTCAGGGTGGAAACTATGATTTGTGGACTGGTGGACGACTTCAGCCAAGTGGCGACGCCGGTGCTGAAGTGTGTGTCGAGCAATATCACCTTTTCCCTCACTTACTCACGGACACTTATTCACTTGGAATCCTGCGGCGCACTGGAAATCCGCTACTTCAATACATCGATGGTAGAGTGGGAATTGCTGCTTGAGGAGATTTTTTGGCGAGTGTATGTTTTGGAGCCTGTCGATATGCTGGAGTCCGAGCAGGGAATTCCCATGCCAGTGGCTGCCATCGAATTCGAAGTGAGCCGAGTCGCCAAAGTGAACCTTTCCCTGCGGATGCTGGAGTCCATCGCAGAGGTAATGAAAAGCCTGCAACTCCTCGCAGCCGCAAGCAGCAGCAGCGACAAAAGCAAAGAACTCGACCAAATCGCTGAAATGACCCCTCAGCAGTGGTACATGTTCCAGAACAAACTCGGGGAGCCGATCCAAGTCCTGCTGTGCAACACTACAATCCGCTCTCACCTCCTTACACTGTCCACTGACACTGAACACGTCATGTCCAAAGTGCAAATCGAGAAGTTGCTGCTGCTCGAGGAAAACCGAGTGCAGAGGCGCTTCGGAGGCCACTACTACGAACTCGTCCTTCCCACTACCTTAGCACTGAAAGTAAACGGCGCCACTATTATCGAGGGAGTCAGTATCGACGGAAACGACATGCACCGATTCACAATGATAACGGGGGACTATATATACGGCGGAGTCATACATAAGCACAACAAGGGACAGGTGCAAGTCATAGCGTTTGAAAGTCTGCTGAGAGTGGTGAATCAGACTGATGTGAGTTTGAAGATATCGGCCAATGACAGGGAGGACACAAGGGAACTCAGTGCAGGGTACTCCCTGGCTGCTCCATTGCGCTGGACTGAGCCTTCTCAGACCTTATATGTAGGCAAAGACCTGCCAACTGTTGAATTGTCCCTACTGGATACAGTCAAAATCGACACGGATTTCAATCTGGTGGTGGACGAAATCGACCTTGAGGTCCAGAACTCTCTCGAAGTGCTGCAAGTTCTCATACTTTCCGCGCCCCTAAGTCTGCAAAACAGTCTGCCCTATACGGTAACAGGCGCTTCCGACGGTCTGCAGGTGAGTTGCGCCCCAGGAGCGACAGTGAGAGAGATGAGGATGGGACTGGAGGGCAGGCGGTGGAAGTGGACATTGGAGGAAATTAAGGCGGAGACTCCGGAAGTGCCAATGGGGGATGGGGAGCATATATATAAGCTGTCGGGGAATATGAGCGCTGATAAAATGATGCTCACTTGTGAGAAAAACGTCTTCTCCAGTTGCATGGATTTCGACGTCTCGAGCTACACCCAAGTCCGTTCCCACTACAACTCCCGTCTATGCATCCTGTACGCACCCTACTTGCTCATCAACAACACTCACTACACCCTTGACTTCAAAGCCGAACGCACCTTTGTGCAGGTAAAAGCCAAGGACTCCGGCTTCGCTGTAGTGTCAAAACCCACCTTCAAGGTGCGTCTGTCTGGCGATGTGTTCGGAAGCACCTCCAGCTACAGTGAGAAATTCAACGGCAGCACTACCGGCCTGACAGGTTGTCTGAAGGCCAGTCACAAGCACAAGATCATGCCCGACGCTCCTGACTCTGTGAGTCTGGGAGTCACTATAGAGCAGGCTCCCTGGCCTCTGCACCTGTCCAAGGTCATCAGGGTGTATCCGCGCTTTTTCCTGTACAACCTGTCGGATGCGGACTTGGTTGTGAGGCAGGAAGGCACGGAAAGGATGCTGGAGGTCGGGAAGGGCGGCCGCCTACCGTTTCACTTTCCCTCAGACTCCACCCAACTCCTGCGTCTCTCCGAAGACTGTCGCTTCTGGTCCTCCGCCTTTTCCCTGGACGACATCGACTCCTTCCAAGTGTCAGTGCGCTCAGTGGCGCCAGTTACCTGCAGCTCAGAAGTGCCCGCGGCCTACACCCTCAGTGAGTTGGGACTGGACCCAATGTGCCTGCAGCCCACTTTGCCCTACTTGCAACGCTACTTGGACGTATTTGTTACTACTTCTAATGGAGCAGTCATCTACCTCATCATAAAAAACGCGCAATTCCCCTCAGTAGTGATTCAAAACCAAACCGAGGAGTTGCTGGAGATCTGGCAAGCCAAAGGCCAGCAGCGCATGACCGTTTTCCCTCTATCTAGCGTCCCTTTCGCCTTCGAAGACCTTAGCGATGCCAAGATGATGGTCACACTGTCCACTGCAGGAGATAGGATGAATATGAGTTTGAGCAAGAAGAAAGTGTCGAAGAGGAAGCTGGCAGGGTTCGAAGTGTCTGTGAGTGTCAACAAAACCACCAAATTGCTAAAAGTGGCAGAGGATCCAAAAGCCAAAACCCGGAAGAGAAACTATTACCCTCCCCAGACAAACCCTCCCTCCCGCTCTCTCTCCCTGTCCTCGCAACTCCCATTCCGCCACTTCGCAAACTTCTCCTTCAAACTGTATTTCGGCGGAGTGGAAATCTCCCTAATAGACGGCACTCCTGCAGAACTCCTAGTCCTCACCATTCACTCCATCGACGTCAAAGCTCACCGCGAGACCAAGGAAAGCGAGTACAGGGAGTACGAGTACAACTTGCACCTGACCATTGAAACTGTGCAGGTGGACAATATGAGCACAGGAGAGACGGAGTACCCAGTTTTATTGTGTCAAACCAACAGTGAACAGCATATTTGTGTATTGGACTTGATTACGAGGAGTACGTTTAGCCGAGTGGAGGACAAGGAAGTGCTGGTGTCGTTCCAGGTCAAGAAGCTGATTTTAGGCCTGCAGGAGATGTTGTTGCAAGTGCACCAGGATACACTCCTGCGGCTTATGGACGTGATTGGGACGATTCAAAGTCTATTTGCCTATAGGACGCTCGCGAGGTCGGATACTATGTACCTGGAAGCCGCTCGCTCAGCTCTGGAGTCGATACTGCGGACGGAAATGCCGGGGGTAGAGCTAGGCGAGGAGCTTTCCACGAAGGTGTTCTTCGAAAAAGTGGAGCTGAAGTCTATCAAACTCACCATTTCCTACCGCACAGTGTCCAAAAAGAAGCACATTATCCTGTCGAAGGAAAACTCCAATGTTATGCAGATCTTGGGCAAAGTGGCTTCCGCAATTGTCAACATTTCGAATTCGCCTTTGTTCTTCTCTACCATCATCCTGAAGAAGTCCTTCAAAAGCTACCAAGAACTGGTGCACTCCATCTTGAGCAATTACATCAGACAAGGCGCTGTGCAGTTCTTCAACTTGTTGGGGGCTTCAGAGCTGTTAGGGAACCCTATCGGCCTGGTGCGGAAGTTAGGCGCAGGTGTGTATGAGCTGTTTGAAGAGCCCATGAAAGGACTGCAGAAGAGGAACTTGAAGGCCTTCGCCCGTGGACTAGGCAGGGGGGTGAGATCGTTGGCCAGCAGTGCAGTTTCAGGCAGTCTGGATAGTGTTTCGCAGGTCACAGGTTCTCTGTATCGAATTGTGTCTCAGGACCAAAGCGCCTCCCGCACGGGTCGCTTCACGACAGAGTTCCAAGGGTCGATGGAAAGCTTTGCAAGCAGTATTGCAGGTATTGTGAACAAGCCGATGGAAGGGGCGAAGTCAGGTGTAGGCGGGTTTGTGAAGGGAGTGGGTGCGGGGCTGTATGGCGCCGCCACAGCGCCGATTTCTCTGGTGCTGAGAGTCAGTTCCAATGTAACTTCCAATATTGCGGACGCGGCCAGCTTTTCGGCCTTGACTCCACTAGGCAGACTCCGCTTTCCCCGCTACTTCGGACCCAAAAAGCGACTCCTACCCTACCGAAGGGAAATTGCCCAGGCGCAACAGTACCTCCGCAGCAGTGGCTACCCCCTGGAAACCGCCTTATTCTGCATCGAACTAACCCTAGACAAGGCAGTCCTCATCACCAATAGTCGCATCGTAGTGCTGCACAGCGGCCAGCGGAGAACTGACGTATACCTGGTGGACATTGTGCAAGTGGAAGTCAGGAGAGACGCTGGGCAGTTTGTGTTTTTGGCGATAACTAAGAAGGAAAAGTTGAAAGTCATGTCTACAAGGTTTGCAGACATGGGGCAACTCTACGAAGTGGTAAGTGCACTGCAGAAGGCAGCTTGGAGGGAAACTAGCTAACAGGTAGGGTTGCGGCAGTGTGCCGGTGATTTAGCTAACTAGCAGGGCCGGAAGGGTCGCCGCTCGGAGGCTGGTCTCCTGCGGGAGGACGCTCCTCCCCTCCACTGGGCGGCTGCGCTGGCGCCTGTCTGGCTCTCCGCTGTTCCTCCTGCACTGCCAACGGCACGTAGTTCTCGAACAGCAAGTTCGCAGCCATGGCTTCATTCTTATCGCAGCTCAGATAGGCCTCCAGGGCGTCGTTGCGAGCGAAGCCCAGGTCTGCAAGGTTCTGCACGGCTGCGGTTTCTTCGGGAGTGAACTGGAGACGGGGCTGTTGGCCGGGTCTGGGCAGCGCAGCGACGAGGTTCGGGTTGATCTGAGGGCCGGTTTCAGTGAGAAACTGACGAAACTCTTGGGGGTGCCGGGCAATGAGTTGAGCTAAGTCGGGGTTGCTGACGGCGAGTTGCTGGATGAAGGACTGGAGCAGGGCAGGGTTGCGCTGGATTTCACCACGTATCTGCAGCATAGCGGGATTGTTTCTAAGGAAGGCAAACGGTCCATCCCCTGCCTGCCCCGCTGGATTGGCTAAATTCGCAGGGTTCCCAGCAGGCGCTGCCTCTGGACTGCCAGCCAGCGGCCCCCTCCTCAAAGCGCTGGGCATCACCCCTCCCATCAGCAACTCCAGTGCCAAGTCTGGGTTCCCACGAGCAGTTCTCAGCGCGGCTTCCACCTGGTCTCTGGGCAGGCCGAGTTCCATGATTCTCTGCACGACTTGGTCGAATTCGGGGCCTTGCAGCGGGGGAGCTTGGGCAGGGGCGCGCTGGGCGGGCTCACTGGGGCGCTGGGCGGCAGACAGGGCAGGGGGCTCGATCTGCCGAGGCTGGGGCTTGGGTTTGGTGACCATCAGCACAATTTGGTCGTTTTCCTTGAGATTATAATCCGACAGCGGCTTCGCTTCTTCCATAATCTTCCCAAAGGCAATGAGTTTCTGCAGCTCCGGCTCATGTCCCTGCGCATCCTTCACCTTCTGCTTGAGTATCGCTACAGTGTCTGCGGGCTCCACTTCGAACTCCGTCTTTTCCCCTTTCAGCGTCTTGAGGAAGATCTTCATTGCCTACTATTATTGCAGCCATCAATCTACAGAGCGGTGCGGCTGCTCAGGGCGAGGTGGCGGTAGGCGGCCTCCACTCGGGCCTTAGTCCGCTCCTCTATGCGCCTGCGCTCAGCCTCCGAAGCCTTCCGAAAGCTCTCCGCCTCCCTCTCCAAACTCACATCCTGCTGCCTCCCCAAGCCAGCCAGCTCAGACAGCAAGGTCCTGTTGCGCTGCATCTGCAGCGCCTGCACCAGGTGGTACCTCTCTTTCTGGGCTTGAAACCGCTGCTCCACCTCACGAGACCGGGCTGCGAGTTGCTGGTCTTTCTGCTGGCTTAGCCGAGAGAGCATCTCTTCACGCTGCTGTTCTCTCTCCTTTAGCCGGGCTTCCTTGGCTGCCATTTCCCGGATCTGTCTGACTCTTTCCTTCTCCGTCTTCTCCTTCGCGACTTCATTTTTCCTATTGAGTCTTCCCAACTCCTCAAGCCTCGCCTCCTCTCTCAGCTGCGCATGCTTCTCAATGTCCCTTTGCAGTGCCAAAGTCCGCTGCAGCGCCTGTTCCTCCCTCTCCCTCCTCCTTTCCTCCAGTTCCAGCCTTTTCCCCCTAGTGTGAGACGCTCGCATTGACTTCGACACTCGGGACTGCAGGGAAAGTTCCTCCCCACGCTTCATTTTTAGGTTGAATTCTGCGAGTTTGCGGTCTAATTCGAGGTCGTTGGGAGAAGTTTGTCGCTTGGGAGGGGCGGAAGTGCTGGAGCGAGTGGGCTGCAGGGGGAAGTGAGGGGGAGGCGTAGGGGAAATCAGTGCTTCTTGACGTTCGCGGCGCTGTTCGTCCTAGTTAGACGCATACTTGCCGCTTTTTGTCCAATATTTCCTGGGCGCGTTGGCGTCTTCTGAGGAAACGCATTCTCATTTCCTCTTCCTTTTCCTTGTTTTCCTCGCCCACCTTCACACTCCTTTCACTTTTCTCCCTAAGCGTCTTCTCAATCTGCTCCACCGTCCTCAGTTGCAGCACCTCCCTGTTCTCCGCCACCTTCAACTCCAACTGCGCCCTATGCTTCCTACTCGCCAGCTTCTGCACCTGCATACTGCGTGCATCCATCATCAAGTCCGGGTCCGTTTCCACCGGTCTGCGGTTAGGTGTCAGGCTTTTGGCATAGGGCGAGTCGCTGTTCGGTCTGATTTCATGCGATTTGTACCGCTTGGAGAACTCACTTTCAAGCAGTTTGAGTGCGATTTTGCGTCTTTCTGTGTGGTGCTGGAAAAGTCGCTCTGCAGTTTCGATGGGAACGAGGGGCGATTGGAACTCTGCGACAGTCTGGGGCAGGAGTTCTCTGTCGGAAATGCCGAGTTGTCGGCAGAGGTCCTTGGTGATTGGGGAGTACAGGTCGAGTTCGGGGGTGAAGACGAAGCTGTTGCGAGAGTCTCCGGACTTCATATTGATATTATGGACTTAGCAGGGATTTCGGCTGCTCTTGGTAGCGGCTGGAAAGACCTTTACTATTTCGAATTGGCCTGAGAAATGAAAACTTCGAAATCCGCACTAACTGAATATAGCTAAGTCTGATATGTAGAGCTAAACTGTGAGCTTCGCAGTTTCTTCCTCATTCACCTCCTTGCCTCTCGTCTCTGGCAGCAGCGGCAGCACTGCCAGTCCCACCAGGCTGAGAACCGCAAGGAAAGCCATAGGCTGCAGGCCTGCAGACTGGCAAAAGACCAGTACCACAGGCGCCATGAGGCCTCCAATGCGCAGACAAAGGGAAGATATGCTTCCAGCCCATCCCCTTATGACTGTAGGAAAGAGCTCCCCGGCTAATAGAGAAGGCATTGCGCCGCAGGTCGATATAGCGTAGGCCGCGAGCATGTTGAGGTATGGGAAGCACTGGGAATTCGAAGGGATCATTGTCATTAGTCCGCATGCGACGCCCATCAATGGGAAATGAGTGAAGTAGACCAACTTTCGGCCATATTTATCAGCGATGTAAGCAGCTGCGACTCCACTCACTACCTCTGTGCCTGCCAGGCCCAGACCCAGCCAGTACAGGTCTCCGATGACTTCCCTCTGACTGAAGATGATGAGGAAGTACCCGCAGCCACTGATGAAGTAGTGCACGCACTGGGCCAGGATCTTCCCTCGGTAGCATCTCAGTAGCAGAGAAGGGGAAAAGGGAGCGAACGCAGGATTTTCAAGTCGAAGTGGTCTACCGTCCTGAAAAGCATTATAAACGCGCACCTGGGAAAGGATTTGCACAGTGGACTTCACATTGTTTTGGTATAGAAGTGTGTACTTCGGGGACTCGTATAGAGACTTACAAAGGAAGTATAAAGCCACAGTTACAAGGGCGATGTAGTGAATCAGCGGCCGCCACTGCTGCGTGCAAAGCGCTATTACCACATTGGAAGCCCGGCCCAATGCAAATGCAATAGTAGCAATTTGGGCATATAAACTCCTTTGCGGCCCGATAGACTCAATTAAATAGGCTTTGGATATGATGCTCAAAGGACCCGCCCCACTGCCAAGCATCAAGAACCCGGCCATTAGTCCCAAGTCACTGTGAGCGAAGTTGACTATCCCGAGACTTAGCAGCGTCAATAGCGTGGCGAACAGCATGGCTGGACGTCTGCCTATCAGGTCTAACAGTCTGCTGCATAGGTAGGTACCCATGAGCCCGCCTAGCATCTGCAGGAAGGCTGCGCAGGACAGGAACCAGGCGCGTGCGCAGAGGAACTCGTACTCCTGGGTCAAGGATCGGAAGGAAAGGGGACTGAAGCTCCAGTCGTTGGGGGGTAAGTTGCAGGCTACGCTACAACTTTCCCAGACCTGTCCTACCTTGCAGATATAGGAAGGGGCGTAGGCCAAAAAGGGAAAAGCAGTCATAACGAACCCCGACACGTAGTTCGCCACACAGCACATTAGCAGTAGCTTGAGTTGATATGGACGGTGCTCATACCCGCCCACCGCCTGCAGTGCCTCCTCGTACTTCATTTTCTATTACCACATACAGCGACAGGCGGTGTTAAGCTAGGCTGGGGAGAGGGCAGTCTGGGACTGCGGGTATATCGGACGGGAAGCGAGTTTTGCCATATATATCAGGGAAATGGCTGCTGGGTGGAAGTCGAAACATGGATGAAGGAACTGATTTGGATGTGAATTTACCTTTAGGTCCTTTAAAAGTCGCAATTTCTTCGAATCGGCTTTATAATGCAACATTAGAAGCAAGAAATGTAGGGAGAGGAAAGGCACGGTATAGTGGGAACCAGGCGAATTGGGCTTTAGTGATATCCGCTGAGTTCAAATACTCACAATGTTTTGATAAAGGAAGAGACATTTAGCACTATAGTGAGGCAAATAGAACGTCAATTTCGCTTTTCGAGGTAAATTCCCTTTTCCAGCCCTACAAGCTGCATCGATACTTAGCTATTTTATAGAACTGCCCCAAAGTTTCATATAACATTCCTATCTTTTCCTCGAGGAATCCGCTGCAATAAGTAGGGAAAGGCAGTGTAGTCTCTACCCACCCTAACACCCTGCCAGCCGCAAGTAGTCAATTGTACCACTGCACTTGGTCACACCTACCGAGAAAGAAAATGTCCCTCTTGACCCGACCAGTGGACGAACTCATCCGGTACATCCTGAAGCGTCTCCACGGGGGCCTAATCCGCAACGACCTAGACGCCCACAACTTCTCATCTCACCTTTCAGGGGGCCGCTTCAACCTTTCTGACTTGGAGCTGAACCCTGAAGCGGTCAATGCCCTGCTGCCTGACAGCGCTGTGCATCTGCTGGCTGCGAGCATCGGCAAGATTAAGGTGCAGACACCTTCGCTGCGTAGACTCCTCGAAGACTCCGTCATAGTCGAAGCCGAAAACGTAGAAGCGGACTTCTGCTCCGCAGCTCTCAGCGGCTTCGCAGTTCCCCCTCCACAAGACTCCCTCGAAGCCTCCGACCACCCGGAAGACGACAGCGCCATGATCTTCGGCCGCGCAGTCGAGCAAATCCTCACAAACATGAAATTCCTACTGCTCGGCACTCGAATCCGCCTGCGTGCAAGTCGAAATTCCACCGAAGCAATTGAACTCTATATAGCCGAAATAGCGCTGAAAGACACTTCCACGATAGGCGGCCTGCACCGTACGAAAGAGCTAAAAGTGAAAGGAGTGATTGTCAGTGTGTCCGGGGAAAGGGTGCGGCCGGACGTGTTTAACCCTTTGGACTACGCACATGTTTGCAAAGTGGAGGAGGAAATGACTGTGAGTGTCGCAGTTTCCAGGGAAGTTGCGATAATTGATGCACGGGTGAAGCGGCTTTTGTGCATCTTTAGTCCTGCGCAGGTGAGAACTGTGTATGAGGTTGTGACTGCTTTGGACAGGTGTGCGAAAGTGCAGGACGACAAAGAAGGCGAAATGACTGATTTGCTGCAAAGGACCTATTTGGCCCTGGACGAAGACGTCCGAAGGCAGTTGCAAGGGGAAAAGAAGCGCAAAGCACCCAGTCTCAAAGCCGCAATCCTCTCCCTCCACATAGTGCTAATGACGGAAGAGCCCAGACCTCCCCGCAACCGCACCTGGGACTTACTATCCTCCCTAGAGCCCTACACCAGTCTAGGCGCTTCCCACCTAGTCCTTTCCGCAAGCGAAATCCACCTAGAACAGTCCCAGTCCCAAGCTAGACTCAAGGTGCAAAGTCTGGAAGTCTGGCACCACGACCTTGTGGAAGCCCAAAGCATCGGCGGGTCTTCCATCTTCATGTCCGCTATGGAGTCCTACAGTTCCGCCTTCTTTAGGACCAACTCGATGAGGGAGGAAGTGTATAGGATGGAGGAAAACTGCCACATGTGTTCGACCCCGGTGCTGTATTTTGAGAGTAGTAGGGAAAGTCTACATACTTATTTGCCGGAATACGACTTTAGGCCAGCTCGGTGGAGTCTGAAAGCGGAAATAAACAGGCAAGCGCTAAAATTACGACTGGGAGCCGTGTATTTGAACCTGAAAGAGCCGTTAATCCGCACTTTAAGCGTGTATTCATCCAACTTCCCTGCAGAATCGAAGGCGAGAAGTCCATCCGCCGCTCATCCTTACCAAGTTTCTCTGGAAATTCCGCTAATTCGTGTGGCTTTTCAGTGTTTAGACTGTATGGAATACATATGCGCCTGCCACCTCCGCAACAAAAGACCCTGGTGCTGCATCCTCGACCTCTCCAGAACGACCAGTAGAAAGGAAATCCCCACCCCCGGCCTATCAATCAGCACTCTCACTGACCAAGTTTCCCTTTTCCTTATCAGCGAACACGAATTGGAGCAATTGGGGAATATCCAAGGTCTGGAAATTGCCTTTTCCAGTGGGTCTGGAAGCGGAATTGAGTCATATTACTGTGTGACTTTGACGGAAGAGCGGGGAAATCGGGCGAAGAAGGAAATGTACATCCCGGGACAGGGCACTTTGGTAGTGCCGGAGTACATACGGGCCTCAGAGCCCTATGATTCGGACTATGTGAAGATGTGTCCGCAGGTAGAGGAGCTGAGTCCCAATAGAGAAGAGGAGGAAAAGGCCTTGGAAGCGTCCAAAATGCAGTTGAAGCTGGTTGTTCACTCCTTGCAGGTGAATTTGGACCCGATTTGTGTGCAGCAAGTGGCGGATTTGGTCAAAAATCCGCATTCTGCGGCTGCTTCAGATAACCAACCGCTGAAAATCGGCCTAATTTTGGCAATTGACAGCATAAAAATGAGCCTAATGGAGAAAAAACTCCTAAGTTCCGCCCAAGTGCACGTTTCCCACTTTCCCCAAACCCAGTTTCAACGCTCTACGATGATTTCCACCCTAGACGCCTCCGCTATAAGAAGCAGAACTGTCACTTCCTCCGTCAGGGCCGGGAAAATGACGGACAGGCGCTTGCCTGTGGCGGTTTTGAGCCTAAATACGGTGGAGTTGGTGTGCTTTGGGGACTTTGAGAAGCAGGGACAGACCTTTGTGCGCTTGGGGGTGAGTAGAGTCACTGCGGCTTGGACTCGGCCCAATGGCGACTTTGTGGACTTTGATATATTTGCCTATTCGCTTCACCCTGCAAATCTGCCCAAAGTCCCCAACCTCGAAGCCATCACCATCCTCTGCACCCTCAGCTCCTACGGCTCCCCCATCGTCTTTGTGACCAGAATCGACCCCACCCAGCCCCTATTCCGCAGTCGCTCAGACTCAGCAGGCCCCAATGCCTCCAAAGAAATCGCGTTTACATGTATGTTCAGAGCCTTGGTTTTCCGCATTGATAAGGCTTTGCCGCTGCTACCCCGGCTTTTGCCCTTTGCAAAGGTCGATTTCGGAGAGTCCAAAAGTCTGGATTTGATGAAAATTAAGCTGCAAGCGAAGGACATTTTGCTGGATTACGAAGTGGGCACGAGGCGGGGAGTACTGGAAGTCGACGACTTTTCCTTTTGGACAGCGCTTGTGACCAATCTGCAGTCAAAAGGAATGCACGTGGCTGTGAGTTCAGTGCAGCTGTATATAGTGGACTGTGAGAAGGACAATCGAGCGGATTTGCGGTTTCCAGTGGTGGACCCGAAGGGGAAAGTGAGCGATTTCGTGCAAGATGCACTGGGCTTTGTGCAGGTTTTATCGCTGGATTCAGTGGAATTGTTCTTTTCCCAAGTCGTAAATCCGCAGAAACTGACCGAAGCCGAGTCTGTTCCTGATGAATCTCCGCCGCTACTAAGCTGCTTATTAGGCGGGACTCGCTGCAAGCATGTGTCCGGGTCACTCTACATGTGCGACCTCGCCCAACACCCTCTCAAGCACGACATCCTGGACGTGCACCTAAACCTAGGCTGCGCAATGCTGTTCGCCTGCCACGACAGTCTAAAAGCCCTGCAAGAACTCGCAACAACGGCCACCAAAGACGTGTCCGCAGTGCTATCAAAGGCTACAGAGGAGCATAAAGAAGGCGATTCCTTCGATGAGTCTCTGGCTAATGCAGGAGTGGCAGTGCACTACTGTGCATCAAAGGGTTCGAAAGTCAACTTAATGAACATCGCGGAGTCGAATGCGTGGAATGCACAGGTGCAGGCGGAGCCGGCTTCACCGCATTCTGCAAGCTCTTTGGATGGGTTTGAGGACTTTGAGGACTCTCCGCCGCTACCAGATGCACAGGAAGAGGATTTGCAGGCCTCTGAGGAAACTTACCTTTTCCGCTTGCCGCATGTTATTCACAGTCACATCAGCTTTCCGTCTATTGTGAAATTGGAAACTATCGACTCGGATTTTCATCAGTTGAAGCCGCAGCATGGTTTTCCGGTTATGAGGATAACGGCCTCGCTCACGCATATATCCGCTGCGCTTTACCAAGGCTCGGATTTCGACTTTCTGCAGCCTGGTCCGGAACTTCGGCCGAACGAGGGCTTTTCCTATAAAGAAACCGCACTCCGGAGAAGGATGCGAAGGGAACGTCGCATTTTAAGCTGCAGTTTAAAGCTACGGCAGGAAAGCACAGGCATCACTTTCACCCAATTCCCTCGCAAGCTGCACTACGCCTGGAGACTTTCCTTCACCATCCGCGACTTCGAAGTCCTCGACCAAATCCAACTTTCCGACGTGTTCAAGTTGCTGCACATCAATAGAGAGTTCCAAAGGACTCCAGGTATGCACATGCTCGCTGTGGATGTTTGCTCTGTATGGCCGAAACCTGACGTAAGTGAGGAAGAAGAACTTCGCTTGGCTGTGAAATTGCTCCCTTTGAAGATAAATCTAGACCAATATGCGGTTAATTTCATTGTGGATTTGATGGAGAAGGAAAAACCAATTGAGCAGGAATTGCACACTGCAGTCCGCCCACCGCCTTTGACGAGTTCAGCAAACCCAGTCATGCGAAGCACGCAAAACGTTAAAATGCCGATAGCACTGCAAAGGCCTGTGGAAGGGTTCGTCCAAAGTATGAAAATCGAAGCTATTTCTCTGACTTTGGACTATATTCCGAGGAATTTCTTGTTTGAAGGGGTCAGTGCGGCTTCGCCGGCGAATGCGATGAATCTGTTTCCGATAGAGAATTTGTGTTTAAAGCTGCCGGAAGCGCATATAAAGGGACAGCGGAGTGTGAAGGAGGCAATTATGTTAGTGTGTAATGTGTGGGAAGCGCATATTCGATCGAATGAAATATTCAGCATACTTGGCGGCATCGGCCCTCTATCCAGTGTGCGAAACGTAGCCGGAGCACTAATAAACGTGATAAAAATGCCTTATTCCTCCGCAAACCCCCTAAATAGCGCAAAAAAGAGCCTAATTACGCTTGCAACTGTGGTCTCAGTGGAAAGTCTAGGCCTGTTGGGTGCCGCTTTGACGACAGTTCACACCGCAATTGGGTCAATTGGGCGAATTGCAGGGATTGAAGGGGCGCTTTTGACTAGACAACAGGTCACAAGGCATATTCGCAAGGCGCAGGACACACTGGACCCTAAGACTCAGGAGAGAAACAAAGACAAGTACAAGACGTAGACTAGTCTGGTAATCAATGCAGTCCTGAGGTGTTTTTATAGGGAAATGGTAGGGGAATGGGAATTTGGAGGGTTGGGAAAGGGAGGTTTATAGTTAAGACGTCACTTCCCTGCCAAATCCTCCCATATCGGTAGTGAAACAGGGAGGACTCAAAGAAGTAGTGTAAAGCCATCCATGGCACATCCTCCCTTCAAATCCCCCTGCAGACGCGCACCTCCCCGCCCTCGTCCCCGCACAGTCGCGGCCTCCAGACCCTCACTCCGCCGCTGTGAAGAAGCCAGCAAGCCTGCAGACTCCCAGCCCCCTTCTAGCGAGCGAATCCCCCACCCTCCGCCCACAGGCTCCGGCAAACCCAGCGACTACTACGGTAGTCCTTTCAGCAGGACCCCCGCTTTCTCTGGACAGGACAAACCTGATGGGCGACTTTTCCACCTAAAGAGAGGTGTAGGGTCCAACAGTGACCTTGCAGCTAAGGACATGTATGAGTGCACTTTCCAGCCGGTGCAGAAATCCAAGGCTGATGACATACTGAGGGAACTGCTGCAGGGACATCAAGAACTGCGTGCGAAAATAGACTCGCAGGAGCAGGTGTTGTTCGAACTGTGTGGGGGAGCGGCGCAGGTGCCTTCGCTTAGAGTGCTGAGTCGAGACAGTGCAAGTCGTCCTGTGGCTTCCTCGCTGTCTGCTCGTAGAGCGCAGTCGTCCCTATCATCAGTGGGGCTCCGACCCAAATCTGAGCGGCCTTCAGCCTTCGAAGACTACGGAGAAAGGCAAAAAGCAGGGAAGGAACAGAGAGGAGCAAGCCAGAACTCAATGCGGGGACCTGCCTGGAGACGGAGGCTGAAGACGGACAGGGAGAACTTGGACTCGGTGGGCAGTTCGCTGTTCATATATCCGAGTTCTGAAGGCGTTTTCCCAGCGGTTGGAGCGGAGGACCGAAAAGAAGACGGATCGAAGAGGTATAAGTCTGCTCCTCGGCCTGCCCGCTTTCCAAAAGAAGTCTTCCCTATGGTAGTCCGTCCTCGTCCTATGCTCGATTAGCGTCCTAATAGGACTCCGCCTTGTTTCCCTTTCCCTCTTAGTCAAGTAATGTGAAAAGTATGTGAATGGTGCCTGCATGGATAATGGTTGGATTGCTCAGCGAGGAAGCCTTTGAGAAATTTGTGGCTGGTGGCCTCGCGGGCGCTGTGGCGAAATCAACCATAGCGCCTTTGGACAGAGTCAAAGTCCTCTTCCAAGCCACAACCCGCCTCTTTAGCCTGCAAAACGGCATAGGCGAGTCTCACCGAATTATGTCTCAAGAGGGATTTGCGGCTTTCTGGAAAGGCAACTGCGCACAGCTACTCCGCATCACTCCCTACACTGCAATAGTACTTGCTATATAGCAATTCTCCACATTCGATTACTACAAGCAGAGATTGCCTCGAATAGGAGATTCGAAGGTAGCAGTGGTCGCGCACAACTTCATTCCGGGGTCGCTGGCGGGAGCGACGGCTGTGCTCTGCACGTACCCTTTTGAAGTCGCGAGGACTCGCTTAGCAGTTCAGACTACCAAGCGTCTATACAAAGGCACTTTCCACGCCTTCTGGCGGCTGACACAAGAAGAAGGCATCACAGCTCTCTACAAAGGCATTGCGCCTACAATGATCGGTATACTGGTGTACAGTGGCACTGCCTTTTGCATCTACTTCGGCTCCAAAGACCTCGCAGCGCACAATTCCACCTTTGGACACTTTGTGTATGGGGCGATGGCGGGAGTTTTGGGGCAACTTTCGTCCTATCCATTTGACGTAGTTAGGAAAAAGATGCAGGCTCATGGCTTCATCGAACGTGTCTCTGATTTCAAATCTACCCACAGCGCCACCCCTCTCCAGTATCTTTTACTCAGCCGAGCTATGGACTTCGTAGCTGAAATTTGGCAGAAAGAAGGTCTCCGCGGCTTCTTCAAAGGCTTCTCAGTGAACATCGTCAAAGCCCCCTTGGGCGCAGGCATCCTACACACTACTAATGAGCTGATGAGAGCGTACTTTCAAAATTCCTCTAGCTTAAACTAGTCAACGTCCATATTAGTGCTGGCTTTGGTCTTGTGCTCCACACCAATACGTCCCTTAGAGTCGTATAAAGTAGGGGGGATTAAGGTCCAGTCGATGGTAGGGGGACTGCTGGCTGCTTGGAGCAGGTCTGAGAGGGGAATTCCACCCTTGCGGCCGATGGATTGGAAGAGAATGCGACTCCAGTGGTCGGCACGAAGCTTGGATTTGCGAGAAACTCGTTGAAAGGCAGGGTTCAGCAGGACTGGGTCGAAGGATTCCAAGTCCACTCCGTCAGTAGATAGAGTAATTAGCATCCCAGGATGCAGGCTTTTCTCCGCAATAAAGTCCGGCGAGAGCACATGCAACTGCACCCTATCCAGCGTCAGCAGCCTCCCCTGAGTCCCAAGATGCAGAGTCACCAGTTGCTTCTCCCCTTCATCCACCGGGTACGGACTGCACCTCCCATCCTTCCAAATCAGCACTTCAGGGCTAACACCAAGGACGTACTCCCCAGAGTCTCGGTAGAACAGCAACCCGTCCATACGGAAGGGGAACTCCGCACTGTACACAGTCTGAATGGACTGTGGGGTGCATTTATAGACGGGTGCAGATAGAAGCGGGATGTCACTGTGTGCTGTAGCTGCTTCTTTCGCGTACTGTCTGGATAGGAGCAAGCGGTATTCAGCTGGGTTTTCATACAAGGCCACTCCGTTCCAAGTCAGCACGTCTAGGATGAAATAGGCCGCTGCTTCTTCGCTGTAAATGGCCTCTAGGACGGAGTAGATGTTGGCGCTCCCTGTGCTTTGCCCGCCGTTTGGAAGGGCACTTTGGAAGTTGCGGTGCAGTTCGCCTTGTTTGGTGATGGCGATGGTCAGGCCCGAACTAGCGACCAACAGACATCTCAGTCCTAAAGGTCTCGGTGTCAACAGCCAATTTTCACAGTCAATATACTGAGGATGCGTGAGCCAGTCTTCAGTCATGAACTGCGTAGAATAGTACCTTCGCAGCCAGTAGGGCAGCTGCTCAGGCTGGTCCGGGCTGAACACAGTGTTAATAGAAGCCATCAGTTCCCTGTGGTCTACTGCACGCTTCTGCCGGGCTTCGCGCTGGTACTTGGCCGCGCACTCGAATCTGCGCGTTAGTTCTCTTTGAGCGAAGTTGTGCCCGTGGAACAGAGCCTTGCGCGTCTCTAGTCGTTCCATTATAGTGACTGGGTAGTCATATTCCTATGGAGACTTGGGGATAGGCAAATTGTGAACTGGCAGCAGGAGATAGAGCGGGTAATATCGACGATTTGAGCAAAATTGATGTTGACTATTCCGAATATTCGAAAAATGTCTCCTATCAATCCAAAAATCGCATCTATCAGCGTGTAATAATACAAAAAAACAGTAAAATAGTATCTATAAAGATCCCCTATTCCCAGTCCCAATCCATAATTCCCAAATCTACTCTAACTAGGACTTATTAGTGAGTTATCAGGGACATTCAAGGCCGAAGCAGGACTTCTCGAGACCTGCACAACTCGACTATCATGAAGTTCCTCCGAATCGTCAAGTTGACTAATATCCAAATTTGATTTCTGCATATCACTGCTGCGAATAGCTGTCTCCCCTAGTGGTTTTATCACGTGCATGCGGGAACCTCGGGTGAAAAGACGTTTGAGACAGGGGATGTAGTTTCGGGCGGTTTGGAAGCCGATTTCGAAGACTCGGTAGAACCAATTCAGCAGGAAATAGGCGTTAATGGTCACAACTACTATGAATAGAATCAACTGGGACTGGGGATTGACGGAATTAGTCATGTAATAGAGTCCGCAGTATATAGTAACCGCAGCCACCAAAATCGCCTTCACTTCCAACGAATTCATTGTAGCAACCACATACGGCTTATGCTTAATTTGCAGGCCGAAAGCCCCAAGCAGCACAATCATCACAGTCAGCGCTTGAATGGGCACTGATATATTTGTAAGAAAAACCGCAAGGCAAATGATGATAATTTTCCTGTACAAAATGACGAATTCCCAGTAATATTTGTTCGGCTCGTATCCGTTGTATATGAATCCAAGGCGCAATTTCATTTCCAACAGTTGCAATCTGGACTTATTTTGGTACAAAACCAATAAGCAAATCAAAGGAGTGCCGATGCCCCAAGCCACAATACTAGGCACAGCCACAACCAATGCATATCGCGTATGTATATAGTCCCAACACTTTATATTTAGATATTGCGCCATCCAGTACTCGCCCGGAATCAGTGCTCTGCAGTTCAGGAAGTTAAACATGAACTTTACTATGCTGGGGTGGACAAGGAAGAAGAAAATCACCACTGTAGCCACCATTTCGTTTTTCAGTAAAGCGCGTTTTCGCTTGAAAACTGCTATAGGCAGCCAAAGCAGTAAACTGCCGAGCAAAATAACGATTGGGAGGAAGGAAATGCCAAGCACTTTCATACGGACTGTGTTGGCTTGGGAGTCGTCTTTTTGAGTATCGAGGAAACAGTCGATGGAAAAGACTTGATCTGTGATATTCCCAGCAGTTTCCTGAATTCGGAACAACTCCTTCATATACGACGGCCACTGCAGAGAGAAGCTAGCCGTGAGCATGACCAATTGAAAGTAATTCAGCAGGATTTTGATGAAAATGGAGTACTGCGACCTGGGTTTCCGTGCGGAACTGATACTAGTTTTTATAATAATCACCAGTGCAAGTAAGACTCCAATGCCTATTCCCACCATTTTCACGACATTTACAATGAAGGACGGACAGGGAATACAGTCGATGGAGCTTTGCCGGGAAAAGCCGCTTTTGCAGCCATTGCATAGGTTGCCATAGTATCCGTCTGCGCACAGGCCTGTGTACGATAGGGCGTGCGGAGGCTCTGGAGACCCAATGCAGGCATCGCGATTTGGACATTCCCAAAACACATCCGTGAACATATTCGCCCGCCAGTAGCCAGAGTGAGGCACCATGGTATAATTGCCGTAGCAAATTGCCTCTGCCAGACATTGCTGGCAGGTCGTTGTAGCGTCAAGACTGTATTTGCCTTCTGGACAAACCACGCATTGGATGCCTACGAGACTTTCTCCGAGTGAACATTCCCGCATTTCTACGCGTAGGGCGAAAATCGCTGTGGATTTGCTAGAATCTTGCAGAACTCCATTTGAAGATATGTATATTACCGTAGTTTTCCCGGGAATTGCAGTGACTCCAAAGCCTGAAAAGGAGAATCGCCCAGCAATTGCCTGAGTTGTAGCATTTCCAAATACACTCGTGCCTGCACTGCCCCCGGAAATACCCGCTACAAGTGAGTTTTCAGTATATACTTGCTGGGAATAATGATCCAACACATCCACTAGGACTGTATATTCCGCTATTTGTCCACTTGCGCAGCCTCTTAGTACCCCTCTAACCCCGATTTTACTCTCATCTTCTCCCAGTTGCTCCACTGTGCCGTTCCCGGCGATCATAGCGACATCTATACTTACAGGGAACGAAGCCACATCAGGTCCATATAGCGCTACATTGTCAGTAAACATATTCCCCTCTAGTACCGGTTTTGAGTCCAACCAGCTTATTCCGCCCCCTTGTTTAGCTGCGAAATTACCTTCGAAGTTGCAATCTTCGATTTGGATTTTGCACGTTTGCTGAGAGTCTGGACAGTCGGAGTGCACGGCGCCCCCTTGGCCTTGAGGACCAACGGCTTTGCAAGCACGGAAGGAAGAGGCGTGGATAATGGCGTCTACTTGATGCATATCAATAGCGCCTGAGTTTCCCCCGGTTAAATTTTCAAATTTGCAGTTATCAACCACGTAAACATTATCTTGCCTGCTATCCTTAAACATATACAATCCACTCCCCACAGTCGCATTCAGTCCATAAAACTCCGAAAAAGCCACTTCAATACTTCCACAATCAAAAGCAGACAAAGCGCCTCCTTGAGTACTATTCCCTGCCACAAACACTACATGACTGAAAGTGACGTTGGTCAACCCTGATAGTTTGAAGCCGCCATTGGTATAGTTTTGGATGAGGGTGGAGTCAACATGGCAGGAGCCGCCGAACATTATTAGCATTCCTTCAGCGTTTTGGCTGGATACAGTGTTGAGAATGAGGGATTTTGATAGGGAAAGAGTAGAGGAGTCGCTGTGGAAAATAGGCGCGCTGAATGCGGAATTGTTCCAAAATGTTGTCTGATGTATATCGATATCAGCAGATATTAGGAAAATCGCTCCGCCAGTGCCAGTGGCCACCGACCCCTCAAAGCGACTATTGTTAATAGTAATATAGGTCTGAATCGCCGCATATAGGAAAACTCCGGAAGTGGACTGCTGGTCGCTAAAGGTAGAGTTATCAATACTGATAGTAGACAAATAGAGCAATATTCCAGGAGCAAAATTCGCTAAATTTGCTCTGAAAGTGCAGTCTTTCACTGACAAAGAGCTGGCGAGACAACTCACAGTCCCTCCTTCTCTACTCATATTTTCCTCGAAAACGGTACTTTGGATGCTGTTTGCAGCTTGACTGCCGAATATAGACACTGCGGATCCCTTGCTTTTCGCAGTGTTTCCCTTGAAATAGGAGTTGGAAACATGCAGAATAGAGGACTGCTCGACGTATATTGCCCCTCCAGCAGTCCAAGAACTGCAATTCCGCAGAGTGCAATTATCACAATACCCCGTGGATCCTCCACCTAGGTATATAGCCCCAGCGTAATAACCCTGGTTTCCCTGCATATCCGCGGAAGTGATATTTACCCACGCTTCCGACCCTACGAAAAAGCACTCTCCTGAGTTGCGCAAATAGGTGGATTCGCTGTCTGTTAGACTGCCGCGTTCGAGTGAAATCGCTCGACTCGAGTTATCGAGGAAAGTGTTGTTCGAGGCGACCAAGGTTGCGTTTTCATTAGAGGATGCAAATACAATTGCAGTGGCTCCTCTGCTCTGCTGAAATATGCAGTTGGAGACCTTGAGGGTGAGAGCGCTTTGGGTGCTTTGGAAAGTTGCGGCAATTGCCCAGGCGTTTTGTCCGATTTTCCCTGTGATTTCAGCTCCGAAGCTCACTGTAGAGTTCAGGAAGCAGCAGGAGTCTATGGTGAGGCGGCCGGAAAGATACGCCACTCCAATTGCGCCTTTCTCCGAAAGTGCATTTTGAAAGATACAGCGCGATATGGAATTGTACCCGCTAGCCATTGGATTCGTGTTTTCTATGTAAATAGCTGAGCCACTCCCTGTACCTTGGTTATCAGCAAATTCACAACTTTTGATCCTTAGAGATAGAGGCGAAGCTGGACTCGGACTATTAGCGATGTACACCGCCGCCCCCATTCCTCCTCTATTCCCCACAAATACACTGTCGTAAATGCCTAGTTTCACAGAAGGTAGTCCCGGAGCAGTCTGGAAGTACAGTCCTGCCTGAGTCGGAGATGTGTTTTTCTCGAATACTACATTGGTGAGATTCAGACCGTAACTAATAACGGCTTGGCACACAGCCGCTGGCCCAGTGTTGTTAAAGAAGTAGGAGTTGTCGATAGTGTTTGTGAGGGAAAGAGAAGAAGCAATGCGGACGCAGCCTGCAGCAGTGAAAACGCTATTGCGAATATCAAGGTTGGAGATGAAAACGTCGTTGGTTGCTGCGATGTGGAGACAGGAGGCAGTGGACGGCACTGTCCCTGTCAGCCCGTCTACTTTGAGTCCATTTACAATGAAGTTGCCAGTCTGTCCTCCTGCGGAGTGAATTCCTGCAGACCCAGTGCTATCCAAGCACTTGGTGTTGAGGAATGTGTTGCTCAGTGTCGTTGCATTGTAAACCCGCTGGAAAGTAATGATTTTTGTGCAATGTGTCAGTGGCTGATTAGGTGGGAATTTGCTAAGATACTCTCCCTGTGTTCCAATCAAGTATTGGAAAGTCTTGGTGTTTATAGACTCATTGGGCTCATAATCAGCACTGTCCCTTATCAAATTGTGACTCAACTCCAAGTTCATAATCCCAGAGAGAAACACTAAGCCGAAGACGCCAGTGCCGCTGCTAACACTGCTGTCGATCGTTATGTTCTTCAGACGAGCCCATTTCTTTGGGAAGTCGGTTTCTGTGCGACTGGTGGCATTGCGGGTGATCACTGTGTATCCCGCTTTATCCTGTGGAAGCTGAGTCCCTGGGTAAAAGATGTATATAGCCGATCCCTTCGAAAGAGTGGAGATCATAGTCACATTTTCCACGTGAATGTTGAGAAAAACAGTGCTGAAAAGGACCATAAACAGAGACCCGAAATTCGCCCCAGGCAGTAAAATAGAGCACCGCAGGAACTCAGAATTGGTGAGGGATATGACACTGCTAGTGGCTTCTTGGTAGGTAGTGGGGGAATTGGCAGGGGACAGGCGGATGAGGTTTTGCCCTGCATATATGGTCAGAAACCGGGTGAAATCGATGGAAAAGGAGAGAGTGTTGCCGATGTTGATTAGCATGGTGCTGGGAATGAGGCAGTTTTGGAAGGTGGAATTGCGGATGGAAATGGTATGGATGCCCTTCGCACTCAGAAACCCGCCTTGCACCAGTCCATTGCTAAACTCAAATCCATTATTCATCAGCTCCACCGTGCAGTTGTCCAGGCTAATCCGTCCTTCCAGATACGCTGCATTGCTAGGCACAGTCTGCACAATTACCGCCTCCACTGCTATATACGTCGAAGCCCCTGGAGCGGGCATGGCCTTACATCCTATAGTGGTATTGGTGAATGTCACTGAGACGAAGGAGAGAAATGCAGAGGACAGGGAAAAGAGACTGCTGTAGCCTTGACGAAAGTTGAGAATGGAGACAGAGGCGAATGTGAGTGAAGCGCCTATATCAATCTCCACAAATGACTGCTGTAGAAATGGCTGACAGGCGCTTTGAGGTGCAAATGTGCCACTTTTCAGGAAATTCCCTCTGTCTGATACTCCATTTCCAAGTGCGTCAGTTGTTATGCTTGCACAGTAGATACATTGTCGACTCGTGCATCCAGGGACAAGGCTGCTTTCAGCGGATATGTCCACGTCCCGGAACTGCACGACTCCTGATACCTTCACGAGCACAGGGTTTTGATTGTCCAGCAGCAGAACTGGACGTGTGCTTGTGCAGTTCAGAGGAGCGGTAGGGTCTTGCGAGCAGCGGAAGCCTGCTATAGTGACGTTGAGGGACTTGGATACTTTCTTGTTGGTGGATTCACTCCAAGTACTGAGGAAAGCAGTTACAGAAGTCGGAGTCAGTGTATGTGTTCCAGGGAACAAGTAGAGGACTGTGTACTTGAAGCGAAGTGCATCAAAAGCCTTCGCCAGGCTGTCATACGGATTCGCATAAGTTCCATTCCCGTTACCATTGCTTTCCGTAGTTACATACATCCCTATAGGCGCATCAGCCGTAGTCTCATCTTGCAGCGGATAGCAAATTCCTGTAAGCAAGGAATGGGGTAGAAAGCCATGTGGACAGTATAGAGAGCAGGAAGTAAAGGTCTGCATGTCGCCAGTTTTACATTCTAAACAAGCTGTATGGTTTCCTTCAACACATGATTCACAGGGACTAGGGCAGTCTGCAGGGTTCCCGCAGTGCGCCAGGCTGAAGCCACATGTAGGGAAGTTGCAGTTCGGAAGGCAATTAGTTTGGGAAGATTCCCAGTCAGCGGCAGTGCAGGAATACGCTGAATAGCACAACTCCAGGCTATAAGGCTTCGAAAAGTCCTGGTAGTAAATGTGAAAGTACAAAGCTGATTTCCTCAAAGCGGCATTAAGACAGGCAGGATGACCCTGCATTTGGTCATAGACACAGTTAGGAACCAGACATTCCGTCTTACACGTACCGTAGTTGGGTACATTGCAGCCAGGCGCACAGCCACAGTCCAGTCCATCCCACTCACAGCTTTCCACATTACACTTTGGATCGCAGTGGGAGTTCCCAATGTCCTCAGAGAAACACCCTGAGGCGCAGCTACCGCAATGTCCTTTATCGAACTCGCAGGCTTCGAAGTCACACATCTGATCACAGGCGGAATTTCCTAGCAAATCAGGTGTACAGCCAGGCACACAATCACAGTCGTTCGAGTCCCAGCCGCAGGCTTGAGTCCTACACGCAGCTTGGCACTCTCCATCCGAAAGCATGTAAAGGTAGCAGTCTGGACTACAGGCCAGACTCATGCAGTCCCCACCATCATTTGAACACGCAGAATTGAAACAAGCTTGGTCACATATGTGATTTCCACGCATGTTCACCAAACATCCACTAGCACATGAGCCCTATGTAGGAATTACACAGTCGCCAGAGTCAAACTCGCAAGCCAGGATATTACAGGCGGAATCGCAGACCCCATTCCCTACCATTTTCTCCATACATCCTGCTGCGCATACGCCACAGGACCCTAAGTCCCACCCACATTCCGGACTGTTGCATCCTTCATTGCAGTATTGATTGCGCAGTTCTTCCAATTGACAGCCCGTAGCTGTGCAATTATTGAGACAATCGCTGGCTTCCACCCAGACTTCTCCAGGCAAGGAATCGAAATTGCATGCTAGGGACATGCAGCCGAGGTCGCAGTAGTCGTCTCCTTGCCATAGAGATGGACACCGGGCAGGAGAGCATACGGAAGAGGAGTTCACCAGACCAATCACACTCAAAAGGACGAACATTTATACGAGTGATGGGAACTAACTGCGTTCTATTAGTGGGAATGCGTTGAGATTTCCCTATATCCAAATGGCAACAGCTTGAATGTCTTTTCAGATGTTACGTTTTCAGCTCGCGCAAATTTCATAGTGTATAGAGAAATTCTGCTATTCTAAGCACTGCTGTCTATTGGTCTCTGCATTTCCTAGTAGCCCACAAATGTCAAAAAGGCACCATTCCTTGTCGCAAAAGAGAGAAAATGTGAGTCGACGAGTGCAAGTAAGTCTCCTTTTCAAGTGCATAACCCTCATTCCTCCCTATCTTAGCGGAGCCGTTGGGGTAATTAGCGCCCAGGGTCAGGACAATTGCTGCGCTGTAATGATGGCATGGCTGGTGCTGGTTCTGGTAGTGGGGGGAGCGAGAGCGGCTCAACTTGACTGCAATCCTCAGGTTTGTCCAGAGACTTACCGTGGAGACGGTTTGTGCGACGTAGTGTGCATGACGGCGGCTTGTGGCTATGACGGACTGGACCAAGGGACTAGCGACTGCGCGAGTGCTTGTCTGGCTCAGGGCTGTTACGAGGCTTTAGACGGCAATACGCATATCTGTCGTGAAGTCTGTGATGTGCCGGAGTGCGGGTTTGATAGTGGAGCGTGTGGCCTGTGCGCTTCAAAATGCTACGAAAGTGTATTAGGAGACGGCGATTGCCATGCAGCCTGCAACACTCTACTGTGCCAATTCGATGCAGGCGACTGCGTATTTCTCACACAGGGCAACTGCGCAAGTGGCTGTTTCACTTCCATGTTGGGAAACGGTCAATGCGATAGTGCTTGTCTCAACTCCGCCTGCCTAAAT